>Ga0194126_10000166_pt1 | contig 105169 bp, 89 predicted proteins | sample TA2KigC150mmetaG_FD_148641 | JGI IMG/M metagenome (GOLD analysis project Ga0194126, IMG submission 148641) | Freshwater microbial communities from Lake Tanganyika, Tanzania - TA2015035 Kigoma Deep Cast 150m | ecosystem: Environmental > Aquatic > Freshwater > Lake | place: Tanzania: Lake...
GGCGTTCCGCAAGCTGGCAGACGGGTGAGGCGGAGGTTGGGGTTGAGGCCGAAGTTGAGGTTGAGTTGCTCATGCCGCGGCCGGCGCCACGGGGGACGAAAACGTTCGTAGTAACGACTTCAGTCGTTCGGCGCGGGCCACGGCGACTGAAGTCGCTACTACGAACCCGCCCATTTGCAGGCCAGTTCACGAAGGAGGACAGAGATCACCATGCTCTTTCGCGGTGTCCGCGGCGCGCGTAGTGCTCTGAAGCGCGTGATGCCCCTGGCTCTCTATCATCTCATGCGGAAGGGATGGCGCCGGGCGCGGCGCCTGCTGCCTCTGGCCCTGGCCGCGCGAGCTTATGGCGGCGTTCCTGGTCGCATCCACAACGAGGACTACATGTTGGCGTCGCCGGCCCAGGAGGATCTCCAGCGCTATGTGGCTGTGGGCCTCTCGGCCATGGCGAACATCGAGGCTGCGCTGCACGCGGCCGGCCGCGAGTGGGTCGATGTGACCGCGTGCCTCGATTTCGCGTGCGGCTACGGCCGCGTGTTGCGGCGGCTGGCGCAGCGCATCCCGCCCGCGCAGATCACCGCCTGCGACGTTGACCGCCAGGCGGTGCGCTTCTGCGCAGCCGAGTTCGGCGCGGAGCCGTTGTTTTCGCACGCTGACTTCCGCGCGGTCACGTTTCCGCGGCGCTACGATCTGATCTGGGTCGGGTCGCTGTTCACCCATCTTCCCATCGCCAGGGGCCGCGACCTGCTCGCCGTGCTGGCCGAGACAACCGCACCGGCCGGGCTGCTGATCTTCACGACCCAGGGCGAAAGCTGCCTCGATCGGCTGGCGAGCTATGGCCCGGAGTTCGCGGGGCTGGAACCGGCTTTTCGCGGCGGGGTCGCCGGCCAGGGCGCCTACTTCGCACCCTATCGCGGAGGCGAGGGGTTGGGCATCGCGATCCATCGGCGGGACTATCTGCGCCAATTCATCCAGGCGCAGTTCGCCCCCGCGCTCCGGCTCGTTCATTTCGTCCCGGCCGGCTGGGACGATCACCAGGATGTGTGGGCATGGCAGAACATCGCTTGACTGCCAGGGCGTTCCATCTGTCGTCAGGCGCGTTGGGCTTGCCTGTGGTATTGCTGATCGCCCTGGCGGTCCGCGCTTGGGACCTGGCGCGAGAAAGCCTGTGGTTCGATGAAATCCTGACGGCCGGGCTGGCGCGTGGCCCGCTGGCCGCTATTGCGCCCATTCTGCTGCGTTACGACATCCACCCGCCTTTGCACTACTATGCTGTTTGGGCTTCGCTGCGCCTGTTCAGCGGGCCGGGCGTCGAGATCGCCGCGCGTCTGCCTTCGGTGTGGGCGAGCGTCGCAGCCGCGGGCGTGCTCTACGCGCTCGTGCGGAGCCTCTGGCGGTCCGCCAGAGGCCGCGCTGTCGGCCTGGTCGCGGCGGCGCTGTTCGCCCTGACGCCGTTCCAGGTAGAATATGCGCAGGAGGCGCGGCATTACGCCTTTCTGGTGTGCTGGACGCTGGTTGCAGCCTGGGGTCTGACGATCGCGACCCAACGCGAGCGGACAGCAGAGCCGTCTGCGCCGCGCTATATGGCATGGGCGCTTTGGTTGATCGGCGGCGCGGCCGCGCTCTATACCCACTACTTCGCCGTCCTGCCGCTGGTCGGCCTGGCGCTCTATGGGGCATGGTCCGTGTCATGGTTATTGCCCCGCGACCCGCGGCGCTTCGCTCTGTATCTCGTCGTGATGGCGGCGCCCTTCGTGCTCTTCGCGCCCTGGCTGATCCAGGGCGGACAACAGCTCGCGCAGATGACTGGCCGGTCGGGCAGCGCAACTGAGGCGGCAACCGCGCGCCTGTTCTCCCTCCCACTGCTGCGGGAACTGGCGTACGCGCTGGGCGCGGGGGCTGCCTCTCCCTGGCGCAAAGGCTTCGTGCTGCTGGCCGTGTTGGGCGTCGCCGGCCTGCTTCTCGGCCGCGAGCGGCGCGTCCTGCGTTTCGTTGTCTTGTGGTTTCTGCCGTCGGCTGTGTTTCTGCTCGTCATGCCGCGCCAGCCGATCCCCTATCGCTACTTCATCTTCTGGGGGCCGATGTTCTCGCTTCTGATCGCGGCCGGCGCCGGCTGGCTGGCTGGAGTCATCGCCGGCCTGGTCAGGCGGCCGGTCTGGCGCGATGCCGGCGCCCTGTTGCTGGGCGGCCTGGCCTGTCTGATGCTGTTGCCAGGTCTGCGCGCCTACTACGCGATCCACAAGCACGACTGGCGTGGGCTGGCGCGCCTGGTAGAGTCGGCGCCGCCGATCCCGCTCTATGCGCCGTGGATGCCAGAGGTGGCCAGCTTCTATGCGCAACCAGAACAGCGGCCGCTCATCCGCGATGCTCGCCAGCCAGACGAGCTGCGCAGCCAGTTAGCCGGCCAGCCGCGCGCCTGGTTGGTCGTGAACAACATCCAACGCGCCTTCGACCCCGAAGATAAGCTGAGCGGCGCCTGGCGTCCCCTGCCCCACGTGGATCTGGCGCTGTGGGGCGACCTGCACCTGGTCTACGTGGGCGATCAGGCGGCGCCGGCGACGCTGGCGGCCGAAGTCGAGCGGCTGCCGTTGCCAGCGGCCGCGTCGGTGTGGACCAGCCTGGGCCGCGCCTATCGCCAGGCCGGCGATGGCGTTGGCGCAGAGCGCGTCCTGCGCCGCGCCGCGCAACTGGCCGCGGCCGAGCATGATCCTCTCGCCATGCGCGAGGCGGCAGGGGAGCTCAGGCTGCTGGGCCTGCACCGCGCAGCGATCGATCTCTATCGCTCGGTCCTGGCGCGGATGCCGAACGACATCCAGACGCAACTGGGACTGGCAGCGAGCGCGGTCGCTCTGCAACGCGCCGAAGAGGCGCTGCTCATCCTGGCCGCCCTGCCGCCCGCGGAGGCCGCCCAATACTGGCCGGCGCGCCTGGCCGGCGAGGCGTATCGGCAGCAGGGACGGCTGGCCGAGGCGCTGGCGCAGTTCCGCCTGGCGCAGGCGGCCAATCGGTCCGATCCTGACATCTGCGCGCTGCTGGCGCTGACCAGCGAGGAGAATCAGGACCGCGAAACCGCCGCTTTCTGGTGGCGGCGCTACCTGGAGCTGGCGCCGCAGGGCCCCTTTCGGGCGGCGGCGTGCCGATCCCTGGGCGACGACCCAGGTTCTGTGTGTCCTGCTGGCAAGTAGACTTCTCGCCATTGAGGTATCCAGATGACGCGAGTCAGTGCGCCAACCCAACCAGCCGACAGACCGCGGAGCGTCCCGCTCGGTTGCTTGGGGACGCGGGCTATTCTGATCGCGGTGATATGGCTGGGCCTGGTGTTGCGTCTCTATCACCTGGATAGCAACAGCCTTTGGGCTGACGAGGTCGTCACTGAAATCCTGATCAGGATGCGCCCACACGTCATGCTGGAAATCATACATCGCTACGACAATCATCCGCCCCTATTCTACGCGTTGACTTCTGTCAGCAGGGTTTGGGGAGATTCCGATTTTGCGGCGCGCCTGCCAGCAGCTCTTGCAGGCATCTTGAGCGTCCCGGCCGTATTCGTCCTCGCGCGGCGCTTGCAGATGAGCACAGTCGCCGGCCTGATGGCCAGCCTCCTGCTTGCGACCATGCCTTTTCACCTGCGCTTCTCACAGGAAGCGCGCTCCTATACGACGGCGATCCTGTTGCAGATCATCGCGCTCTATTGGCTGTATCGCAGTCTGTCCACGGATGGCAGATGGTCATGGCTATGGTATGTCCTGGCGATGATCGCGGGCCTATACACCCACTACTTCGCCTTCCTCTGGCTGGCGGCCCAGGCAGGCTTCGTGTTGCTCACTTGTCTGGCTATCTTGCTTCGGCGGGATGGGTCTGACCGGCCGGCCCCCTTGAGACGGTTGGCCCTGCCTTTCGCAGCTTCGTTTCTCTTGTGCGCCGTGGCCTATCTGCCCTGGTATCGGAGCCTGCTCCTCCACACCCAGCTACTGGCGGGCCTGGCGCGCCTGCCTGGAACAGCTCCGAAACCTCATGATCTGACCATTCTGGTCTCTTTCTGGCGGGGCATTGCTGAGCAGCAGCATGCCTTTGCCCTGGCCCTGCTTGCAGCGGCGATAGCTGGGGTCGGCGTGGGTTTGTTCCGGCGCCGCTTCGATGCAACGACCTATCTGATCCTGAACCTGCTTGTTCCTGCCCTTGCGTTAACAGTCGCATCATCCGCGCCTTACTTCGATGTCAAGTACCTCTTCCCGATCGTGGCGCCAGTGCTGCTGATGGCTGCCCAGGGCTCTTCGTCGGTGTACGACGTCGTGGCGGCCGTTGGCAAGAGAGTCTCGCGTTCTGCCGCGGCAGGGCTGTCGCTCCTCGGTGCAGCGGTATTGATGGTATCGCTCAGTCCAGCCTACTACCGCTTCCAAAAGGAGGACTGGCGAGGCGCCGCCAGCTACCTTGCGGCTCACGTGCTTCCCCAGGATGTGATCATCGGCGACGGCATCTTCGGTGACAGGGGAGGTGGAGACGCGCTGCGCGTCGTGCAGGGGTTAGGCTACTACCTGCGCAGCCCGACAGCGGTGATCAAAGCGGAGCTGGAGCTGGCCGATCACCTCCCCGGCGACCAGAGAACGGCCGGCGCAGCCTGGGGGGTGATCTGGTATCAGGGCCAGCTCAAGGACCGGGCATCGCTATCAGCCAGGCTGGCGTTTGTGGACTTCAACAACCTTGTGCTCTTTCGGCTGCAACGGCCATCAGGCCAGGTTTGGCAGGATGCCGCCGCGATACTGGAGGCCATGCTAGAGCTCCAGCCGCTTGCCGAGACCCATGCGGATTTGCACCTGGCCTTGATGCGGCTCTACACCAACATCGGTGAACCTGGTCGGGCTGCGAGTCACGCTGATGCCGCGCAGGTTCTTATCCCCAGGGGTGATTCCAGGCTCGGCGTTCTGGCCAATCGCGAACGCTCCCATGTGCTGGGCGCCGCACGTGAAGCTGCACGGGGCAGCGAAGTGCAAGCGGCTCGTTCGCTCTATGCCCAGGCATTGGCGGCCGCAGACGATCCCGGGCCGCGCTTCGACATCTTGCTGGAGTGGGGCATCTTCGAGCGGTTCCAGGCCAATCCCCAACGCGCTATCGAGCTGCTGGAACAGGCCCTGCTGCTGCAACCCGATCACGGGGAGGCCCATGCCAACTGTGGCGCCGTCCTCCTCGATGCCGGCAGACTGGACGCGGCCATTCGGGAGTTTGCCTTCGTCATCGGCAAGAGCCCAGATCACTATTGGGCGCACTACTATTCGGGCGTCGCCTATTATCGCAGTTCTCGGCTGCCTGAGGCGATAGCTGCCGCGGAGCAGGCCGCCCGACTGCCGGTGGATGCAGCCTTGCGTAGTCAGGCGGCCCAACTGGCCGTGGAAGCGGTCATTCAGATGGGGGATTGCACACAGCTTCGACGTATCGCTCAGAGGTATCAGCCCCTTCCGCCTTCTCAGCAGGAAACAATCGCCGGGATACTGGCGAGCTGTCCGTGAGACCGGTTTGGCAGGAGTCAACGTGCACATGATGGCGCGAGATGCGAAAGGATCTCCATGAAGATCGCCATGCTCGGCACGCGCGGAGTGCCGGCCAGCTATAGCGGGTTCGAGACCTATTATGAGCAGTTGGGCGCGCGCCTGGTCGCGCGCGGACACCAGGTCACGGTCTATTGCCGGACGCACCACATCACCTACGCTCAGCCCACCTATCGCGGGATGCGCCTGGTAAAGCTGCCGACCATCGCCAACAAATACCTGGACACGATCGTCCACAGCCTGCTCTCCTCGCTGCACGCGCTGACGCAGGGGTATGACATCTGCTTGTACGCGATCGCGGGCAACAGCCCGGTGACATGGATTCCGCGCCTGGCGAGCCAGGCGACGGTGCTCAACGTGGACGGCCTCGACTGGAAGCGCGCCAAGTGGCCGGGGCCAGCGAAGGCCTACATCCGCTTTGCGGAGCGGCTGGCCACGATCCTGCCCACGGTCTATCTGACCGATTCGCGGGTCGTGCAGGCCTACTATCGCGACGCCTACGGCAGCGAGCCGCCCTACATCCCCTATGGCTCCGACGTGCCGGTCGTGCCGCCAGGCGCGACGCTGACGCAGTTCGGGTTGGCCCCGCGCGGCTACGTGCTGTTCGTGGGCCGGCTGGTGCCGGAGAACTGCGCACACCATCTCGTCGAGGCGTTTCGTGAGCTGGAGACCGACCTGAAGTGCGTCATCGTGGGCGATGCGCCCTATGCCGAGGAGTACATCCGCGGCCTGAAGATGACCGATGACCCGCGCGTGATCTTCACCGGCTATCAGTTCGGACAGGCGTATCACGAGCTGGGCTCGCACGCGGCGATCTTCGTGGAGACATCGGGGGTGGGCGGCACGCATCCGGCGCTCGTGGAGGCGATGGCCTTCGGCGCCTGCGTGGTGACGCACGACACGGCCGAAAACCTGGAGACGATCGGGGATGCGGGTTTCAGCTACGACGGCGCCCGCGGGGGCGACGCGCTGCGGCCGGTGCTGGCGCGGCTGCTGGCTAATCCCGCGCTGGTTGACGACTATCGGCGGCGGGCTGCCGCGCGGGCCGCGGCGATCTACAGTTGGGAGGCCGTTACCGATAGTTACGAGGCGTTGTTCAGAAGCTTGGTGCGGAGGTAACTCCATGCTATACTGAGCACGCTTGGGCCGCAACGAAGCGGCGTCTCTTCCTCTCCGTTCTGGCCAGTCTCCTGACCTGGCCAGGCTGGTGAACGGACGAGGCTGCCTATGCGAGGTGCTCATGCGTAAACAAGACCCGAACGTCGCGGCCGGCCTGCTGCTGGCCGATCTGTCGCTCACTCTAGTCGCCCTCTATCTGGCCGCCCTGGGCCGGCTGCACCTGCCCTATGGCGTGCGGCTGACCCCTTTCTACGTGGACTTACCCTGGTTGGTCTACGTGATGGCCGCCCTGGTCTGGCTATCGGTGTCCGCCTGGTTCTCCGTCTATACGCCTCGACGCCGCGCCCCCGTGCTGGGCGAGGCCTGGACCATCGGCCGGGCGGTGCTGTTGAGCAACCTGGCGTTCGCCGGGCTGTTGTACATCACCTTTCGCGATGTCCCCCGGCTGCTCTTCCTGTATTCTCTGTTCTTGCAGATGATCTTCCTGGTCGGCTTGCGGATGGCGATCGGCTTCTGGCAGCAGTTGCGCCATGCCGAAGGCCGCGGCACGCGCGTGCTCATCATCGGCGCCGGCAAGGTGGGGCAAGAGTTGGCGCAGCGCGTGACCGCGGGCGGGGAATGGACCCTGGTAGGCTACCTGGATGACGACCCGGCCAAACTGGGCGAGACCTTCGCCGGCGCGGCCGTGCTGGGTCCCACTGACCGGGCGACCAGGCTGATCGCTCACCACCGGGTGGAGGAGGTGATCTTCGCGTTGCCGTTGCGCGCGCACCGCTCACTGGAGGCGCTGGTCATCGCGCTGCGCAACATGCCGGTGCGTGTGCGCGTGGTGCCCGACCTGTTCGACCTGGCCCTCTTCCGCGCCACCATCGAGGACTTCGACGGGATTCCGGTGATCGGGCTGCGCGACGGTGCGATTGACCCCGCCAACCGGCTGGTCAAGCGGGTGCTAGATCTGGTCTGCGCGGGCATTGCCCTGATCCTGGCCGCGCCGATCATGCTGGTCATTGCGCTCATCATCCGGCTGGACTCGGCCGGCCCTGCGCTCTTCCGGCAGCAACGTGTGGGCGAGAACGGCAAGCTGTTCACGATCTACAAGTTCCGCTCGATGAGGGCCGACGCCGATGCTCGTCAAGCTGCGGGGCCGCGGCAAGAGGGCCTCCAGCCTCCCGAAAAACGCCCCGATGACCCGCGCGTCACGCGAGCGGGTCGTTTTCTCCGGCGCACCAGTCTGGACGAGCTGCCGCAACTGGTCAACGTGCTGCGGGGCGACATGAGCCTGGTGGGGCCGCGGCCCGAGCTGCCCTGGCTGGTGGAACGCTACGAGGCGTGGCAGCGCAGACGTTTCGCAGTGCCGCCCGGCATGACCGGCTGGTGGCAGGTCAATGGCCGCAGCGATCGGCCCATGCACCTGCACACCGACGACGACCTGTACTACATCCAGAATTACTCGCCGCTGTTGGATTTGCGCATCCTCTGGCGCACGATCGGGGTAGTGTTGCGGGGCAAAGGCGCCTACTGAAAAGCCTGGCGCCAGGCGGTCGATTTCAAGACAGTTGTTCATGCCGCGGCCGGCGCTACGGTCAGATGAAAACGTGGCGCAAGATGGCATCTTGCGCCACACCGCTGCTCGCGCCGGTTCCGTGCACGTCCGCGATCTTGCCTTCGGCGTCAACCACGAAGTGCGAGCGAATGAAGCCATCCACAAGCGGCCAGTTACGGCCAGATGCCGCGCGCCTGGATCGTCTCGGCGACCTTGTCTACCGCCAGCATCGAAGCCCCCAGCCGGAGCGACACGCCCTGGGTCTGCGAGAAATCCCAGACCTCCCGGAAGCTATGCTGCATGATCGCGGTGAGTTGCCGGTTCACCTCAGCCTCTTCCCAGAAGAAGCTCTGCAGATCTTGCACCCACTCCAGATAGCTCACCGCCACGCCGCCCGCGTTGGCGAGGATATCCGGCGCGACGATCACCCCGCGCTCCTCCAGGATCGCATCGGCCTCTTGCGTGGTCGGGCCGTTGGCGCCCTCGACGATGAACCTGGCCCGAATGCGGTCGGCGTTGTCCTGCCGGATCTGGTGTTCCAGCGCAGCCGGGATCAGCACGTCCGCCTGACATTCCAGGAGCTCCTGATTGCTCAGTCTCTCGACGCCGGCTGCCTGGTAGCCCGCCAGCAGGCGTTTGGGATGAGCTGCGACGTGCCGGTTGATGTCGGCAAGGTCCAGGCCGTGCGGGTTGCACAGACCGCCGCTCACATCGCTGACCGCTACGATGCGGCAGCCCATATCGTGCAAGATCGCTGCTGCGGCCTCGCCGACGTTGCCGTAGCCCTGGACTGCGACTGTCGTCTCGTCCAGACGCCGGCTGTGACGTTTGAGCAGCTCCGCGGTCACGATGGCGACGCCCCGGCCGGTCGCCTCCTTGCGGCCCTTGGATCCGCCGACGTTGAGCGGCTTGCCTGTGACGATCTCGGGCATCGCCGCGCCTTCCAGCATCGAGGCCGTGTCCGCAATCCAGGCCATGATCTGCGGGTTGGTGTTGACATCGGGTGCGGGGATATCGCGTCGAGGGCCGAGGATGGGCATGATCATGGCCGTGTAGCGCCGGGTCAGCCGCGCCAGCTCGTTTTGGGAGAACTCGGCCGGATCGCACGCCACCCCACCCTTGGCGCCGCCGTAGGGAATGCCCACCACCGCGCACTTCCAGGTCATCATGGCCGCCAGACCCTTGACTTCGTTGAGGGTCACGTCTGGGTGATAGCGGATGCCGCCTTTGCACGGCCCGCGGGCGCTGGAATGTTGGACGCGATGGCCTGTGAAGACCCTGATCCCGCCGTCATCCATGACGACCGGGATGGCGACGGTCAGTTCACGCTCAGGCTGGCGCAGAATCGCGTGGATGCCAGGATCGAGCCGCAGTCGCTCGGCGACAGCATCGAGCAGGCCAACCGCAGTATCCCATAAGTCCTGCCTGGTTGGCTCGGCTGCCGGCAGGCCCACCTGGAACCTGGGCAGCGTTTCCGTCAATGGGGTGTGCACGATCTCCTCCTTGATATCTACCGGCGCCAGATGGGCAGCGCCGGATGATGGAGCGAGGTGAGCAGCGCAGCATAGCCGACGCGCGCACTGACTTCCGCGTCGTCCACCACCTGCACATCGAGCAGCCGCGGCTGCTGCGGGCCAACCGTCCGCCGGGCCAGACTGCGATCGAGCGCATCCACCAGCGCGTCCAGCGCGTTGGTTTTCCTGCGCGCCCACACGATCAGATGGATGGCCGCCCCCGCGGCTGCGCCGAAGATGGTATCTTCGGGTGTGGCGTCGTCGTCGAACTGGTAGACGGCGCGGACTTCATCGTCCAGCGCGGCCAGATGCTCGCTTAGCGACCTGACCAGGCCGAACTCGTAGTGGCTGCAAGCCTTGCCCGCGCCCTGCCGCACCAGGGCCAGCGCGGCTTCCGGCCCGGCTACTCCCAGCCGTTGCGCGCAATAGGTCAGCGCCTCAGCCAGAATGGTCTCGGCCGTGGTGGCCGCATCCGGCAGCACGAACTCGGCAGGCAGCGTGGTCACAGAGGTGCGCAATGCAGTGTCAGACATATGTGATTCTCCCTTCGGGTCGCGAATTTATCGCTCAGGGTGTCCGCATCGGAACACGCCGTCAGGATAGCGCAGAAGGCATGAGAATCGCATAAAAAAGGCCGGCCACCTGATGAAAAGCGCATGAAAAAGCAGGGACGATGCCCGGAACAGCCGGCGCGCGCGGTCGTCCCTCAGGGCAGGCGCAAGGCCGCGCCCCTACTCGCCGGTACACACGAGATAGTAGCCGATGCCAGGCTGGGTGAGGATGTACTTGGGGTTGGCGGGGTCAACTTCAAGCTTGCGTCGGAGGTAGCGGATGTAGGCGCGCAAGTAGTCCAGGTCGTCGCGATACTCAGGCCCCCACACGCGGGTCAGCAGGTCCGCATGAGAGAGCACGCGACCGGCGTGGATCGCTAGTTGGTGCAACAGCGCGTATTCGGTGCGCGTCAACGCCACCGGCTGGCCGCGCACCTTCACACTATGACGTGCGAAGTCAATCTGAATCTCGCCGCAGGCGAACGCCGCGGTCACGGCCTCTTCGGGTCGCTGGCTGCGCCGCAGCACGGCTGCGACGCGGGCCGCGAGCTCCTTGGCGCTGAACGGCTTGGTCAGATAATCATCCGCACCAGCCTCGAATCCCGCCAGCACATCGCTTTCGGTGGCTTTGGCGGTCAACATGACGATCGCGACGTCCGAGAACTCGCGTATGCGCCGGCAAACCTCGTGGCCGTTGGGTCCGCTGCCAAGCAGGACGTCGAGCAAGATCAGGTCGGGCTGTTCCAGCGCGACCATCTCCAGCACCGACGCGCCGCTGGCCGCAGCGACCACCTGGTAGCCGACCGCCTTGAGCACTTCCGAAACCAGCCGCACGACGCGCGGCTCATCGTCAACCACCAGGATCTTCCGACCGCGAGCCTGCTCTGCGCTACTCATGCTGCCCTCCGGTTGAGCCGTCCTCTGCCGCGTCGTTGGAACCAGAACGGGGCAGTGTGAAGTAGAACGTTGTGCCCTGACCTACGACGCTTTCGGCCCAGATGCGGCCGCCGTGCGCTTCCACGATCGTGCGCGCGATCGGCAGCCCCAAACCTGTGCCGACGACATGCCGCCCCAGGCCGGAACGAATGCGGAAGAACTTCTCGAAAAGCCGGTTCAGGTGTTCCGGCGCAATTCCTTCGCCCTGGTCCGCCACGCTGATGACAACCTCGTCAGGCAAGACCTCGCCGCGCACCACGACCAGCCCACCGTTGGGTGAATACTTGACGGCGTTGTCCAGCAAGTTGCGCAACACCTGGCGGATGCGCCGCGGATCGGCGTCCAGGACCGGGAACTGCGGCGCGATGTCCACCAGATAGCGATGCTTTCGGCTCAGGTGCGCGATCTCTTCCAGAACTTCTCTGGCCAGACGCGATGCCTGAACAGGCTGCACCTCCAGCTTCAAGAACCCCGCGTCAATGATCGAGGATTCGAGCAGATCGTGAACCAGGTCTTGCAGAACATCGCATTCCTCGTCAATGATCTGCAGAAACTCGCGCTGCGTCTCAACGCTGAAGCTGGCGTCATCCATGAGCAGTGCGGTGGAATAGCCTTTGATGGAGGTTAGCGGCGTGCGCATCTCGTGCGCCAGGGTGGAGATGACCTCGGCTTTGAGCCGATTGGCCTCGCTGAGAGAGCGGATGGCATCCAGTTCCTGGCGCAGGCGGGTGTTTTCGATGGAGAGTGCAAGCAGATCGGCGATTGGCTCAAGAAAGGCCAGGTCCCCCGATGTGAAGCTGCCGGACTGCCGAAAGCTCTCAAGGAGCAGCACGCCGATCTTGACCTGGCTGTTGATGAGCGGGATGCAAACGCTGCTCTGGGGCATGGTTTTTCTGACCGCAGCCGCGGTCAGAATGGCACGATTGGCCGGCGTCAGGGTGGACATGGCGGCCGCCGTGATCTCGGGTGTGGGGTAAAGCTCGGTCTTGCCGGTGGAGAACGCCTTGCCTGTCCTGCTTTCGTTGGGGGCAATGCGCAGTTTCCGCAAGATGCCCAGATCGTAGCCCTGCGCAGCTTTCGGCTTCAGGCAGCCCTCCGCGGGATCGTATAGCAATAAGATGCCCGCCTCGGCCGTCTCGAGCGTCTCTACCAGGCTGACCAGCAGCTTCGATACCATGGCGTCCAGATCATGCTCGGTCGCCAGAATGCTGGCGATCTCGAACATGGTGGAAAGCCGGTGATCTGCGCTATCGGAACCCCCCGGATGTGACGGCAAACCATCGTCGCTGATGCGCCTGTCGGCGTCTGCCATGCGTTACACCTCACTGCGTTGTGCGATGACCCAGCATATCATCCGCAGGGCCGGGCTGTCAAATTGACTTCTTTCTGCGTTCGCGCTATACTGCAATCAATCTGATTCATTCGATGAATTAAAATAATCGGACAGCCCGGTGCATCGGATCATGGTCATTTCCCAGATAGATTCTGAGTTCCTGCGCTACCTGCTCACCAACGGCGGAGAGCCGGGCGCGCGCTTGCCGACCCTGGAGGAGATCAGCGCGACGACGGGGGTCAGCGTGGGCAAGCTGCGCGAGCAGCTAGAAGTGGCGCGGATGCTGGGCCTGGTGGAGGCCAGCCCGCGTCGCGGCATCCGTTGTTTGGGCTATAGCTTTCTGCCAGCCGTGCGCCTCAGCCTGAAGATCGCTTTGGCCATAGATCACAAGCTGTTCTACGCATACAGTAGCCTGCGTGTGCATCTGGAGACCGCGTTTTGGGATGAGGCGGTGGGGTTGCTGGAGGATGGCGATAAGGCGCGCCTGGCAGAGCTGGTGGCGCAGGCTACGGTCAAGCTCGGTCAGGAGCGCATTCAGATTCCACATCTCGAACACCGCGCTTTTCATCTGACCATCTTCAGCCGGCTGAACAATCCCTTTGTCCAGGGGCTGCTCGAGGCCTATTGGGACGCCTATGAGATGGTTGAGCTTGACACCTACGCCGACTACAGTTATCTGCGGGATGTTTGGGACTATCATGGGCGGATCGTGGCCGTGGTGGCCGCGGGCGATCATGCCGCCGGCAAGCAGCTCCTGGTCGAGCACATGCGTTTGCTGGACCGGCTTGGCGTAGCCCATGAAGCGCCTACACAAAAAAGGAGAACTCTATGACTGTCGTACTGGAAAAAGCTCCGCCAGAGGCGACGGAGCGGCGAGAGGATGTGATCGCCGGCCCTGGGCCGAAGATCGACAACTTCTCGATCAACTTCGCTACGGTCAACGGCTCCGGCAGCCAGACGAGCAACGGCGTGCTGTTGCGCGCCTTGTTCAAGATGGGCATCCCGGTCAGCGGCAAGAACATGTTCCCCAGCAACATCCAGGGCATGCCGACCTGGTACATCATCCGGCTGAGCGAGGACGGCTACCTGGGTCGTCGCGATCCGTATGAGATCGTCGTCTGCATGAACTCGCGCACGGTCGCCGACGATATGGCCAGGGTGGCCCCAGGCGGGGTGGTCATCTACGATGACACGCTGCCCATCGCCGCGCGCCGCGAGGATGTCACCTACTATCCGATGCCGGTGGCGCAGTTGGTCAAAGAAGCCAAACTGCCGTTCGAGTTGCGCGACTACATCGCCAACATGGTCTACGTGGGCGTCCTGGCGCAACTGCTGGACATCGAGATGGCAGAGATCGAGGCGGCCGTCTCGTGGAACTTCGGCGGCAAGCCCAAGCCGATCGCCCTCAACATGAACATGGTGCGCCGCGCCTTCCAATGGGCCGAAGCCAACCTGGTCAAGACCGATCCCTTCCGAGTGGAGCGGATGACCGGCTTCAACGAGGGCAAAATCCTGGTGGATGGCAACAGCGCGGCCGCGCTCGGCGCGGTCTTCGGCGGCGTAAGCTTCGTCGCCTGGTATCCGATTACGCCCGCCTCCAGCCTGGTGGATGCGTTGATGAAATATCTGCCGCAAATGCGCAGCGACGACGCGACGGGCAAAGCGACCTTCGCGGTGATTCAGGCTGAGGATGAGCTGGCCGCGCTGGGCATGGTGATCGGCGCGGGCTGGGCAGGCGCGCGCGCCATGACCAGCACCAGCGGCCCTGGGCTCGATCTGATGGGCGAATTCGCCGGCCTGGCCTACTTCGCCGAGGTGCCGGCCGTGGTGTGGGATGTGCAACGCATCGGCCCCAGCACCGGGCTGCCCACCCGCACCAGCCAGGGCGACATCGCGGCCGCCTACTATCTGAGCCACGGCGACAAACGCCACGTCCTGCTCTTCCCGGCCGACCCGCAGGAGTGCTTCGAGTTCGGCTGGCGTTCGTTCGATTTGGCAGAGCGGCTGCAAACGCCGGTGTTCGTGATGAGCGATCTGGACCTGGGCATGAACGTCTGGATCAGCGATCCATTCGAATACCCTCCAACGCCCATGGATCGGGGTAAAGTGCTCGACCTGGAACAGATTCGCGAGATCGGTGGATCGTGGGCGCGCTACAAAGATGTGAACGGCGATGGCATCACCTATCGCACGCTGCCCGGCACGCCCCATCCGGCCGCGGCCTATTTCACGCGCGGCACCGGCCATGACGAGAATGCTCGCTACAGCGAACGCCCCGAGGACTGGGAACGCAACATGAATCGCCTGGCCTGCAAATTCAACACCGCGCGGACGTTGGTGCCCGAGCCGGTCGCGGACGAGGCGGCGCGCGCGCGCGTCGGCATCATCAGCGTCGGTTCGAACCACACGGCCATCGTCGAGGCGCGCGATCTGCTGACCGCGGCGGGCATCGAGAACAGCTACATGCGTCTGCGCGCGTTGCCGATCAACGATGCCGTGCGCGACTTCATCAACCGCTACGAGCGCATCTGCGTGGTGGAGAACAACCACGACGGCCAGCTCTACCAGATCCTGCTCTCGGAAGAGCCGTGCTGCGGCGAAAAGCTGGTTTCGATCGCTCGCTGCAACGGCTGGCCGCTGACAGCCGACTGGATCGCCGAGACGATCCAGAGGATGTTGTGAGGAGACTGACGATGGCTACAACAGTCGAAACGGCCCGCGGCGCCAAGGTCAACGCCCTGGGCCTGGACAAGAATGCATACAAAGCCGCGCCCTCGACCCTGTGCAAGGGCTGCGGCCACGATACCATCAGCCAGCGCATTATGAACGTGGCCTGGGAACTGGGGCTGGACCAGACGCAAGTCGTCAAGATGAGCGGTATCGGTTGCAGCAGCAAGTCGCCGGCCTATTTCCTGGGCTGGAGCCATGCCTTCAACGGTGTGCATGGCCGTATGCCCGCCACCGCAACCGGCGCGGCGGTGGCTAATCGCGATCTGACCGTGATCGGCGTCAGCGGCGATGGCGACACCGCCTCTATCGGCACCGGCCAGTTCAAGCACGCGGTGCGGCGCAACGTGCCGATGCTCTACATTGTGGAGAACAACGGCGTCTATGGCCTGACGAAGGGTCAGTTCAGCGCCACGGCCGATCTGGGTCAGAAGCTCAAATACGCGGGGGTCAACAACCTGCCGCCGCTCGACATCTGCATGGAGGCGTTGGCTGCGAATGCGACCTTCGTCGCGCGCAGCTTCGCGGGCGATCCTCGCCAAGTGGAATCGCTGCTGCGCGCGGCGTTCAGCCATCGCGGTATCGCGGTGCTGGACATCATCAGCCCTTGCGTTACCTTCAACAACCACGACGACTCCTCCAAGAGCTACAGTTGGGGCAAGGAACGGGAGTTCCCGCTCAACGAGCTGAACTTCATCCCTGACTATGCCGAGATCACCATTGATGCGGCGTACAAGGGCGAGCTCCAGGTGGAGATGCACGACGGCACGAAGATCATGCTGAAGAAGCTGGACCCCAACTACGATCCCACAGACAAGCTCAACGCCTTGCGCGTGCTGGAGGAGGCCCGGCAGAAGCAGCAGTTCATCACAGGGCTGATCTACGTCAGCGAAAAAGAGCGCCCCGACCTGCACGAGCTGCTGCAGCTTGTGGACACGCCGCTGGCCTACCTGCCAGAGGAGAAGCTGCGACCGAGTCGTGAGGCGCTGGCGGAGCTCTTGGCGACGCTGTAGCAGGGGCGATCCCGCGCGGTCGCCCGCGCGATCGCGGTTCCCGCAGAACAAGATTCGCCGGGAGAGGTCCTCTCCCGGCGAATCGCATTCCGCAAGTTGGCATCCCTCAAACTCAATCGCTCCCAATGTTACTTAACCCACCCCCGCAGCGCGACGGTCTCGGCCACGCGTTGAACCGCGACCAGGTAGGCGGCCAGCCGATTGTGCACCTTGCGCTGCTGCGCCATCTGGTGCACCGCGTGGAAGGCTGTCGTCATCTTGTCATCCAATCGCGTGTGAATCTCCTCTAGCGGCCAATAGAAGTTGTAGGCGTTTTGCACCTGCTCGAAGTAGCTGACGGTGACGCCGCCCGCGTTGCACAGGAAATCAGGCAGCACGGTCACGCCGTTGTTATAGAGGATTGTGTCTGCTTCGGGAGTGGTCGGGCCATTTGCCAGCTCGCCGACGATTTTGGCGCGAATGCGATCGGCGTTGCTGGCGGTGATCACGTTCTCCAGGGCGGCCGGGAACAACACATCCACCTCAAGCTCCAGCAGCTCGGCATTGGTGATGTTGTCCGCGCCGGGGTAGTTGACCACGCTGCGGGTCTCGTCTTTCCATTTGACTACCTGACCGTAGTCAATGCCCGCGGGGCTGTAGATGCCGCCCTTAGAATCGCTGACTGCGACCACCTTCAAGCCAAGCAGATCGCGGCCCAACAAATGCGCGTATTGTCCGGCATTGCCATAGCCCTGGATCGCGGCCGTGGCGCCCTGCAGGTTCAGGCTGAGCGCCCTGGCCGCCTCGCGCGTGACGTAGATGCCGCCGCGCGCGGTGGCGTCCCCGCGGCCCAGCGAGCCAAAGAGCTGCACTGGCTTGCCGGTGATGATGCCGGGCAGGTGGCGGCCGGTGATGGTCTCATATTCATCCATCATCCACGCCATGATCTGCGGCGTGGTGTAGACGTCGGGCGCAGGGACGTCTTTGTCTGGCCCAATGAAGTAAGCCACGCGGCGGATATAGCCGCGGCTAAGCCGTTCCAGCTCGCCTTCCGACAACGCCTTGGGGTCGCAGATCACGCCGCCCTTGCCGCCGCCCAACGGAATGTCCACCACCGAGGTTTTCCAGGTCATCCAGGCGGCCAACGCGCGGACCGTGTCAATGGTCTCGTCGGGGTGAAAGCGAATGCCGCCCTTGGCCGGGCCGCGCGCATCGTTATACTGCACGCGAAAGCCCTGAAAAGTCTTGAAGCCGCCGTCATCCATCTGCACCGGGATGCTGAAGTGCAGCTCGCGCATCGGCGTGCGCAGGAAGTCGTGCATCGCAGGCGAAAGGCCCAAGATGGCGGCGGCCTCGTCGAGTTGCTGTTGTGAGATCTCGAAGGGATTGAGCGAAGTAGACATGCCACACACTCCTTTGTGTTGTGATGTTCTGCGGGGAGTTGCGGAGTTACCGCGTCTGGCGCTGCAAGAGATAGCCAGCTATCATCCGCTGGGCGCCACGTCCCAAGCCGATGCCATTATACACAACCCGCGGCCCAGACCCCAAATCCAACCCCTCTTCTCTACAGAGCGGGACGCTGAACTCATCCGGCCGGCCGCGCTCTCATCAGAAACGCCAGCCCGCTCCCCGCAAAGTAGCCGCCGAACGCGAGCAGAAACGCGGCGCAGATCAGCAAGATGACCCGGTAGCCCCGGTCGCCGATCAGCCCCCGGCCAGAGCCGACCAGGAGGCTCAAACCTCCCAGCCAGGCGAGATCGGTCAGCCAGTGGACGAAGACGAAACCGAAGAGCGCCAGCGGGCCGGGCTGCAGCGTCACGACCCTGGCGATGTAGGCCGCGCCGAGCGTGGCCCACCAGAGCGCCCAATAGGGATTAGAAAGGGTGAAGATGACGCCGGCCGGCATGTGGCCGAATCGCAGGACGCTGGGGGCCGGCGCGCCAGAGGCCGCAGCCAACGTGAGCTGGCCGCGCCAGGCGCCGACCGCCAGCCCATAGCCCATCCAAAGGAGCACCGCCGCGCCCGTCAGTCCGATCAGGCCGCTCACCAGCGGCTGGCGCAGCCATATTCCCAGCCCGTAGGCGATGGCGAACACTGCGGGTCCCTCGACCAAACCGTGGCCGACCGCGATCGCCGCGCCCGCCCACCGGCCGGCGCGCGCGCCTTCGCTGATCGCGAGCGCAGTCAGCGGACCAGGCGACAGCGCGCCCGAGAGACTGATCAGCGCGAAAGCGCCGTAGAGGAGCAGTAACTCAGACATGAGGTGTGCTGATGGGGCTAGCGCTGCTGGTACACCAGGGTGAATTTTGGCCACAGATTCGGGTCTTCGTACTCCGCCGTGTAGACCCACAGGTGCGCCATGCCGAAGCTGTCATCGCTCATCCGCAAGGCCAGCCCATAGTTGGGCTGGCCTGCCAGCCACTCTCGCACTGCGGCCGTGATGTCCACCGCCAGCCACCCCTCCTTTTCCAGAAGCGTCGTCAGGGTGATGACCGCCATGGGGCGGATCTGATAGTCTACATCTGGCTGCAGGCCGGGGGTCTGCCACGGCTTCTCGTAGGTGGCGGTCTTCTGATCCCAGTCGCGCAGCAGCCGGTGGACCGTCACGGTCGCAAAGCGATTGTCCTTGCCCCATGGCACGGTGTATACGCTGAGCGTCGCGGTAAGCAGCTCGGTGTTGGCCGGCCATTGCGGCAAAGCCACGCGCACGAGCACGCGATCGGGCGTGGATGGGCCTTGCAGGTGCACCTTGCCGTCGTCGTAGGCCGGCCGGTCCGGCACATCAGGGTCCAGCCACGTATCGCTGATGGCCGGCGCGCCCTGCAAAGTCAGGATCGCGGGCGGGGGTTTGGCTGCGTTGGCGCCCCCAAGGGGAAGCGGGCCCGATGCCAGCCAGCCCAACCGCCACGCCGCAAAAACCAGGAGCAGAAGCAAACCCACGGCGGCAGCCGCATAGACCGGCGCGGCTCTCGTTCTGCCGGAACGCCTGGCAGCCTCGTTGTCCAGGCTGGCGCGCAGCGCGGTCGCAAAAGCGCCGGCCGACGGGAAGCGATCCGCGGGGTCTTTGTTCAAGGCCCGCAAGATGACGAATTCGAGCGCGCGCGGCAGATCGAGCCGCAAGGTCCGCGGGGGCGGCGGCGGCGTGTGGATGTGGCGCAGGATCAAGGTATAGGGCGAGTCGGCCTTGAACGGCGGCTGGCCGGTCGCTAACTCGTAGAGGATCACCCCCAGCGAGTAGACATCGCTGCGCGCATCGCCGGCCTGGCCGTTCCCCTGTTCGGGCGCCATGTAGGTGGGCGTGCCCAGGGCGATGCCGTCGGCCGTGGCCGCGGTCGCCTCCACCACGCGCGCGATGCCAAAGTCGGTAAGCACGGGATCGTCCAGCTGGCCGTTGCGCAAGAGAATGTTGGAGGGCTTGACGTCGCGATGCACCACGCCCAGGCCATGGGCATAGTCCAACGCATCCGCCAACGTCGCCACGAGCTTCACCGCCTCGGTGGGCGTGAAGGGCTCTTGGCGGCTGTGCAGAGCGTCCTTCAACGACACGCCGCTCGCCAAATCCAACACCAGATAGTGCAGATCGCCCTCGGTCCCATGGTCCAGGACGCGCACGATGTGGGGGTGGTCCAGGCTGGCCGCCGCGCGCGTCTCGCGGCGAAAACGAGTAACGACCCCTTCATCGTTCGCCAGATGTGGATGGAGCACCTTGACCGCCGCCTCGGCGCCGGTGGTCGTATCCTGGCTGCGATAGACCTGGGCCATGCTGCCCGCGCCCAAGAGCTCCATAAGACGATACCTGCCGAGCACTCTGCCGATCATGCCTGTCACGCGATCCTCCTCACTTCAGAATGTAGTGGGTTCCTTTCTTATCGCCGATCTTCATCACTAACCCCTTGTCCACCAGGTCGGTGAGGTCGAGGCGCAGCGTTTCGGGCGACACATCAGGACAGAGATCGCGATATTCGCGGTTGGCGATCCGGCCATAGTCCTGGAGGTACTGCAAGGCACGGATTTGACGCTCGTTGAGGCGAGCGCCCCAGTCGGGCAAGGCGCGGCGGGCCTCCAGGCCGACCTGGTTGCCGCGGCGGAGGATGACGGTGAAGGAATAGGGGGTGGCGCGGAATTCTGGCTGCGGATGGCCGGCCTGCACCATCTCCTCGATCATGCGGTCAATGCCCAGCCCCAGTTGCTCGATGTAACCCCATTCGAACAGGCCGTTGACCAGCCGCGGATTGCGCGAGAAGTGATCCTCGACGATGTTGTCCAGGGTGATGTAGCCCGGCAGACCGCCAGGGCTGCTGACCTCCAGGCGATCATCGAACTGGCGGATTTCGACGCGGCGGCCGGTCAGACGATAGTCGCGATGGCAGACCGCGTTGACGAGTGCCTCGCGCACGGCAAAGGTGGGATAGAGCATGCGATCCTCGCGCTTGAGGCCGCGCACGACGGCCTCCCCGCGCATCTCCTGCAGCAAGATCGCCCAACAGTCTTCGATGACCCGCGCCAGCGCGCCGTTGAACTCCTCGCGGCGGCTGTAGCCGGGCATGCCGCCCGGTCCGCGCGGATCGGCGCCGGCAAAGCGGACATAGATGAGGCCGCTTTGCGGGATGAAGAACTGCGGCTCCTTGCCGAACAACAGCAGCCCTGCCACAGTCGGCTGGCCCTGGGGATTGAGCGCGCCGATGGCCGCCAACAGCTCATCCTCGGTCTGGCCCAGGTCGCGACCCAGCCGCGCGGCCCGGCGTTGGATGTAATCGCGGATCACCGCCTCCGCCAGGTCGCTGCGGCCGGCCCCCGCGACGCACTCTAGCTCGAAGTCGCCGCTGGCCTTGGTCGCGGCCAGGTGGCTGATCTTGGCGCCATCCAGCGGCTCATTGCCGGCATGGGTGCGCACCAGCACCCGGCCATCGGCCAGCGAGTGCAGCTCGGTGCTGCGGGGGACGCGGATGGCGACGGCCAGTCCGGCGCGATCCTCGAATTGCTGCCACTCGGTCGCCACCAGGGGCCGGCACAGGGTCAGGGCGGCGCGCAGCGCCCCATCGGCCTCGTCCGGTTGGAGCGCGCCGGTGATCTGTCCCTGGGTATCCACGCCCAGCAGCACCGTGCCGCCGTCGCCATTGGCGAACGCCACCAGCGTTTCGGCCAACCGCTCGGCCACGGGCTGGGTCAGCACCTCCAGTTGGAGGCCGATGCCGCGATGAAGGATGGTGGAAAGAGACATGAGGCGCTCCGGCAGATTGAGCAGGCGTTATGGATTGCGATAGACCGTGTCATGGGCGCCGATGACGCGATGAACACAGACCCTCTCGCCGGTCTTGGAGTCTTCTTGGAAGTGGAAAGTCCACCGAAGGCTGGCCAGGAACTCAACATCGGTCTCATAAGTTTCGACGCGACCGGCAGCCAAATCGGCTTCCGCCTCTTTCTCGGCAGCTTGCCATTCCGCTGTCCAGAACCATTCTTGCCCCGGCTTGATGGAACCCGTTTCAAGTGAGCATCAATGGCTGTGCGGATGATCTCAGATACCGGCTGGCGAGTTGCAAAAGACTGGACGCGCAATCGCTCGTATTGGTTCTCATCCAGGCGTAGGGAAATGGCTTTCATTGGAAGTTGCCCTTTTTTCATCCTTTGCCGCCCCTTTCTCCACCGCCGCGGCCAGCCGCGCCATCGCGGCCACGGTATCCCCATCGTCCAGGTTCACCAGGCGGACGCCGCGCGTCACACGGCCTTGTTGGCTGATGGCCTCGACCGGCGTGCGCAAGGCGACGCCGTTGGCGGTGATCACGGTAACCTGATCTTTGGGCTGGACGACGTGCGCAGCCGCTACCTGGCCGATCTCATCGAGCCGGGTGTGCGCCAACGTCCACTGGCCGCCGGTGTTGCGGCCATGCGGTGTGAACTCGGTCAGCGCGACGCGCTTGCCCCAACCGTGCTGCGTGATCACCAACAGGTCGCCGCCCGACTCCACCACGCCGAAGCTGGCGATCACGTCTCCCTCGGCCAGTTGAATGGCCATGACGCCGGCCGCCGAGCGACCCATCGGCCGCACCGTGGTTTCAGCGAAGCGCAACGCGCGACCGCCTGCCGTAACGATGATGAACTCCTGGTCGCCGTGTGTGGCGCGCGCCCAACCCAGCTCGTCGCCGACCTCCAGGTTCATGGCGATGATGCCGCTGGGCCGCACCGCCGCGAACTCCTCCAGCTTCACGCGTTTGATTTTGCCCTGACGGGTCAGCAGCGTGACGTATTCGGCCTGCTGGAAGTCGGGGACGACCAACAGGGTCGTCACCCGCTCGTCGGCCGCCAGGTTGAGCACGTTGACGAGCGGCAGCCCTCGGCCATCGCGGGCGGCATCGGGCAGCGCGAAGACGCGCTGGCCGTACACCCGGCCGCGATTGGTGAAGAAGAGCAGGTGATCGAGCGTGCGCGCTGCGAACAGATCCACCACTTCGTCCTCATCGCGCGTGCGCATCCCCTGGACGCCGCGGCCTCCGCGGCCCTGCGTCCGATAGGCGGTCAGCGCCGTGCGCTTGATGTAGGAGTTCTGGGTGACGCTGATCAGCACATTCTCCTGGCGGATCAGGTCCTCTTCCGAGAGGTCCTCGGCCGCCTCGGCCACGATCTGCGTGCGCCGGGCATCGCCAAAGCGTTCTTTCAAGTTCAGCACTTCGTCCTTGATCACGCCCAGGATGCGCGTCGGATCCGCCAGCAGCTCCTCGTAGTGTTTGATCTGGCCGAGCACACTGGTGTACTCTTCCTCGATCTTCTGGCGCTCCAACGCGGCCAGACGCCGCAACTGCATGTCCAGGATCGCCTGCGTCTGCTTCACGGTTAGCCTGAAGCGCGCCATGAGCTTGCCGCGCGCAGCTTCGGCGCTCTCCGCGCCGCGGATGATGGCGATCACCTCGTCCAGGAATTGCAGGGCGATCCGCAAACCCTCCAGGATGTGCGCTCGCTCGCGGGCCTGGTTGAGCAAGTAGATCGTGCGCCGTGTGATGACGTCAATCCGGTGCTCGACGTAATGTTCCAACGCGCGTTTGAGGCTGAGCAGCCTCGGCTCGCCGTCCACCAGCGCCAGCATGTTGACGCCAAAGGTGCTCTGCAAAGGGGTATACTTGAAGAGTTGGTTGAGGACTTTGCGCGGGGGCGCCCCGCGTTTCAGCTCGACCACGATCTGCATTCCCCGGCGGTCCGATTCGTCGCGCAGATCGTTGACATCGGCCAGACGGCCTTCGCGCACGAGCTCGGCGATACGCTCGAGCAGCGTGGTCTTATTGAGTTGGAAAGGGATCTCTGTTACGATGATGCGATGCCGGCCGCCGCCCGTCTCCTCGATGCGAGTGACCGCGCGCATCGTCACCCGGCCCTTGCCCGTGCCATACGCCTGTTTGATCTCTTCGCGGCCCAGCACGAACCCACCCGTGGGAAAGTCTGGGCCCTGGACGAACTGCATGAGCTCGTCAACCGAGACGTCATCGCGCTGTTGCCAGGCGTCTATCAAATAGGCGATGGCATCGGTAATCTCGCTCAGATTGTGCGGCGGGACGTTGGTGGCCATGCCGACGGCGATGCCGCTGTTGCCGTTGAGCAGGAAATTGGGCAGCAGGGCCGGCAGAACGACCGGCTCCTGCAGGCTGCCGTCGAAGTTATCGGTCCAGTCAACGGTATCCTTGTCAATATCGCTGAGAATAGGTTCCGCAATGCGCGCCAGCCGCGCTTCTGTGTAGCGCATGGCGGCCGGCGCATCGCCATCCACCGAGCCGAAATTGCCCTGGCCATCCACCAAAGGATAACGCAGCGAAAACTCCTGCGCCATACGAGCCATCGCATCGTAGACCGCCGAGTCGCCATGCGGATGATACTTGCCCAACACTTCGCCGACGATACGGGCAGATTTCTTGTACTGGCTGCCTGGCCGCAGCCCCATATCGTGCATTGCATAGAGGATCCGGCGCTGGACCGGTTTGAGACCATCGCGGACATCGGGCAGCGCGCGTGCAACGATGACGCTCATGGCATAGTCCAGATAGGACCCGCGCATCTCGTCCTCGATGCTGATCGGCCGCACAAGCCCGAAGGAGTTTGGCGTCAATTCGATCTGGTCGTTCATGACCGCTCCTGAGTACATTCGTTGCGCACATTATACCGCAGGAGGGCGTTTTGGGCTATTCAGGCGAGGCGGAGACACCGCGCCGGCCGACCAGAAGCGCGAACTGGGGCAAGAAAAAGGGGAGAGCCACAGCTCTCCCCTCTCTCGATGCTTTCTATTCCGGCAGGCTACCCGGCCAGGCGCTGCGCCTGTCCGCGCCAATCATCGCGGACAACGCGCTCCAGATTGCCGCTCGTCACTTGTTCCAGCAGATCGTCGGTCGCGCTTGCCAGGGCTGCAAAGCTGCCGATGCCAGCCTGGCGCAATCGGTCGGCGTAGACCCGGCCGATCCCCTTGATGACTGTCAGATCATCGGCTGCGGCCGGCCGGCCACCCTCGGGAAGCACGGCCCTCGTCTCCGTCACATAACGTTGGGTTACCCTGAGGGCTGCCATCTCGGCCGCGATGCGGGCTGCTTCTTCAGAGCCGGGCAGTTTGCCGGATGCGTCGGCGGCGTTGACCTCGACAACCGGTTCGGCCGCGGGTTCGTCAGCGCCAGCCGGTGTGGCTTCTGGCGCTGGCGCGGCTGTCTCGACCGGCGCGACCGGCGTTGCGCCGGCCGCCGCCAGTCTGGCTAACAATTCGTTGGTGGTGGCCTGCAACGCGGCGACCTGCGACTGCAAGGCCGCGACATCGGCTTCTGCGGCCGGCGCACCGATCGCTTCTTCAGCCGGGGCTGCCTCGACCTCTGGCGGTGCGGGGAGTTCCGGCTCGGCCGGGGCCCGCGCGGCGCGCAGCATGGCCACTTCCGCTTCGAGCTCGCTGATCCGCGCGGCGCGCAGTGTGGCCACCTCCGATTCGAGCTCGACGATTCGCGCCTGTAGCGCGACTGTCTCGGGCGCCTCGGCGACCGGCGCCGCCGCCGCGATCTCGACTTCTGGCGGCGCGGCCGCGAGCTCGGGGGCCGCGACTTCAACCTCTGGCGCTGCGATCTCGACTTCGGGCGGCGCGGCCGCGAGCTCGAGGGCCGCGACTTCAACCTCTGGCGCTGCGACCTCGACCTCCGGCGGCGTCACTTCGACTTCGGGGGCTGCGACCGCAACCTCTGGCGCCGCGATCTCGACTTCTGGCGGCGCGGCCGCGAGCTCGGGGGCCGCGACTTCAACCTCTGGCGCTGCGACCTCGACCTCCGGCAGCGTCACTTCGATTTCGGGGGCTGCGACCTCAACCTCTGGCGCTGCGATCTCGACTTCGGGCAGCGCGGCCGCGAGCTCGGGGGCCGCGACTTCAACCTCTGGCGCTGCGACCTCGACCTCCGGCAGCGTCACTTCGATTTCGGGGGCCGCGACTTCAACCTCTGGCGCCGCGACCTCGACCTCTGGCGGCGTCACTTCGATTTCGGGGGCTGTGACCTCAACCTCTGGCGCTGCGATCTCGACTTCGGGCAGCGCGGCCGCGAGCTCGGGGGCTGCGACCTCAACCTCTGGCGCTGCGACCTCGACCTCCGGCGGCGCGGCCGCGAGCTCGGGGGCGGTGATCTCGACTTCGGGAGCCGCCACTGCAACTTCGGGAACTGCCACCTCGACCGCAGGGGCCACGACTTCGGGCGGCGTCACTTCGACTTCGGGCGCTGCGACCTCAACTGCGCGCGGTGGGGGGACCGCCCCCTCCACACGCCGCGCTGCTTCTGCAATCACGGCCGCGCCTGCCGCGGTTGCGCCGGCCGCGACCGCGGGCACGCGTGCATCAAGCATGGGCGCTGGCGCCCGCGGTCTCGGCGCTGCAGGCGCCGCAGGCTTTGCCGCGGCCTGGGCGGCTGCCTCCCAGCTCTTCCGAGTCTCGCCAAGATTGCCTGCAATCCTGGTCAGGAAATAGAGCACCGCTCCGAAGACAAACAGGCTGATGGCGCTGAAGAAGGCGCCAATCATGATCGGAATGCCTAGCCAACCAGCCCAGCCCGGGCCCCAACTTGCGCCTCCGGGCCCGCGCAAGACGAAGATGGTTGCATAGGCACCGATCAGAAAGAAGACCAGAGCCAAAATGAACAGCACGGTCGCCACGAACCTCGCTGCACGATGCTTACGCATAGAGCCTCCTTCCTAGGGTGCATAGAAACGCTGGAACGACTCCGAGATGCGGTACATGGACGAACGCCAAAACCGCGGATGACGCTGGACGCTATTGTAACACAACTTCGGCGTTTGTGCACATCGAATTCCGCGCGATCGTGCAACTCGTTTGCCCCGTCCTGAAAACACAGAACGAATTGGACAAAAAAGCGAACCTCGCTGGCCTCACGCAAAGGCGCAAAGGAATGGTTGAGATCTTCTGGTCGTCGCTCAGAGGTTGATCACCGTATCGGCCTGCCAGAGCGCCGTGATGATGTCGGTCATGCCGCCGACGATTCCCACCCGCACCGCGTCTGCCAGGCCAAAGTAGTCCAGGCAGGTCTTACAGATCACCAGAGGCACCCCGTGCGCCTCCAATGCCCGCAGCTCTGCCAGCAGCGGCGACCCTGCACAGACGAGCCTGACGCCGTCCGTGTAGAAGCAGATCGCTTTCGGCAGACAGCCCGCATCTGCGATCAGCGCCAGGAATTTCTGCGCCAGGGTTTCGCGCAGCTCCTGGGCGCTGGACGTGCCCATGCCGTTCGACATGAAGACGATGACGATGGATTTGCTCATCCTCGCGGCTCTTGCGGGTCCGGGTTGTGCGCCCGGCAGGACAAGGCTATAGCCCTGCCAGGTAGCGATAGCTCTTCGCCGCCGCTTCGTGCATGTCTGTCGCGCAGCGGTCAAGCTCTACGATCAGCCATTCAGTGTGGCCGGCGCCGGCCTGGAGAATGGCCGGAAAATCCATGACGCCCTCGCCGACCGCGACCATCGGCTCGGTCTTGATTGCGGGGCCATCCTTGATGTGCAGGAGCGGCGCCCGGCCGCCCAACTCCTTGACGACCGCGGCCGGATCTGGGCCGCCGGTCTTTACCCAATAGGTGTCCACCTCGAACAGCACGGTGGGGTCGAGCAGCTCTAGCATGACCTTGTAGGGCAGGCGGCCTTCCACCGGCTCGTATTCCCACCAGTGGTTATGAACGGCGAACGCGACGCCCCGCGCGCGCGCCTCGGCGTTGGCTTGGTTGAAGACGTCGCAACTGCGCTTGATGTCGTCCAGCGTCTTGAAGTTGTCGCGGCCGAAACCGGAGACGATGCACTGGCAGCCGATGGCTGCCAGCGTGTCCATCGCTTCAGCGAGCCTGGCGCCGACTGGCGGCGGGAGGATGTGTGCGCTGGGCACGGCCAGGCCCAACGACTTGAAGAGCTTGCCGGCGGCCTGCGGCGTCGTGCTCGGGAAGCCGGCCGTCTCGACGCCGGCATACCCCATCGCGGCCACCTGGCGGACTACGCCGTCGAAATCCTTCGCCAGGGTTTCGCGGACGGAGTAGAGTTGCAAAGCGATTGGCGCTGACATGGATAAGCTCCCAAGGTGAGATGGTGGAACGACGCTGGTTATGGTAACACGAGCATGGCGACTGCGGTATGACCAAGCTCATCCCTGTCTCGATCTCTATCTATGACATCGCGCAGCGTGCGTCGCGGTGTTGTCTGCTAGAATTGCACAGACCAACAGACACTCGGCGAGCGAGGTGCAATCCGATGTACTACGGAGTCCAATACTACCCCGAACACTGGCCCGCAGCACGCTGGCCGGTGGATGCCCGCATGATGCAGGCCGCGGGCGTAAACGGCGTGCGCATGGGCGAGTTCGCCTGGAGCGCCATCGAGCCGGCGGAGGGCCAGCTCGACTTCGGCCTCTTCGACCGGGCCATCGCCATCCTGGCCGACCACGGCATCAAGACGTTGCTGTGCACCCCCTCGCGCACCCCGCCGCCGTGGGTCTATCGGAAATATCCCGGCGTGCGGAACACCACCGTGGACGGCAAGCTCAACAACGCGGGCTTCCGCTACCTGATCGGGCTGACGCACGGGGAGTTCGTCCAGCTTAGCGAGCGGATTGACCGGGCAGTGATCGAGCACTTCGCCGGCCATCCTGCCATCATCGGCTGGCAGGTGGACAACGAGGTGGGCATGGGCAACGACTGCTTCTGCGAGGGTTGCCGGGCGCGCTTCCACGACTACCTCCGGGAGAAGTACGGTACAGTCGAGCGGCTGAACGCGGCCTGGGGCGCGCACTTCTGGTCCTTCACCTTCAGCGATTTCGCCGAGGTCCCCTTCCCCGACCGCCTGCAACACCCCTCGCCGCAGCTTGCCTTGGAATACCGCCGCTTCATGTCGAAGCTGAACGTGGACTTCACCCGCTGGCGCGCCGATCTGATCCACCGGCTCGACCCCGGCAAATGGGTGACGACCAACTTCCAGTCGTTCATGGTGCAGCACACCGACTATCACCAGATGGCGCCGGCGCTCGACATCAACGGCATGAACCACTACCCGGCCCGCTCGCCGGCGTTCATCCTCGACTACTACCGGGGCGCGCGCGGAAAGGCGATCGTGTTGGAGCAGTGCACACGGCTCGGCCCGGTGGATATCGGCGAGGGGTGGATGCGGTTGTGGGCGTGGATGGCGATCGGCCACGGCATCAGCGGCGTCAACTTCTTCCGCTGGCGGCAGTGCCGCTGGGGTCAAGAGCAGCACGCTGACGGCATCCTGCCGCACTCCGGGGAGGAAAACCGCCGCTATCGCGAGCTGAAACGGATGGGGCAGGAGATCCGAGCGGTCGGCGATCTGATTGACCGGACGCGGCCCGCAGCCGAGGTCGCGGTGCTCAGCTCCTACGAATCGCGCTGGGCCATCGAGTTTGGCGTGGGGCAAAAAGAGATGCGCGCCGAGTTGGACGCGATCCGCTTCCACACCGCGTTCGTCCAGCAGAACGTCACGACCGATGCGCTCGACCCCCGCGCAGACCTCTCGCGCTACAAACTGGTGATTGCGCCGCGCCTCTTCGTGGTGGATGCGGCCATCGCGGCCAATCTCGAACGCTTCGTGGCCGGCGGCGGCGTGCTCTGCCTCACCGCGGCGAGCGGCGTGGTGGACGAGTACAACGTCAGCTTCGATACGCCGCGGCCCGGTCCGCTGCGCGAGCTGGCCGGCGTCGAGGTGAGCGATCTGTCGCCGCTCCACGCGCCGGTCTCGCTGCAAGCCGCGCCGATCCTGGGCCTGTTCCGCGGCGAAGGCCAGGGCATGGCCGACGAAATCCACCCGACGACCGCCGAGACGTTGGCGACCTTCGACGGCGGCTGGCGGCGCGGGCTGCCAGCGATCACGATCAACCGCTACGGCGCGGGGACGGTTATCTATCTGGGCACAATCCTGGAGGGAGAGAGCCTGGCCGCGTTCGTCCGCTATCTGCGCGGGCTGGCGGGCGTCGAGCCGCTCATGGCGACGCCGGCCGGCGTGGTCGCGCACGAGCGCGTCGGCGACGGGTTGCGACTGCGCTTCCTGCTCAACCACACCGACGCCCCGGTCACGGTGACGCTTCCCGCGGGCTGGCGCGACGCCTTCACCGGCCAGCCATGCGCCGCGGTCGAAATCCCGGCAGTAGACATGAGGTTGGTGACAGCGACGATGAATGTTGGATGTTGAATGTTGGATGTTGCATGACGAATGACGAAGGGCGAATGACCAACCGACGCATCACGTTTCACGTGTTACGTTTCACGTTTGACTCCGGGAGAACCACCGTGGACTTATCGCTCTTCAGCCTCGCCGGCAAAACTGCGCTCGTGACCGGCGGCAATAGCGGCATCGGCCTGGGGATCGCGACGGGGCTGGTGAAGGCCGGCGCGCGAGTCGCGATCAGCGGCCGGAGTGAGACCAAGTGCGCCGACGCGCTGGCCGCGCTGCGCACGGTCGGCGGCGCGGACGCGGCGCTGGCGATCACCGCTGACCTGGCCGACACCGACGCGATCCCCGCGCTCTTCGACCGGGCCGCGGCCGCGCTCGGCAGGGTGGAGATCCTCGTCAACAGCGCCGGCATCACCACCCGCAGCCGGGCCGACCTGACCCCGCTCGACCAATACGAGCGCGTCTTGCGCGTCAACCTGACCGCGCCCTACGCTCTCTCGCAGTGTTTCGCACGTGCGCGTATCGCGGCCGGGCTGGGTGGCAGCATCATCATGATCGCGTCGTTGATGAGCGAGGCGTCGCGGCCGACCACCTCTGCCTACACGGCCAGCAAGGGCGGCATCCGTCAGCTCGTACGCGCGCTGGCCGTGGACTGGGCGCCGTTCGGCATCCGCGTCAACGGCATTGGGCCGGGCTTCATCCGCACGCCGATGAACCAGCCATTAGTGGACAACCCAGAGTTCGACGCCTGGGTGAAGAAGCGCGCGCCGCTCGGCCGCTGGGGCGAGCCGGAGGACTTCCAGGGGCCGGCGGTCTTCCTGGCATCCGACGCGTCGCGCTTTATGACGGGGCAAATTGTTTATGTGGATGGGGGGTGGCTGGCGACGTTCTAGACGCAGCGCATGTTAGATGCTAGCGCTCGATTGCCGGCAGTGCCTTCAACAGCGCGCGACGATCGGGCAATGGCAGTTGGCGCGCCCGGCGTCGCAACACAGGTGCAGTGGCGGCCGTCAACCCTCGCTCGTCGCGCGGAAAGTCCCACAGCAATTTATCCGTCAATTGCGGGAGCCTACCGGCGGTCAAGCGTTCCTTTTTTTTTACTTCAAGCTCGACATCGCGTTTGAGCAGATCGAGGAAGCGACCAAGATCCGCCTCATCGAGCTCAGCCGTCACCAATGCCCGTCCGGTCAGGCCCTGGGCGTTGATCGCCAGCAGATTTTCATAAGCCACAGGCACGCGTTTGATGTCGGCCAACTCGAACAGATGCGTGAGGGGCAGCCGTCGCGTGATATAATAGAGGTCAATGATGTCTTTGATCTCCGCCCGATCTTCGAAGGCGCTGATTTTGTTGGCGCCGATGTCCGCCAGGCTGTTGACGTACACACCATGGGCGGTCTCGATGAGATCATCAACGAGGTGATACTCCCGCGCAAACTCGATCTTGAGTTGTACATCGGCCTGCGCGACATAGAAGCGCGCAAAGTAGACTTCCAGCCGCTCCACGTTCACTATCAGGCTGCGACCTTCAAGCCTGGCGATCAGGTCAGTGGCAATGTATCGCAGGTCATCGCCGATAGTGAAGAAATCCAGATCTTCCGACAGCCGATGCTCGAAGAAAAAACGCGCCAGCGCTGTGCCGCCTGTCAGGTAGAGAGCATCCCGATAGAGCCTGGCAACATCGAAAACACGATTCTGCAGGGGATACAATTGCGCCTGATAGAATGCCAACTCAGCGGGAGAGGCCTTCCGCCAGAATCCGGCCAACGATGCTTGCCCGTGAACGAACGGCTGCTGCACCATACGTTTCCCTCGTCTTCCGTGCGACCTGCAAGATGTCGGAATGACTGTTTGCGATAGCGCCAGTATAGCAGAAAGATGAAATTTTGGACAGTCTGAGGCCGCCCATGAGGGCCTGTTACGCTATTCGGTTTGGCTGCCGTTGGTGTCACGGTAGCCGGGCCGAATCATTCATTCAAGCGAAAGGAACGCAAACATGGAACAGAAGCCCGTAGTTCTCAACGTCGGCTACACCGACACGCCGTTCATCCCCGGCTCGCAATGGCGGGTACACGATGCGGCGCGGCCGCAACCACCGCTCGTGACGCCGGGCGGCGCAGCCGGCGCGCCGCCATCGGACGCCATCGTCCTCTTCGATGGGCAGGATCTGGTCGGCTGGGTCAGCGTGAAAACGGGCGAGCCGGCCGCCTGGAAGGTGGAAAACGGCTACATGGAGGTCGTGAAGGGAACCGGCAACATCAAAACCACGGCGCAAGTCGGCGATTGCCAGCTCCACGTCGAGTTCGCCAGCCCGGTCGAGGTGGTCGGCAGCAGCCAGGGCCGCGGCAACAGCGGCGTCTTTCTGATGGGCCTCTACGAAGTGCAGGTGCTCGACTGCTACGACAACCCGACCTACTCGGATGGGACGGTCGGCGCGATCTACGGCCAGCATCCGCCGTTGGCGAACGCCAGCCGCAAGCCGGGCGAGTGGCAGGTCTACGACATCGTCTTCATCGCCCCGCGCTGGGGCGCCGATGGCAAGCTCGCCTCGCCGGCCCGGCTGACCGTCTTCCTGAACGGCGTGCTCGTGCAGCATGATCGCGTCTCGCAAGGCCCCACCGGCCACAAGACCGTCTCGAACTACGACACACCGCACGGCAGCGAAGGCCCGCTGATGCTGCAAGATCACACCAACCCGGTGCGTTTCCGCAACATCTGGGTGCGGCCGATCGTCGAAGAAGCCGAGTAGGACGCTGGCGTTTCCATCGCCAGCCACGAGCCTTGAGCCTGTCGGCCTGACCGCCTTTCGACAGGCTCAAGGCCCGACGGCAGCAGGGCACGGTTGAGGTATGTACAAGAGCCTCTTTCCGGACTTCCGCCACGCCTACGAGCCAGATGGCCTGACCGTAGACGAATTCGACGCCTTCGGGCTGACCGTGCGCACGTTCCGACAGTTTAGCGGCTCGTACCAGGAGCTTGTGGCGCTCGTGCGCGACTGCATGCTGCCCAACCTGGACATGCCCGTGACGAGATGGGCAGCGGCCTTCACCACAAAGGCACAAAGATAGGTCACGCTTTCTCCTGGATCGAACGGCGACATCCCCGCCGCAACCCTGACCGAGTTCGCCGCAGTCGAGTTGTTCCGCTGGAGCATACCAGCGCGGCGACTACTCGCGCGCGCAGGCGTATCGGGACTAGCAATTGGCCCACGAACGGAGGACAGGGAATGAGTGGGCGCAGGCGATGACGCTCGTCAACATGGGGAGCATGAGCGCCTTTGGAGTTGCCGGAGGTATCCAGTGAATCGTCACCGAATCCTCGTCAGGCACGCAAACTTGCTGGCGCCAGGCTCCAGCTTTGCAGGCGCGTGTGCTTCGCCAGCAGATCCAGCCGCAGGTCGGGCCGGTGCGGGGGCCAGCCAGGAAGCTTGTCGTAGATGCCTCGCTGCGCCAGCTCGGCTGCCACATCAGGTTCGCCCGGCGCGGGAGCGATCTCGACCAGCACTCCATCGTGGCTGCTCTTCCACGCCAGGAAGGTCGCGGCGCACGCTTTGAGAAGAGGTCCCGGCCCGATCGGCAGCTTATCCACCAGCAGCCACGCCGGCAGTTGGCTGCTCGCGCCGATCTGCTGCGCCAATTCCTGGCAATACCCTACGAAGGCGCGTCTCCCCATCTCGAAGCTTTTGGGCAGTTCCGGGGCGAGTTCGCTCGGCCCAAGTATGCTGCGGCTGAGCAAAGCAGTGGGGGGTGCTCCTCCTTGAGCCAGGCGCACGACAGCCCGCGTCAACAAGTCGAGCGCAGCAGCAGCCGAGACCGATCCCCCTGCGCCCTCGACCGGGTAGGGGGCGGCGATCCCCTCGCTCGACAGCACCGCCTCGGCCAAACCCGAAAGCGATTGCCAGGCCACTGGCCCGCCCTCCCCCGCAAAGCGGCTGTTCAGCTCCCGCGTCGAGATGATCTCGACACCGGGCAGCGCCCGCACCGCCGCGATCATGCGCCGCAGATTGCGCAGCGCGGTCGCATATTCCTCGTCGCTCCGTCGCGGCGCAGACTTGTACTCGGCTTCGGGCGTGTTCTCTCCGCGGAAGAAGTTGAGCACATCCCAGAAGGTCGTGTAGCGCAGCCGCGTCGGGTGGGCGCAGAAGAGGCCCAGACACGCCAGCCCGCTACGCTGCGCGGCTTCGACCCGCGCCAGCAGGTCGGGCAGCGCGGCCTCGAACGCAGCGTCGTCGCAATAGGTATTCTCGCCGCCCCGAATCCCGAAGTACTCGCCGTAGCAAAGCTGCCCCGCATACCAGCACGCGCCGCCGTCGCCGGTCCGCACGTGCGCGTACACATTCGCCGGGATGCCCATTTGCCGCGTGGCTGCCGGGATCTGCGGCGCCCAGCTCGAGCCGCTCGTGGCCCAGGATGAGGGGAATTGCCCGAACAGCCGCGCCAGATCGGCCGCGCCCGGCCCTTCCTGCGCCAACGCTTCGGCCACGCCATCGTCCCAACCCTTGTCGGCCAGGTATTCGGAGGCGGTGGGGTGCACGGAGTGATGATCGGTGTGCAAGCCCACGTCGTGCTGCGCCACCGCCGCGATCACATCCCACCGGCCGCGGCGCTCCCACAGCCGCGCCTTCTCACCGACCACGTACATCGAGGCGACCACGCCGTCATCAGCAAGCATGGTCGCGATGTCGGCCGGGATATCATCGGAGTCGGGATGGACGAGGTCCTCAACATCGAAGCAGAGATAGAGATACATGGCGCAGTCTCCTCATCACGAGCCAGACCCTAAAGGTTTCCGGAAACCTTTAGGGTCTTTGCCTCATAACAAGCCCAGAACGGCCGGCTCATCACCTCTTGCGTATCCCCCAGCTCATCGCGCCACTGCGCCAGCAGGCCGCGCAGCCGCGCCAGGTGATCGGCGTAGGCCGGATCGTCCGCCAGGTTGACCATTTCGCCGGGATCGGTCTGGAGGTCGAAGAGCTGCGTGCGGCGCTGACCCTCCACGACGTACTCGATCAGCTTCCACCGCTCGTCGCGGACGCCGCGCATCAGGTGGCGGTAGGCGAAGAGCAGATACGGACGGTTGACGGTGGACCGTTGACGTTTGACGTTTGACGACCATCCACTGTCCATCGTCCATCGTCTATCGTCTTTCGTCAGTTCGGCCGCGAAACTCACCCCCTCGACCGATGGCGGAACTGGCGACCCGATCAGCTCGCACAACGTCGGGTAGATGTCGTTGAGATAGACGAACGCGTCGCTGCGCGCGCCGGCCGCGATGCCTGGGCCCGTCATCAGCAGCGGGACGTGGATGCTGTGCTCGTAGAGGCTTTGCTTGCCCATCAGCCCGTGGCGGCCGAGCGCCAGCCCGTTGTCGCCCGCCAGCACGATGATCGTGTTTTCGAGCTGCCCCGTCTCCCGCAGCGCATCGAGCACCCGGCCGATCTGCGTGTCCAGATGCGTGATCATGCCGTAGTAGGCAGCCAGGTGCCGGCGGATGCGGTCGGGGTCGCGCGGAAAGGCCTCCAGCAGTTCGTCGCGCACTCCCAGCTCGCCGTTGTCGAAAGGATGCTCCGGCATGAAGCTCTCGCCGATGGCCAGGCTCTCCGAGTCGTACATCTCCAGGTATTGTCGCGGCATGGTCCGGGGGTCGTGCGGCGCGGTGAACCCGACGTAGATGAAGAAGGGATCGGCCGACCGGCGCGAGCGCAAGAACTCGATAGCCGCGTCGCAGAAAAGCACGCTCGAATGCCGGCCCGCGTGGATGTGATCGGCCACCTTCTCCACGACGCGCTGTTTGACGAAGTCCACCGTCTGATGGATGCGCTGTGGATACTCTCCGGTCGGGTCGAAGTCGCACACCGGCATGTTCCAGTGGTCGTCCATCCCGCCGTAGAAGATCTCGGCGCCGGCGTCGAAGTTGCGCGCATGTGCGGCCGGGCCGTTGTGCCATTTGCCTGTACCAAAGACGGTGTAGCCGTCGCGCTGTAACGTCTCGCCCAGCATGACATGATCGGCCGCGATCCCCTGGCCCTGCTCCTGGATGTGGAACAGTGTGCGGCCCGTCCAGAGCATGGCCCGGCTGGGCATGCACACCGCGCCGCTCGTCCCGCCCATGATGTAGGCGTTGGAGAAGGCCGTGCCCTGCGCCACCAGCCAGTCGAGGTTCGGCGTGACGATCTGCTCATTGCCCAGCGCGTGGATCGTGTCGAAACGCTGGTCGTCGGTGAAGAAGAAGAGGATGTTTGGACGTTGAGACATGGCGGCTCCTCAAGCGTGTTTACGCCCGCTGGTGCTTCGTGCGGGCGATGATGTGATCCTGCATCTCGCGGCCGAGCAGCACGAACTGTTGGCTGAAGCCGGAAACCCGCACGCACAGGTGGCGGTAACGCTCCGGCTCGGCCTGCGCCTGCCGCAACGTCTCCGCGCTGACGACGTTCCACTGCATCTGGCCCACCCCCATGCGGACGGCCGCCAGCAGGAGATCTGCGAACTTGTCCTGCCCTTCGCCGGCCAGCAGCGCGGGATCCACCTCGATGATGGCCGACGAGGAGGCCGCGGCCAGGTGATGGGGCAATCGGCTGAGCGAGGAAAGGACCGCGGTGAGGCCCCGCTCGTCGCGGCCCTGCGCCGGCGAGACGCTATAGGCCAACGGCTCGCCGCGGCGACGGCCGTCGGGCAGCGCGCCGGTCTGCTTGCCCATCGAGAGGGTCAGCGTGAAGGAGAAAAGGTGCACGAGGAACGGCCCCCCGCGCACGGTGCGGTAGTCGCCCAACAGCTCGCAGTAGTGGCGCGCGACCCGCTCGGCCCAGGCATCCACGCCGGGCTGATCGTTGCCGTACTTCGGCGCACGGTGCAGCAGCGCCTGGCGCAGCGTCTCGTGCCCCTCGAAGTCCGCAGCCAGCGCCCGCGCCAACTCATCCGGCGCCACCCGGCGCTGCTCGAACACCAGGCGCTCGAGCGCGGCCAACGAATCCGCGACGTTCGGGATGCCGACCGCTGCGCTGGAATGGTAGTTGTAGCGTGCGCCGCCCCACGTGATGTCGGACCCGGCCGCCACGCAGTCTTCCGTCAGCAGCGAGAGATAGGGCAGCGCGGCGCCCGCCTCATCGCGCAGCTCCGCCCGGTTCGAGCCGTAGACGCAGTGCTCGACGAAGAAGCGCACCTGACGGTCGTAGGCAGCCCACACGTCGTCCATCGAGCGCATCTCGGCCAGCCGGCCCGTGTGCGGCCCCACCTGCGCGCCGTCGGCCGGGTCGGCGCCATCGTTCAGCGCCAGCTCCAGGCACTTCGCCAGGTTCACCCAGTGGGAGACCGCGTGCGGACAGGCCTTGCCGGGGATCGTGATCTCGATGCAGCCGATGGCCGCGTAGTTGCGCGCATCTTCTGGCCTGATCCCGTTGGCGATCAGGCCAGGGACGAGGGTGTCATCGTTGAAGAAGAACGGGATGCCCCCGCCGGCCGCCGCCAGATCAGCGGCCAGCGCGACGAGCGGCCGGGGGCTGTCTCGGTGCAGGCGGACCGAGAGGCAGCGGACGAAGGCAAGCGCCTTCGTGACCGCCAACGCCATGTAGCTCACGTCGTTCGTGGCGTCGGCGCCGCTGGGGGTCAGCCCGCCGACCATCATCTGCTGCACGTCGTAGGAGCGATAGAGCTTGATCCAGAGCGCGGCCAGCAGCTCCATCGCCTCGTCTTCGGTGATGCGGCCCGCCTGCCGGTCGGCCAGGTAGTATGGGTAGAGGATCTGGTCAATGCGGCCGATGCTGTTGGCGTTGACGCCGTCCTCCCAGCAGGTGATCATGTGGCCGAACCAGAGCGCCTGAATCGCCTCCCGGAAGGTGCGGGCCGGCCCGGCCGGGACCTGCCGGCAGGCCTCGGCCAGCGCCAGCAGATCGGCGCGGCGCTGCTCATCGGTGCAGACAGCGAGCTCCTGCTCGGCGGCGCGGGCATAGGCATGGCCCAACAGCGCGCCGGCCTCCGCAATCGGGCGCACGGCGGACCAGAATGCGCGTTTGCGGGGGGCCAGCGGATCGGCCAGCGAGCACGCGGCCTCTTGCCCCGCGATCTCGGCCAGCAGGCCCGCGAACCCGCAGCGCAGCAGCTTCTCGTATCCGCGCACGCTGTGGTTGAAGACCGTGCCCCAGATGGCGGTGATCTGGCGCGCCTGCTCGTCCATGAACGCGGGGGGCAGAGGTTCGACGGGGCCCGTCACGCCGCTCCTGCTCGCGGCGAGCTGGGGGGCCAGCTCCCGATAGCGCGCCTGCTGATCGGGTGTGAGCAGCGTCTCCCGCAGCCGCTCCGCACGCTCCGGCGGCCACTGGCCCAGGTCGGGGAAGTCGAAATCCTCGCGGCCCAGGTAGTGGTAGCCTGCCAGCAGCTCGTCTGGCGCGATCTCGGCCGGCATGTGGAGGATGACGGACGCCAGTCCACGGCCGCGGCGGAGGACGAGCGGCTGGCCGGCGGCGTCAGCAAAGCCTTCGGCGAAATGGAATCCACGAAAGCCGATGTACCTGGCTGCCTGCGCGCCTTCCAGGGCGATAGCTCGCAGGCGTTCGATGCGGGGAGAGGGGTGGTAGTGGAACATGGATGCGCTCCCTCAGTGCCACGAAGACCCTAATGCCACGAAGACCCTAAGGGTTTCCGAAACCCTTAGGGTCTATCCTCAACTTCGGCAAACAGATAGCGCACGAGCTCCGCGTGTTCCCGAAAGTCCGGCACGATCAGGTCTGCGCCGGCCTGGATGAGCCGGTCGCGTTTCCAGGCGTCTATGCCGGCGCGGGTCGCTTCGTTCGAGGCCACGCCGACTGCGATGCCGCCCACCCGCTTGCTGTCCTCGATCTCGACAAAGCCATCGCCGAACGCCACGAATTCCGGGCCGGAGAGGCCGTTTTCTCGGATGATGCGCTCGATGAGGATCTGTTTGGAGAAGCTCCGGTAGTCGTCGCGCGCGCCGTAGATGCCGGCGAAATAGGGAGTGAGCTGCAGGGCGGCTGCCTCGTCCAGGACGTATGGCTCATCGGTGCCCGAAGCCAGGTAGCAGCGCACGCCGCGGCCGGTCAGCGCCTCCAGCATGGCCCGGCCGCCGGGAACCATCAGGTCATCAGGCGGGATTTCGCCGGCCTTGAGGCCCGCCACGCGATCGGCGATGCGTTTCCACAGCCGATCCAGGTAGATGCGCTTGTAGGCCAGCGGGTCCAGCGGCTGTCCCCCGCGCTTCTGAACCTCTTCGGCCAACTGGATCATCTGATAGATCGTTTGTTTGCCGGTCAGCCGGGTGACGAACTCCGTGACGACCGCGTGCAGCCCGGCCTCGTCCTCGTGGTCGGGGGTTTCCAGCAACCATTCGACCATCAGGGGAATCATCACCCCCTGCCAGCCTTCGCGGATCAGCGAAAGAGTGCCGTCGAAGTCGAAGAGCGCGTGACGAATGCGGCCGCGGGTGATGTCGGGGTGGATGATCTCAAGCATGGGCTTCCGCCAGGCCGATCGCACCCCAGAGCGGCGCGTCGTCGCCCAACGCGGCCGGCGCGATCTGGACGCGGGTCTGCGGCAAGACGTGGTCGCGTGCGGTCTCGCGCACGATCTGCCACCAGCGGTCGCCCGATTTGGTCACACCGCCGCCCAACACCACGCGCTCCGGGTTCATCAGGTTGATGGCGCCGCCCAGCCCCGCGCCGAGCGCCTGGGCGGCCGCGGCCAACACCTCGGCTGCCAAGGCATCGCCAGCGGCCGCGGCTTCGGCCACGTGCTGCGCGGTCACCGCATCGGCGTTCCCGCCCACGCGATCACGTAGCCCCGCGCCAGCCTCCGGCTCCAGCGCCAGCCGCTCCTGGGCCGCGCGCGCGATGGCCGGCCCGCACGCCTCCGCTTCCAGGCAGCCGCGCTTGCCGCAAACGCACGGCGCGCCTCCCGGTCGCACGACGATATGGCCGATCTCGCCGGCCATGCCGTCGGCGCCGCTGTAGACCCGGCCGCCCAGCACCCAGCCGCCGCCGATGCCGGTGCTGACGGTGACGTAGAGCAGGCTAGCGCATCCCTGCCCCGCGCCGAACCGCCACTCCCCGAACGCCGCGATGTTGGCGTCGTTGTCCACCGCGGTCGGTACGCCGAATTCGGCCTGAAGCCGGTCGCGCAACGGCGTCTCCTCCCAGCCGGGAACGTGATGCGACAGGCGCACGATCCCCCGCGCCGCGTCCACCGGCCCGCCAAAGCTCACGCCGATCGCCGCGAGCCGGCCGGGGTTCTGCGCCAACAGGCCACGCGCCAGCCGCAGCATCGTCGCTTGGTCATAGGTCGCATCGGCGCCTGGCGGCGAATACGCGCGCGCCTGAGCCAGCCAGACCTGCTCGCCGCGAATGAGCAGAGCAGCGGTGTGTTTCGTGCCGCCGTAGTCGAGCGCCAGTAACAAAGGAGGTAGGGTCATGGGCATCTATCAGATGGCCAGGTCAAGAGGCAAGTCGCTGATATCGCGCAAGCGACGGCCGTTGATCATGGTCGTAAGTATATCCATTTGATCTTCGTTGCTGATAGCCTCAACCGCGGCCCTAAGTTCAGGCAGGGCAAAGTGATAGACGCAATCCAGGTCACCCGTACCAAGAGCCAGCGAGGCGAGGCGTGTAGGTAAGGGCTCGGCAGTGACCGCTGCGATGTGGGGTGTGTGACCTTTGCGGTTGCGAATGAGGTTCAGTCCTTCGGTGCGGATATTCTGTGCTCGATCGCTCCGAATAGTCCACTTGCATGAGATGCTTGCATGAAGGATGGGAATGGGTTGCTGACGGTTTGCCGCTCGTAGAGGGGTTAACTGACAGACCAGATCAGTGTCACTGACGACGGTTGTGTTCTGGTTGAGCTCGGCATCTGTCACAGACTGCCGGCCTACGATGATATCGGGAGTGATGATGTAGTCGCCTCCCAATGCGGCCGCCAGATCAGGGCGCTCGCGAAACACCTGGGCGATGTCGGCCAGATGCTCATACTGCTCGAATTGCGATATGCTCTGATTCACAGAGAAAAGCCACTTACCGGGGCGAAGGTGGCGGAGCAATTCGAAGGAGTTCTCCAGGAATTCCTTTGTGCATAGCTCAAACAGGTCGCCAGCCGTTTGACCCGCAGGAGCTCTCTCAGCAAGCATGTGATCTAAGCGTTCGATGATGAGTAGAGCAATGGATGTACTTGCCTTGCTCCTGCTGTCCGCGATGTTCGGCACACCGTCTTTGATGTGAAGAATGTTCTCGCAGACCTTTCGATGGTAGAGGCTTCGCAGTTCAGCAATACTCACGGGTTACTCCCTGAGCTTTCTGGATAGGCCCGCTCTCATTTCGTCTCGTTTCTGGTTTCAGAAGTCCGACAACATATTCCTCATGCATTCGTTGCTCGATCATAGAGTCGCCCTTTTTCCCAAAGCGAGCAGGCATCATTCGCTTGTTGCGATCCAGACGCCTCTTGGCGATGCCCACGACATCGAAACCCAGCTCCACTGCAATATCAGCCAGACAGTGGTGTGTCTGTACATCCAGATCGCGCATCGTCGAAGTACCGACGACTATGATCGATGCGGATCCATCTCGCAACACGCGATACATCTCGCTCATCACCGTTTGCATCTCAGAAAAATACTTGCGCAGAATAGCGGCTTTGCTACTGTCGCGCTCGGCGAGCTGACGGATTATGCTCTCTGGTCTATCAGGCAAGGCTCCGTACCCAGCGCGTCCGATTCGCTCTGAGCCAATATACTCAGCACGTAGTTGGGACAGATATCCAACAGGTTGACCGAGCCACACCAGTGAAAACTTGTGGGCTCGCATGTAGTCAATCGCGTTCGCATATGGCGGAGATGTGACGATCAGATCAACACTCCGATCTGCAAAAGGCATGTAACGCGCATCGCCCGCCGCTGGCACAACCATTACGCCGTTGGCGCTCAGTTGGGCAATACTCGCCAGATTCTTGCGCAATCGAACGGCGAACTGGTCAACTGCGTCTTTGGGGATCTTGGTCTTGTCGAGGTGCGGACGGCTATGCGCCAAATCTCGCGCCCGAGACACACCGCCAGACTTAGTTACTATAATCGAAGAGAACGCTAACTCCAGAAACCGATACGTAGCCCGATCAGGCACTTCCTCGATCGCCAAAGCCAAAGCCATCAGTTCGCGTTGAGTGGCCGGCAAAAACCAGTAATCCACAAAGGCTCTTGTTTGCTCATCGAATCGAGCAGAGAGGTATCCATCTAGGGCCGCCAGGTCAGATAGCAGCGCCTTGGCGCGCGAAATCACTCTGACGCCAACCTGACGCAGGCTGTCCACGTCCAGTGGCATGGTTTTCACTCGCCCAAGGCGTAGCGCAAGGGGGTCAATGTCTAGTCCCAGCGCACTTCGGCCCTGCAACAACGCCTCGACAACCGCCGTTCCCGACCCCATCATTGGGTCAAGAACCACTCCTCCGGGGTCAGTAAGGCCGCGAATGAAAGCCCGTGGCAATTGGGGGGGGAATTTCGCGGCAAAGGCGTGAAGGTCATGTGACGCATAGCTACTATCCTCGCCATGGAAATCCAACTCGCCTTCAAGCAAGGCCGCAAGCCTCTCTCGCATGCTCAGTTCTTGCTGAGCAACCACCACAACCTCTTGGCTTGCCAGCAAGGAATCCCCAAATGCGAAAAGCCGCAGTTGCTCTCTCAGAAACTGCCGGGATGAGGTATCAACCGAGTATTCAAGACACATGACTCTGCTATCACTCACACATTGCCAGAAACACCGCATGCAGGATGACCAGGTGCGCATCCTCGATCATCTGCATCGAGTCGTGCGGGACGATGACGCAGATGTCGCACAGCTCTTTCAGCTTGCCGCCATCGCGACCGGTCAGTCCGATGCGCACCAGCCCCAACTCGGCCGCGGCTTCCATGGCCCGCAGCACATTGGGCGAGTTACCGCTGCCGCTCAGCGCGAACGCCACATCGCCCCGCTCGGCCAGCGAACGCAACGGCTCGGCGAAAATCATATCGTAGCTCACGTCGTTGGCGTAGGCGGTGAGGGTAGGTACGTTGTCGCTGAGACATAGCATCTTCATGCGCGGCCGGCCCGCGCCGATCGTGCTCTTGAGCATGTCGTTGACGATGTGCGAGGCGTTGGCTGAACTGCCGCCATTGCCGAACATGAAGATCCGCCGTCCGTCAGCGCGCGCCTGGCGCAGCGCGGCGACGATCTGCTCGACCGGTTCCGTTGGGATGCGCGGCAACACCTCGGCCACGCGCGAGAAATAGGCTTGAACGCTCACGGGTGCGACTCCTTCGGGCTGGTTTTCGATTACATATGCCTATCCTACCTGAAAGCGGCTGCACGTCCAAATCTCGCGAAGGATCAGGTGCACTCATGCGGCCGCGGCGCGGCTTGCTCAGTCCTGCGAAGTGTGGTAGGATGCCGGTCATCTGAAACGTAGCGCAAGCTGGCAGCTTGCGCTACACCCCGGTTTACGTAACAGATGGTCATGCCGGCCGCGGCGCCAGTGCGAAGCCTCCCCGTGAGACGGTGCATGAAAAACAGGTGGGGTGGATTCGAGGCTTTAGCCGGTTTGGTGGTCGGCGGCAGTAACCGGCTGATCCTAAAGGAGGCTTCGCACAGCCTCGAGACCGGAGCATCGGTCGGCATTTCCAAGACAGGAGCTCCTATGTCTTCCGGCCCCAGGTCAACTGCTTGGGCGTTTTTGATAGTGCTTCTGGTGTTATGGTCGCTTATCCCTTCCCAGTCGGCGCTCGCACGTCCGATCGGCCCGGATGCGCGGGATCCGTTCCTGGCCGACGATGCGGATGCTGACAGCCCGCCGCCTCCCCGCACGCAGGTCCTGGCCTATCATGTCCGCGAGGGGGATGCGCTGTGGACCATCGCCGCGTACTATGGGCTGGATGTGGATACGTTGCGCTGGTCCAACCCCGCGCTGGCGGCCAATCCAGACTATCTGCGCCCCGGCCTGGAGCTCGTCATCCTGCCGGTGAAGGGCGCCTACGTGACGGTGCAGCCGGGCGATACCGTGGAGCGCCTGGCCACGCGCTGGGGTGTGGCGCCCGATGACATTCGGAACTTCGCGCTCAACGATCTGCGACCCGGCGACCAACCGCAGCCCGGCGCCAGGCTGGTCATCCCGCACGGCCGCCGCGAGGTGAAGCTGGCGCCGCCCGGCCCTGCCACAGGTTATACCTATGCCTGGCCCATCCGCGGGGTCATCACGCAGTCCTATTCGGCCGCGCACCGCGCGGTTGACCTGGGCGCGCCCTATGGCGCACAGGTCTACGCGGCGCGCGCGGGACGCGTGACCGCAGCCCGATGGTCCGACGTGGGCTACGGCTACCTGGTGATCGTGGATCACGGCGACGGCAGCCAGGCGCTCTACAGCCACCTCAAGGGCGCTTGGGTGAAGGTGGGGGACCGGGTCGGCCGCGGCGATCTGATCGGCGAGGTAGGCAGCACCGGAAACTCCACCGGGCCGCACATCCACTTCGAAATCCGCATCGGAGGCGCACCGCAGAACCCCCTCAGCCACCTCCCGCCCGAACCGTAAGCTTCCCGTTCTGGCTCGGTCGGAGACCGGCCAGAGCAGGGACCAACCTCCAACCCCCAACTCACCACACCCGCTCCAGTTTGCGCAGCATCGCGGCTTTGGCGAGCTGCCCGGTCCAGCGGTCACGGATGAGGCCTTGCCGATCCACGATCAATGACGTGGGCAGCGTGCGCACGCGATAGGCGCCGCTGACCTGGCCATCCGAATCGAGCACGAGCGGGAAGCCGATGCCGTACTGGCGCGCAAAGGCCTGCACCTCGGCTTGGCGCTCTTGCACATCAACGCCCACGACGATGAACTTGCGCGCTGCGCCATGCTCGCGCTGGAGCGCGTTGAGGTCGGGCATCTCGGCTTTGCAGGGCGGGCACCAGGTAGCCCAGAAGTTCAGCAGCACTACGTGGCCGCGCAAGTCGCTCAGCCGCAAGGTGGAGCCATCGCTGGCGGCCAGCCGGAAGTCGGGCGCCGGCTCGGCCGGGGTTCGGTCAGCCGGCCCGCGCTGTTTCGCGGTCAGTTGCCAGCCGCCGATGCCCAGGGTGATCAGGCTCAGCGCGACCAGAAACCAGAAGAAAGGCGAACGCTTCCAGGCAGGAGCGGCGGTGTGCATGGCGCTGCCGTGCGCACAAGCGACCGGCGTTTCGCGTGCGCCGGTCGCCTGGCCAAGCCGCTACGTCGGCTTCGCGGACGCGGGCTCGACGCGAGAGCTGCTGGTGATCGTCGCCTTGCCGCGCACCGTCGCGATGGCCGAGCAGTACTTGGTTTCTGAGAGCTCGATGGAACGTGCGAGCGCGACCGGGTCAACGTCGCCGTAGGCCACGTATTCCAGGTGAATCTTGGTGTAGTACCTGGGATGCTCTGCCGCGCGCTCGCCGGTCGCCAAGACCTGCAGCCCGGCCACCGGCTGGCGTTTCTTTTTCAGGATGCTGATCACATCCATCGCGGTGCAGCCCAACACACCCATCAGCAGCACTTCCATAGGCCGGGCTGCCGAGTCGTGGCCGCCGTTCTCGGCCGAGGCGTCCATGTAGACGGCATGGCCCGTATCCCCCTGCGCCACGAAATGCATATCGTTTTCCCAGGTGATCGTCACATTAGTCATCTATTCCTCCAGGGACACTGTAGCCAACGGCTACGCTGCACTGGGCGCCGGCAGCAGATCGAGCGCAGCCTGGGCGATCTGGCGCGCGGCGTCGCACTGCGCCAACGCCTGGATGCGCTGCGCCATCTCGGCCAACGCAGGATGGTCGCCGGAAAGCCAGTCGGCCGCCAGTTTGGCCACGCGCTGCGGGTCCTCTTCATAGACGCCGGCTCGATTCTCCTCGACCCAGGCCACGTTGCCGGCCTCCTGGCCGGGGATGAAGCTGGTGATGATGACCGGGACGCCCGTGCAGGCTGCTTCGGCCAGCGTGCCCGGCCCAGCTTTGGTGATGAGAAGGTCGGCAGCCGCCAGCCAGTCGGCCATGTTTTCCACAAACCCGAGGATCGTAACAGGGATCGGCCATGGTTCCCCACGCAACCGGCGCTGCAAGGGCTGGTTGTTGCCTGCGATGATCGCCATTTGTGCATGCGCTCGATTGGCGGCTAGCCGCTGGGCGATGGCCTGCGCCATCGGCAATACTTTGCCGATGCCTGCGCCGCCTCCCGTGAGCAATGCTAACTTGCGTTCGGCCGCCAAGCCCACGCGCGTGCGCGCGGCGGGCTTCGACTGATCGCGCGCGGCCCAGAACGCCCGGCGCACCGGCAATCCGATGACGCGCACGCGATCGGGACTCATGCCGCAGCTCAGGGCCAGCTTGCGCGCCTGTTCGGTGGCCACGATGCACAGGTCAACATCGGGACAGAACCAGGCCAGCGGCGGCGTGACCGGATCGGTGACCACCGTGATGAACGGCGCGCGACTGCCCATCTCGCGCAGCGCACGCAACGGCACGCTGACCTGGATCGGATGCACGCTGACGACGAGATCGGGAGAACACGCCGCCAGAGCCTTAGCGATCCGCTGCTTGACGAGCGGATAGGCGGCATCTTCCAGGAACTCGACGCGCCGCCGCGAAGTAAAAGCCTGGTAGACCATCTCGTAGGCCCACGGCGCGTAGTTGACCCATGGCCCGTAGGTAACAGAAAACCGGTTGATCGGGAAGGGCGCGTGGTCGTCCATCAGGTTCAAGAAACCGACATCCGCCAGGCCCTCGAACGCTTCGCTCAGGCTGCGCGCTGCGCTGATGTGGCCGCCGCCGCTTCTGGCCAAGAGAATCGTCACCCGAGGAAAAGAGGGTGTCTGTGGTTTGTTGACGTTCTGCATTGAACGGACTGGATCCCCCTTGTATTAAGTGATCCTGACTGCTCCATCGCGATAGGTCAGGCTCCGGCGCCGATCGGCCCAACACATATAGGAGGCGGTGACAAAATAGCTGGCAGGCAATCGCTCGAGGGCATCTATCTTCACCGACAGGACCGTGGTCTTGCCGCCGAAGCCCATGGGACCGATGCCGAGCTGGTTCGCCTCTTCGACCAATCTCTTTTCGAGCGCGGCGAGCCGGGCATTGGGGCATTCGTCATCCAACGGACGATAGAACTGCTCCTTCGACTTGATGTAGCCGGACGCCCGATCGCCGCCGACTGCGACGCCGATGACAGCCGGCGCGCACCCCAGCCCCTGCGCCTGCTGCACCGCATCGAGCACGACCCGGCGCACCCCTTCGAGATCGCGATCGGCGCCCAGATGGGTATCGGGCAGGCTATACTGCGCGCCGACGTTCTCGCAGCCGCCGCCCTTGAGCATCAGATCCACCTTGAGGTAGTCCTCTTCCCACTCCTCGAAGTGAAAAGAGGGGAACTCCTGGCCCAGGTTGTCGCCGGGGTTCTTGCCGGTGAGGGTATCCACCGAGTTCGGACGCAAGTAAGATCGAGCCGTCGCTTCGGCCACCGCCTGCCGGATTTGTCGCTTGAGCTCAAGCGTGGACCACCCGGTGGGATAGTACACGTAGAAGATCGGCGTGCCGGTGTCCTGGCAGATGGGCGTGGACTCGGCGCGCGACAGCCGGACGTTCTCCAGGATCGTATCGAGCGTGCTCTGTGCGGCCGAGCCAGCCTCCTCTCTCGCGCGCGCCCGGCGGAGCGCATCTTCCATGTCGGCCGGCAGATCGGTGGATGCACGACGGATCAGCTCGATGAAATGCGGTACCAGGTTTTCCATGCGATCGCTCCCAACGCGGTGGAGGTCAAGGTTAAGGTCAAGGTTGAGAATGGAGGTGTGCGACGAACGCGACGTGTTCAGGCGAGGCGAGCCCCTGCTGTAACGTCGCCAGCACGGCCGCCAGACCTTGACCTGAGCCCTGAGCCTCTCGGAGGGACGCAGGGTCGCCGGCCCAAAAGGCGGGGACGTTCAGCCACAGGCCGGGGAAGACCTCGCTGCGCAGGATGCCGGACGCGTCTGAGAGGAGCGGCTCATAGACTCCCTCGCACAGGGCAAACCAGGTCGCCTCCTGCTCATAGACCTGCAAAGCCAGGTATTCTTGTACGCCGGAGCGTTGGTAGACGCGACGCTTGTTGTGCAGGTCATAGGACGCGCTCGAAGCGGCGATCTCCACGATCAGTTCCGGCGGCCCAGCCAGATAGTCATCGTCAGTGATGCGTGAACGTCCTCCCAGGGCAGAATCCAGACGCAACAACGCATCGGGCTGCACCTCGTTCTCGAAGTCCAGGCGGATGGTGACATTCGTGCCGCTTCGGACGCCGGGCGTCATAGCGCAATAGAGACCCAGCCAGGTGATGACATCGCTATGAGGACGACCGTGTTTCTCAAAGCGCGTGGGGGATGGCACGTGAACGACTCCTTCGATAAGTTCGGCTTTCTTGATCTCAGGGTGCGCTTCGTAGCGCCGCTCGAACTCCGCGCGCGTCAGGCGATCGCCCGCCATGAGAGGAGGCGGACCGGCCGGCCGGACCGATGCGCGCGGCATTCGATCCCCAGGCGGGCAGGCTGCACGGCCAGGCGCAATGGCGACCTGTACTGGTGATGAGGCGCTCGTGTTCATATCGCAGAGCTCCGTCTTCCGTCGCAACACGCATCCCACGCTCACTCCACAACGAGGTGGATTATACCACAGGCGTTTGGCGGTCGCCAAGCCGCGCCAAATGGCCAGCCCGCGACCGCCAAACTGTGCACTTCTGTCCTGAAAATCGCCCGGCTGGCCTCACGCAAAGCATGTCCTGAGCCTGTCGAAGGGGCGCAAAGGGCGCAAAGGATCGTTGAGTTCTTCTGACCGCCTCTGCGTCTTGGCGTCTTTGCGTGAGCTTTTCATCCCCCATGGCGCCGCGCGCCGCATGAACAACTGTCCTGATAAGTTCTGTCCTGATAAGTTCTGCGATACGATGATATAAGCATCTCGTATAAGGTCATCTGATTCATATCATACATCATGATAAGAGATATCTGCTATCGTTGCGACGGTAGATCGTGCACAACGCGCGATCGTTTTTGCATACTTTCCAGGAGGAACTCGCCATGAAACATCGCCTGTTGTTCGTCATGCTGATCGTCGCCATGCTGGTCAGCCTGACCGCCGTCACTGCGTTGGCCCAGGCCAGCGATCCGATCCAGGCCGCGGCTGACAAGTACTTCAGCGCCGGCACCAAGAATATCGCCGCCAAAGATCTGTACGCCAACCTCAACGACGGCGACAAGTCCAACGACCCCTACCTGATTGACATTCGCGCAGCCGCAGACTTCGCCAATGGCCACATCCCAGGCGCGATCAACATGACCGCCAAGGACCTCTTCAGCGCCGAGGGATTGGCCAAACTGTCGAAGAACAGGCAAATCGTCGTCAATTGCTACACCGGCCAGACCGCCAGCCAGACGACGGCCGCGCTGCGCATGTTGGGCTTCGACGCCTACAACCTGCTCTACGGTATCTCCGGTTGGGGCGCGAACGACAAGATCAAATATGCCTTCACCGCAGAGCAGAGCGGCAAGTACCCTGTGACCAAGGATGTCGCGCAACTGCCGGCCGCGGGCGAAACCCCGAAGCCGCTGGGCGCCACTATCCAGGATGCGGCCATCGCTTATTTCCCCGGCGGGTTCAAGAACATCAAGGCCGCCGACGTGTTTGCGAACCTGAACGATGGCGATAAGAGCAACGATCCATTCATCATTGACGTGCGCAAGCCCGAAGACTACGCGCTGGGTCATATCGCGGGTGCGCCGAATGTGACGGTCGCCAACCTCTTCAAGACCGAAATGCTCGCCAAACTGCCGAAGAGCAAGCAAATCGTGGTCTATTGCTACACCGGGCAGACCGCCAGCCAGGCTGTCGGCGCGCTGCGCATGTTGGGCTACGATGCCTGGAACATGCAGTTCGGCCTGCCGGCTTGGGCGATCGTCGAGGGCGTCAGCACCGGCGTCTTCGATCAGGCCAAGAGCAGCGGCAACTACGCGTTGGTGACTGCCACGGCCCCAGCGGCCGCGCCTGCTCCGGCTGCTCCGGCGACTATGCCGAAGACCGGCGCGCCCCTGGTGGCTCTGCTGCTGGCCGGCCTGGGTCTGACGGGCGTCGGCCTGGCGCTGCGCAGGCGGTAGAGGAAAAATGTCCACTCATCTCGGTTCGCGACCCGCCTTGCTGATCGGCGCAGCGCTGCTGTTGGCCGGGTTGTTGGCCGCGTGCGGTGGGCAACCCGCGCCGGCCCCGGCGCTGACCGCTGCGCCGGTTGCGCAAGCGGCCACCCAGGCGCCCGCGCCGACCCAACCGCCAGCCACGCAGGCGCCGCCGACTGCCGCGCCGCCCACCAATACCGCCATCCCGGCTACCGCTACGACCGCGCCGACCCTGACCGTTGCGCCGACCAAAACGGCCACTGCGGCCCCGGCTACGCCGACCCAGGCGCCGGTCGCGGCTGCGCCAGCCAACGCCGACAACTGCGTCAAATGCCATACGAGCCAGGAGACGCTGCAAAAGCTCGCCAAGGCCGAGGAGCCGGCCGAGAAACTCTCGGAAGGGGAGGGCTGAGGGGGTGAAGTGCCTCCGGTGGAGGCATGGCAGAAGGTCTTCGTGGATCCCGAGAAGTTCATCGCCAGTGACCCGCACGCCAAAGTCGCAAACTGCATCCAGTGTCATGGCGGCGTGGGCGGAACGCAAGACGCAGCCGCGGCGCACAAGGGGGTCGTAACCGATCCCACGGCTAAAGCGGAATCGGCAACCCGGCTCTGCGGCGCATGTCACGCCGACATCACCAAAGCTCAGGTGAAAAGCCTGCACTTCGACAATCACGGCTACGATACGATCATCGGCCAACGGCTGAACCCCACCATGCAGGCGGCGTGGGACAAGGCCAAGGCGAATCACTGCTCGTCGTGTCATACCACCTGCGGCCAGTGCCACGTCAGCCAGCCGACCAGCGTGGGCGGCGGCCTGATCAGCGGTCACCAATTCAAGAAGGTGCAGGCGTTCACCCGCACCTGCACGGGCTGTCATGGCTCGCGCGTCAACAACGAATACACCGGCCGCAACGAGGGCCTGCCGGCGGATGTGCACTGGACCAAAGCGGGTATGGCCTGCTTCAAGTGTCACACCGGCGCCCAACTGCACGGCATGACGGGTCAGCCGTCCATGCGCTACGACGGCAAGCCGGCGCCCGCCTGCACCGATTGCCATCCGAACGCGGTCGCAGGCAAAGGCCAGGTTCAGCAGCACAACCTCCACGGCGATAAGCTGGCCTGCCAGGTCTGCCACAGCGTCGCCAACAAGAGCTGCTATAGTTGTCATGTGCAGACCAACGACAAGGGGCAACCCTTCTTCAAGATCGAGCCGTCCGTGATGACCTTCAAGATCGGGCTGAATCCGCTGAAGAGCGCGGACCGGCCGTGGAATTACGTGGTGCTGCGCCATGCGCCGGTGGATCCGAGCAGCTTCGGCTTCTACGGCAAAGAGATCCTGGGCAAGTTCAATGCGCTGCCCACCTGGAAGTACGCTACGCCGCACAACATCCAGCGCAGCACGCCGCAGAACAAGACCTGTAACGGCTGCCACGGCAACGCGGCCATCTTCTTGAACGAAAAAGACCTCAAGCCATACGAGCTTGAGGCCAACAAGGGCGTGATCCCGGCGAAGATACCGCCGGCCATGCCCTGAGACCGTGAGACGACGGGAGACGGCAAAGATCCGTCTCCCGTCTGGTTCTCAGGCTGCCGCTATCCTCCGGATATCCTCGTTTTCCGGCGCATAGGCGAAATCCCAAAACGCTTGCTGCAGCGGCGTGCCGGCGCCTTGCTGACGCCGCACCATGTAGATTGACCGGCTCAGCGCCATCCCCGCGACCGGCACCTCGACCACGCGACCCAGGGCCAGCCCGCGCGCGGCGGCCAGGCGCGACACGAACGCCACGCCAATGCCAGCCTCCACCGACATTTCGATCGCCTCGGCGTTGGCCAGAGTCAAGACCACCTGGAGCCCATCCACACTGAGACCACACGCACTCAGCCCCTTGACCAGCACATCGTAGGCGCCCGCGGTCGGCTCGCGCATGATGAAAGGCTCATCCAGCAGCATCTCCGGCGTTACCGTGCGGCCATCGGTCCACGGATGGTCCGCCGGCGCGATTAAAATGACCTGATCCACCAGAAACGGCTGGAACTCCAGATCGTGATGCTGCAGATGCGTCGAGACCACGGCGATCTCGGCGCGGCGATCGAGCAGCCACTCGATGGCAGCGCGGCGGCTCATGACATTGATGCTGACATTTACCTCGGAGTGCCGGCGTCTGAAGGCCGCCACCAACCGGGGCAAAATGTACTTGCCGACCGTCGTGCTGCACGCGATGGATAACTCCCCGATCACCTTCCCCTGCAAGGCCCACATCACCTCTTCTAGCTGCTTGATCTGGCGCAGCACGTCTTTGGCCATCGGCAAGAGACGGCGGCCAGCTTCGCTGATAGCGATGTTGCGGCCGCTGCGCTGGAAGAGCTGCACCCCCAATTGCTGCTCCAGGTTGCGGATGTGCAGACTCACGGCCGGCTGGCTCAGATAGAGCCGCCGCGCCGCCGCCGAGAAGTTCTCGGCCTGCGCTGCTTCGACAAAGACATTCAGCTCATGGAGAGTCAACATACGCTTTCCCATAGATCGTCCGAACAAGTCTGTGGCGCTCGAGATCACCTGACTTATACGCCATTTGTCCGCGGCAGGCTATGACTGCGATCAGGTTAGTTGTTCATGCCGGCCGCGGCGCCACGGCGCAGCCTCCCTGTGGGATGGAGCATGAAAAACAGGCGGGCTGGATTCGAGGCTGTGCGTCCTATTTTCAAGACAGGCCATGGAGTAGACCTGTGGTATACTCGAACCGCGGTTGATTCTCTATCAAACCATCTCTCCCCAGAGGCGTCCATGCATTACTGGCTGGCTGTTTTCCTGAGCGCTTTGTTTGCGATGAGTCAGTCGCCGGCGATTGCCGCCAGCGACCCGACGCAATCATCGGCCGTCTTCCTGCCGTTCGTGGGCCAGGGCGCAGCGTCCAGCTATCGGCCGCTTCTCGTTTCGGCCCTCTATTACGATACCTATTTGAGCGGCGAAGCTGATGAAGCCGTTCAGGTGTACAACCCCTGGAACTGGGCAACGACCCTGGAGGGCTGGCGGGTCAGCGATGGCCGGCGCACGATGACCTTCCCGGCCAGCGTCAGCATACCGGCCTACGGCAAATTGTGGTGTGCGCGTCGCGCGGTCAGTTTTACACTTTCCTTCGGCTATGCGCCGGGCTGCGAATACGGCGGCGATTCCGATCCGGATGTGCCGGATGCGACGGGCGGCAGCCTGCAATTTGCCAACACAGGCGGCCGGGTGACGCTGCTCAACCCGCAGTCAACCTACTCGGATACCCTGGTCTACAAGAGCGGAGAGACGGCGGCCGGCGGTTGGCTCGGTCCAACGCTCGACCCCTATCGGCCCTCGACCAGTTTCGGCGCCGAGGGTCAGATCCTTTTCAGGAAGCTCGATCAGCGCACCGGCCTCCCGGTAGCTGACACCGACACACGCGTCGATTGGGCGCAAGACCCCGCTGACCTGATCAACGGTCGCAAGGCTCAGTATCCAGGATGGCGTCTGGAGCAGTTCTTCCTGCCGCGTGTCGTCACCGAGGCGGCGACCCTGCAGGTGTTCGTCGCACCTGATCACGCCTATCCTGCGCTGGCGAATCTGCTGACCGGCGCGCAGCAGAGCATTCGCTTCGAGGGCTACACCTTCGAGAACGCGCGCCTGGGAGAACTGATGGCGGCGCGTGCGCGCGCCGGCGTGTCGGTCGAGATGTTGTTGGAGGGTGGGCCGCCCGGCGGCGTCGCCGACCAGCAGCGTTGGATCGTCCAGCAGATCGCGGCGGCCGGCGGCCGGGTCTACTACCTGCGCAGCAACTCGGCGGCCGGCATCCGGACGCGCTATGCCTATCAGCACGGCAAGTTCTGGGTGCTGGATAACCGCCTGGCATTGGTGGGCAGCGAGAATCCCAGCGCCAGCGCCTTCCCGGATGATGATAAGGCCGATGGCACTTATGGTCGCCGCGGCGTCTACCTGGTCACCGATGCGCCCGCGGTCGTCGCGGGCCTGAACGCGGTGATGGACGCAGACATCGCGCCGGCCACGCAGCGCGACGTGTGGAGCTGGAACGCGAACGATCCGACGCTGGGCGCCGCGCCGGCCGGCTTTATTCCAAACTATGCGTCCGGCGGCATCTTCTACCCCGTTCAGAAGAGCCAACCGCTCACCGTCGAAGGCGCGTTTGTCTTCCAGCTCATCCAATCCCCGGAACAGGCGCTACGCGACCAGGACAGCCTGTTGGGTCTGGTCGGCCAGGCCGGGGCTGGCGACATCGTGCTTGTGCAGCAGCTGTACGAACAGCTCTTCTGGGGAGCCACAAGCAGCAACGTGACCGCCGATCCCAACCCGCGGCTGAACGCCTACATCGCGGCCGCCCGGCGAGGCGCGACCGTCCGGGTGTTGCTGGACGCCTATTTCGACAACCAGGACCTCAACAACCCGCGCAGCAACCTGCGCACAGTGGAGTATCTCAACAGAGTGGCGCAAGCTGAAGGCTTGAACCTGGAAGCCCGGCGGCGCAACCCCACCGGCGAAGGGATCCACAACAAGATGGTGCTGGCGCAGATCGCGGGCCGGGGCTGGGTCGTCGTCGGCAGTCTCAACGGCAGCGAAACCTCGGCCAAGCTGAATCGCGAGATGGCGCTCAAGGTCGCGTCGGACGCGGCATACGCCTACCTGACGGAGGTGTTCTGGTATGATTGGGGAGTGACGCCGTGAGAGTATCCCAGCGGAAGAAGCCGTCGCGAACCTCGCCACGCTGCCCTTTGTGACGGCCGGCCTGATCGCGTTCGAGCTGATCCCCCTGGCGCCGTGTCCGGGCTTTGCGCGGCTATTTGCCAGCGACGAGCATTGATCCATGCCGTCTATGGCGCCAACATCGCCGCATAACCGTTCATCGGCGAACCGCTGTTCAGGTTGTGGCTTCTGTGGAGAAGCCTCAGCGGACTCGAAATCCCACCAGGTCAGCCTGCCGAGCTGCGGATCGCCCAAACCGGCGGCATCGAGGCGATGGGTTTTCAGTGCGGTCAGTTGTGGGGTGCGACGTTGGCCGCCGGCGCATTGGCCCATCGCTTGTACGGGCCGGGGCCGCTGCAGTGACGTCACCGGCCTGAATTAGAAGAAATCGAAAACGGCCGAGTTCATCGGTTTCTTCCTCAAGGGTGGCGTCCTTAAGTGCTTCTTCATGTCGGCCAACTATGCGCGGGCCGCGCGCAATGAGATGGATGCCGCCCTGACCGGCGGCCCGATCGAGTCGCCCGCGCCCCCGGTCAGTTGCGCGGCGCTGTTGACTGAAAAGCTGGGCGCGTTTGATCAGCACCAGGTCTTGATGGCCGGCTTTGCGGGCGGCATCGGTCTGAGCGGCGGCGTCTGTGGCGCGTTGGGCGCGGCAATCTGGCTCATCGAGGTGAGCAAGCAGCGAGAGGGTGGGAAGTACGTCATGAATCGGCCCGAGGCGGACGCCGCGATCAAGCGCTTTGTGGAGAGCACCGGGGTCGAGTTCGAGTGCGCTAAGCGCCTGTCAAAGAACAGCTTCCCGCTCTGGCCGGTCTCCGACCGAGCCAGTTCGGTAACTTGTTTCTTGACGTGTCCTAAGATCGTCGGCCGGAAGTTCGCGGACGTCGCCGACCATGCGGCCTATCTGCACGAAGGTGGATGCTCGAAGGTCATCGAGGCGCTGGCCTCTGGCATGTCGTGAAGGGGCCAGGAACCGCGCGCTTGGCGTGAACAGCTCGCTGGGTCGCCCGAGAAAAAGCATGAAGAAGCTCGTCATATGACCACCGAGATGACCTTTGGCACTGTGCTGAATGACTGGATTCCCATAAGATGGGGTCACGATCAGCCTGATCGCAATATCCATCTGTTGCACAAGTGGGAGGTCAAAATGAAGCACAAGACTCGTCTCGTCACCCTGCTGAGCCTGTTCGTCCTGGCTCTGCTGGTATTCGTCCCGGCCGCCGCGGCCTACGATGGCCGCGGCGGCGACACCGTGGTGATCGGCAAGGATGAGGTCATCAACGATGACCTGTTCGCGGGCGGAAAATCGGTGGTCGTGGATGGCACGATCAACGGCGACCTGTTCGCCGCGGGCCAGACTGTGACCATCAATGGTAAAGTCACCGGCAACGTGATCGTGGCCGGTTCGAGCGTCACCGTGAACGGTGAAGTGGGCCATGATCTCTTTGCCGCCGGCGCCGCGGTCACCATTGGGCCTGACGCACGGATCAAGTATAATGCCTACACGGCAGGCGCCAGCGTGGAGAGTCAGGGCGGCAGCCGGCTCGGCGGCTCGCTCTTCATCGGCGCCGGCCAGGGCCTGGTTTCAGGGCAGATCACCAACGATCTGCTGGCGGGCGTCAACCGCCTGCGCCTGGAAGGCACGGTGGGGCGGGATGCGAAGATCGCGGTTGACGCCTCGAACACCTCCCCTTCGCTTGTCTACGTGTACGGGCCGAACATGCCGCCCATGCCCGCCGTCCAGCCCGGCCTGACCTTCGGCGAGGAGGCGCGCGTGGCCGGCAGCCTGGAATACACCAGCAGCAAGGCCGTCGCGGGCGCCGCCAGCGTATCTGCTCGGGTCATACACAACCTGCCGCCCCAGGATCAGCAGTTGTCTCGGGAACTGGCGCAACGGCAAAGCGCTTCGTCCTACGTGTTCGACGCGCTGCGCCGCATGGTCGCCCTGCTGCTGATCGGCCTGCTCCTGGCGTGGCTGGCGCCTCGTTGGGTCACGGCCCCGGCTGAGAAGCTGCTCTCTCGCCCGCTGCCCAGCCTGGGGGTCGGTTTGGTCGGCCTGGTCGCCGCTCCGTTCGGTTGGCTGGTGGCGCTCGGCGTGGTCATCGTGGTCGCAGTGATCTTCGGCCTGTTGAGCCTGGGCAGCCTGACGGGTCTGACCTTGTTGGCTGGCCTGCCCGTCCTGGGCCTGGCTTTCTTCGCCATCCTGTTCGTGCTGAGCTACCTGTGCCAGGCGATCGTCGCCTACCTGGGCGGCCGCTGGATCGTCAGCCGTATCCAGCCCGAGTGGAACAGCAAGCTCTACGCGCCGCTGCTGATCGGCCTGTTCATCCTGGGCCTGCTCATCGCCGTGCCGGTGGCCGGCAGCCTGCTCCAATTCCTGGCCATCCTGGCCGGCCTGGGGGCCATCGTCCTGGTGGTCTTCGGGGGGCGCCCGGCGCCGCAGGTGGCCGCTGAGGCGCCGGTGAGCGTTCAGGCGTAATCCCGAAAAACGATACAGCCAGACGATGATAGCCATCGTCTGGCTGCATTGAGTGTCATTGTAGTCCGAAAACGGGACGCGGACGACGCAGACGACGCGGATAAGATCCTGAGCCTTTCCGCGTCCTTCGCGGTATCCGCGTCGTCCGCGTGCCGGATTTCGTTTCTGATTGTGAACTTCGCCGGATTCGCGCATGAATCGCATCTCCCGTCTCGACCCGCTATCGCTCGTCGCCTACCTCACCCTGGCCGGGATCACCGCCGCGGGGTTGTGGCAGATTGACCGCATCCTGCTGCGCTGGCTCGCCCTGGGCCTCCTGGTGGGCTTCGGCCTGCTGCAGAGCCGCCTGCCGGCATACGGGCAGGGATGCCAACTTTCCGAAAGTTGGCATCCCTCTCGGGCCAACCTGATCATCGCCGCCCAAACCGGGCTGGCCGTCGCGCTGATCGAAATCACCGGGGCCGGGTTTCCGCTGATCTTCCTGTTCTTCATCCTCAGCGTGACGGTGATGCTCCACAATCCGCTGCGCGTGGGGCTGCTGTGGCTGGCCGGCTTCATCCTGCTCACCGGCTGGTTTTTCTTCGAACAGGAAGGGTTGGGCGGCGGATTGCAGGCGATGACGATCTACGCCGGCGGCTATCTGTTCTTCGGCGTCATCACCAACGCGCTGACCCAGGCGCGGCTGGCTCAGCGTCAAAACGCCCTGCTGCTGGGCGAGCTGCAAGCCAAGAACCGCCAGCTTGAAGCCTACGCCGCGCAGGTGGAAACGCTGGCGGCCATCGAGGAACGCAACCGGCTGGCGCGGGAGATGCACGACACCATCGGCCACCGGCTGACGGCCGCAGCCGTCCAGTTGGAAGGGGCCGAACGGCTGGCGGCCCGCCAGCCTGAACGGGCCACGGCGTTGATCGACGCCGGCCGCCAGCAGGTGCGCGATGCGCTGCAAGACCTGCGCCTGTCGGTCGGCCGGCTGCGCGAGCCGGTCGAAGTCGAGCTGCCGCTGCCGCAAGCGTTACACCGTCTGGCCGCCAGCTTTCAGGAAGCGACCGGGCTGGTGGTCCACCTGGAGCTGCCCGAAGCGCCCTGCGAGATGACCGCGGCCCAACGCCTGGCCCTCTACCGCACCGCGCAGGAGGGGCTGACCAACATCCAGCGCCACGCCGCGGCGCGCCAGGCCTGGCTGCGCCTGGAGTGCTCGGCCGACCGGATATCGCTGCATGTGAGCGATGACGGCCGCGGGCTGGCAGATGGAGCCGGCGTGCCCGTCGGAGCCGGCTCGTCTACCGGCGGGCCTGGCAGCGGCTTTGGCCTGGCTGGCCTGCGGGAGCGGGCTGTCCAGTTGGATGGCGCAGTCACTCTGACAGACCGGCCGGGCGGTGGGACGATTCTGACCGTCCAGCTTCCCTATCGCCTATGACATGTCATTGCGAGTGGTTTTTGCGAAGCAATCTCCGTCGCCAAGAATGGGATTGCTTCGGCCCACACAACGGCCCTCGCAATGACGGTCATTGCCAGAAAGATTGACTCATGAAACCGATCCGTATCTTGATCGTAGATGACCAACGCCTGCTGCGCGAGGGCTTGCGCACGCTGCTGGAGCTGGAAGATGACCTGGCGGTCGCGGCCGAGGCCGAGGACGGCCAGGCCGCGCTCGAACAGTACGAAACGCTCCAGCCGGATGTCGTATTGATGGACATCCGCATGCCGCGCGTGGATGGCGTGGAGGCCACGCGCCGCCTGCGCCAACGCTGGCCCGCGGCCCGGGTGATCATCCTGACCACCTTCGATGACGACGCGTATGTGTTCGATGGGCTGCGCGCCGGCGCGCTGGGCTACCTGCTCAAAGATGTTTCGGGCCAGGAGCTGGCCGACGCCATCCGCAAAGTGGCGGCCGGCGGCGCGCTGATCGAGCCATCGGTGGCGCGCAAGGTGCTGGCCGAGTTCGCGCGCCTGGCGCCGCCTGCCCGACCGGCCAACGACCAGCTCCCCGAGCCGCTCTCTGAGCGCGAACAGGAGATCCTGCATCTGCTGGCGTTGGGCGCCAATAACCGCCAGATCGCCGGCCAGCTCTTCCTGGCCGAAGGCACGGTCAAGAACTACATCTCGACCATCCTGGCAAAACTGGGCGTGCAAGACCGCACCCAGGCCGCCTTGCGCGCCCGCGAGCTGGGGCTGTTGAAACCTGGATGATTGGAGCAAGCTGACAGATTCCTGGGAGTTAATCGTCATCTTCGGCTTGAGAGGTTGTGGCACAATGCTCGTAAGCATGCTGAGTCTTGCCGCCAGTTCCAACGTTCAAGGATTCTAGCAGGAGGTAATTCCATGAAGACTGTGCTCATCGCTGGACTATTGATCTTGGCCCTCGTCACGTTGGCCGGGTGTGTGGCCGGCCCGAACGAGATGGTCAATACCCCGAACGAAGCGGGCCGCGTGGCGGGCTTCTGGCAGGGCCTTTGGCACGGCATCATCGCGCCGGTGACGTTCGTCATCTCGCTCTTCTCGGACAAAGTGTACGTTTTCGAGACGCACAACAACGGGAACTGGTACGTCTTCGGTTTCCTGTTGGGGCTGACGGCGGTCTGGGGCGGCGGGGGCCGCGCGTCGTCGCGGCGGCGTTAAGTCGTTTGAAACAGTAGGAGGAAAGGAGGGGAACATCGTATGAATGCCACCGACCTTCCGGCCCGGCCGGCCCTGGCGCCGGTCCAGCAGGCCGAGCGCATCCAGATCGTGGACATCCTGCGCGGCTTTGCGCTATTCGGCATCCTGCTCGTCAACATGGCGCTCTTCAGCCATCCGTTTCAGACGATCCTTTTCCCTGTGGATCCGGCCATGCCCTGGTACGACCGCGCCGCCACGTGGCTGATCCACTTCGCGGGCGAGGGCAAGTTCTACTCGCTCTTCTCGCTCTTGTTCGGGCTGGGCCTGACTTTGCTGATGGATCGCATTCAGGCGCGCGGCGGCCGGTTCGTCCCGCTCTACCTGCGCCGCCTGCTCGTCCTGCTCGTCATCGGCGCGATCCATGCTTCTCTGATCTGGATGGGCGACATCCTGATCATGTATGCGCTGATCGGCTTTCTGCTCATCCTGTTCCGCAAGGCCAGGCCGCGCACCCTGCTGATCTGGGCGATTATCCTGATCGCCATTCCCCTCCTGTTTAGCGCCGGCGCGACGGGCCTGGTCGGACTGGGACGCTCTGTGCCCGAAGGCGCGGCGCAGATCAACCAGGCCTTCGCGCAGGTGGAAGCGGGCTTTGCCGCCGATCTGGCGCGCGCCAATCGGGTGTATGCGGCCGGGAACTTCCTGGAGATCACCGCCCAGCGCGTCTACGATTACTCGAGCATAGGGCTGACCTCGTTCTGGGCTCTCGGCTTCAACGTGCTGGCGATGTTCCTGATCGGCGTCTGGTTTGGGAAACAGCACGTGTTCCAGGATCTTGAGGCCAACCGGCCCCGCTTCCGCACGCTGCTGATCTGGGGCCTGGCCCTGGGTCTCGTTGGCAATGCGATCTACGCCACGCTGATCATGTCGCTGCCTCGCTTCGATATGAGCTGGACTTTGGTGCTGGCTACCGTGGCCCAGGGCATCGGCGCGCCGCTGCTCTGTCTCGCCTACATCTCGGCGCTGGCCCTGTTGGCCCTCACGCCGGCCTGGGGCGCACGGCTCAAGGTGCTGGCGCCTGTCGGGCAGATGGCGTTGACCAACTACCTGATGCAGTCCATCATCTGCACGCTGATCTTCTACGGCTACGGGCTTGGGCTGTTCGGCAAGGTCGGCCCCGCCGTGGGCATCCTCTTGACGGTCGTGATCTACCTGATCCAGATCCCCATCAGCCATTGGTGGATGAAACGCTTCAGATATGGTCCGGCGGAATGGCTCTGGCGTTCGTTGACCTACTTGAAACCTCAGCCGATGAGAATAGCATCCGGCCAGGCGCGCTCGGATTGACGCGTTGCCTGAAGGGAGCGGCCGCGCCGCCGCAAATGCAGACATGAGTTCGCACACGAAATACAAACGCCTTCTCGTCACCCAGCGCGGCGGCCCCGAGACGCTGCGCATCGTCGAGAACGACCTGCGGCCGCCGGCAGCGAGCGAAGTGCGCATCCGGGTGCTGGCGGCCGCGGTCTCGCTGCCCGACGTGGAGGCGCGCTACGGCCGCTCGCCCTTCCCGCCCAGGCTCCCTTTCACCCCGGGTTACGCCATCGTCGGCGCGGTGGATGCCGCCGGCACGGGAGTGACGCAGGCCCAGGCCGGCGACCGGGTGGCCGCGCTGACGGTCTACGGCGGCTATGCCGAATACGTGTACGTGGCCGAGAAGAAGCTGATCCCCGTCCCCGCGGCGCTGGATCCGGCGGAAGTCGTGCCGCTCATCCTGAACTACATCGTCGCCTACCAGACGCTGCATCGCGCGGCGCGGGTCAAAGCCGGTCAAACGGCGCTGCTCATCGGCGCCAGCGGCGGCATCGGCACGGCCTTGCTGCAACTTGGGCGCCTGGCCGGGCTCAAGATGTACGGTCTGGCCTCGGCCGGCAAGCACGCGGCGCTGGCCGAATACGGCGCAACGCCGATTGAGTATCTTTTCAATAAGTGGGGGCCGACGGGGGTCGCAGACCCCCTGAAAGCAGGCTCGTAGGCGGTCTGTGACCGCCGTTTCCCCGGATTATTGAAAGGATACCCGATTGACTACCGCACGCAGGATTTCGTCCAGGTCATCCGCGGGATGGAACCGGCCGGGCTGGATGCGGTCTTCGACGGCGTGGGCGGCGACTATCTGCCGCGGGGCTTCGGCCTGCTGAAGCGCGGCGGCGCCTGGGTGAGCTACGCCAATCCGCGCAGTCTGGGGGGCATGTTCCGCTTGCTGGGGCGCGTCCTCTGGTGCAACCTGCGACCGGATGGCCGGCGCGTCGCACTCTACGGCACGGGCGCATCTAACCTTGACCGGCGACCCTTCCTGGAAGATTGGGCGGCGCTGTTCCGGCTGCTCGCCGAGCGCCAGATCAAACCGCTCATCGCTGCCCGTTTCCCGCTCTTGGCAGCGGCCCAGGCCAATGCCCTGCTCGAGAGCGGGCAGGTGACGGGCAATATCGTGTTATTGGCGCCGGAAGTGCTGGCGCGACAGGAGGCTCCCGATGTCACGTAGCGCGCTATTCGTTCGCGTTCTCCTCTGGGCGTTCTTGTTCGTCGTGGTCGCGCCGTTCCTCCCGCTGCTGATCTCGGGGCGCTGGGGTTGGTGGGAGGCCTGGGTTTACGCCATCGTCTGTATCCTGGGTTTTGCCATCAGCCGGGCGCTGGCCGGCCGGCGGCATCCCGGTCTGCTGGCGGAACGCGGCCGCATGTTGCGCCACGACGATGCCAAGCCGTGGGACAAGACCCTGGCGCCGTTGGTCGGGCTGGGCGGCGCGCTGCTGCCGCTGGTCGCGGGGCTGGACGCCCGCTTCGGCTGGTCGGCCGGCTTCAGCCTGCCGGTCGAGTTGGCGGCGCTCATCCTTATCATCGGCGGTTACGCGTTGTCCTCCTACGCGCTGGTCGAGAACGCCTTCTTCTCCGGCATGGTGCGGATCCAGACCGACCGCGGCCACCGGGTGATCTCCAGCGGCCCCTACCGCTGGCTGCGCCATCCCGGCTACGCCGGCGCACTGCTGGCCTACGTGGCGACGCCACTCTTCCTGGATTCCGCCTGGACGTTCCTTCCCGCGGCCTTGCTGACCGCCGTCCTGGTGATCCGCACGGGGCTGGAGGATCGCACGCTGCAAGCTGAGCTGGACGGCTACCGCGCTTACGCCGGCCGCGTGCAGTATCGTCTGCTGCCGGGGGTGTGGTAGGACGTCAGCTCATAATACAAGAAGATCAGGTATGAACGATGTCGCTGGGACTGCCCGCATGGGCGAGGATCGCCACTTCCGGCCACTCTCCTGGGTACATCGTTCGTTGAACTGGTTCCGCAGGATCTTCCCGCTCGGCGTGCGGCGTGTGCTGGCGAAGCTGCGGTTGTGGCTGCTCGTCCTCTTTGCCCTGGCTTTCTCCGGCGCAATCATCGCGGCGGTCTTCGGCTATTTCCCGATCGTGACCGACCTGAGCAGGTTCGCCCAAGGCCTCTTCATCGGCCTGGCGATCGTCCTGCTGCCCGCCCGTCCGAACACCATCTCGTGCCCGTCCGCCCCTGGCGCCCGAAAACGCGGGGGACGGCGAGCCGCCGTAGGAATGTCTCGCCCCCACCACCCGTTTTCCGCTTGACAAGCGGCCGTCCTTTCAGTATAATGTCGCTTGACACGTGTAAGCCTGCACGTGTCAAGTGCTTCAGGGTCCTTTCTTCCACCATGATGGACATTTCCAGGAGGGAGCATGTCACCACAGCGTCGCGGCAAACGTCCGCCCCACATCATCTTCTTCGGCATAGATTCGTTACGCGCCGACCACATGAGTCTCTATGGCTATCCACGATTGACCACGCCGCACCTGGATCGGTTTGCGCAGGGCGGCGCCGTCTTCGAGCGCACCTATAGCGCCTACATCCCCACTACCTCGGCCTACACTGCGATGTTCACCGGGATGGATCTCGTCACGCACCAGGTCGTCGCGCTGCGTCACAAAGGTGGGTTGCGGCCAGAGGTGAAGACGTTGGCTGAGCTGTTGCGCGAGAACGGCTACACCACCACCTGTGTGGGCTTTCGCGGCAATCCGGCCTCGCGCGGGTTCGATACCTACATTGACTTCCCGGGTTGGGGCAGTTGGAACGAGGGACGCAGCCCGAAGGCTGAAAACCTCAACAAAGTGACCATCCCAGAGTTGGATCGCCTGGTAAAGGCGAAGCAGCCGTTCCTGCTCTTCCTGCGCCACATGGATCCGCACGCGCCCTACCTGCCGCCCGCGCCCTATGAGCGGGCGTTCTACCACGGAAACGAGTGCGATCCGAAAAACAAGTCCATGGAACCGGTGATGTCCTTCAAGCCGTTCCGGGACTTTTTCGCAAGCTGGATGCCGCCCGGTATCAGCGACAAGGACTACGTGATCGCACAGTACGATGGCGCGGTGGCGTATATGGACGCCGCGATCGCAACGATCTTCACCGCGCTGGAGGCGAAGGGCATCCTGGATGAGAGCATTGTGGTGATCAACAGCGACCACGGCGAAACCCTCTACGACCATGACTGCTTCTTCGACCATCACGGCATGTACGATCAGACCCTCCACGTTCCGCTCATCCTGCGCTACCCGGGCAAGGTCCCGGCCGGGCTGCGCGTCGGCGGCTACAACCGCCATCAAGATCTGATGCCGACACTCCTGGAGCTGGCCGGCATCGAGACCGGCATCCAGTTCGACGGCCGCAGCCTGCTGCCGATGATCCGCGGCGAGGTGGCGTCCTATGAGAGCGAGTTCTACATCACCGAATGCACGTGGATGCGCAAGCACGGCTGGCGCACCCCGCAGTGGAAGCTGATCATGGCGTTGGAGCCGGACTTCCATTTCAAGCCGGCGGTGGAACTGTACAACCTGGTCGAAGACCCCGGCGAGTTGGTCAACCTGGCCGAGAGCCAGCCGGAGATGGTGGCGGCCCTCAAGACCCGGATGGAAGCCTGGCTGGCGAAGCGCGAGGCCGAGACCGGTCTGCCGAACCCGATCCATCACCAGGGCGACTGGCACGGCCACGAGGGGATCGGCGCGTTCAAGACCTCGCAGCAAGCCTACGACACGCTGCACATCGGCGACCCGAAGCAGGCGGCGCGGTTGCAGGCCGAAGCGCGGAAGTAGATCAGCGAGGCGTAGGGTAGCTATGTCGCTCATCACGATCATCGGGCGTGGTCATTCGGGGACGCGCGCTATGTCGCATACGCTCTTGGCCTCCGGCGTCTTCATGGGCGCGCCCCTCAACGTTTCCGGCGACCTATTGCCGCCGCAGGCCATGTATGACGCATGCCGGGTCTTTGCACGTAACATTCATTGGCTCGGCGATCTGAAGTGGAGCTGGGATGAGGTCTTCGAGATGGAGACCCCGACTGAATTCACTGACCTGATTCAGTCCTATCTCGTGTCGGTGCGCGAAAGCGAGTTCGAGCACAAGGGGTGGAAGATCCCGGAAACCACCCTGGTCTTCCCGTGGATCATCCGCATGTTTCCAGAAGCCAAGTATATCTTCTGGATTCGCAACCCGCGAGATTGCATCCTCGGCCGCCATCTAACGGACGACCTCCGTGACTTCGGCGTGCAGTATCCCGTCACCGACGATATCCGGCTGCGACGGGCGATTTCTTGGCGGTATCAGTACGACCTGGTCAGGGCCACGCCCAAGCCAGAACACTGGATTGAGGTGCGATTCGAGGACTTTGTTTTGCGCCAAGACGAAACCCTGGCTCGGTTGGAGGAGTTTCTCGGGATCAAGCTGGCGAAGATACCGGTGAACCCGGAGGCCGTGGATCGCTGGAAGTTGGACGAAGAGCCAAGCTATTTCGACTTCTTCGCGCCGGCCATGCAGGAGTATGGGTACACGTGACGCTTCATGTATCAAGGAGGGTGTAGCATGTCAGAGTCCATCTCCCCTGAACAAGTCGGCTTCTCCACCGAGCGTCTTGCGCGCATCGGCGCGGTGATGCAGCGGTATGTGGACGAGAAGAAGATCGCGGGCATCATCGCGACGGTGGCGCGGCGCGGGCAGATGGTCTACCGGGAGAAGTTCGGCTATGCGGATGTCGAAGCTGCCGCGCCGATGCAGCTCGACACGATCTTCCGCATCATGTCCATGACCAAGCCCGTCACCAGCATCGCGGCGATGATGCTCTACGAGGAAGGATGGTTCGATCTCAACACCTTCGTCTATGAGTTCATCCCGGCGTTCAAGGATCTGCGGGTGTACGCCGGGCCGGCAGGTTTGAGCTACGATACGGTCCCGCTCAAGCAGCACGTCACTTTTCGCCATCTCTTCACACATACCTCTGGCTTGAGCTACGGCGGCCAAACGTTCGATCCCATCGACGCGATCTATCAGAAAGGGGGCGTCGATTTATTACAGTTCTACGGGCCGGGATCGAGCCTGGGCAACAAGGAGTTGGTCGAGGCGCTGGTGAAGCTACCACTGGCCTTTCAGCCGGGGACGCAATGGCGCTACAGCCTCTCGATTGATGTGCTCGGCCACCTGGTCGAGCTGATCTCCGGGAAGCCGCTCGATGTCTTCTTGCGCGAGCGCATCTTCGAGCCGCTGGGGATGACTGACACCGATTTCTATGTACCGGAAGCAAAGTTGTCGCGCCTGGCGAAGCTCTACACGACGCCCCCAGATGGCGCCGGCCTCACCCCTTTGTCCTTCCCGATCCACACATCACGGCCTTCCTGGCTGATGGGCGGCGGTGGGCTGGCTTCCACGCTGAGCGACTACGGTCGCTTCGCCCAGATGCTGGTCAATGGCGGAGAACTCGACGGCGCTCGGCTGCTCAGCCCGCGCACGGTGGCGCTGATGGAGATGAACCAGGCGCCGGCCGCAGCGATGCCCTACGAGCAGCGAACAGGCATCCTGAAGAACTCGGGCTACGGCTTCAGCCTGGGGATGCGTGTGCTCACTGATGTGGGGGCCTCCGGTCGCGCCGGCTCGGTCGGCGAGTTCGGCTGGGACGGCGCGTTCGCCACCTATTTCTGGATTGATCGGAAGGAGGCGTTGTACGGCCAGTTGATGATGCAACATCAGGCCTGGTCCTTCCCGATCCACGAACAATTCAAGGCGCTCACGTATCAGGCGCTCATCGATTGAAAAGCTGATCCGAAAGAGGCGTTTACTATGCTCCGCGTCTGCGTCATCGGCATGGGCCCCATCGGCAACCGCCATGCCATGATCTACAACGAGGACCCGCTGGCTGAGCTGGTGGGGGTGTGCGACATCCTGAGGGATCGGGCCGACGCCGCATCCAAGACGCACGGCGCGCCCGCGTTCTACGACGCGCAGCAAATGTTGGCCGCGCTCAAGCCCGACGTGTGCAGCATCACCACCGGCGGCTACGAATACGGCAGCGACCACTACCTGCCGACCATGCAGGCGCTCGAGGCCGGCTGCCACGTCTTGGGCGAGAAGCCGATCTCCAACGAGATCGCTAAAGCCGAGGAGATGGTGGCGAAGGCAGCCGAGAAGGGCCTCTGCTACGGCATCAACCTCAACCATCGCTTCACCGAGGCGACCTACATCGCCAAGCGGTGGCAGAACGAGGGCCGGCTGGGCCATCTGCTCTTTGTCAACATGAGCATGTGGATCAAAAACCCGGCCGAAAGCTCGCCGTATTTCATGATCAAGGCGCTCAACCCGCATACCGTTGATGTCATGCGCCACTTCTGCGGCGATGTCGAGGCCGTGCAGTGCTTCGGCACCACCGCGCCGGGCCGCTCGATCATCACGACCGCGCACTTCAGCATGAAGTTCAAGAACGGCTGCGTGGGCGGATTGACCGCGTCGTATGACATCGAGCGCGGCCACCCGATGGAGCGGTGCGAGGTGGCGGGCACGAAGGGCCGGCTGATCATTGACGATATGTGGCGCGAGGCGACCCTCTACCCCCAGGGCGACTTCGAGAAGCGGGTCTACAGCAACCCCATCTTCGGCGGCCACCGCGATTTCGAGGACACCTTCCGCAACCGCATCCATAAGTTCCTGCAGCAAGTGACCGACGGCGCGCAGCCGGAGGAGATTGACGGCTCCGGCGCCGAAGGCCTGGCCGCGCAGAAGGTGCTCCAGGCCGCGATCGAGTCGGTGGATACGGGGAACGTGGTGTACATCAAATAACAAATCAGCAAATCGCAAATCAGCGGAGCATCCTGAGCGGAGCACGGCGTCGTTTGCCGTGCGCAGTCGAAGGATGCGAAGCGGTCATGGCACAAGGCCGCATCCTTCGACTGCGGGCCGCGGACCGCTGCGGCCCTCCGCTCAGGATGCTGATATCTGAAATCAAAGAAAGGACATCCCCATGGCTCTCAAAATCGGCGTCGTCGGCTTGCGCGGGATCGGCAACCAGCATGCCCAGTGTCACAAGAACGACTCCCTGGCCGACCTAGTCGCAGTGTGCGACGTGGTGAAGGCGCGGGCGGATGCCGCAGCGGCGAAGTATGGCGTCAAGGCTTACTACAGCCTGACCGAGATGCTGAAGAACGAAGACCTGGACATCGTGGATGTGACCACGGGCGGGTTCGAGAACGGAAGCTGGCACTTCGAGCCGGTGATGGAGGCGCTGGAGGCCGGCAAGAACGTCCTTGTCGAGAAACCGATCTCCAACAACATCCTGGAGGCGCGGCAGATGGTGGCGAAGGCGGCCGAGAAGAAGCTATACTTGGGCTGCAACCTGAACCACTACTTCACGCCGACAGCCGAGCGCGCCATGCAGTACATCAAGGAAGGCGGCATCGGCGAGCAGATCTACTGCCTGCACAAGGTCGGCTTCAACGGCGGCGAGGAAGGCTATCGCGGCGCGGGGCCGGGCACCCGGTTGCCCGGCTGGCCCTACGCGCACCTGAAGGCGTTCCTGGCGCATCCGTTCGCGTGCATGCGCCACTTCTGCGGCGACATCACCCACGTCCAGGCGTTCGTCGAGCGGCCAGGCCATCGCCGCCGCGCCAACGACCTGATGCTCTCGGTCGTCAGCGTCAACATCCGCTTTGCCAATGGCTGCGTCGGCAGCCTGATCAGTCAGCGCGGCGACTCGCCGTTTGGTCTGGGCGGCTGGTGGAGCCTGGAAGTGGCCGGCACGAAGGGCGCTTTCTGCATCGAGAACTGCATCGAGAAGCTGTACTACTGGAAAGCGGGCGGCAATCCGATGGGCACGCTGGCGCCGACTGAAGTGTTCGACAGCGGCATCAAGGACTTCGGCCAGACCTTCCCGCGGCGGCTGCACGCGTTCCTCGAAGACGTGACCAACGGCGTCTTCTACGAGGACATCCGCGCCTCGGGCCGCGACGCGCTGGCGACGCTCGAATACACCTGGGCCGTCATCGAGTCGTATGAGAGCGGCGGGGCCATGGTGCGGCCGCACCCGCTGCCGAGCCTCCACGGCGACCCGACGAAGTTGTTGGATTGACGTGCCCTCAGACCCTAAGGGTCTCGCAGACCCTTAGGGTCTAGCGGATCGGAGCAAGATCATGAAACTCGGAGCTAACTCGGTTCTTTTCGGCGGTCACAGCCTGGAGATCGCGTTCAAATACATCGCCCTGGCCGGCTACGATGGTATCGAGCTATCGGCGATTGATGGGATGAGCGAGCACCTGGTGCTGGATCGGTGGCAGGAGCTTGCGCCGGAGATCAAGCGGCTGGCGCAGGAGTACAACCTGGAGCTGCTGGCGATGGAGCAGCCATCACAGGATCCGGTCAAGATGGAGAAGGCGTTCCAGGCCGCGGTCGAGATCGGCATCCCCATCGTCAACTGCGGGCCGGGCGGCAAGACCGGCGACGAGGCGACCTTCCAGCAGTCGGTGGACTCCATCGGCCGGCTGTGCCAGATGGCCGAGCGGTACGGCGTCACCCTTTGCGTCAAGGCGCATGTGGGCGCGGCGATCTACAACACGCCGACCACCCTGCGGCTGATGGCGGCGATCACGTCACCGGCGTTCGGCGTGGACATGGACCCGTCGCACATCTACCGGGCGAACGAAGACCCGGTCGAGGCGATCAAAGCGGTCGTGCACCGGGTTAAGCACGTCCACATCCGCGATTGCAAGGGCCGGCAGATGAACCCCGGCAAGCCGGAGATGCAGGCCAACGGCCGCGGGGACATCAACCTGCTGGGCTATGTGGCTGCGCTGCACAAAGCGGGGTACACCGGCCCGTTGAACCTGGAAGTGATCGGCGCGAAGGCGTATGACGTGACGCAGTGCGCGATCATCGCCGCCGAATCGCGCGGGCACATGCAGGCGTGTTTGCAGGCGTGCGGCGCGCGGTAGAAGAATGAAAGCGCCAGGCAATTCCGAATTGCCTGGCGCTTCGATCGTTTACTTCGGCCCCGTGTACACGACCTCCCACAAAATCCGGTCGGGCGACTCGAACATCACCTGGTAGTAGGTGTCTTCCGGACCGCGGGAGAATTCGGGTCGATGCCGCGGGGTCTCGAAGAGGGTCGGCACGCCGCGCTCAGCGAGATAGGCGACGACCGCATCCACATCGGCTTGCGATGCGGCAGCCAGGCCGATGTGATTCATGCCGGGGCCATCATAGTCGTTGCTCACCGGCTTGACATGACCGCCGAACCAGAGGCTGTCGTCGGCTGGTCCGCCCATGCCGACGAAACCTTCCCCCTCGAAAATGACCGGCCAGCCCAAGAAGGTCAGCAGGTCTTTGTAGAACGGTAAGTGGGCGGGTTGGACGTTGAACTGGATGTGACCAAAGCGGGTTTGCATCGGAATCGCTCCCTCGGGGCGGCGCGATTGTCTGCGGCGCTGAGGGCCGCGCCTGCTGCTCAGCGCTCGTTTCCTGCATAGTCGACGCAGTATAGAACATATATGCTAATAGGTCAAATTGCACATGAGATCATGACAAAGGATATCCAACCATGATGACCCAACCTACAGATGCACAGATTCGGAACGCCTATGCGTTGGCCGTCGAGCGATATGCGGCCTTTGGCGTGGACGTCGAGCGCGCCCTGGCGACCCTGGCGGGGGTTTCCATCAGCCTGCACTGCTGGCAGGGCGATGATGTCGGCGGGTTCGAGGCGCCCGGCGGCGAGCTGACCGGCGGCATCGCCGCCACCGGCAACTACCCAGGCAAGGCGCGCACGGCCGACGAGCTGCGCCGCGACCTGGATCTGGTCTACAGCCTGATTCCGGGCGCGCACCGGCTGAACCTGCACGCCATCTACGCCGAGACCGGCGGCCGCCAGGTCGAACGCACCGACCTGAAACCAGAGCACTTTTCACGCTGGATTGACTGGGCCAAGGAGACAAGGCGCGGTCTGGACTTCAACCCGACCCTCTTTTCGCACCCCAAGGCCGCTAGCGGCATGACCCTGGCGAGCTATGACGCAAGCATCCGCCAGTTCTGGGTGGATCACTGCATCGCGTGTCGGCGGATCGGCGCAGCCATGGGCAAGGCGTTGGGCACGGCGTGCGTAACGAACATCTGGATTCCTGACGGCTACAAGGACATCCCAGCCGACCGTGCGACCCCGCGCGCGTTGCTCCAAGAGTCGCTGGACGCGGTCCTGGCCGAGAAGCTTGATCGCCGGCACAACCTGGACGCGGTCGAGGGCAAGCTATTCGGTCTGGGCGCGGAGAGCTACACCGTCGGCTCGGCCGAGTTCTACCTGGGCTATGCTGTCGCTAACCAGGTGCTGCTCTGCCTGGATTCCGGCCACTTCCACCCCACCGAGACGATCGCCGACAAGATCTCCGCGGTGCTGCTCTACGTGCCTGAGCTGCTGCTGCACGTCAGCCGCGGGGTGCGCTGGGACAGCGACCACGTGGTCATCTTCTCGGATGACCTCCAGGCGATCATGCAGGAGCTGGTGCGCGGCGGTTTCCTGGCGCGCACGCACATCGGCCTGGATTACTTCGACGCCAGCATCAACCGCGTTGCGGCCTGGGCCATCGGCACGCGGGCCGCGCTGCGTGCGCTGCTGCTTGCCATGTTGGAGCCGCTCGACCAACTGCGCGGCCTGGAGATCGCCGGCGACTTCACCGGCCGCCTGGCGCTCCTGGAAGAACTCAAGGCGCTGCCGTGGGCCGCAGTGTGGGACTATCACTGTCTGCGTCATGAGGTTCCCGTGGGCTACAGTTTCCTGGGTGAGATACGCGGCTACGAGAAGCGCGAGCTGAGCAAGCGCCCGTAGGCTCGCCAATAGCGAGAAAGCGCCTGGCGGGTGGATGATGCGCCCGTCAAGCGTTTTCTTCGCGTTTGACAACATGATCCAAGTCATGGCATGATAGCTCCCTCTGTGTAATCATAGGCGCTCTATATTGATCTGCCCGCTGCCGAGCGCCCAACTGGAGCCTGGCGCTCCCTATTACTACAACCGCACTTCATACCGCCGGGCGGTTGAAACCGCTGCAACAGCGGCGAAGCCTGCCGACGCAGGCTCAATTCAGTCGCCGGAGGGCGACTTCGCGAAGGTTGCAGCGACCTCGGTCGCCGGGTCTGAGAAACTGCGGTTGTAGTACTATCCCGCGTCCGGCATCTCGCTATGAGGTATCTTGCTATGCCTACTGTGTCGCGTCGGCGTTTTCTGAAGCAGGCGGCCGCCATTGCCGCCGGTTGTGAAATAGCTCGTCATATCGGGTGGGCCGCGCCAGCCAGCGCCGCTCCGCTGCCCGATGTTGCGGTCGCCAAAGGCGGCAATGAAGATTCGGCGGCCGCCATCCTCAAGACCAGCCTCGATGGGCTGGGCGGCATCGGCCGTTTCGTCAAGCCCGGGCAGACAGTAGCGATCAAACCCAACGCCACCTGGGCCTATCCTCCTGGGACGGCCTCCTCTACCGATCCTGATCTCCTCCGCGCGCTCATCCAGATGGTCCGCGAGGCCGGTGCCAGCCGCGTCATCATCGTTGATCGTTCCACCCTTTGGCCCACAGCCGAGGTGCTGCGGCTGAGCGGCATCGGCAAGGTGCTGGATGATCTGAAAGTGGAGCGGTTGATCCGGGATGAGTCGCCCTATGACTCGCCGCCAGACCAGCTTGTGACCACCATAGATTTGCCGCAGGGCAAAGCCTTCCAGAAGCTGGCTGTGTTGAAGGCGGCAGTCGAAGCCGATGTGCGAATCAATATGGCCGTGGCCAAGAGCCACATTGTCACCAACTACACTCTCTGTCTGAAGCACATGATGGGCTTCCTCGCAGCCCCAGGGAAGCTCCATCCTGCGCTGCCCTCGCTTTCGCAAGCCATCGCGGATCTCAGCACGCAGTCGCCGCTCAAGGCTCATCTGCACATCCTGGAGGCAATCCGGGTGCGTATGTCGGGACAGGCAGGCGGGTTCGAGACGGAGCTTACCGATCCCCGCCGCGTCAAGCGGTTGAATCAGATCGTCGCCGGCGTTGACCCGGTGCTGGTTGATAGTTATGCCTTGATCAACTACTACAGCCGCAAGCCGAGGGAGCTGTTGCACGTCTTCCTGGCCGGCGAGGCGGGCCTGGGCGAGCCTAATGTGGAGAAGGCCACGGCCGATGGCCGGCTGGTCGTCTACATCGTCGGCCAGCCCACGCGAACGCCGACCGCCAGCCCTACCGCAACCGCCACAACGACACCGGCCCTGACGGCGACCGTCACGCCCACGCCGACGCCGACCGGCCCAACCCCCACGCCCACGCCCTTGCCCACCAACACGCCGTTGCCCACCGCGACGCCTGAGCCGGCCCTTCCGACCCCCGTCGTCATCGTCGCTCCTGTGGGATCACCGCGCAGCGAGGCCGAGGTCGTCAGCCCAAAACCATTTCTCAACGCCGCGCTGATCCCTGCCGCAGCCGTGGTCGTTGGCCTCGGCATGGCGACGCGCCGGCGGTTGGGGCAAGCGGAAAAGGACAGCCAGGATGACGGCGACGCTGAATGAACCGGCCCCGAAGCCAGCGCGCCTGCCCCAGCCTGGCGTCCTGAGCGGTCGTGGCCTCTCGGACCGCGTGGCGCGCAAACTGGTCCAGATCGGCTTTCTGGCGCTTTTCCTTTATCCGCTGCTGCCCATCGTCTTGCGGCGGATCACTTTCCAGCCTGCGCCGACTCTGCTCTCGTGGCTGCTGCCCTGGGACCCGCTGCTCCTCTTCGGCCAACTGCTGCACCGCGACTGGTCCGTGCTGGTGATCGGCGCGCCGCTCTTGCTCCTGGCCCTCACACTGATCTTCGGCCGCGCTTTCTGTGGGTGGGTCTGTCCCATCGGCGCGGTCCTGGATCTCATCCGGCCGCTCGCCTTTTGGCAGAAAGGGAAGCGACGAGCCAGCGCCAACAGCCCGCTGCGCTACTACCTGCTGATCGCGGTCCTGGTCGCGGGCGTGTTATCGCTGCAGGCGCTTGGCTTGCTGGACCCGCTGGTGATCTTTCAGCGCACGACCACCGCACTGATGGTCAACGCATTTGCACTCCAACAACGCCCGCTGGCCGCCTATCTGGTCGGCGTCTCGTTCCTGTTCTTGGGGATCATCGCGCTCGAGCTATGGCAGCCGCGCTTCTGGTGTCGTCACCTGTGCCCCCTGGGCGCGCTGCTGAGCGTCACCTCGCGGTGGAGTCTGCTCAACCGCCGCGTGAGCAACGCATGTACCTACTGCGGCGATTGTCGCCGCGTCTGCCCCATGAACGCCATTCCGCGGCGCGAACCCCACGATACCGATTACACTCAATGCACCTTCTGCCTCGTTTGCCAAAGCGCGTGTCCGAACAGCGGGATTTCGTTTGGCTTTGGGTTGTTGGCAGAGCGGGCGTGGCAGCGAGTCAAGGGACGGAGCGGCCGGCTGGTCAAACAGGGAGTGGGCCCCAGGCTCTCTCGCCGCCAATTCGTGGGTGGGGTGGCGGCTGGCGCGGCCGGATTGGCGCTGGTTCCCGTGTCGCAGTTGCCGCCGCGCCAGAACGTGATCCGCCCACCAGGTGCGCTGCCCGAAGACGAATTCGTCCGCACATGTATCTTGTGCCAGGAATGCGTCCGGGTCTGTCCCACGGGCGGGCTGAAGCCGACGCTCGCCGAGGCAGGCATCGCGGCCATGGGCACGCCGAAACTGGTTCCCCGGCAGGGCGGCTGCGCGCTGAACTCGAGTTGCTCACACCTGTGTGCGCAGGCCTGTCCGGTGGGCGCCATCCAGCGCATCCAACCCGCCAAGATGAAGATCGGCCTGGCGCACGTCGAGCGTCACCTGTGCCTGGCGTGGGATCAGGAGGTCAAGTGCCTGGTGTGCGTCGAGGCGTGCACCTGGGAAGCGGCCCTACCGTTCCATGGCCGGGTAACCGTAGATCCGGTGAAGTGCGTCGGGTGTGGTCGCTGCGAGAACGCGTGCCCGGTCGCTGGCAGCGCGATCCAGGTGCGGCCGGTCGTGCAAGGTTGAGGTTGGGGTCAAGGTTAAGGCTAAGGCCGAGGTCAAGGTTGCGCGGGCTCAGGCCACCGGCAGATCGGTCTCGCTCCACAGATCGTAGAAAGATGACCACTGTTCTGGCCGGGCGCGGATGAACTCTTCCAGGATGCCCAGACAATGCAGGGTGAGGCCCTCGACGGTGTCTTGCGCCGGATCGGGGATGATCGGCGGTCGGATTTCGAGCGTGAGTTCGCGGTCGGGCCGGCGATAGATGCAGCCGGGCAGGATCCATGCGCCCGTGCGCAGCGCCAGAGCCGCGTGTCCGTTGGGCACGCGCGTGGGCCGGCCGAAGAAGGAGAGCACCGGCCCGCGGCCGGTGACGTCCCGATCGGCGATGAGACCGATGAAGCGCCCGCGGCGCAGCGCATCCTCCAGCTTCCGCATTGCGCCGCCCACCGGCACCACCTCCATGCCAGAGGCCTGCCGGCTGCCCAAGAAGAGCTGATCCACCCGCCGATCCTTGTGCGGCAGCGCCACGATGGTGAGCGGCACGCGTTTCAAGCTGAGATAGGCGCCGGCCAGCTCCCAACTGCCGATGTGGGCCGTGATGAAGATGCACCCCGCGCCCGCGGCCTGGGCCGCCTCCACGTGCTCCCAGCCGCGCACTTCGGCGATGAAACGGTCGGCGTTGGCCGACGTCATCTGGGGGATGCGAAAGAAGTCGGCCACTGAATAGGCGAAACTGCGGAAAGCGTGGCGCGCCATCCGCCATCGCCACCAACGAGCTCTGACCGATAGATCGTTGGGCAGCCGAGACGGCACCTGGCGCTGGTTGGCATAGACGCCTTTGCGCGAGCGGTGATTGACGAAGAAGTTTGCCTCGGCAATCAGGCCGGCCACGAAGTAGACCACACCGCGCGGCAGCCGCGTCACCAGCCAGACTGCGAGTCGGTAGAGGTGGTAATTCTCAAGGCTCAAGCGGTTGCTCCGTCCTGGGTTGCGTCTCTATTGTATCACGAGCGAGGTGGAGCCCCAAAGCCCGCTGCAGATGAGAATTCATGGCAATGACAACCCTTCGGTTGCAGCAGGAGGCCGCGCTATGACATTTCACACTGCCCTGGCCGAGACGATCGCCGTCTACGACCGGTCTGCGGCCGAGTTCGCGGCCAGGACCGGCGATTTCTGGCCGGAACGGGCGCTGCGGCGCTTCCAGGAATACGCGCCTGCGGCCGCGTGGGTGTTGGACGCGGGCAGCGGCCCCGGCCGCGACAGCCGTTACCTGGCCGGCCTCGGCTATCGGCCGGTGGCGCTCGATCTGTCGGCCGGCATGTTACGCGAGGGGCAGTGGCTTGGCCTGACTGCGCATGGCGCGGCGGCTGTGCAAGGCGATCTGCGCCGCCTGCCGTTTGCCAGCCGCTCCTTTCTGGGCGTTTGGGCGTGCGCCTCGCTGTTGCACCTGCTGCGGCATGAGCTACACGCGGCCCTGACGGAGTTCGGCCGCGTGCTACGCGCTGGCTGTCTGTATCTGGCGCTGAAAGAGGGGGAGGGGGAAGGATGGCAGGATGGCGACTATGGCCCTCGCTTCTTCACCTACTACCGGCCAGGCCAGGTCGCCCAGGCGTTGCAAGCGGCTGGATTTCTGGTATTAGAGAGCTGGGTCAATGACCCTGGCGCAGGCCGGCAGCCGTGGCTCAACTATCTGGCCTGGCACGAGGAGCAAACCTGAGATGGAGCTTCACCTATTAGCCCGCCAACCCTTCTCATTTCGCGGGGTCGCCGACTCGCACGGCTGGCGCCAACTGGCGCCGTTTCAGGGCGACGCCGATCGCCTGTCCTACGTCGTGCGGCTTGCCTCTGGCCGGCCGGCGGAACTGCACCTGGCCGAGGCGGCCGGCGGCGTGCGCGTGCAGACCGACGATGCACTGAGCGACGCCGAGACCGCGGAAGTGGGCCAGGTCGTGGCCTGGATGTTTGGGCTGGATCAAGACCTGTCGTCTTTCTACGCGATCGCCCGCTCGGAGCCGAAGCTGGCTCGTGCGGTCGAGGCCGGCCTCGGCCGCATCTTGCGCAGCGCGTCCCTCTTCGAGGACGTGGTCAAGACGATCCTGACCACCAATACGGCCTGGGGCGGCACGAAACGCATGGTCGAGAACCTGGTCAACCTGTTTGGCGAGCCAGTTCCCGCCAATCCCGCGCGGCGCGCCTTCCCCACGCCGACCAGCCTGGCCGCGGCCAACGTCGAGACGTTGCGCCAGGCCGGCCGGCTGGGCTATCGCGCGCCCTATGTGCTGGAGCTGGCGCGCGGCGTGGATTCAGGCGATCTCGATCTGGAGGCGCTCAAGACCGCAACGCTCCCCACCGCGGAGTTGCGTGCGCGGCTGGCCGCGATCAAAGGCGTGGGGCCGTATGCCGTGGCCAACCTGCTCATGCTCCTGGGCCGCTACGACGCCATCCCGATAGACTCCTGGGCGTTCAAGATGGTCTCTCGCGAGTGGCACAACGCCGCACCGATCGGCCCGGCCGAAGTGGAAGCCGCTTTCGCCAGATGGGGTCAGTGGCGGGGGCTGGCGTATTGGTTCTGGCAGTGGTCCGATGCGGACCAGACACAGGAGCAATGATGTCCGCGATAGACCCGCAGGGTTTCCGAAAACCCTGCGGGTCTGCGCGTCAGCGACATCACATTCGTCTCCAAATGAAGACGGACTCATAGAACTCGGAAGAACGCCTGCCTGTGCGCCGGTTTACGTGGCGCCGAAGCTCTGCAACCGCCTCGACTCCACATGCCTGAGCGATCCCATCATAGAGACCGAATCTGTCGCCGGCCACAACTACCAGAATCGCGCCTGGTCGCATGGAAAGGCACGAGTTACGAAAAGCCTGCGCAATCGCTTCTTGATACTCGCGCTGCGCCCTGTGGCTTGCTCCCTGACTCGCTGCTCCGATTTCCGCTGTCCGGCAGTCTCGCAGTCCCAATAGCTCATATGCGTAACGGTGCTGTTCGTGGTAATCAATCAGCCCCACGTAGGGCGGGCTGGTGATCACACCATCCACTGGCGGTATCGCTGCGAAACGGGCATCCTCATGTCTGACGACCACACCTGCGTTGGTTCGTCGCAAGGAGAACTCCTCGAGCCGCTCGAGTGTGTCAAGGCTGTATCGCCTGATGAATGAAATGGCGCTCTGAATAGGGGTGCAGATGCGACTGTGCTTGTAGCACCAATAGGGCTTGGTCTGCGGGGCCTTGGGAAAGTCGAGATCGAAGTGGGTTGTCAGCCTGGCTGAGCGCGCCGAACGTGAAAGGATGATTCTCAGGATTTCCTGGTCCTCGTAGTTCTCGATCAGCTCGCGATACAGCAGTAACTCACGAAGGGACTGAGGGGCAAACCACTGCTTCAGATACTCGCTGTTGGGTGACGCCGTCTCGCCTGCGCGATCGCCGCTTGACTTCCACAGGATCTGTTGATGGGCGCTTGACGTTGTGGCGCGCTCCAACTCGCCGAGAATATCCAAGACTTCGCGCCGCACCCCTTTGAGGTCGTAACGCTTAGTCTTGGCGGCCATCAGCAAGACGTTGAAGGCTGATACGTCGTAACCGACCGCGTTCACGCCCAGTTCATTTGCCTGAACCAGGGTTGTCCCTGATCCGGCGAACGGGTCTAGCACTGTCTGGTCAGGGGAGAAGTATTTCCGGAGGAAAATCTCTACTAGCTGCGGGATGAACTTGCCGAGATAGGGATGGAGCCTGTGGACGTGTTTGGTTCTTTCCCTTTCGGGCAGATCACGCTCGCGCCAGTTGAGGTTGAGTTCACTGAGCGATGTTTCAGGGACAACGCTGCCTGGCGCAGTTGGCTCCCCTGCGCCTTCGTAGATCTGCACGCGGCGTTCTTCATTGGATGGTTACATGGCGACGGTGAGACTTGAACTCACGACCCAGCGATTATGAGCCGCTTGCTCTGCCACTGAGCTACGTCGCCGATAGCCGATAGCAAATAGCTGATGGACAGGCTGCCATCAGCTATTCGCCGTTCGCTATAGAGTAGCGGGGGCAGGATTCGAACCTGCGACCTTTGGGTTATGAGCCCAACGAGCTGCCACTGCTCCACCCCGCATCGCGATTACTATTCTATTCTACACCCTTTCCGTTTTCTTGTCAAGGTTCGATCAGGCGTTTCCACCATTCGCCCCAATAGGGCGGCCCGACAGGTTGATCTCGCTCTGCTGCGCTTGGGGCCGGTTTGGCCGCAGGCATCACGATGCGCACGCCCTGCCGGTACAGGTTGAACTGCGTCTGCGCATCGGATTCGACGCTGTCGCCCCGCTGGGCGCGGTTCAGGTCATCCTGGAGCAGAGCGCGTTGCGCCTGGGCCTGGTCGTGCTTGCCCTGCGCCGCCTGTTTCTGCGCCAGGGCCGCGTTCTTGGCCACGGTCAGATCGGCGAACGCAATGGTGGCCGCCAGCACGATCAGCAAACCAGCCAACAGCGTGATCTGGCCGCGACCCAGTGAGATGCGCGGCCAACGCAGTTGTAACACCGGCTGTCCTCCTTTCTGCGCCAGGCCCGAAGGCACAGAATCCCACGACGTTGCCGTCGCGGGATTCCCTCATCGTGATGCCGAAGGAGGGAGTTGAACCCTCACGAGGTCAATCCTCACTAGGTCCTGAACCTAGCGCGTCTGCCATTCCGCCACTTCGGCCCGCCAAGCTGATGACAGGCCTATTTATATCACTACTGGCTGCGCCTGTCAAGTTCGAGAGGCTGGCTGCCTACCGTGATCCGCCGCGTCACGATATACCAGTTGGCGATGCCGCGGAACCGATCGGCCGGGGTATTGAGCGGGCCGATCTGCACATCGTGGACTTTCGCCCGCACGCCGTAGGTGTAGACCGGATGGTAGAGGAGCAACGCCGGCGTTTCGGCTGCAAAGATGCGCTGAAAGACGCTGTAGTAGCCGCGACGCGCGCCGCGATCGGTGACCGCGCGCGCCTTCTCGATGGCCTCGTCCGCAGCGCGCAGGCTCCAGCCAGCGTAGTTCTGGCCGTCTTTCACCTGCGTCGAGTGCCACAGCGGATAGGGGTCAGGGTCGCCCGGCAATTCCCAATGCACCACCGCGGCGTCGAAACTGCGGGGCGTCAGGAAGTCGGCCGTCAGCCCTGGCAGCGAAACCGCACGCGCCGCCGCCTGCACGCCGATGCGCGCCCAGGCCGTGGCGATCGCATCGAGCAGAGGCTGGCTGTCGCCGAGCAGGATGAACGCCAGCTTGACCCCGCCCTGGTCGCGCACCCCATCGCCATCGTTGTCTTTCCAACCCGCTTCATCCAGCAAGCGCCGCGCCTGCTCGAGATCGTAAGAATAACGCGGGGTTTCAGGATCATGGGCCCAGGCGCCGGGCAGGATCGGCGTATGGGCTGCCAGGCCCTGGCCGGAGAGCACCGCGTCAATCAACATCTGGCGGTTAAGGGCATACAGCAATGCCTGGCGCACAGCCTTCTCCTTGAAGAAGGGCGTGTTCGGATTCTGCAAGTTGAGATAGATCAGCGTGTAGCCGGACAACGGCGCCGAGAGAAGCTGCAAGTCCTGGCGCTTACCTGCGGCTGTCATGTCATCCGGCGCGATGTAGCTGACGCCGTCTATCTCTCCGCGATCGAAGGCCGGCAGCAAGCTTTGATAGTCAGGATAGAACCGAAAAGTCAGCCCGGTGAGGTAGGGCGTTGCGCCGTGGTAACGCGGATTCGCGATCATCTCCGCGCGAGTAGCGGTGATCTGCGTCAACTGGTAGGGGCCGGCGCCGATCGGCCGCGTGTTGAGTTGCGAGCTGAGCATCTGGGTGATGGGCACGCGCTCCCACAGGTGCGCAGGCAGCAGACCGATCGTGGTGTAGTCGGCGAAGGATGCCAGCGGCTGCTTCAGGGTGAAGCGGACGGTCAGCCCGGCGGGTCCATCGGGCGCAGCCGCCTTCACGCTGCGCCACAACGCGCCCAGGTCAGACAGGCCAGGGAAACCAGGATCCTGCAGCGCGCCCGCGGTATAGAGCACATCCGCGGCCGTGAGCGCCGCGCCATCGTGCCAGGCAAGCCCGGCCCGCAAGCGGAAGTCATACGTCAGGCCGTCGGAACTGACGGTCCATGATTCGGCCAGATCGGGCACGACGTTGCCCTGCTCATCCAGCCGCGTCAAACCGCTGAAGAGCAGGGCGCACAGCGTCTCGTCTACCTGGTTGAAGTGGCTGAGGAGAGGGTTCAGATATTGGGGATTGCCGACGATGCCTTCGACGAACGTCCCGCCCCGATCGGGGACGGTCACGGTCGTGAAGTTGTAGGCCGCGTAACGGAGCAACGCGGCCAACAAGATAATGCCCAGCAGGGCAATCACAGCCTGCCAGCGAAGGTATCTGCTCAACTTCAGCCGGTGATGACGACGGTCAGCAAAGCCAAGAGCATGAAAGCGATGCCCAGGCCGATGGTGGCATTGAACATGGTCTTCTCGACGCCGCGTCGCGTCTTGTAGATGCCCATGTCCGTGCTGCCGAACATGTTGCTCAGCCCCGCATTTCGGGCCTGCAACAGCACCAACACCGACACGGCCACCGCGATCACGATCTGCGCCAGATAGAGATAAGTCTTCACGACAAAGAGCCTCCAGTTTACATTTGGCTGGCGCCCGCGCCAGCTCAGCGATATCGGATTATAGCATCACACCCCGTCGGAGGCAAAACGCTGCATCGCGGCCGGCAAGAGTATCCGCTTATCCGTTTCCATCCGCTGCCGTCCTCTCTATCCCGTGCGAAACTCTATACCGTCCCTCTGGCTCGCCCGCGGTTTGACCCTCTCCGCCACGCGAGTTATACTTGCGCCAGCATCCTGTATCTTGGACTCGGCAGGGAGGCGACCATGAGCTTTCCACGCTCTTCCGGCATCTTGTGTCACCCAACTTCATTTCCTAGCCGCTACGGCATCGGCGATCTGGGCAAGGGCGCCTATGACTTCATCGCCTGGTTGGCCGTGGCCCGACAGCAGCTCTGGCAGGTGTTACCGCTTGGGCCCACCGGCTACGCGGATTCACCCTATCAGTCCTTCTCGGCGTTTGCAGGCAATCCCATGCTGATCAGCCTGGATAGCCTGGTCTGGTCGGGTCTGCTGCCAGCCGACGCGCTGGCCGACGTTCCGGCGTTTCCCGCTTGCAGGGTGGACTTCGGCGCGGTCATCCCCTTCAAGCACAGGCTGTTTCGCCAGAGCTACGAGCACTTCAAGGCGCAGGCGACTCCCGCCCAGCGCCGCGGCTTCGAGGGCTTTCGAGAGCGCAACGCGGATTGGCTGCCCGATTTCGGGCTGTTCATGGCCCTGAAGGGGCGCTTTGGCGGCGGAAGCTGGCGCACGTGGCCGCGCGACATCCTGATGCGCCAGCCGGATGCGCTCGCTTACTATGCCGCGACCCTGGCCGACGAGAGCGCATATCACGAATACCTTCAGTGGCAATTCAGCGACCAATGGACCGCCTTGAAAGGACATGCGACTGGACTCGGCATCCAGATCATCGGCGACGTGCCGATCTTCGTGGCCGAGGACAGCGCAGACGTCTGGGGCCGGCCCGAGCTGTTCCAGTTGGACGAGGAGCGCAACCCAATCGTGATCGCAGGCGTGCCGCCCGATCTGTTTTCGGCGACGGGCCAGCGCTGGGGCAACCCGCACTACCGGTGGGACATGATGGCGCAGGACGGCTACCGTTGGTGGGTTCAGCGCATCAGCCACACCCTGACCCTGGTGGACATCATCCGCATTGATCATTTCCGCGGCTTCGAGGCGGCCTGGGAGATCCCCGCGGCCGAACGGACCGCGGTCAAGGGGCGTTGGGTGAAGGGGCCGGGGGCGCGGCTGTTCCAGGCGGTCAACGCCGCACTGGGCGCGCTCCCGCTCATCGCGGAGGACCTGGGGGTCATCACGCCAGAGGTGGACGCGCTGCGCGGCCATTTCGGGTTCCCCGGCATGAAGATCCTCCAATTCGGCTTTGCGTTGGACAACGACCCGAAATATCTGCCGCACAGCTTCGAGCGCGACTACATCGTCTACCCCGGCACCCACGACAACAACACGGTGATTGGCTGGTTCAACGAGGCGGTGCGCACCGGGCCGGAAAAGTGGAACTGTCTGCGCTACCTGGGCAGCGATGGCCGCGACCTGGCATGGGATTTCATCCGCATGGGGTGGAGCTCGGTCGCCAACCAGGCGGTGGCGTGCCTGCAGGATGTCATGAGCCTGGGCGCGGAGGCGCGCATGAACTTTCCCAGCACCGAAAGCGGCAACTGGCAATGGCGCTACACGCCAGAGATGCTGACCGATGCGCAGGCCGCGCGGCTGCGCGAGCTGACGGAGATCTATGATCGGGCTGTCAAGAAGTCGTCTCTTCCGCTCGGCAAGGGCCCGTCTTGAAAATCGCCCACCAAGCGCCGGCGCTTCCGAAGTGCCTGGCACTTGATGGGATATCATTCTCTACTACAAAGAGGCAAACCATGATCCAAACACCTGACATCCAACGTCCGCCCAAAGAGCTGATCGAGGGCTTGGAGTCGATCGGCAGCGCCACGGCCGCCGGCGAGCTGTTTCGCCTGGGGATTCGTGACCCACACATCCGCGGGTTGACCGCCCGCTCTCCCGGCAGTTCGGTGGTCGGCCCCGCGCTGACCCTTCAGTTCATGCCCAAACGCGAAGACGTGTACGTGCAGGGCGAGTACGTTGACCCCGAAACGCAACTGCACCGTCACGTGCTCTATCACACGCAGCCCGGCGACATCGTCGTGGTGGATGCCCGCGGCCACCTGGGCAGCGGCGTCTTCGGCGATATGATGCTCACCTTCTTCAAGGGGCGCGGCGGCATCGGCGCGGTGATAGATGGCTGCATCCGCGACTTCCCGAAGGTGCAACGGCTCGGCCTGGGGTTGTGGCTGCGCGGGGTGACGCCCAATTTCCACACGCAGACCGACATCTTCCCGTTTGCCGTTAACGCGCCGATTGCGTGCAACAACGTGCTGGTGATGCCGGGCGACATCATCGTGGCCGATGACGACGGCGCGGTGGTGGTGCCCATCAAGCTTGCGCCCGAGCTCATGAAACGCGCCAGCGAGCACCGCGATTGGGAAGACTTCTCGCGCATGAAGCTGTTCGAAGGCGGCCATCTGCGCAAGTACTATCCGCTGTCGCCCGAAGGCCAGGCCGAGTACGAGGCATGGCGTGGGGAACAGGGGAAGCAGGGCGCGCATTGAGCTGCACCCCATCTTGTAGGGAACGCAGATGAAACACATCACATCATCGGCCCGCGAACCGCAAGCCTGGATCGCGGGCATCATCCGCGATTTCTGCGCGGGGCCGGCCAACACGCTGCAGGACGCGACCAACGAGCGCGCCTGGGACGAGCCGCTCATCGGCTTCGCGGCCGGCGACGATCGGCTGTGGCAGGAGTACAAGGAGTACGTGGGGCCGGCGCATTGGACTCCCGCCGAGATCTTCGCGGCGACCTTTCCCGATGTCCGCTGCCAGCCCGCCGACCTGTCTGTGATCTGTTGGGTCTTGCCCCAAACCGCGGCCACCAGGCGCGACAATCGCCAGGAGACTACCTATCCCGCGGAACGATGGGCCAGATCGCGCATCTTCGGCGAGGCGTTTAACACGCGGCTGCGCATACACGTGGCCGAGACCCTGAGCGCGGCCGGCCATGAGGCTGTGGCGCCGCACCTCTCGCCGTTGTGGGCGCGCCAGGATTCAGACCGCTTCGTCATCTCCTCCACCTGGTCCGAGCGGCACGCGGCATATGCGGCCGGGCTGGGGACCTTCGGCCTGTGCGATGGGTTGATCACACCGGCGGGGAAGGCTATTCGCGTCGGGACGGTCGTCGCGCGCGTGGCCGTGGACCCGACCCTGCGGCCGTACACACACCACCGGGCCTATTGCCTGTTCTACGCCGACGGCTCGTGCGGCGAGTGCATTGGCCGTTGTCCGGTCGGCGCGCTCACACAGGCCGGCCACGACAAGCTGAAGTGCCAGGCGCACCTCGACCAGACCAGGGCCTACGTGCAGAAGCAGTATGGCTTCGAAGGTTACGGGTGCGGGCTGTGTCAAACCGGCGTGCCATGCGAGTCGCACATACCGATAGCTGGCGAGGCTTAGCGCAGCAGAGGGGCTGGCGTCATGCTGAAAGAGAAGGCGCTCTACGGTTTTTCACCTGACCTGGCGCCCTTCGCCGGCAAGTCGCCAGCCGAGCAGGCGGCCTGGCTGGCCGCGGCCGGCAGCACGGCCGTTTTCGGCGGCTATGAGAATCGAGCCTTCGTCCAGGCGGCGCACGCGATCGGCTTGCGGGTATACGCCGAGTTCGGCTGTTTTGTGGGCCGTGCATGGTGGGACCGCATTCCAGCCAGCCGGCCGATCACGGCCGATGGCGCGGCCTTGGAACCGGAGGGTTGGTACCATGGGGTCAACCCGGCCATCCCCGCGGTGCGTGAGGAACGATTGGCGGCGCTGGAGCGGCTGCTGCGTGAGCACGAGCTCGATGGCGTGTGGCTTGACTTCATCCGCTGGCCGTGTCATTGGGAGGTGTACGAACCGCGGCTGGCGCACACCTCGTTCGATCGGCTGACGCTGGAGGCCTTCAGCCGCGACACGGGCCTTGTCATCCCGCCAGACGACCCCGTCGCTGCGGCGCGTGTGCTGCTCGGCGCGCGCCAGGCAGTTTGGACCGCCTGGCGCTGTGAGCAGATCACCTCTTGGGTGGCCCAGGCGCAGGCGCTGATGCTCCGCGTGCGGCCCGGCGCCACCCTGGGGTTGTTCGGCGTGCCCTGGCGTCTTGCCGATCGCGATTGCGCCATCTTGCAGATCATCGGGCAGGACTATCGGCGCCTGGCTGAGCATGTGGATGTGATCTCGCCGATGGTCTACCATCGCATGTGCGGCTTTGGCCCCGCCTGGATCGGCGCGGTGGTAGAGGAGCTGCACGCGCTGAGCCGCAGACCGGTCTGGCCGATCATCCAGGCGGTAGACGAGCCGTCGCCGCTGCCCGCGGCCGAGTATGGCCAGGCGCTGGAGATTGCGCTGAGCCATCCCGCGTCGTCCGGCGTGCTGGTCTTCACGCTGAAAGCCGCGCTGGAGGACGCGAAACTGGCTGCGACAAAGGAGGCATTTCTGTAACGGTTTGTGCGCGATCTTCCGCCAGGGTTTCGTCGAGCGTCTCCAACAGCCGGGACGCGGCCACGGCATCGAAGGTCATCGGCGGCCGAATCTTCAGCACGTTGTCGTAGGGGCCTTCCGTTCCCAGTAAGATGCGCCGCTCGCGCAGGCGGTTCTTGATGTAACTCGCCTGCCCGGTAGCCGGATCCAGCGTCGTCCGATCATTGACCAGCTCCACGCCGAGAAAGAGCCCGGCCCCGCGCACATCGCCGATCAACCGGTGGCGCCGGGCGAGTTCAGACAGCCCAGACAGCAGCTCTGCGCCGACCCTGGCGGCGTTGGCCTGCAACCCCTCCTCGGCCAACACATCCAGAACCGCGCTCCCCACCGCACACGAGACGCTGTTGCCGCCGAAGGTGCTGAAGAACTCTGGCCCGGCCGCGAACGACGCTGCGATCTCCGGCGTCGTCACCACCGCGGCGAGCGGATGCCCGTTGCCCAGCGGTTTGCCCAGCACGAGGATGTCGGGAACGACCCCTTGCAGTTCGAAGCCCCAAAAGACCGCACCGAGCCGGCCCAGCGCCGTCTGCACGTCGTCGGCGATGCACACGCCGCCCGCCTGCCGGACGCATCGGTAGACCTCTCGCAAGAAGCCGGCAGGCAGGATGATCTGCCCGCCCACGCTGGGCGCGCATTCCGAGATATACCCGGCGATCCTGCGACCGTCTGCCAGGACCGCGCGTATCTTCTCTTCTACGAGAACTGCGTACTTCACGCCGGCATCGCCGTCTGCAGCCTTGAAGGGGCCGCGGTAGGCGTCGGGCAAGGGCGTGACGTGCACCCAGTCGGCCGCGCCAGGTCCGCCAGGGCGGTTGAATTTGTAGGGACTGATAGCCATGGCGCCGGTGGTGTTCCCGTGATAGCCGTGGTCCATCACGAGCAGATCGCAGGCGCCGGTGTGCGCTCTGGCGAGCCGCAACGCCAGCTCGTTGGCTTCGCTGCCGGAGTTGACGAAGAAACAGACGGAAAGCGGCGCCGGCAGCGCCGCGACCAGGCGATCGGCATAGCGCGTCAGCGTGTCGTAGAGATAGCGGGTGTTCGTGCTGAGCAGGCGCATCTGCCGGGTTGCGGCCTCGACGACCCGCGGGTGGCAATGGCCTACGTGCGGCACGTTGTTGTAGACATCGAGATAGGCGCGGCCTTCGGGATCGTACAAGAAGTGCCGCCAACCGCGCACCGGCTGCAACGGCCGGCCATAGGCGATGCTCAGGTTGGCGGCGAGCCGTGCGGCCCGGCGAGATCGCAGCGCCTCGAGGGCAATCGCCTGCCAGCGGCCGGCCGCGTCAGACAGATTGAGCAGCGCCGCGGGACAGGGGCTGAGCGCCGACCACGCCGTGAACTCATCTGGATCGGCCGCGCCGATCGGTGGCCCTTCCGCCGGCCGGCAGCCCTCGATCAGCAGTTGAACATGCAGATGCGACGGCCAGTCGCCGTTTTCTGGCCTCTCGCCGATGGTCGCGAACGCCTGGCCGGCCGCGATCGTTTGCCCGACGTGCAGCAACTCGACTTCGTGGCGCGCCAGGTGGCCATAGAGGACATCGAACCAATCTCCGGCCGCGCGATGGCGGAGCGCCACGACGCCGCCGTAGTCCAGACGATCGGGCAGGCAGCGAGCCAGCACGACCTCTCCGTCGAGCGGCGCATGAACCGGCGCGCCGGCCGGCGCGAACAGGTCAATCCCCAGGTGGCGGGTGCGCCGGCCGGCCAGGGGGTGGGGGCCAGCGCGAAAAGCGGCCGCGGCGTAGATCGGCCGCGGCTCGCCGTAGCGGCCCAGACCGAGGGGGGCGGCCGCCAGCCTCAGCGCCTCGGTGATCCGGCCGGCGCACAGGTCCGCGTCGAACCGCTCAGGGTCGTCGCCGCCGACCGTCGAGGCGAACGAGAGGTCCACGATGGCGCTCGCGGCCGTCGGTCGGGCCGGCCCCAGGGCCTCGGCGAACGAGCCGCTGCGCTCTCGCAGCCAGGCGACCACGCGCGATGACTTTGGCCACGGATCGAGACCGGCCGCCGCACGCAGCCGCGCTTCCGCCAGGTTGGGGTCATAGGCGTGAAACCGTTCGAGCAACTGCCATGCAGGAGCTTCGCTGATCGTGACATAGGGGTCGTCTGGCCGCTCGCGGCTGGCCGCCGCGGAGACCGCGACGCTGACCGCCAACCGCGTGAGGATGAGCGGGAAGATGAGCGCCAGCTCTTCATCCTGCAATGGAAAGGCGCGATGATACCCGGCGACTAGCGACTCGGCCGCAGCCAGCGCATCCTCTTTGCCCATCATGGCATAGGCCGCAGCGATGGCTGGCTCGCCCACGAGCGCGGTGCGGCACAGATCGCCGAAATCGAGCACGCCGGCAAGTCGCTGCTCGCCCTGCTCGTCATATGCGACCAGGAGATTGTAGTCGTTGGCGTCGCCGTGAATCGGGCCGCGACGCAGCCGCTCCAGCCGCGGCCCGATCTCCTCGACAAAGCGGCGGCCGATGTGCTCCACCAGGACGCGACGCCGCGTATCAGCGATGTTGTCCAACGCCGTCTGGATCCATGCGGCGCGACGCAAATCCCATTTGAACTGGCGCTCGCACGCGGGATGGGCGAAGTCGAGCAGCGCCTGGTTCAACCGCCCAAGCGCCGCGCCGATCTGTTCTAGCAGCGCGTGGGTGTGGGGACGGGTCTGGCCCAACACCTGGCCGGGCAAGAATGACACGAGCCAGGCCAGCCGCTCGCGCCCCTCATGGTCTATCAGCAGGGTCGTCGGGTCGCCGCCAGCCGTGCGGATGAGCCGCTGCACCGACAAGTCGGGCAGGCGCTCGGCGAGGCGCTCCAGCGCCTGCCACTGCATCTCTACCAGGGCGGGATCGCACGCGTCACGCATGATCTTCAGCAGATAACGCGGCCCGTTGCACTCGACGCGCAGGTTGAAATCGCACTCGCCGGGCAGCGCATAGAGCTCGCCACAGATGCCATAGGCCGATGCCAGCAGGGCGTGTAGCGTTTCTCGATTGGCTGCCAGCCAGCGGTCAGATGCAGTCATGATGTCTTCACTCCTATCCGCGATTCAGGGATGGGATGCATTCTACCCTGGGAGGGCGCTGTCCTGAAAATCGCCGCTCACCGCTCTGGTTGCGAGGCTGTGCGAAGCCTCCTCTAGGATCAGCCGGTTTGGTGGTCGGCGGCAGAAACCGGCTAAAGCCTCGAATCCAGCCCGCCTGTTTTTCATGCCCCGTCCCACAGGGAGGCTGCGCACCCTGGCCTGCGCTGCGCAGCCAGGGCAGGCTGGCGCCGCGGCCGGCATGGGCATCTGTCTTGAGTTCGCGTGTTGCTTTCGGTCCCGACCGGTGGTACAATCGCCCCAAACCAATCTCGAGAAAGGCGCCAACCCCATGCGAATAGATGGCCGTTGCACCGACGAACTGCGGCCCCTGAAGCTGGAACTGAACTACACCCACTACGCCGAAGGTTCGGTGCTCATTACTCAGGGCCGCACGGTCGTGCTGTGCAATGCCACGGTGGACGAGCGGTTGCCGGCGTGGATGCTCAAGGACGCCGCGGGTCGCGGCTGGATCACCGCGGAATACGGCATGTTGCCGCGTAGCACGCACACCCGCACCCCGCGCGAGACAACCCCCGCGGCCCGCACCCAGGAAATCCGCCGGCTGATCGGCCGGAGCCTGCGCCAAGCCGTGGACCTGGGCCTGCTGGGCCCGCGGCAGATCATCGTGGACTGCGACGTGCTGCAGGCGGATGGCGGCACGCGTACCGCCGCAGTGACGGGCGGCTACCTGGCGCTGGCGTTGGCCGTGCGCAAGCTGATCGCGGCCGGCGTGGCCCCGGCAAACACCCTGCTGGCGCCCGTGGCTGCGGTCAGCGTTGGCGTGGTGGATGGCGAGCCGCTGCTCGACCTGTGTTACGACGAGGACGCGCGCGCCGAGATGGACATGAACCTGGTGATGAACCGCGCTGGTCGCATCATCGAAATCCAGGGCAACGCCGAGCGCCAGCCATTCGACCGGCCAATGCTCGACCGGCTGCTCGACCTGGCGACCGGGGGCATCGGCGAACTGCTGCGGCGCCAGGCAGACGCGCTCAGGCCGGCTGATGTCCTGCGCTAAAGGAAGCCGGGGACGTATGAGACGACTACTGAAGGTTGGTCTGGCCGCGGTGCTGGTGGGCGCGGGGACGGCCGCCGCGATCTGGGGTTGGGTGCAGTGGCGCTACGCGCCGCAGATCTTCTCGGATGTCTCTGCGGTCCGCGAACGGCCGGTGGCGATCGTGTTCGGTGCAGGCGTGCAGCCCAGCGGCCGGCTCAGTCCGATGCTGCAAGACCGTATGGACACTGCCATCGAGCTGTACCGGGCCGGCAAGGTGCGCAAGCTGCTGGTCAGCGGCGACAACCGCTTCGCCCACTACGATGAACCGGGCCGCATGTACGACTATGCCGTGGCGCGTGGCGTGCCGGCCCGCGATGTGGCGCGCGACTACGCCGGACGGCGCACCTATGACACCTGCTACCGCGCGGCCGCGATCTTCGGCGTCCAGAGCGCCGTGTTGGTCACGCAGCGTTTCCATCTGCCCAGGGCGCTGTTCACCTGTGCCAACACCGGCGTGACGGCCGTCGGCCTGACGGCCGATCGGCGCATCTACTGGTCGAACCCCTATTACCAACTGCGTGACGCCCTGGCCACCTGGCGCGCCTGGCTGGATGTGAAGATACTCAGGCCGTTGCCGGTGCTCGGCCCGAGGGAAGAGATGGGGTTGGAGGTTAGAGGTTGGAGATTGGAGATTGGAGGTTGGTCTTCCAACATCCAACATCAAGGAGAACACAATGCCGCTGCCTACACGTGAGCAAGCCTGGAATCTCGTCTGCGAATGGACTGCCAGCGATAGCTTGCGCAAGCACGCGCTGGCTGTCGAGGCGGGCGTGCGCGCCTATGCGCGGCGCTTCACCGCAGACGAGGAACCGTGGGGGATCGCTGCGCTGGTGCACGATTTGGACTTCGAGCGCTACCCTGACATGGATGACCCGGTCAATGGCCATCCGCGCACCGCGCTGCGTCTTTTCCGAGAGTGGGATTATCCCGCGGACCTGATCCAGGCCGTCGCCGGCCATGCGCCCTTCCTCGGCATCCCGCGACAGAGCAAGCTGGACGCGGCGCTCTATGCGGTGGACGAATTGACCGGCCTGATCATGGCCGTGGCCTACGTCCGGCCCAGCAAGGACATCCGCGATGTGGAAGTCAGCTCGGTCAAGAAGAAGTGGAAGGACAAGCTTTTCGCGGCCGCGGTCAGCCGCCGCGACATCGAGGAGGGCGCGGCTGAGCTGGGTGTGGATCTCTGGGAACACGTCGGCATCGTGCTGGAGGCGATGAAGGGGATCGCGGGGGAACTGGGTTTGGATGGGAGGTTGGCGAAGGGCTGAACCTCAGCCTTCAGCGCCTCTGCTACCATCTGAGAGCGCCGACCGGCGGGCGCCAGTTGCTTCACGCGCTCCCTAAGCTCACTCGGCAGCACTAGCGTCACACGGACCACTTCGCTTGTGTTGACGATCGTACGCGCCTTGTCCTCCCAAAGCAGTTCCAGGCCCTGCAATTGCAGGGCCGTTAGTGTGAATCCAGAGTATGAACACTTCATGCGCAATGATACAGCATCAAGGGACTGTTGTCAACGCTCTAGCTGATATCGAGACCGTGACCCCACGGCTGCTCGTAGATGCCATGCTGGGCCGGCTGGCGAAGTGGCTGCGTCTGGTCGGCTACGACGCGGTCTACTGGCGCGACGGCAGCGACGAGGCGCTGATCCAGGCCGCCCGCGCCGATGCCCGGCTGATCGTCACCCGCGATCATCAGTTGGCTGGCCGTCGCGGAGTGGCGGCCATCTTGATCGCGGCCGAGACGCTGGACGCGCAGATCGCCGAAGCCCGCGCTGCCCTGGGCGGCGACCCGCAGCCGTTCACCCGCTGCCCAGAGTGCAACAGCGTGCTGGCGGAGTTGTCGCGCGCCGACGCGCGTGATCTCGTCCCTCCCTATGTCTGGCATACCCAAACTCAGTTCCGTCGCTGCCCAGAGTGCAGCCGCGCCTACTGGAAGGGCACGCACTGGCTGGCGATGGCCGCCAAGGTGGAAGGGTGATGAGAAGCGCGGGAGCGGTGCTCTTCCTCGCCTGTCTGCTCCTCTACAGCCTGACGGCCGCGCCTTCGGTCGCCACGATCTTCGACGACAGCCTGGAGTTCCAGGTCGTGCTGCCGACGTTGGGCATCGCACACCCCAGCGGCTATCCCCTGTATACCCTCCTCGGCAAAGCTTTCACCCTCCTCCCGTTTCGCGATCCGGCCGGTCGGGTCAATCTGCTGTCGGCCTTGTGCGCCGCAGGGGCGGTTGGCTTGCTCTACGAGGTGGGCCGCAGGATGGCAGGCAACCGTCCCGCGGCCGCGATGGCGGCCGCGGCGTTTGCGTTCTCGGCCGCCTGGTGGTCGCAGGCCACCATCGCCGAAGTCTACGCGCTGCACGGTTTGCTGGTCGCATTGTTTCTCTACCTGCTGCTGCGCTGGGAAGAAGCCATCAGCCCATCCCTTCTTCGGAACGGCGCCGACCGCTGGCTGGCGCTGGCGGCCTTTGTCGCGGGCCTCGGTCTGGCCCATCATCGGATGATCGCCCTGCTGCTGCCCGCGGCGCTGGTGTTCGTGTTCTGGACCGACCGGTCGCTGTTCCGCGCGCCCCGACGCTGGCTGCGGCCGCTGGCGTGTGGACTGACCCCGTTGCTTCTCTACCTCTACCTGCCGATCCGCGGACAGGCGGTTGGCTCGCTGGATGCCGCGTTCCGGCCGACCCTGGCGGGCGTGCTCGACTGGGTCACGGCGGCCGGCTACAGCGTCTTCCTGACGGGCAACCCGTTCGAGGTAAGCCGCGATGCGGAGTTCTTCTACCGGCTCTTCCAGGGTCAGTTGGGAGGGGCGATCCTGGCGGCCGCGGGCCTGGGCCTGCTGACCGCCTGGCGGTTTGGGCTGCGGCGCTACGCCCTTCTGCTGCTGGCGACGGCCGGCCAGGTCGCGTTCGGCGTGGCCTACAAGGTCCAGGATGTGGAGGTGTTTTTCACGCCGGCCTTTATGCTGGCGGCGTTCTGGGCGGCGCTGGGGCTGACTGTTGTCCTCGACAGCGGGGCCGCGTGGCTGGCGAGTCTTGGCGGCCAACTGCGACTGCCGCCGCGCACCCGGCCGTGGATCATGGCGGGCTGGATTCTGCTCGCGGCCGCGCTCGTCCTGGCGCAGCCAGTCGCCGCGGCCGTGCGCGACTTCGATCGGCTGAACCGCAGCCGCGCCTGGGGTGTCTACGACCACGGCCAGGACATGCTGGCGCACGTCGCGGCTGGCGGCCAGGTGGTCGGGCTGCTCGGCGAGACCACGTTGCTTCGCTATTTCCGTGATGTGCTCGGCCAGCGCCCCGATGTGACGACGACTCCCGCGGACGCGGAGCCGTCGCGGCTGGCGGCCGTGGACGCGGGGTTGGCCGCGGGCCGGCCGGTCTATCTGACGCGGGTTCTGCCCGGCGCGGCGGCGCGCTACAGCCTCGACGCGGCCGGTCCATTGATCGCGGTCAGCCCGAAGGCGCAGCCTGCGCCGCCGGCCGCGGGCCAGATGTTCGGACCGGGCATCGTGCTCGTGGATGCCGTGGCCGAAGTGCGCCGCGTGCACGCGGGGCCGGTCGTGCGCGTGACCCTGGTTATGGCGGCGGCCGGCCCGGTCGCCGAGGAACTGAAGGTCTCGGCGCGGCTGCTGAACGCCGCGGGCGAGAGGATCGCCCAGGCTGACGCGGCGCCGGTGCACTTCGCGTATCCTACGCCAGCCTGGGTTCCCGGCGAGACCGTGGAAGATGTCTATGACCTGGCGCTGCCGCCGGACGCGCCTTCCGGCTCCTACGGCCTGCTGGTGATCCTCTATCGCGCGGCAGACGGAGCCGAGGTCGGTCGCGTCCAGCTCCCGGCCGTGGTCGTGCCCGATCGCCGGTGATCAGACCTGTTGCACGGTTGTATCACCAGCGCGGCGTTTGACGCGGAGCCGGAAATCTGCCATAATGCACCGACATCACGAACAGGATATTGCCCCCGATACTTTGTTGGCGGGACTGGTAACTGACTGGTACAGGCATCATCTTGGAGGCACTCGGATGTTGGCGCGATTTATACTGACGGACTATGCAGAAGAAGCCATGGATTACGCCGTCTATGACAAGTTGGAGGATGGCACATTCGCAGGACACCTTCCGCCATGCAAGGGAGTAGTGGCCTTTGGCGGCACCTTGCGCGAGTGCGAGCGCGAACTACGCTCCACGTTGGAGGATTGGATACTGGTTGGCCTTAAGCTGAAACACTCACTGCCTGTTGTAGGCAACGTCGCTTGGTACTCGCATACCGGCAACGGCGAGCCGGCCGGATTGCGCCTCACAGTCGGCGATTCTCACACCCACATCCACGAGGAGGTTGCCATGCCATCACTCAATCGCGTCCAACTGATCGGCCGCCTGGGTCGTGACCCCGAAGTGCGTTACACACCCAAAGGGGTCCCTTGTACTCGTTTCTCGATCGCCGTGGATCGCGTCTGGACGGGCGCGGACGGCGAACGGCAGACGAGCACCGAATGGGTCAACATCGAGGCATGGGGCAAGCTCGGCGAGACCTGCCAGAAGTATTTGAGGAAGGGCCGGTTGATCTATCTGGAGGGGCGTCTGCAAACCGACCGTTGGGAGGATGAGAAGGGCGAGCCCCAGCACCTCACCAAGGTTGTAGCCTCTGAGATGCAGATGCTCGACCGCAAACCCGAGGAATCTGAAGCGGCTGTAGCTGAATAGGGCCGCCAGCGCACGCAGCCCTGTTCGCAGTGGATGGCCAAACCGGGCGCTCGCTCGCATGTCCAGGTGGTATCTTCTCAATTTGTAGGGGCGTACCCTCGCGGTCGCCCAGGCGGGCAGGCGCAAGGCCGTGCCCCTACCCCGGATTATTGAGAGGATACTCCAGGGGCGTCCGCGTGTGATTTCGCCGCGCGTCAGAGGCGGGTATCGTCTCTATACCAAAGGGCCGGCTTGATGAGCCGGTTTGGAACCGGCTTGTACCTGCGCGAGCCGGGCGGCTTCAGCTGCTGGCGGAGCTTTGTGATCAGCGCGGCCTGTGGTATAATCTGTCCGCCTGCCGCACTCACACCTGCTGCAGCGTTGGTCGAGTCGAGGAGGTTCAAGCATGATGGTCGAAGTGACGATAGATAGCGTGCGCGTGAGCCTGATGTCGCAGCATCGCATCGTGGTGCTCAAAGATGTCGGCGCGTTGCGCTTCCTGCCCATCTGGATCGGGCCATTCGAGGCGGACGCGATCACCATCGAGCTGCAAGGGGTCGAGGTCGCCCGGCCGTTCACCCACGACCTGCTCAAGTCGCTTGTCGAGAAGCTAGGCGCGGAAGTGGAACAGGTCGCCATCACCGAGCTGCGCGATGATACCTTCTACGCCCAGATCGTCTTGACGGCTGATGGCCGCCGCCTGGCGATTGACTCGCGGCCCAGCGATGCGATTGCCCTGGCTGTGCGGGCCCGCGTGCCGGTCTATGTCGCGCGGGAAGTCATGGAACAAGCCGCCATCGTCCCCGAACCGGATATCGAAGGATCTGGGACCATGCTCTATCCCGGCGAAGCCACGCCTGCTGAGGCGCCCGAAGCCTTCAAAGACTTCCTGGAAGAGCTGGATTTGAGCGGGTTGCAGTAGACTCAGTAGATCGCAATTGCTCGAGCCGAATCCGTGCTCCGGCGGGTCCATGACCCGCCGGGAGAACGGGTTTATGCTCGACTGAGTCCGCAGAACTTCGCTCACGGCGAACGCTAACACCTCACTGAATGCGCGGCAAATGGTCGCGCCGCGTGCGTCGAACCGTACAACGCTGATCCATCACCAGGCATGTGCTACACGGCCTGGCTTTTTTGTCGGCGCGCTGGATGGACCCTATGGATCAACTCGACAAGACAATTCCGGCCAATCCCGAAGCCGAAGAAGCCGTTCTCGGCTCGCTGCTGATTGATCCCGACGCAGTCATCAAGGTCGCTTCTTTTCTCCGGGCCGATGATTTCTATCGCGAGAAAAGCGGCTGGCTCTACCAGGCGATCCTGGACCTGCACGAGCGCCGGGAGCCGGCCGACTTCGTCACGCTGCTGGACGAGCTGGAGCGCCGCGATCAATTGCAGGAGGTGGGCGGCCCCGCGTACATCACCTCGCTCATTAACAGCGTGCCCACGGCCGTGCACGTCGAGCACTACGCGCGCATCGTCGAGCGCGCCGCCACCCTGCGCCGGCTGATCACCGCGGCCGGACAGATCGCGGCGCTGGCCTATCGGGAGGCCGACGATGTTGACGAAGTCGTTGACCGCGCCGAGCAGCTCATCTTCAACGTCTCCGAGCGTCGCGTGCGGCGTGACCTGGCGCCGGTGCGCCAGATCATGCACGATGTGGTGGATCGCATCGAATTCCTCCACCGCCACAAGGGCGACATCCTGGGCGTGCCATCGGGCTTCGTCAAGCTTGACCGGTTGCTCGGCGGTTTCCAGAAGTCGGACTTGATCGTGCTGGCGGCCCGTCCGGGCGTCGGCAAGACCAGCATGGCCCTGAACTTCGCGCTGAACGCAGCCAAGCGCTATGGCCAACGCGTGGCCTTCTTCAGCCTGGAGATGAGCGCCGAGCAGTTGGTGCAGCGTCTGCTGGCCTCGGAGACCGGCATCAACCAGCAGAAACTGCGCCTGGGCGAGATCAACGAAGATGAGTGGCAGATGCTCATGGAAGCGGCTGGCGTGCTCTCCGACACACTGCTCTTCATTGACGATACGCCGGCGATGTCGGCGCTGGAGCTGCGCACAAAGGCCCGTCGTTTGCAGGCCGAGCATGGGCTGGACCTCGTCATCGTGGACTATCTGCAACTGATGCGCGGAGACGCCAGGGTCGAGAATCGCGTCCAGGAGATCAGCTACATCACGCGCTCGCTGAAGAGCCTGGCGCGCGAGATCGAAGTGCCGCTGATCGCGCTGTCGCAGCTTTCCCGCGCAGTTGAATCGCGTAGCGATCACAAGCCGATCCTGTCTGACTTGCGCGAATCGGGCGCGATCGAACAAGACTCGGACATCGTGATGTTCATCTACCGCGAGGACATGGTCAAGGAGAACACCGAGCGCAAGAACATCGCGGATGTGATCGTGGCCAAGCACCGCAACGGCCCGACCGATACGGTTCCCCTCTACTTCGACAAGGCGCTCACCCGCTTTGCCGACCTGGAGCTGACCAAAGAGCCGCTGGACTACGCGGGGTGACAGCAAGCCAATGACCGGGCAGATGCAGGGTTTCGCCGGCTTTCCGGCCGGCAAACAGGCGACCACGCCGATCCCCAATCTCTTTTTCAGCGAGCTGCTGCCGCTGGTGGACCACCTGGCCGAGCTCAAGGTGACGCTGCACATCTTCTGGCTGATCGGCCGCAAGGGCGGCGCGCTGCGCTATGCCCGGCTGGACGAGTTGCTGAACGACGAGCGGCTGCTGGAAGGACTGGCAGCCGATCCCTCATCTGGCGAGGCCGTGCTGCAAGACGCCCTGGAGCGCGCGATCGCGCGTGGGACGTTGTTGCACACGACGGTTCACCGCGGCGAGGCGATCGAAGAATGGTATATGGTCAACAGCGCCAACGGCCGCGCGGTGCTGGAAAAGCTGGCCGCGGGCGAGCTGGATGTGCTGGCCGATGTGGCCGAGGACGTTCAGCTTCAGGTCGAGCGGCCCGCGATCTTCGTGCTTTACGAACAAAACATCGGCCTGCTGACGCCGATGATCGCCGAAGAGCTGCGTGACGCCGAGCGTCATTTCCCGGCCGACTGGATCGCGGATGCGTTTCGTGAGGCGGCGACCCAGAACAAGCGAAGCTGGAAGTACGTTCACGCGATCCTGGACCGCTGGCGAAGACAGGGCAAGGCCCCGCGCCGTGCGCCGGCCGAGGCGCCCGAAGACAGCGAGGCGCGGCGACGGCGCTACGTGCCAGAAGGGTATGAGGATCTGATCGAGCATTGAGAGCAGGAGGCGAGAGGCAGGGGAAGATGAGATGAGGCGCATCAAGGATATTGCACAGCCGGTTGAGAAGCCTGGCAAGACCGCGCGGGCCAACGCTGCGGCGTCGCCGATCCGTGAGCCACAAGCCAGCGACGTGTGCCCCATCTGCAAGGGCCGCGGCTTCCTGGCGTTCGACGCGCCGCCCGGCCACCCCGATTTCAGCAAGGCGCTGCCGTGTCGTTGCACACAGGCGAAGCTGACCGCAGAACGGACGCGGGCATTGCGGGACCTCAGCAACCTGGGCGCCCTCAGCCGCATGACCTTCGACAGCTTCATGCCCGATGGAGTCGGCCTGCCGCAGGATGTGCGCTTCAATCTGCGCCAGGCGTATGAACTGAGCCTGAGCTTTGCGCGCGAGCCGAAGGGTTGGCTGGTGCTGTTGGGCGGCTACGGCTGCGGCAAAACCCATTTGGCCGCGGCGATCGCCAATCAGTGCATCGCACTCGGCCATACCGCGCTCTTCGTGATCGTGCCCGATCTGCTCGATCATCTGCGCGCGGCCTATGCGCCATACAGCGAGACAACCTTCGACGAGCGGTTGGAGGCCGTTCGAGACGCGCCGCTGCTGATCCTGGATGACCTGGGCGCCCACAGCAGCACGCCGTGGGCGCAAGAGAAGCTGTATCAGATTCTCAACCATCGCTACAACGGCCGCCTGCCCACAGTGATCACCTCTAACCAGCATCTGGAGGAGCTCGATCCGCGCATCACCTCGCGGCTGGTCGACCCTGACCTGAGCCAGGTCTACGAGATCCTCGCGCCCGACTTCCGCCAGCCGGGCGCCGAGCGCAGCGTCGCGCTTCTCGGCACGTTGGCTTTCCACAAGGAGCAAACGCTGGAAAGCTTCTCCCCGCGTTCGGCTGAGTTGCCGTCCGCGGAGCGCGAAAACCTGCGCCGCGCGATCGCCCTGGCGCGCACGTTTGCCGAAAACCCTAGCGGCTGGCTGGTCTTCACGGGCGCCTATGGCTGCGGTAAGACGCACCTGGCCGCCGCGATCGCCAACTACCAGGTGACGCTGGGCCGGCCCGCGCCGGTGTTTGTCGTGGCGCCTGACCTGCTCGATCACCTGCGCGCCACCTTCAGCCCGACCAGCGCCACGACCCTCGACAAGCTCTTCGAGCAGGTGAAGTCCGCGGCGCTGCTAATCATTGACGACCTGGGCACCGAGAGCGCCACCCCCTGGGCGCGCGAGAAACTGTTCCAATTGCTGAATCACCGCTATGCCGCACGCCTGCCGACCGTCATCACCACCTCCGATAGCATCGAGCAGGTAGACTCCCGCTTGCGCACCCGCATGTTGGATCACAGCCGCTGCACCGTCTTCGCCATCCAGGCGCCCAGCTACCGCGGCGGCGAAGAACAGCGCGCCGCCAAAAGCGCCGGCGGGAAGGGCCGCTCGCGGTCGGCCAAGACCGCCGACCACGGATCGGAACGCGGCGGCCGCAACCTGTTCGAAGACCACTCCTGAAAACCTTCCCCTGCAAATTTGACGCCTGCGCCCGATTTGAGTAGAATAGCCTTGTTAGCACTCTGGTCATGTGAGTGCTAAGCAGTCTGCGGGTGAGACTGCCAGATATTCACCGATCCGTTTGTAACACCTAAATCATGAGGAGGCTTTAGGACCATGAACCTGAAACCACTTGCTGATCGCCTGGTTGTCGAGCCGATTGAGCAGGAAGAGGTCACTGCGGGTGGCATCATCCTGCCCGAGAGCGCCAAAGAAAAGCCCCAGCAGGGCAAGGTTATCGCCGCCGGACCGGGGCGCACCGACGAGCAAGGCAAGCGCATCGCCATGGAAGTCAAGACGGGCGATAAGGTGCTCTACGCGAAGTATTCCGGCACCGAGATCAAGATGGATGGCAAGAAACTGCTGATCCTTCGCGAGTCTGACGTCCTGGCAGTCGTCGCCTGAACCCATTGAAACCTCTACCACAACAAGGAGTAGTTAACTATGGCTAAGCAGTTGCTTTTTGCCGAGGAAGCTCGCCGCAACCTCAAGATCGGCGTGGATACGCTGGCTGAGGCTGTGAAGGCCACCCTGGGCCCCAAGGGCCGTAACGTTGCACTGGATAAGAAATGGGGTGCGCCCACCATCACGCACGACGGCGTGACCGTGGCTAAGGAAATCGAGCTGAAGGATCCGTTCCAGAACATGGGCGCGCAGCTTCTCAAGGAAGCCGCGACCAAGACCAATGACATTGCTGGCGATGGCACCACCACCGCGACCGTGTTGGCCCAGGCCATCGTGAACGAAGGCCTGAAGAACGTGGCCGCCGGCGCCAACCCGATGCTGCTCAAGCGCGGCATCGAGAAAGGCGTGACCGCGCTCTCCGAGGCGATCAAGAACCAGGCGATTACGATCACGATCAAGGAGGAGATTGCGGCTGTGGCGGCGATCTCAGCCCAAGATCAGGAGATCGGCAATCTGATCGCTGAGGTCATGGAGAAGGTTGGCAAGGACGGCGTCATTACGGTCGAGGAGGCCAAGGGCCTGCAGTTCGAGACCGAGTACGTCGAGGGTATGCAGTTCGATCGCGGCTACATCTCCCCGTACTTCATCACCAATCCCGAGGCGATGGAAGCCCAGCTCAGCAACCCGTATATCCTGATCACCGACAAGAAGATTTCGGCTGCGGCCGACATCGTCCCGATCCTGGAGAAGCTAGTCCAGCTCGGCAAGCGCGAAGTCGTCATCATTGCCGAGGATGTGGACAGCGAGGCGTTGGCGACCCTGGTGCTGAACAAGCTGCGTGGCATGTTCAACTGCCTGGCGGTCAAGGCCCCTGGCTTCGGCGATCGGCGCAAGGCCATGCTGCAGGACATCGCCGTCTTGACCGGCGGCACCGTCATCAGCGATGAGCTGGGCCGCAAGCTGGAAACCACCATGATCAGCGACCTGGGCCAGGCCGACAAGTTCGTCGCCGACAAGGACAACTCGACCATCGTCGGCGGCAAGGGCGAACCTGCGCAGATTAAGGGCCGCATCGAGCAAATCCGCGTCGAGATCGAAGCCTCAACCAGCGACTACGACAAAGAGAAGCTGCAAGAGCGGCTGGCCCGGCTGGCGGGCGGCGTCGCGATCATCCGCGTGGGCGCCGGCACCGAGGTCGAGCTGAAGGAAAAGAAGCACCGCGTCGAGGATGCGCTGAGTGCGACCCGCGCGGCGGTCGAAGAGGGCATCGTGCCCGGCGGCGGCGTTGCATTGATCAACGCAGCCGACGCGCTGGATGCGGTCGAGAAGGGGCTGGAGGGCGACATCCTCACCGGCGTCAAGATCCTGCGCCACGCGCTGGCCGAGCCGATGAAGATGCTGGCCGAGAACGCCGGCTACGATGGCGCAGTGGTGGTCGAGAACGTCCGCCGCGAGCAGAAGAACAAGCGCAACAAGCGGATCGGCTTCGACGTGATGGTCGAGGACTACGGCGACATGGTGACCAAGCAGATCATTGATCCCGCGAAGGTCACGCGCGGCGGTCTGGAGAATGCGGCTTCCATCGCCAGCATGATCCTCACCACCGAATGCCTGATCACCGACATCCCGGAAAAGAAGGAACCGGCCCCGGCGCAGCCCAGCCCGGATATGTACTAGAGACCTGGTCTGGAAATCGCCCGCCGCCGGTTCACGGACCCGGCGCGAGCAGCGGTGTGGCGCAAGATGCCATCTTGCGCTACGCTTTCATCCGCACTGGCGCCGTCCGCGACGCCATTCGCATACTACAGACACAGCAAGGCCTGGCTCTCGCTCTCGGCGAAAGCCAGGCCTTGTCTTTTCACACGATCACGCAACGATTCAGAACTCGATGCTCTGGCCGCGGGTCGGCACGGTCACCTCGCCGATCGCCTCACAACGCAGCCGGTCCGCAAAGGTGAAAGCCGCAGACGGCTCGCCGTGAACGACGAAGACGTGCTGCAGGCGGCTGCGGTCGAAACCTCGCGCCCAGTCCAACAGCTCTGTCTGGTCAGCGTGCGCGCTGTAGCCATCAACCGAGGCGACCCGGGCGCGCACCGCGTGTTCTTCCCCGAAGATCTTCACCGGGCTGACCCGATCCAGGATGCGCCGGCCCAGAGTGTTTTCGGCCTGGAAGCCGACGAACAGGATCGTGTTGTCGGCATCCTCGATGTTGTTCCTCAGATGGTGCAGAATCCGGCCGTTCTCAGCCATGCCGCTCGCACTGATGATCACCGCCGGCTCGTTCAGATAGTTCAACTGCTTGCTGCGATTAGTATCGCGCACATATTCCAGCCGGCTGAACTCGAACGGGTTGCGGCGGCCTTCTTCTTGCAGAAACGTGCGCACCTCGGCATCCCACTCTTCGGGGTGCATGCGGAAGACCTCGGTCGCGTTCACTGCCAGGGGGCTGTCCACGAACACCGGCAGCGCGGGGATATCGCCAGCCGCTTCCAGTTGGTGCAGAGCGTAGACGATCTCTTGCGTGCGGCCGACAGCGAAGGCCGGGATGATCACCTTGCCGCGGCGCCGCGCGGTCGCGCGCACGATCTCCTTGAGCTTCTCGCGCGCTTCTGCGGGCGTGTCGTGCAAGCGATCACCGTAGGCGCTCTCCATGATTACGATGTCCGCGCTGGCGAGCGGTTCAGGATCGCGCAGGATCGCCATTCCCTTGCGGCCGATATCGCCGCTGAAAACCAGCCGCAAAGATCGGTCCGTGGCCTGATCGTGAATATCCAGCGCCACGAACGCCGAGCCGAGGATGTGGCCGGCGTTGTGGAACGTCAGGCGCACGCCATCGCTGATGAGAATGGTTCTGCCCAGCCCGATGCTGACGAACTGACCCAGGGCCGCCTGCGCGTCGGCGCGTGTGTAGAGCGGCTCCACGGCCGGTTCGCCACGCCTGGCGCGCCGCCGGTTCAGGAATTCGACATCGTTCTCCTGGATGTAACCGCTGTCCTGCAGCATGTAGACGCACAGGTTACGCGTGGCCGCAGTGCACCAGATTGGCCCGGCAAAGCCCTGCTTGACCAGGTTCGGGATGTTGCCGGAGTGGTCAATGTGCGCATGACTGAGCACCACCACGTCAATGGTGCGTGGATCAAAGGGGAAGTGCAGATTGCGCTCGTAAGCTTCGGAGCGCCTGCCTTGAAACAGGCCGCATTCGAGCAAGATGCGCCGGCCGTTGATCTCGACCAGGTGCATCGAGCCGGTGACTGCCTGGGCTGCGCCGTGGAATGCGATACGCAAGGGGAGCCTCCCTTTCTTCGTATTGAGAGGACAACATCGGTCATGCTGCATTGTACCGCAATCCTGATCGCTGGACAAGCGCGCGCGGTGACAACTGCGCCGCGGCCCGGCTTTCGCCTGGCCCTGCGCTGTGCTATACTCTCGCCATGAAACTCATCGCCGACCTGCACATCCATTCCCACTTCTCTCGCGCCACCAGCCCGAACCTGACCTTCGAGCACCTGACCCGGTGGGCGCAGCTCAAAGGGATCGCCATCGTAGGGTCGGGCGATCTGACCCACCCCGGCTGGCTGGCCGAGATGCGAGAGAGATTGGCGCCGGCCGAAGAAGGGCTCTTCCGGCTGAACGATGAGTTCGCGGCCGCAGTCCAGCGAGAAGTACCGCCCTCATGCCAGGCCCCGGTGCGTTTTGCCCTGTCCGGCGAGATCAGCAGCATCTACAAGCGAGGCGGCCAGACGCGCAAGATCCACAACATCGTCTTCGCGCCCTCGTTCGACGCGGCGGAGCGGCTCCAGGCCCGGCTGGAACGGATCGGCAACATCCGCGCCGATGGCCGGCCGATCCTGGGGCTGGACTCGCGCAATCTGCTGGAGATCGTGCTGGAGACCGACCCTCGCTGCCATCTGATCCCCGCGCACATCTGGACGCCGTGGTTTTCGCTGCTCGGCTCCAAATCGGGCTTCGATTCGGTCGAAGAGTGCTTCGCCGACCTGACCCCACACATCTTCGCCCTCGAGACCGGCCTCTCGTCCGACCCGTCCATGAACTGGCGCGTGTCGTCGCTTGATCGCTACACCCTGGTCTCCAACTCGGACGCGCACTCGCCGGAGAAGCTGGGCCGCGAGGCGAACCTGTTCGACTGTGAGCTGGCCTATGGCGCGCTATTTGGGGCGCTCCAGACCCGAAGGGTTTCCGAAAACCCTTCGGGTCTCGCAGGTCCCTACTTCGGCACCCTCGAATTTTTCCCCGAAGAAGGCAAATATCACTTCGACGGCCACCGCGCCTGCAGCATCGCTTGGGAGCCGCCGACCACGCGTGCCTATCGCGGCCTGTGCCCGGTCTGCGGCAAGCCCGTCACCATAGGTGTGATGCACCGCGTTGAGGAGCTGGCCGACCGTCCGACCGGCGTCCGCCCCGCACACGCTGCGCCGTTCGCCAGCCTGATCCCGCTGCCGGAGGTGCTGGGCGAGGTGTACAGCGTGGGCGCAGGCTCCACACAGGTGCAAGCGGAGTACATGAAGTTACTGGCTCGCCTGGGTTCTGAGCTGGTGATCCTACGTGAGACACCCCTGGAAGACATCACCGCCGCGGGCGGCGAGCGCCTGGCCGAAGCCATCGGCCGCATGCGCCGCGGGGAGGTCGTCGCCCAGCCCGGCTACGACGGCGAGTACGGCGTGATCCGTGTCTTCGGCGGCGCCGGCGTGTCGGAGACGCAGATGGGGTTGTTTGGTCAGGAGAGAGGGGGCAGGGGGCAGGGGGCGGGAGACAG
>Ga0194126_10000173_pt1:0-92500 | contig 102489 bp, 92 predicted proteins | sample TA2KigC150mmetaG_FD_148641 | JGI IMG/M metagenome (GOLD analysis project Ga0194126, IMG submission 148641) | Freshwater microbial communities from Lake Tanganyika, Tanzania - TA2015035 Kigoma Deep Cast 150m | ecosystem: Environmental > Aquatic > Freshwater > Lake | place: Tanzania...
GTTAGGATCGAGAAAACCGATTTAACGATTGGCGAATCGACGCGCATTCCGTATTCGCCGTGATTCTCGGCACGGGTTGCGGCGGCGGACTCGTCATCGACGGAAAATTGATTCACGGGGCTAACGGCATCACTGGTGAGTGGGGTCATAACCCCTTGCCGTGGCCTTCAACGGAAGAACTGAAGCAGGCGCCGCGCTGTTGGTGCGGGCAACAAGGATGCCAGGAAACCTGGATTTCCGGATCGGGTCTACAGCGGGATTTTTTTGAAGCTGCCGGTGTGCACGCGACCGGCGAGGAGATCGTTGCGGCCTTTCGTCGCGGGGAACCTTTGGCAGTCGCCGCACTCGAGCGTTATATCGATCGTCTGGCGCGCTCGCTGGCTGCGGTCGTTAATCTCATCGATCCCGATGCAATCGTCTTGGGAGGTGGCATGGCCAATATTGATGAGTTGTACGACCGGTTACCTTCATTGATTAGGCGACATGTGTTTTCAGATGCCTGGATCACTCGGATTTCGAAAGCTCGATGGGGAGATTCTTCGGGCGTCCGTGGTGCAGCGCGATTATGGGCGAACGACTAACGTAATCGATCGACGAGGCCTGAGTGCCTCGTTACTTTGCGAGAGCAGGCCTCGCGAAGTGTCTGAGGGTCGCTCCAGATTTCGACCTCGCGCCGTGCGCGGCTGATGGCCGTATAGAGCAGCTCTCGAGTGATAACGTGGTTTTTCCCGCCCGGCAAAATAACGAGCACTCGATCGAATTCCGATCCCTGACTTCGATGCACGGTCATGGCATAGGCCGTTTCGTTCGGGGGGAGTCGCACCGCTGGAAATCTTCGAGCGGTTGCATCGGGTCCCTGAAACCACGCCCATGACTCTCCCTCTTGCGAGGAGTTCATGATCAATCCGCTGTCACCGTTGAAGAGTTGTAGCGCGTGATCGTTTCGGGTGAGCACGACAGGCCTCGTTCGGCGAGCGCTCGCGAGCCGGTTCTCAATCAACGTATTGATGGAGTCCAAACCGTAAAGCCCTGGGCGGGTGGGGCAGAGCACACGACCGCGTCCCAGCGCAGACAAAATCTCTCCTGGCTCATCGAGCGCGAGCGCATCGCGAAGATCTGAGATGACCGGCGTGCGCTGAAGTTCTGTTTCGAGGGCGTCCTTCGAGGGCAGAGCGCGTAAACGGATGTCCGCGTATCGAGAGTCGTCGAGCAACTTGACGACACGATCCCCATCACCGATCCGAATGGCTTCGCAGAGCTGACCGATGCCGCTCTGCGGGCCGTATCGATACTGTGTTTTGAGAGTCACGATCGACGCACCGAGCGGTGTCGCGGCGTTGCGCTTGAGGGCGGCGGCTTCCGCGATGTCAGCGAGTACCGCGCCCGCTTCGACCGAGGCTAACTGATCTGGATCGCCAACCAGAATGAGTTCGGCGGAAGGTTTGAGTGCGTCGAGCAGTTTAGCCATGAGCGGCAAATCGACCATCGAGGCCTCATCGACGATCACGATGTCTTCGTTCAGTGGATTGCTTGCATGCTGTTTGAAGAACGCGGAGCCCCGGCGGGCGCCAAGGAGTCGATGCAAGGTTGAGGCCGCCTTGGGCAAGTCGGGGGCGCCGGAGCGGACGCTGTCCTCCATTCGCTTCGCCGCTTTCCCCGTCGGCGCGACGAGTGCGATTCGCGGCGGGGGTGATCGGCGTTGCAGCGTCGTGAGCTCTTCGAGGATGCGCGTCGTTTTACCAGTGCCGGGTCCGCCGACGATGACCTTGAAACGACCGTTCGACACACGCGCTCGTAAGGCGTCTGCGAGACGTTGCTCATATTCGAAGTATCGATGTAGGTAAAGGCGCCCTTGCGAGTCGAGGACTAAAGGAAGGAAGGCCGTGCCATCGAGCGCTACGACTCCACTCGTCTCGAGATCGACCCTCCATTGCTCGATGCTCGGCCAGCTCTGCATAAGAGGAGGGAGTTCGTTGCCGAAATCGGGGGGCTCGTCGAGGCGGGCGCAGAGGTGTCCGCGTCGGAGCATCGCGCTCACGACTGCCGCGGCATGGCCTACGAGCCTTGAACCCGGCTTGGTACGTTCCGAAATTCGAATCGCGAAATGCCGATCGAGCGTAGTGAACGCCTCATGTTTTAGAAAGGCGCTGAGCATTGGCACTTTCATCGCGCCGCTCCGGGTCGAAGGAGCGTATCACCCAGTTTCTGAATGAACGCCGGCTCAGGCTTCGAAAAGTGCACGCCATGCTCAGGAGTTTTTAAATCGAGTCCACGTACGAAGACGTAGAACACTCCGCCGAAGTCACGTTCGTATTGATAGTCGGGAATTCGCTGCGCGAGGAAACGATCGAGCGCTAACGCGTAGAGCCAAGACTGCAAAGAGTACAGGCTCCGGATCATCACATGATCGAGTCGATCGCGGGAATAAGCGCTGCTTGTTGGTCCAAGCCAATTCGACTTCCAATCGAGGAGGTAGTACCGATCATCATGACGAAACACGAGATCCATGAAGCCACGTAGAAATCCGTCTACAGGACTAAATTGGAAGCGGCTCGACTTGATTGCGGTCGCCGATGCGAGCACCTTGGGATCAAATCGCTTGATCGGATAGTAAAACTCAATTTCATTGAGCCGATCGGTAAGGGCAATGTCTTTGAGCTGCAACTGATGCGCTGTCGTGCGCAACGGATGAGACATCATCGCGCTCAGGTGTTCAGTCACGTTGTCGAGTACTTGGGTATCTCCGATCATCGAGCCGAAGTGTTGCGCGATCAATGGAGTGAGCGTCTCGACGCGCTGAAAATCTGCATGCTCCAATACGGCATGTAATGCGATTCCGGTTGCTGCACCCCGAGGCAACCGTGCAAGCGGAGTCGTATCCGCCAAAACATCGTCACGGGTCACGCTGGGTTCGCCGATCGCATCATGATCCTGGGGCACCTCGTCGGAGACGCCTCCAACCCATTGGCTGAAACTTCCGATCATTCGCTCACTGCTTGGCCGACGGACTAGCTCGCGTGCGCGTAACGCTGGGGGCTCGCCCGATATCACCTCGGTCGATCGCTCCTGCACCCGATGCAGCGATCGAAGTTCGAAGTGTGACGGGGTCCTCTCTGCGAGAGTTTGGCAGGCGCCTCGCAGATCGTTACCCAGCACGACACCGAGCGCCGTTTTACTCGGATCTTTGCGTTGGGGAACATAGAGATAACAGCGATGCACCGCGCGAGTGACCGCCACATAAAACAGACGCACTTCTTCAGCAAGCGCCTCGCCCGCTGCGAGTGCAGCATGTTCGTTGATGGGAGGCTCTGACAAATCAAGCGTCAGTCGCGAGTTTTGACTCGGGTCGTGAAAAAGAATCTCTTTGGCTTTTTTGTCGGTCCAATGAGAGGGGCAGAAGACAATCGGGTACTCGAGCCCCTTCGAGTTATGGATCGTGACGATCTTGACGGCATCGTCATCCTTCTCGAGGCGTTGTACATGTTCGTCGGAAGTCGTTTTCTCATGGCGTCGTTGCTCGCGTATCCACTCGATCAGGCCGACCGGCGACAATCTGAGTTGCTGCTCGGCGTGCTGTGCGAGCTCTCCGAGCTGTAGAAGATTGGTGAGTTTGCGTTCACCACCGATCTGCTCCGCCAGTTTCTTTCGCCCATGCTCGACAATCAGTAAGTGGCGAAACATCGTCGAAAAGCCGCGAATGATCCACCGTTGGCGCAGTTCCGAAAAAAGAGTGAGCCAGTGCGCCAAGGCAACCGCATCGTCTTCGAGTCGTGCGATATCCGATGCAGAGCACCCAAGCCACGATGTGGCGAGGGCCGTACGAACGACGCGTTCATTCGTCGGCTCGAGCACTGCAGAGAGTACGCGCAGCAGCTCTTGGGCTTCGGCGGTATGGAAAACACTGGCATCGGTATGTCTGACCGCCGGAATCTTTGCGCTACGAAGGACGTCCTCGATCAAGACCGCCTCACGATGTGAGCGCACGAGGATCGCCATGTCTGCAGCTGTGACGGGACGCGTTCCGAGCTGATGGCTTTTGAGCAGCTTCGATATCTCAGTGGCGATGTCTTTGGCGATACGGCGCCGAAGTTCGGTGACTTGATCGTCCCGATCTTCGATGGGAGCCTCTACCAGCACCATAGGCGGCTCAGAACGCCGATCGCCGCTCTGCAAGGGCGCTTTCTCTGCGGCTTTGCCGTCCGCTTTCGCGGGCATAAACGTCATACCAGGCTGCAGGAAGCAGTCAGGTTTGTAACTGAAGAGGGCATTGACCGCTGCGACAAGATTCGAAGCCGATCGATAGTTTGTGTCGAGTGTATGAACGCGGGGTTGTGAGGCGCGTTCAGCATCTTTTCGGGCTTCGAGATACGTGAAGAGATCTGCGCCACGGAATCCGTAGATTGACTGCTTAGGGTCGCCGATCAGCATGAGTCGATGCGGAGCGGTGCCGAAAAAACATCTGAAGATTTCGTACTGCAGCGGATCGGTATCCTGAAACTCATCGATGAGCGCAGCCCGATACTGCTTACGAACGGCGTTAACCAGCGCGGAGGCCTGCGGGCCTCGCAATGCCGAATGCGTCAATGTCAGCATGTCATCAAAGGTGATGATACGACGCCCCGCCTTAATCTTCGGTAGCTCGGACTTCGCAAACTTCAACCACTCGGATCTGAGTGATGCGATCCATTCCTTTCTGGCTGCAATGAAGGCGCTGCACAATGAGAAAAACGCATCATGCGGAAAGGGATTACTTAATGCGGTTTTGCTGGTGAGTCGTTGCTCGTCGATCGCCTCTTCGGAGAATGCCTCGATCGCCTCGAGTGAGGTTTCGGTGGCGCGGTCGCAGCGCGCTGAGCGATCGAGCGCGGCGCGGAAGGTTCCGAGTCGATGCTCCGAAAATCCGTCTTTCTTGTTTTTGCTGATGGACTTGTGAGTGGCGATCAGCGCACAGAGGCGAGCGCCTTCCGTTTTCCAGGCGCCGATGACCGCTTCGAAGGCCTTTTCGGCGGCTACACTCGTTTGGGTAAACGATTTTCTTACCGAGGGAAGTACGGTGAGCGTCGGGTAGCGCGACAGACGAACCAGTAGCTTGGCCAGATAATCAGGGCTGATGCCTTGATGCTCGACCGCCGCAGCCAAAATTGTCGAGGCTGGGCGGAGCGTGTGGTGCCAGAAATCGTGTGCGAGATCGACGAAGAGATCAGCGGTGTCTGTGAGTATTTCTGCCTCGAATGGTGCATCACCCTCGAACGCGTGGTCACGAAGAATGCGTTGGCAAAAGCCGTGAATGGTCGAAATTGACGATTCGTCGAATGAGACGAGGGCAAGTGCGAGACGTCGCCGAAGCAGTTCGACCTCAACCCCTGAATTTCGGAGTGCCTCGGTCACGGGGTCAGATGTCGTCTGATCGCCGAGTTCCTTCGCGACCAACACAAGTCTCTTACGAATTCGATCGCGGAGTTCGCGCGTTGCGGCCTCGGTAAAGGTGACAATCAGAATCTCTTTGATCGGCAAATCGTTGAGCGCGATCAGCCGCGTGACGATCCCGGCAATGGTGAATGTCTTGCCCGTGCCGGCACTCGCCTCAAGAAGCGTGACGCCCGCATCAAGCGGCGTGGACTGTAGGCTGAAAGCGGTCGGGGCGCTCATGGAAGATCGCCGTCCATATGCGCGATGAGCGGCTCAAAAAATGCAATGGCGGTATCGTGAAATCGGTCGTCGAACGGCAGACGGTCACCATAGACCAGCGCATTCCAAGGATCTTCACTGTCTTTCGCCACCTTGGAAAACTCGTTCGGCTGCCAAGCCCTAACGGCTGCGCGCAGCCCATCGTCGCTTAACTGGGTACGCTCGCCAGCCTTGAGCGCCGCTTCGGCATAGGCCAGTGAGGTTTGCGGAAAAAAGTTGAGCGGTTGCGTGAGCCCGGCCCAATATCGTCCTAGTAAATCCTCAACTAAGTTTTTCGTGATCTCGGTCTTCTCCGGTGCGCGAAAGACGTATAAAGCCCCGTCCCGATCAACGATCCGAGTGGCGGTTCCAGGTGAGGCGAGGTTCATCAATAGGTGTTCGATCCAGGCCGCGACGAGGTCCTTCGCTTTCAGTGCAGCACACCGCGCGCGTATCAATTGATCGCCGTAGACTCCCTCGATACGACCATCGATTGCCCAAGGAGTGCTCTCCCATCGGACGATTCGATGTTCCCGTGAGTGTTGACCGATCTGTGCACGCACCGACTCAACGAAGCGCTCGACTTTTTGCTCGATGACTTCTTGTGCAATATCTCCAAACGGGCCCGTCGGCAGGCGTCCGCGTGCACGAGCAGCATCCCAGATAGGTAGATCGTCGTCGCGAAGCTTAGATTCGACGAGTGTCTGCTGGAGTTGGTAACTCGCCAGCGCGTCGAGATCGATCGGTTCGTGGGTCGGTAGTCCGTCTTGTTCACGTTCAAGACGGATACCGAGCCTCCGCTCACAGAGGTGTCTTGAAGGATTAACAAAAAACTCGCAGAGACGAGTCGGTGTCAGTCGGCGCGAATCGAGATCAGGCTCCCCAAGCGGTGTCGTAAAAAGCTCGTATGGCCTCGGAGACTGACGGACCAGAATCGCTGCGGCCTCGGCATTCGCTTGCGAAAAACTCGGCCGGTCGCCGCCCTCGAAGTAACGGCGACTGAAGGCTTGTAGGCGGTGCTGGAGGTTGAGGCGGTCCGAGACCGACTTGGGTAATACGAAACCTTGAGAAAGATAATCGATCAACTCGATCACGACACTCGAAGGCGGCGACGTTCTCGGATCGTGGTACGACTGACCCACATAGCTGAAGAACAAGCGGTCTCTCGCGCTCAGCAAGCTCTCCAGAAAAAGATAGCGATCATCATCTCGTATCGACCGATCGCCTCGGGCGGGATCCATCGCGATGAAGTCGAAGGTCGGACGTACGGTCTGTCGTGGAAAATTCGATTCATTCATGCCGAGCAAGGCGATCACTCTTGCGGGGATCGCTCTCATCGGTTTCATGGAACAAAACGTCACGCGGCCATCGAGGAAGCCACCGGCGGCGGGTGTTTCGCGCAATCTAAGATCGAGAAACGCTGTGATCACGTCGGCCGTGATTTGCTCCGGCGACTCTGACCGATCACTCGGGTCAAGCTCACTCAGTGCGTCGCGTATCGATCGAACTTCTGAAGCCGGAAGCTGATCATCGGCTTTCAGCTTGAGCAATATCCGCCGAAGGGTATCGGCCCATGATGAGCGTGTCTGACTGCCATGAAGTTGATGTGCCGTGTAACGGAGTACATCGAAGGCGGACAGAAATCGCTCGAGCGTATCGAGATGATCTCCCTCGAGATCGGAGTAGGGCAGGATGCCATTGAGCAACTGCGAGCCGTTGCCATTGAGGGCGTACCCGTCGAGGAGCGTGGCTTGCAAGCGTGCCCACGTAAAGTCGTCGCTATGGCCGAAGCCAAGTTTCGCGCGATGCTCTGCATCAAGCCCCCAGACGGTGCCACATTCTTTGATCCAGACACGAATCTGTTCTAAGTCATCGCCATCCAGTTGGAAGCAACGTCTGAACACCTCAGTTTCGAGGAGGCTCAGCACTCGAGTTGACTCGAAACGAGATAATCCTAGATCGAGCAGTTTCAGGAAGGCGTCTGCGGTGCCGAGCCCGGAGCGCGCGGATTGATCTGCCAATGAGTAGGGTAGGTTCGAGAAATCACTCTCTGGTGCACCGAATACGGCAGAAATGTACGGGGCATAGACCTCTATGTTGGGTGCCATGACGATGATGTCACGCGTCTTGAGCGTGGCATCGTCCTGGAAGAGCCCGAGTAGATAATCGTGAAGTACCTCCACTTCGCGCATTAGCCCGTGACAAGAGTGGATTTCGATGGAGGTGTCGTCTTCCGAAACAGATTCTTTGGAAGGTTCTGTGCTGCGATCTCTCAGGCTACGTAAATCTTCTTGTAGCCAACCCAGCAGCGTGTGGTGTACTGGGTGTTCAAAGTGTTCGCTCGCTTGTTGTGCCTCCCGATTGATCAGTTGATCGAGCAGATCGCGACCCAGCTTTCCTAAAGATATTCCGAGAGGATTGCCCCGAGGATCGTCGGCATCACCCCCCTTCTTTAGTTGCTGCTTCTTGGTGAGCAGGTCGCTCCAATACTCGTCGGTCGGAGTAAGAAGATAGAGATCTACTCTGAGATGCTCTGATGCTTTTCGGAGTACATCGAGAAATGCGGGCGGGATCGTATTCAGGCTAAAGATAGCAAGCGAGTCCGGCAGGCGAGAGGCAACTACCGATTCATCGTCCTGACGGCTGAGTGCGTGATGAAGATCAACAAAAGACTCGTGTCCGTTAAGGTCACGGCGCAACGCACGCCATAACACTCCCTGCCAGCCACCTTCCGTATCGGCGATATCCCAGCGTTTGAGCATCTGCGGCCGATACACCTGATACTGGTCGAATAGATCAGCGATCCGTCTGGCAAGTTCGAAGCGACGCAGCGCAGTGCCATCTCGTAAGTAGTGACGTACGAGATCGAAGTCTTGATGAGTGGCAAATTCGGGCAGCTTGTCGAAGAACCACCAAGCCAAGGCTTCTCGGCCGAAAAGTGCAGAGTCACGACGCTGGCCACCCAGCATCGCGGTGGCGAGCTCATCGACCACACGACGCAGGAATGGATATCGCACACCCATTGCAAGACCCTGACGGTCTGCCAATTGCATCGATAACCAGCGGCTTGTCTCGGCACTCGAGACGACCACGGTACGAAGCATCATAGGATCGCCCTTCGTCGCAGCAAGATCGTGCGCAAGTCGATCTGCCAGAACTTCGAGGCGGTTCGAGAGATGAAGGAAAAACTGTGGTTGGCGGGGCGGGGTCATGCCGTGGGGCATGATATCCCGCGTCGGAGCGCGACGGAGCAGTGCCTTACGGGAAATCCGTGCGTGTCGTGGTGCTTGCCGAGATACGCGCGTTTTTACGCAGGAACCTCATTGCCGGTAGCGTACCGGGAGGTACGGTAGCCGTCGGGGTATATTCGCTACGCGAAGGATCGGCGTCGATATCGAACTGACAGGTGGCGGCGACGGTGTAGTCGCCCGTCTCCAAGAAATGCACCGTGTAAATGACGGATGACGTGGTCACGGCGGGAGTCAATGGCTGGTAAACGACAGGATCGGCACCATCCGTCGGATCGCCATCCATATCATCTGGGGTGACGTCGCTGCCGCGATACACATAGAGCCCCGCTCGACACTGCGAAGACGCCAATTGTTGTGCGGCCGCAAGGCCTGCAATATCCACCGTGCCGGTCAAAGTTCCGACCTCGAGCTGATCGACGAGCCGCAACGCGGGGCGCAAGATCCAGTGCGGCGCTTGGCCCGGCGGCGCGATGACCGATTTCCTTAGATCAAAGTCGATGAGCAGTCGGGTGATCGCCCCTTGCGCAATCCGGAATCGACGATTGAGTTTCAGTCCGGATTCCAGTCCGCTTGGAATATAGAGGGGAAACTGTCGCCCATCACGCAACCGGATCCGCGAGCCGTTCTGAAGATTTTCTTCCGCGCGAACTTTGAGCCGAATCCACTCGTAATCGCCTGGTAACAAGGATGTCCCCTCAACGAGATTGGTCGTCCTGCCTTCGCGGAAAGACAGCAAATCGATCGAGCGTGGGGTATCGAAGTCGATACTGATCGAACCCCCTCCGCTTCGCTGCAACTCGATACCGGTGAAGACAACGATGACTTCCACGGCGTCGTCGACCGAAGCATCGGTCAGTGCGACCGTGAGAAACCCGCTGTTTGGAGCGATGGGGGCTAAACGGTCATCGTTATTGCCGCTGCTACATGCAGCCAAAGCGAGGAGCGACAAGGCGGTGAGGACCGCACTCCGAAAACGAGTCGTCAAATTCATATCGGAAATCGTAGGGGTGCGTGACGGAATTCTCGGTGTGTTGTGACACAATCACGCGTTATGTACTCGAATCTGCTGGCGCCGCTGAATCTTGGTTTCACCACTTTACCCAACCGCGTGCTCATGGGCTCCATGCATACGGGTCTTGAGGATCGCACCGAGTATTTCCCACGCCTCGCCGAATACTTTGCTGCACGCGCGCGTGGAGGTGTCGGGCTCATCGTGACGGGTGGGTATGCCCCTAACATTGAGGGATGGGTCGCACCTTTCGCATCGCGCCTCACGACACATCGAGCAGCCGCGCGTCATCGATTCGTCACCGACGCAGTACATGCCGAGGGCGGCCGCATCGCACTACAAATTCTTCACGCGGGGCGTTATGGCTATCACCCGCTGATCGTTGCCCCGTCGCGAATTAAGTCGCCGATTACACCATTTGCACCCCGCGCCTTGAGTACGGCAGGCGTCGAGAGACAGATTCGCGCTTACGTACGCTGCGCCGTACTGGCGCGAGAGGCGGGCTATGACGGCGTGGAGGTCATGGGTTCCGAAGGTTATTTCATCAATCAATTTCTCGTGCGTGCGACCAATTGCCGCGAGGACAAGTGGGGCGGAGACTACAAAAACCGTATGCAGTTACCCGTCGAGATCGTGCGACGGATACGCGAGGCCGTTGGGCCCGATTTCATTCTCATCTATCGTCTATCACTCATCGACCTGATTCCGGATGGGCAGAGTTGGGAAGAAGCAGTCATGCTGGCCAAGGCGATCGAACAGGCGGGCGCCACCTTGATCAACTCGGGTATCGGTTGGCATGAGGCACGTATTCCGACGATCGCGACTTCGGTACCACGCGGGGCATTCACGTGGCTCGCTAAAAAGTTGAAGTCGGAGATTTCGATTCCCATCTGCACCAGCAATCGCATCAATGATCCGCAAACGGCCGAGCAGATTCTTGCGGCGGGGGATGCGGATCTCGTGTCGATGGCAAGACCACTGCTGGCCGATCCTGATTTCGTTCGCAAAGCAACCGAGGGTCGTGCGGCGAGTATCAATACCTGTATCGCCTGCAATCAGGCCTGTCTGGATCATACCTTTTCAAAACAGATCGCCAGTTGCCTCGTCAATCCGCTCGCTGGCTATGAAACGGAAATCATTGTTCGTCCAGCGAGGGCGTCGAAGCGTATCGCGGTGGTGGGCGCAGGGCCTGCGGGCTTGGCTGCGTCTACGATGCTCGCCGAGAGGGGGCATCAGGTCACCCTGTTCGAGTCAGACTCGCGCATCGGCGGTCAGTTCAACCTGGCCAAGCGTGTACCAGGTAAAGAAGAGTTCGAGCAGACGCTTCGGTATTTCGGTGAGCGACTGCGCGAAACGGGCGTTGAGCTTAAGTTGGGCCACGCCGTGACGGCGTCAGAAATCATTGAGTCCGGATTCGACGAAGTCGTGATCGCAACGGGTGTATTGCCGCGTGATCCCGCAATACCCGGTCAGTCGCATTCGTCCGTCATGAGCTATCTCGATGTACTGACAGGTCGGCGCGAAGTGGGTCGGCGAGCGGCAATCTTAGGCGCCGGCGGAATCGGGTTCGACGTCGCCACTTTCCTCACGCACGAGGGGAGTTCTACGGCGCTCGATCGTGATCTTTGGATGAAAGAGTGGGGTGTCACGGATCCCGCAATCGCCCGGGGCGGACTTGCTGCGCCGGCTCCGGCCCATCCGTCACGCGACGTCTTTTTGTTGCAACGTAAGACGAGCAAGCCAGGAGCGGGACTCGGCAAAACGACGGGCTGGATTCACCGCTCCGCGCTCAAAATGAAGCGGGTCCAGATGATCGCTGGCGTCCAGTATCTCGGCGTGGACGATCGTGGATTACATATCCTCGAAGGCGGGCAACCCCGCACCCTCGAGGTCGACAGCGTTATCTTATGCACCGGCCAAGAGCCCCGGCGGGAGCTCGAAGCCCCCCTGCGGGCCGCCCAAATCCCGATTCATCTGATTGGCGGTGCGGATATCGCCGCTGAACTCGACGCTAAGCGGGCCATTCGGCAGGCGACTCTGCTCGCCGTGACCTTATAAAGATAGGTCTTTCGAGTATCATTCCGGCCCCGGGCGTCCTGCCCTGCTGACATGAATGATGAGGTTGCCATGCCCCTGACCATCGGCGTTCCACGGGAGACCTTCGCCGGCGAGAAACGAGTCGCTGCCGCTCCCGAAGTGGTCGAGAAACTCATCAAGCTCGGATTCTCGGTCCGTATTGAATCGGGCGCGGGTGACGCGGCAAATTTCAGCGACTCCAGCTTCGTTGCGGTGGGCGCGAGCATCGCGGCCAATGCTGCCGAGCTCTACGCCGGATCGGAGCTCATTTTTAAAGTTCGCGCCCCTTCGGCTGACGAAGTCGCCGCCATGCGTCCCGGTACGACGCTGATCAGCTTTATTTGGCCCGCGCAAAACCCGGAACTCATGAAGCAGATGGCGGAGCGTCGATTGACCGTTCTCGCCATGGATAGCGTCCCGCGTATCTCGCGTGCCCAAAAAATGGATGCGCTATCCTCGATGGCGAATATCGCTGGCTATCGCGCCGTCATCGAAGCGGCACACCACTTCGGTCGGTTCTTCACTGGCCAGATCACCGCCGCAGGCAAGGTGCCCCCGGCCAAAGTTTTCGTCATTGGCGCCGGTGTTGCGGGACTTGCCGCCTTGGGTGCTGCCGTAGGCTTGGGTGCAATCGTTCGGGCCAACGACACGCGACCGGAAGTGGGCGATCAAGTGAAGTCGATGGGCGCGGAGTTCGTGCCAGTCGATTATCAAGAAGAGGGTACCGGTGTTGGCGGTTACGCCAAGGTCATGAGCGAGGGCTTCCAAAAAGCCCAGCGCGATGTCTTCGCCAAGCAGGCAAAAGACGTCGACATCATCATCACCACCGCACTCATTCCGGGCAAGCCCGCACCGAAGCTCATCACCGCCGAGATGGTGCGATCCATGCGTCCGGGCAGTGTCATCGTCGACCTCGCTGCGGAGCAGGGGGGGAACTGCGAGCTGACGGTTCCGGGTGAGGTGGTGGTACGCGAGGGCGTCACCATCATCGGTTACACCGATTTGCCGAGCCGACTCTCCAAGCAGGCGTCGACGCTTTATGCAACCAATTTGCTGCGCCTGACGGAAGAGCTCTGCAAGACGAAAGATGGTCTCATCAACGTTAACTTCGAGGACGAAGCCATTCGGGGTGCAACGGTCATTAAGGAAGGTGAGATCACCTGGCCGCCCCCGGCGCCGCGATTGTCTGCGGCTCCGCCGCAGGCGAAGCCCGCTGCGGCCGCACCGGTTACACCAAAGAAATCGTCGCACGGCCACGGAGGCGGCGGAGAGCCGATGTCCGCTAAGACGCTGACCATCATGTTCGCTGTCGCAGCCGCACTGTTTTGGTTGATAGGTGCTTATGCGCCGGCATCATTCCTCGGACATTTCACCGTATTCGTGCTCGCCTGTTTCATCGGCTATATGGTCGTTTGGAATGTGACGCCCTCGCTGCATACGCCCCTGATGAGTGTCACCAACGCAATCTCCAGCATCATTGCCGTGGGCGCTATCGTGCAGGTTGCGCCGCCGTTGGCGGAGTCAGCTGCCGATCGGCCCAACACGTTGATTCTTGGGCTGGCTGTATCGGCGCTCGCGCTGACGGCGATCAACATGTTCGGCGGATTCGCCGTGACCCGTCGCATGCTCGCGATGTTCCGTAAATAAGAGGCCGCCGATATGTCAGAAAACATCGCGACTGTTGCTTATCTTGGCGCCGCCATCCTGTTCATCATGAGCCTCGGCGGGCTCTCCAATCCAGAGACCTCGCGCCGTGGCAACTTTTACGGAATGGTCGGAATGACGATCGCCGTGCTGGCGACGGTGTTCGGTCCGCGGGTCGATCTCGTCATCGGGCTGCCCTGGATCATCGGCGCTCTGGCCGTCGGCGCCGCCGTCGGGCTTTATGCCGCGCGTAAGGTTCAGATGACCCAGATGCCAGAGCTGGTCGCGCTCATGCACAGCTTGGTCGGGCTTGCGGCGTGTTTCGTCGGTTTTGCGAGTTATGTTGATACTTCGGTTATCTATACGGGAGCCGAGAAAACGATTCACGAGATCGAGATCTACATCGGGATCCTGATTGGCGCCGTCACGTTCTCAGGCTCAGTCATTGCGTTCGGAAAACTATCCGGGAAGATTGGTGGCAAACCGACCCTACTGCCAGGTCGGCACTGGCTCAATTTACTCGCTCTCCTGATCGTTATTTGGTTCGGCGGCCAGTTCGTCGCGGCATCCGATACGAGCGCAGGCATGGTACCGCTCGCGATCATGACGGCCATCGCATTGTTGTTCGGCATTCATATGGTGATGGCGATCGGTGGCGCAGATATGCCAGTCGTGGTGTCGATGCTCAACAGTTACTCTGGCTGGGCCGCCGCCGCGACCGGTTTCATGCTCTCCAATGATCTTTTGATCGTGACGGGGGCACTGGTGGGTTCGTCCGGTGCCATCCTGTCTTACATCATGTGTCGGGCGATGAACCGCAACTTCATCAGTGTGATTGCAGGCGGCTTTGGTACGGGAGGCGGTGCGGCGCCTGCCGCGGCCGGTGATCAGCCTGCAGGTGAAGTCATCGCCGTCAGCGCGACCGAAACCGCAGAGATGCTGCGATCGGCGAAGAGCGTGGTGATCATCCCGGGATACGGCATGGCAGTCGCGCAAGCGCAGCACACCGTCTATGAAATCACCAAGCTTCTACGCGAGAAGGGCGTGAATGTTCGGTTCGCGATTCATCCCGTTGCAGGTCGTATGCCCGGGCATATGAATGTGCTGCTCGCCGAAGCGAAAGTGCCCTATGACATCGTTCTCGAAATGGACGAGATTAATGACGATTTTCCGGATACGGACGTCTCCATCGTCATCGGAGCCAACGATATCGTCAATCCGGCTGCCGAGGACGATCCAACGAGCCCCATCGCTGGAATGCCTGTATTGCAGGTTTGGAAGTCGAAGACTTCTATCGTGATGAAGCGCTCGATGGCCTCAGGTTACGCGGGTGTCGACAACCCACTCTTCTTCAAAGAAAACAATCGTATGTTGTTCGGCGATGCGAAAAAGATGCTCGACGAGGTTTTCGTTGCGCTGAAAGGCTGATTGCTCGGGACCAGCATTTTTCGTGCGATGTCGCGCCGACTGAGCGGAACATTCGCGAGAAACTGCCTCCCGTCGAGATCGCGAACGTTCCGCCCCTTGGGGACAATCGCGAATCGCCGAGCCCGAAGCGGTGGGCGGTTCTCGTCCACTACTCTGATGGTGAAGGGATCATCAGGGCTGGTACTTGAAACACTGGCTTCGGGCTCTTTTCTCTGCGCGCTCAGTCGTAAATTAATGCGCGCTGACGCGCCGCTTCAAACTCAATGTTACCGCTGCGCCACGAATCGATGATGGCATCGGAACCGAGTCCTGCTTCGAGTTGTCTTCGGAGCTCAGTGTTTCCCCAATGAATGCCCACTGGCCGCTCGTCTTTAAACACGAGCTTTTCCGGATACATCGCCTGCAACGTCGTGAGAATAGCGATCGATGTTCGGATCGGACGATAGGCTCTGGGATCGGTGAGTCTTAGTCGAACTCCCCGAAGCGGCTTATCTTTGAATGATCCGTAAAACGGTTTGTAGTAGATCGCCTGAAAGCGCACTCCGGGAAGATTCAACACCTGAAGCGTTCGTTCGAGATTTGATGCATCGATGAACTCGGCGCCGATCACCTCAAAAGGCATGGTTGAACCTACGCCGTCGCTAACGCCCTGAAACGTTGCAGAAACCATACCTGTCGTGGCGTACAGATAGGCTTGAGTGACCGATGGAATATGCGGCGAGGTGATAGTCCAGGAGAGACCCGTATCGTCCCAAATCATCGATCGCTTCCATCCGCGCATCGGCACCACATGCAGTGTGCAGCCGATCTTGAGTTGATCGTTAAAGAATCGAGCAGCCTCGCCAAGCGTCATGCCGTGCGTCACGGGAATTGGGCCCCATCCGATAAAGCTTCGAAATCGATCCTCGATCATTGGCCCTTCGAAATGAGTCCCACTGAGCGGGTTGGGGCGATCGAGTACGACAAGAGGGGTTTGGGTCTCGGCGCAGGCGCGCATGGCTTCGCCGAGGGTCGAAATATAGGTATAGGTGCGCGATCCGACGTCCTGAATATCAAACATCAAAATATCAACGCCCTCGAGAGCGGCTTTGGAAGGTTTGCGATCTTTTCCATAGAGACTCACGACCCGCACGCCAGTTTGTGGATCCCGATCATCGGCGACCTTTTCCCCGGCCGGGACTTCGCCACGGATGCCATGCTCGGGCCCGAAGAGACGAACCAGTGAGACACGAGAATCACGGGCGAGTCGATCGACCGTGGGGACGAGCGCGCTGTCGACGCCCGATTGATTGGTGATGAGTCCCACGCGCTTACCCTCGACGAGCGAGAGGTATACGCTATCGGATTGCAGCAGAACATCGACACCGAGTTTGACCACCGGGGCGGCGACTGCGGACTGAAGGGCGAAGAATGAGACGGCAATAACTGAGTGGATTTTCATACCTTGATATACCAGTTCCGACGTTGCATCCACGCTGCGATGCCCCAATACATGAATAGAGTTGCGACAGCGTAGGAGAAAGATCCAAGCCTCGGATCATCGGCGAGCGGCGCGAAGAACGTTCGATAGATCCAAGGCAGAAACTGAATGTACGCCAGTGACCCATCCTCGTTGACACTATCTTCAAATCGAATCAACGACAGCATTCGAGGAACGAGACCGCTCAGGGCAAAGATAAACAGGGCATTTCGCCCGAAGGCCTCACAGGCGCGCCATGCTATCTCGAGTGGGCGTGAGGATGCTCGGCGACGCCCGATGATCTCTATGAGCAGCACCATCACTGCGAGTGCGAGCCCAGTGGTCAGCAATACATAACTCGGTGTCCAAATCTTTTTATTGATCGGTATCACCGTTTCGAGCAGTAGGCCGGCGATTGTCAGCACGAGAGCGCTACCGATCAGTTTCGTAAGGACCCGAGTACCGTGCTGACTTGAGATGATCCATTGTCCGGCGGCGTATCCGAGAAGAACCTGGGCGATCGCTGGTAGCGTACTCGCAAGACCTTCGGGATCGAATGGCACGCCTTCACCTTGGTATAGGTGTGTTACGCCAAGGATATTTCGATCTAAAACTGTTCCGAAGAAGCCTTCGAGCGAGTACGGATCGGGTCCGTTTGCGAGGGCGAGGCAGGCGACCGAATAGCCCAAGAGCAACGCGACGCTAGCGATCCATGCCGCACGGGCTCCGCCCGCCCGCACGACTAGCGCCGCGATCGCCCAACACAGAGCGATCCGCTGCAGAACTCCCATGATCCGCAGTCCATCGAAGTGACGTACTTCAAGCGATCCGGAGGAGGCCCAAGCCACGAACGGCGCAGCATTCAATAGCAGACCAATTCCAAAAATGAGCGATGTTCGCCGCAGCCACTTTGGCCAAAAGGCCTTCGTATCGATCGTCCTGTTGGATGGCATGGTCAGCGTAAGAGCGTTGCCCACGGCAAAAAGAAAAAATGGAAAGACAAGATCGGTGAGCGTCCACCCATGCCAGGGGGCGTGGGCGAGGGCACCATAAAGATGGCTCCAGCTGCCCGGATTATTGACGAGGATCATGAGCGCCACGGTGGCGCCACGAAACACGTCGAGTGAGCGATCGCGGTTGGAAATCAAGCACAACTCGAATGGGCTACTGAGCGGATATTGGCAGCAACCGTTTCGCTCGTCGACCTCCAGATCAGCTACAGTGCGATCTGGGGATGCGAATGCGACCAGGGTCAAATAGATGATGTTGTCGTCGGAGCAGATCCGCGAGTTTTACGAGCAGGGATGGACGGTCGTGCCAGGGCTCTTTTCGGCTGACGAAATGGCGGCTGCCCGGCGGGCCTTTGAGCGTCTCTACCTCAAAGCGCAGCAATTACGTGCCACCCAAGATCATGACGGCGCCTATTTTGTACTCGATGCTCCGCCCGTCGGAGACGTCATCGTCAAGCGTGTCGTGTGGGCAGGCGGCGCAGAACCTGATCTTCTGTCGCTGAGTGCTGATCCGCGGCTCGTCGACTCCGCCTTGCAGTTGCTCGGCAGCGATCAATGCGAGCAGCTGCTTTGTCAGGCTCATTTCAAGATGCCAAAAGACGGCGTCTCGTTCGACTGGCATCAGGATGTGCAACATCGCGACAAAGGACCTGGAACCTGGCGTGATTTGAACGGGCGTGGATCGTATGTTCAGACGATCATGCTCATCGACGATATGACCGACTTCAACGGACCCCTCAAGTTCATTCCTCGGAGTGCTGTGAGTGGTGAGGGTCAAATTCGTCTTTCGAGCGATTCTTACGACTACAGCACTCCAATGAAATCGGGTGCGACGCCCGCGCTCTTCGATGAGTCCAAAGCTGTCACAGTGACTGGGGCTGCTGGCTCAGTCCTTTTTTTCGGGCCTTACGCGATTCATGGGAGCACCTCGAACGACTCGTCTGTGCCACGTCGGGTGCTGATCAACGGTTACGCGTATCCCGGGGCCAACGGCCGCGTTTATCCTGGACGCGGCTCTTGCCGGACGCTGCAACGAGTTTCGCGTGGGTAACGTTTATTTTCACGCCCTCGATTGGGCGATCGTTATCGCGTATTTCGCTCTGGTCACTTGGATCGGGCATAGCGTCAAAGACTTGCAAGGCAGCACTCGCGAGTATTTTCTGGGGTCGCGGTCATTGCCTTGGTATGCCGTGGCCATGTCTATTGTGGCAACGGCAGTCAGCGGCGTCACGTTCATCGGAGTCCCGTCGCTCGTCTTCGCTCAAGAGGGTGATTTTCGGTATTTGCAGTTTTGTCTCGCCGGATTGATCTCGAAGGCCATTCTTGGTCAATGGATCCTGCCGAGGCTTTACGAAAAAAATTATGCGAGTCCCTACGATTTTATCCGGGACAAACTCGGTCCCGTCTTCGGCAAGATCTCGGCGTTTTTGTTCTTCATCGGGGCGGTGCTCGGACAAGGTGTCCGGGTATTTGCCGTGGCGCTCGTTCTCGAGTTGCTGACAGGGCTCGATTTCATTGGTTGCGTTTTTTTGAGCGTCGGCGTCTCTGCATTGAGCACGATGCTTGGCGGCATTCGTGCCGTCGTATGGTCCGATGTCGTCCAGTTTGTGATGTTCGTCGCCGGAGGCGTCATCGCAATCCTCTACGTGACTAACGGCTACCCAGACGGCGTCACGGGTCTCTGGACTGCTGCCGAGTCTGAAGGAAAGACTCGAATCCTCGAATGGAGTACTGATCCGCGGGTCAATTTCACGCTGTGGGCAGGTGTCTTCGCGATGCCTTTCCAGAATCTGGCGGCGTATGGCACCGATCAGCTCAATACCCAGCGGATGCTGTGTTGCAAGTCGGTACGTGAAGCGCGTCTTGCGCTGTATATCAGTAACTTCGGCGAGCTCGTCGTCGTGTTGTTTTTGCTTGTTGGCGTGGCGTTATGGGGTTTCTATCAGTTCAATCCGATCGATCCGGCGTTCGCCTCGTTGGTTGCCGCGAATGTCGATCGAATTTTTCCGGCGTTCATTCTCTCCGAAATACCGACCGGGTTGCGCGGATTCATGGTCGCCGCGTTGTTTGCGGCGGCCATGTCGAGTCCCGTGCTGTCGGCGTTGTCAGAGACGACAATCACGATGTTTCATGACGGACATCGTCGCGGGGAGTTATCCGAGGCGAGGGCGGTGACGCTGTCGCGTATTCTGGTGATCGCGTGGGCGGTCGTACTCGGAGGCTTCGCGCTCGCACTGTCTGGCTCTGATGAGCGGTTAATTCCCTTGGCGTTCGCCATGACGGCATACACTTATGGGCCGATGCTGGGCTTGTTTCTGTTGGCGTTATTCGTCCCCAAGCATCGGATCACCAGTGCGCCGATCGGAGTGACCGTCGCGCTTGTCGGGGTGTTGCTGGTTCATAACGCTCAGTTCTTCGGACTGACCGAGCAGCGCGAACTTGTGGCGTTTCCCTGGCTCTTTCCCCTCGGGGTGATTTTGTGTCTGACCTTTTCGGTCTTGCCTTGGGGTGGCCGTCGTCCGCTATCCTCCTCAACATGAGTCACGGAAAAGTAACGCCGCAGCTGCGGCTCTGGATCGTCAAGCAAATTGAGTCGGGTCAGAGTCCGGAGTCGGTGCTACAAAGCCTGGTCGCAAAAGGATGGCCGGAGGGCGCCGCGATCGATGTCATGCAGCGTACGCTGAGAGCGCGAGTCGCTCAAATCAAAGCGTTAGAGAATGCCGAACAGGCTAGAGTGAAGCGCGACTCAGGAGACTGCCCAGCCGAGTGAGCGTTCGACGGCTCGCGACCATTCATGCATGCGAGCGGCAGCCGCTTCCCGCGACATGGTCGGTTCGAATCTCCGATCGACTCGCCAGCGCGCCGAAATCTCGTCTGTCGATTTCCAGAACCCAACGGCGATACCGGCGAGATAGGCTGCGCCGAGCGCGGTGGTTTCCGTGACGGCAGGCCGAATGACAGGAACGCCCAGCAAGTCGGACTGAAACTGCATCAAAAAATTGTTACGCGACGCGCCACCATCGACTCGAAGTTCGCGTAGCGGCGCTGCAGCGTCTTTTTGCATCGCCTGAAGGAGTTCAGCGCTTTGAAAGGCGATCGACTCGAGCGCCGCGCGAGCAATATGGCCACGAGTCGTGCCGCGGGTAATCCCGATGATCGAGCCGCGCGCGAACGGATCCCAATGGGGGCTGCCGAGCCCCGTGAAAGCCGGAACCACATAGACGCCGCCATGATCGGGCACGGACGAGGCGAGCGCTTCGATTTCTTCGGCACGCGTGACGAAACCGAGGCCGTCTCTCAGCCACTGCACTACGGCTCCACCCACGAACACGCTCCCTTCGAGCGCGTAGTTCAGTTGCGGACGACCGTCGGTTGCTGAGGGTGAGCAGGCGACGGTGGTCAGTAGTCGATGAGTTGATGCGAGAGGTCGATCTCCGGTATGCATCAGCATGAAGCAGCCAGTGCCATAGGTATTCTTTGCCATGCCCGGCTGCAGACACGCCTGACCGAAGAGCGCAGATTGCTGATCACCTGCCAGACCGGTCAGCGGCATGTCTGCTCCACCCAGCTTGATCCGAACGCCGACGTCAAAAGAAGAGGGCAGAACTCGAGGCAGCACGGCTTTCGGAATACGCAGAAGATTCAGCATCCACTCGTCCCATTCGCCCGACAGGTTGAGTAGCAGCGTTCGACTGGCGTTGGTGACGTCAGTTACATGGTGCGTGCCGCCTGAGAGTTTCCAGGTGAGCCACGTGTCGACGGTGCCGAAACACAAGTCGCCTCGAATCGCACGCTCGCGTGCTCCGGACACATGATCGAGCAGCCATGCGAGCTTGGTGCCCGAGAAATACGGATCGAGCAACAAGCCTGTGCGGCGGGTCACCTCCGGCTCATGGCCTGCGGCGCGCAGCGTGGCGCATACGTCGGCCGTTCTTCGATCTTGCCAGACGATTGCCGGGGCGACGGGCTCACCGGTCTTCCGGTCCCAAAGTACGGTCGTCTCGCGCTGATTCGTAATGCCCACGGCCGCAACATCAGCCGATTTCGCGCCGGCTTTTTTCAGAACTTCTTCGATGGTTGCACGCTGGGTATTCCAGATTTCATTCGCATCGTGCTCGACCCACCCCGCTTGCGGGAAAAACTGTGTGAACTCTTGCTGTGCGCTCTCGACGATATTGCCGTCGTGGTCGAACAGGATCGATCGAGAGCTGGTCGTGCCTTGGTCGAGAGCGAGAATCCATCGGCTCATTGCGATCTCCCGTGAGTCATCAGCCATTCCGCGACCCGTTGTGCCGACTGCGCATCGACATGCAGTCCGAGTTTACTGCGTCGCCACAAGACATCTTCAGCGGTTCGAGCCCACTCGGCTTGATAAAGGTAACGTAACTCAGCTTCATAAAGGCCGGGCACGATCTCCGAACCCAGTCCGTTAGAACGCGAGAAAATATTCAAGGCGCGTGATCCGTAGGCCCTCGCCCAACGAGAGACGGTCTTGCGCGGAACCTCGGGTCGAAAGGCCGCGAGCTCATGTTCGAGCGAATCGAGTCCGGAGGGGAGATCGCCTCCCGGAAGGGGACGCGAACCCGTCCACCGACGAGTTCTCATGTCGATGGCGGCAGTGATGCGGTCGACGGCTTCCTCAGCAAGCACTCGATACGTCGTGATTTTCCCACCGAATACACTGAGCAGTGGCGCGGGTGTCTTCTCGAGCTCTAACGCATAGTCGCGCGTGACGGCGCGCGCATCGGTGGATTCATCTTCGAGCAGAGGTCGGACACCGGACCAACTCGACACGACGTCTGTGGGTGATAGCGCCGTTTTGAAATAGCGATTGCTCTGCTCGCATAGATAGACCGTCTCTTCGGCGTCGATGGCGACCACGCGAGGATCATTGTGATACTCGACATCCGTCGTGCCGATCATTGTGAACTCGTGTTCATACGGAATGGCGAACACGATACGCCGGTCGCTTGCTTGCAAAATGTAGGCATACGGATGATCGAAGAGCTTCCGAACGACGATATGACTGCCTTTGATGAGTCGGAGACCGTGCTTCGATCGACCTAACGTTGCGGCATCGTGAAAGCCGGCTGCCCACGGGCCTGTCGCATTAACGACGGCTCGCGCACTGATGACGCTCTCTTTACCCTCAACATCCTGCAGCGTTGCTGCCCAGAAGGCCTGTTCGGTTTTGTGGCTGTGTGCGGTCGGAGTGATCTTGATGCAACGGGTACGAGTGAGAACTGTCGCGTCGTGCTCGTGCGCATCGACCGCATTGAGAACGACGAGTCTCGCATCATCGACCCAACCATCTGAGTATTCGAACCCGCGACGGAAGCCTTCGCGTAGGGATGTGCCAGCCGGGTGGTGGCGCAGATCGATTCCACGCGACTCTTCGAGTTTTCGGCGACGCGCAAGATGATCGTAGAGAAATAATCCAATCCGAATCATCCAAGCCGGTCGCAAGGACGGCTCATGAGGCATGACGAATCGCAGCGGACTGATGATATGAGGCGCTATGCCTAGAAGTACTTCGCGCTCGATCAGGGCTTTGCGTACGAGTCCGAAGTCCATGAACTCGAGATAGCGCAGCCCGCCGTGGATTAACTTGGTGCTCGCTGAGGACGTGTGTGAGGCGAGATCGTCTTGTTCGACCAGTAGCACGCGAAGGCCGCGTCCTGCGGCGTCGCGGGCAACGCCCGTGCCATTGATGCCGCCGCCGACGACGAGCAGATCAAAGATATTAGAGTCTGTGCCAGCGGTCATCGTCCGTCGCTACGAGTCAGATGAGAGAGTACCGTTCTCGCTGTGACCTCGCTCACGCGAACATTAGACTCTTCGGTGACGCCCGCGATATGGGGCGTCAAGATCAGATTTGGGACGCCAGCAAATAGCGCGCCTTCTTTGGTATCGAGCGGTTCGGTCTCGAAGACGTCGAGAGCAGCGCCGCCCAGTTGACCGGAGCGCAGTGCGTCGACCACAGCGGCCTCATCGATGACCCCACCTCGGGCGGCATTGATGATGACACTCCCGCGTTTCATGGCAGCAATCTGCGGCAGTCCGATCATCCGCTTTGTGGAAGCCGTGAGTGGAACGTGAAAGCTGATGACATCACTATGGGCGATGAGCTCTTCGAGCGAGACGCTACTAGCCAGTTGCCAGGCGGCGCGGTCTTTTGGAAGAAGGGGGTCGAATGCGATCACACTCATACCGAGGACGCGAGCACGAGATGCCGTCTCGCGAGCAATGCCGCCGAGACCGACCAGCCCTAAGGTTTTTCCCTGAACTTCGCGACCGATGGTCGACATGCGCGGCCACTTTCCGGAGATGACCTCTGAGTTGGCGAACCACGCCTTTCGTAATAGCACGAGCATTGCGGTGATGACGTATTCGGCGACCGACACGTCGTTGGCGCCCGTTGCGGGGTAGACCGCAATGCCGCGAGCTTTACAGGCTTCGACATCGATATTGTCGAGACCGACGCCGAGACGACCAACGACTTCGAGTTTGGCAGCCGAATCAAGCAAAGCGCCGCGCACTTGCGTACGGTTACGAACGATGAGTGCTCGGGCATCTTTGACCAGTCGCGCGAGCTCTTCAGGCTGATCGACGAGCTTGGGGTTGTAGACGACATCGCGCCCCGACAAAACGCTCGAGATGGCGGCCTCGTCCATGAATTCGGTGATCACGATCTCGGCCATCTCATGCTCCCTCAGACGGATGTAGTGCGCGTATCTCGGCGTGCAGCGCGTTGCTCAGCGTGATTCCTTCGTGCTCGGCCTTGGTGCGAGCAATGAGCCGGCGTGAGCCAGGTACGCGTACCTCGGGCTCGGACTCGATCGTGGCGAGGAGGGTTTGCATGCGATCGGCAAACGCATTCCCTGACGCTGGGCCCGGATCGATGGCGACAAACAAGTGACCCATCTCAGGCGGACGGCCTTCGGCATCAAAGAAAGATGACGCCTCCCAACCGAACGCACCCGCCGTCAGAGCTGCACCCAAAATCTCGACCATCAGTGCTAGTGCACCACCTTTAGTGCCGCCAATCGGAGATAGCGTGCCCGCAAGAGCAGCCGTGGGATCAGTCGTCGATTGGCCATTAACATCGACAGCCCAGCCCTCGGGGATGGGTTTACCCGCTTTTTGAGCCGCGACGATCTTGCCTCGCGCTGCAACGGACAGTGCGAGATCGATGACGAGGGGCGCTCGTGCGCCCGGAAGCGGAGCCGCGAAGGCGAGCGGATTGGTTCCGAGCATCGCGCGTTTCCCACCATGAAACGCCATCGCCTTCGGGGTATTCCCGAAGACGAGAGCGATCAGTCCAGCGTCAGCCAATCGTTCTGCATGCGCACCGACTTGGCCAAAATGATGAGAGTGATGAATGGCGGCGAGCGCAATACCCTGATCTTTGGCGAGCTGTTTCAGAGAGTCGAGGGCGAGATCGATCGCCGGATAAGCAAAGCCGAGCCCCGCGTCGACTCGTACGACACCCGGTGCTGCGCGAGTCAGCGTCGGGATTGCGTGACCGTTGACCTTTCCGGAGCGCGCCTGCAGCGCATAGGCCGGAACACGACTCAGTCCGTGTGCAGCTTGCCCATCGGCCTCTGCGGCAACGAGCGCACGCGCGGTTGCACGAGCACTAAGTTCGGAAGTGCGATTAGCGCACAGGGCCTCGAAAGCCAGTGATTCGGCTTCCGCCAGCGTCAGGCAGATCGATGCGTCCACGATGATCTCCCCAAAGCGGAGTGGTTGCGCGGCGCCAAGCGCCGCGACCACTTAGGCGCTACGGTAAAGCTTGGTCATGACGAATTCGACATGGCCGAGTGCTTCGGCGGCGGTGAGTCGACCGTTCGCCGTGTGAGCGATGCAGTCGATGAGCGCATCACCCGCCTGGTCGATCGTCATTTCACGCCGAACGACACCCGAGACATCGACGTCGATATGTTCAGGCATGAGTCGGACGGTACGCGGATTACCTGTTACCTTGATGACCGGCATGATCGGATTTCCGATTACGTTGCCTTGGCCAGTCGGGAAGATATGGATGACGTAGCCCGCAGCAGCCTGGAGCGTGCAGCACTCAGCAGCTGCTGAGGAGGTATCCATGAAGTAAAGGCCGGGTCCGCGGGCCGGAGCCTCAGCGGGCTCGAGCACGTCGATGAACTTGACCTTCTTGCCGATTTTTTCGAGGTTACCCAAGGCTTTTTCCTCGATGGTGGTGAGACCACCGGCGATGTTGCCCTTGGTGGGCTGACTCTCGGACAAGTCGGACGTCTTGTGTGCTTCGATGACATCGTCTTGATAGGACTGCCAAGTCTTCATGAACTTGTCGCGAATCTCAGGCGAGACCGCTCGGGCGGCTGCAAGATGCTCAGCACCTGTCAGTTCAGATGTTTCGCCGAAGCAGCCATAAAGACCGGCTGGAACCAGCTTGTCGTACATGTTGCCGACCGTGGGGCAGGAGGCGAGACCCGTGGTGGTATCGCTCTCTCCGCATTTCGCGGCGACCCACAATTCGCTGATATCGCATTCGACGCGTACCTGACCTGAAGTCGCATGCACGAATTCTTTGGCCTTGCGCGATGCGGCTGCGATGGTGGCGATGTCGCCGTTGCCTTCGATCCAGAACCCTGCGACCGGCTTACCGGTCTTGGCGATGCCTTCGACGATGCGCTGCGTCCAGCCTGGCTCGATGCCGATGACGATACATGCCGCTACGTTCGGGTTCGCGCCCGTTCCGATCATGGTGCGGAAGTGCAATTCGAGATCTTCGCCAAACTGCAGGCGGCCATAAGCATGGGGCAGGGCGATGGTGCCCTTGATGTTATTCGCGACGGCTTCGCAGGCCGCATTGGAAATATCGTCAACGGGAAGAATAGCGACGTAATTACGTACGCCAACTCGACTATTCTCGCGGCGATAGGCCCAGATTTTTTGGTTGGTATTGCTCATCGGTGGGTTCCTACCAGCGCTTGGTCTTGAGGTTGTGAACATGGACATGCTCGCCGCGTGCTATCGGTGCGACGACCTTGCCGATGTCCTGCCCGTACTTGATGACGGTATCGCCGACTTTTAAATCGACCAGTGCGACTTTGTGTCCGATCGGAACGTCATGTTTTGACGTGAGGTGGAAGTCAGAGTTGTCCTCTGTGATGACACACAGCATATTGGTGCCGGCTTTCAGTCCCTCGATCACGACAACGCCCACGTTATCTTTGTGATCGTGCACGAGCAGTTGTGGAACGCTCACTCATGTACTCCTGAGATATCTTGAGATGCGCTTGCGGCTGCAAGTCTTATATAAGATACTAAATGCATGACCCCTGTGTCCACAAGCGGCGCGATACCATCGGCTCCTTCTGGCGATCTCTCCTCAAAGATGGACAGCCCGCAGTACCGCCCCCTCTATAGCCAGGTTTACGAGGCCCTCGTTCGGCGAATCGCCGACGGCGAATGGCAGCCAGGTCAGGCGTTGCCGAGTGAGCAGGCTCTTGCCATGCAACTCGGTGTCAGCCAAGGAACGGTGCGCAAGGCGCTCGATGCGCTTGCCCTCGATAAGGTCATTGACCGGCGCCAGGGCAAAGGCACCTACGTCGCAGAGCTCACGCAGGAACGCTCGCTGTTTCGGTTCTTCAGGCTGACTCGTCCGGATGGACAGCGCGCGGTGCCGACGAGTGGCGATGAATCGATCAAGCGGCGCCACGCTCGATCGTCAGAGGCCAAAGCCCTCGAACTGCCTGAAGGCGTAGACGTATTTGAAATAATCCGCACGCGCTTCGTCGATGAACGCCCGGTTGCCATTGAGCGCATCATTTTGCCCGAGGCATATTTCCCGGGACTCGATCAGCATTCTCCGCTACCAAATGCACTGTACGCGCTCTATCAGCGTGAATACCGCATCAACATCGTCTCGGCTAACGAAAAGCTCCGGGCAGACGTTGCGCGTCGTGACGATGTGAAGCGCCTCAGCGTCGAGTTGGGTGCGCCTTTGTTGCAGGTCGAACGGGTCGCGCTGGCGGTAGATGGCCGCCGCGTGGAGTGGCGTCTCAGCCGTTGCGATACAAGTACGCTCTCTTACGACGTCACCTTCACATGAAGCGAGCGCTGTGTGTCGGCCACGCAGTGCAGGACTTCGTCTTCAGCACTCCGCATATCCCGCAACGTGCCGAAAAGCACCGTGCGACGGGTTTTTCAATTGTGGGTGGAGGTCCTGCTGCGACGGCTGCAGTAGCCATCCGCAAGCTTGGAGGCGACGCGCAGCTTGTGGCGCGCGTCGGAGAGGACGTGATTGCCGATGCGATCCAGCGTGAGCTCGAGGGTTATGGAGTCGATTGCCGTCATCTGCGTCGGTTCTCCGGGTTTCATTCTTCCGTCTCGGCTGTTTTCGTCGATGCGCGAGGCGAACGGTTGATCGTCAACCACACCGATGCTTCGCTTCCGACCGATACTTCGTGGCTTGAATCGGCCGTCTCGCTCGAGGGCATCGACGTTGTGCTCGCCGATACGCGCTGGCCTGATGGGGCGACCGTGATGCTCAAGCGCGCTCGCGCGGCAGGCTTGCCGGCCGTACTCGATGCCGATGTACCGGTGCCGAAAGCGGGGTCTTTACTGCAATCAGCCACCCACATTGCGTTTTCGATGGCAGGGCTCAAAGATTATTCTGGCTGCTCCGACGCGATGACTGATATCGAGCAATCGTTACGGCAGATAGCCGTTCGCCTGAAGGCTTGGTGTTGCGTCACGATGGGCTCATCCGGCGTGTTCATCGTCGATGCACGATTCGATCAGAACAACATCACCGCCCGAACCATTCCTGCGTTTCCGGTCAAATCCGTCGATACCTTGGGCGCCGGTGACGTCTGGCACGGTGCGTTCGCCCTGGCTCTTGCCGAGGGGGCTGATGAAATCACCGCGGTCCGGGCGGCCTCTGCTGCCGCTGCGATTAAAGTGACTCGATCCGGTGGTCGCGCGGGTGCGCCTACCCGAGTCGAAAGAGATTCGTTGTTGGAGTCCAAATGATTCTGTCTGCTGGGAAGTATTGGGGCATGCGGCGAATGGCCGATGTCCACGGGCGATTCAAGATGACGGCAGTCGATCAGCGACCGCCGATCAAGAACCCGATCAAGGCTAAAAGAGGTACGGCTGAGGCACCGTGGGAAGATGTCGCCGGCTTCAAAGAAATGTTGATCGAAGAGCTGCAGGGTGAGTCATCTGCCATGCTGCTCGATCCGCACTTCGCCTATCCGCGTGGCGTGACCAAGCTGCTCGCCTCACGAGGACTCATCGTTACGCTCGAGGATTCGATTTTTCGTGAAACACCCTCTGGTCGTCTCTCCTCGGAGATCGATGACTGGTCGGTGGAGAAGATCAAGCGGATCGGCGGAGATGCCGTCAAGGTTCTAGCGTGGTATCGGCCGGATACCGATTCAGCTGTCTGCCGTGCGCAGCAAGATTTCACTCAGCGTATTGGCGACGCCTGTCGTAAGTACGACATCCCCTTCGTGTTCGAGCTGCTCGTATATCCGTTGCCAAGTGATGCCGAGCAAACTCGCGATTACGTCGAGATGAAGAGCAAGCACCCACAGTTCGTGCTCGAGAGCGTACGGACTTTCGCCGATCCGAAATTCGGTGTCGATCTCTTCAAGCTCGAAAGTCCTCTGGCTGCTGCGGATGTTCCGGGCGTCGGTGCGCCGGGGTGGGAATCTGCGCAAGAGTGGTTCGATGCGATCAGCGCTGCGTCGGGGCGGCCGTGGGTCATGCTCTCTGCAGGAGCCGGCATGGACGAATTCCGCCGAATTTTGTCGCATGCCTACCGAGCGGGCGCGTCGGGATATCTCGCAGGTCGAGCGATTTGGTCGAAAGCGTTCACCCACTTCCCAGATTGGGAGGCTATTCGAAGCGGCTTGAGGGGCGAGGCCGTCGAGTACATGCGCTCGCTCAATGTTCTCACCGATAAAGAGGCCACACCGTGGAACCACCACTCGGTGTACGGCGAGGGTGGTGCTCGAATCGTGCCGGCCGATGCCAGTTTCAGACACGTCTATCCAGGATTCGGAGATTGAAGCCATGCTGACTTTTGGTGTCGCGGCGCTCGCGCGGCCGACGTTCGATGTGCCCTTTGCGGAAGAAACAAAGAATCGCGCCTTTACCGCGCTTGAGGCTGCCGGCATCCGCACGGTCGGAACTCGTGAATTGTTGTTTGATCGTGATGCTGCCGAGCGTGCGATCGCCAATATCACAGCGTCGGGGCCGATTGATCTGCTTCTAATTTTGCAGGTGACGTTCACCGACGCCACGATGACGGTCAAGCTTGCCAAAGAAGCCAAGACACCGCTTGCCATTTGGGCGCTGCCTGAGCCCCGCATCGGAGGACGTTTGCGTCTCAATGCTTACTGCGGGCTCAATCTCGCAGCGCATGCATTAGGTCGTGCCGGCGTAGCTCACGCGTCGTTGTATGCCGATCCGTCGGCGCCCGGCCTCGCAGAGAGTCTGCGTGCCTTGTCGCGATCGCATGCATTACCCAAGACCACAGCTAGCGCGGCAAATCTTGCGACTCGCGTTCGAGCAGACGCCGAGCGTGCCGCGGATCGAGTATTGGGTGCGCTCGCTGATTCGCGCATTACGGTAGTCGGGAAGCATCCCGACGGGTTCGACACCTGCGAGTTCGATCCCGATCTTCTGGCTCGTCTCGCCAACATCAAGGTCGATCATGTCACGCTCGGCAACCTCTTCGATCGCGCTCGATCGACCGATGCCAATCGTGTGGCAGCGGCTAAAGATCGAGCCGAGGCGCAGGTCGCGGGGCTGGGGGAAGTCGACGCCGAGCAACTCGACCGATCATTCCGTGTCTTCTGTGCGCTCGAAGATGTGCAGCGAGATACGGGCGCGCGCGGTCTTGCGGTGCGGTGTTGGCCCGAGATGTTCACCGAGTATGGTTGTGCCGCGTGTGGACCGATGGCCATGATGAACCAAAAGAAGGTTCCCTCGGCCTGTGAGGCCGACGTCAATGGATCGGTGACGCAACTCATTTTGCAGGAGCTCGCCGGCGAGCCGGCGTGGATGGCCGACCTCGTCGATATCACTGCAGCGGACAATACGGCCGTATTGTGGCACTGCGGGCTTGCGCCGATCTCAATGTGCGATCCAGAAGTCAAACCCGAAGCGACGATCCACACCAATCGGCGCATGCCATTGTTGCATCAGTTTCCGATCAAGCCAGGCCGAATCACCCTTGCACGCCTCTCGCGCTCGCGTAATTCATTGAAGCTCGTACTGGCGGGAGCTGAAGTCATCCGGGCTCCGATGGCTTTTACCGGCTGTTCGGGCACGGTACGTTTCGACAAGCCTGCGGAAGAGGTCAGTACGCGGATTCTCGACGAAGCGCTCGAGCATCACTTTGCCTTGGCGTACGGTGATCATCGAGACGCCTTGCGCGCTTTGGCGCTCCGCTGGGGTATCCCTGTGCTGGAGCTGGCCTAAGCGCTTCGTTTTCGAGAGGTGTCCATGCAAACGGTTTTTGATCCCGTCGCGCCTCACTGGGGCCGAATGGCGTCTGCCCGCATCGAGGGAATACCGACACTCTCAGACAATGTGCTGATGGTTCCGACCTCTGTGGGCGTGTTGCGCATCACGCTTCATGAGTACGGGATGCGATTGCGCAGTCAGGGAGACGTTCGCGAGTACGGCATTCTTTGTGGCGACGTCCGCCCGCTCTCGGCAGTGCTGAGTCATCACGGAGAGGGCGATTTGGCCAAAAGCCGCCTCGAAGCTGTCGCCACGGATGGGTCTCAACTCGTCGTCACGATTGGCCATGCGCCGTTCAGTTTCGTTTTTCTCCGTGACGGGCGGTTTATTCAAGGTTCTCCGAGCGACGGTCACTTCGTTCGACGTTTCAGGTTGCCGCCGCTCGCGCGCCACGACGATCGGTGGTTGCTGTCGTTGGAGCTCGGACCTTCGACGCCTGTCTACGGTCTTGGCGAAAAGTCCGGGCGGCTCGATAAGCGAGGGCAATTGATTCGCTCCTATAACCGAGATGCGCTCGGGCTTAATGCGGAGTGGAGCTATAAAAACGCGCCCTTCGCTTGGAGCCCTGAGGGTTGGGGCGCGTTCGTGCATACGCCGGCGCCGGTGACCCACGGAGTCGGCTTCGGACCATGGTCGCAACGTGCGTACGTGCTCGATATCGAAGACTCTGCGCTCGATGTATTCCTCTTTTCGGGGAGCACGGGTGCCGATCAGCTTGCGCAATACACCTCACTTACCGGCCGAGCTCCCGTGCCACCGGATTGGAGTCTCGGGGTCATCCTCTCCAAGGCGTACTACAAAGATTCCGAAGAAATCTTGTCGGTCGCGCGCGAAGTGCGTCGTCGTGGCATGCCATGCGAGGTCATCACTTTCGATGGTCGCGCTTGGCAGGATACCGACACGCGTTTTGCTTTCGAGTGGTGCCCTAAGCGTTATCCCGACCCACGACCGACCGTCGATGCATTGCGAGAGATGGGTTTCCGTATCTGCGTATGGGAGTACCCGCTGATCTCGGTTCGTCATCCACTGTTCAAAACGCTTGCAGACAAAGGCTGGTTGATTCGCGATACGCGCACCGGAGAGGCATATCGATATGCCTGGGATCCCGAGCCTTTCGGAGCTGTGCTCACTCAACTCCCAGATTCGGGGCTGCTCGACTTCACGCACCCCGAGGCGTACGCGTGGTGGCGCGATCAGCACAAGGCGCTCTTTGACCTTGGCATCGACATGATCAAGGCCGACTTCGGTGAGCAAATCGAAGAACACATGATCGCGAGCGACGGATCGAGCGGCGACGCGCTCCACAACATTTACGCGCTGCTTTACAACCGCTGTGTGTACGAGGCCGCTGCGAAGTACTCCCGAAACGGAGCGTTTTTATTCAGCCGTGCAGGTTGGTCGGGTTCGCAGCGCTATCCCTCGCAGTGGGGCGGAGATCCGCAAGCCGACTGGGGCGGACTCGCCGGAAATTTACGCAGTGGTTTGTCGTGGGGGCTGACCGGCGCGCCGTTTTATGCGACCGATGTGGGCGGTTTCTACGGCGACCAACGCGATCCGGTTCTATACGTACGTTGGCTGCAGGCGGCGGTGTTTTCCGCTCATCTGCGACTGCATGGCATCGGTCCGCGCGAGCCCTGGAGTTACGGGCCTGAGGCCGAGACACTCGCGAGAGAGGCACTCGATCTGCGCGAGCGGTTGCGACCGTATCTCCAAACCGTTGTGGCTCAGGCTTCAGCAACGGGTTTGCCCGTTCAGCGGCCGATGGTACTGGCCTGTCCGCAAGACAAAGCGTCCTGGGCCTTTGAGGATCAATTCTTTGTTGGTGACGAGATCTTGGTCGCGCCCTGCCTCAACCCGGAAGGGCGGGTCACGGTTTACTTGCCACAAGGGCGTTGGGCTTGGCTCGACTCCGGCGAGCCCATCTCCGGCGGCCAGGTTCTTGAACTCCGACTGCCGCTCGCGCGCATCGCTGCGTTCCGGCGGGTCTAGTCCGATGTCTTATATAAGGGTTGTATGACATAAAAATCTTTGTTAGCGTCAGAAAGACATCACGCGCCGGGACAGCTGTGGCGCGAAAGCAACATTGAAGGGGACAACTCATGCCGAAGCTGAATAGCAAGAAGATCGTCGCGAGAGCCGTGGCGGTCGCCACGTGTGCCGCTGTTTTTCCGTTGGCGTCACTGGCTCAAGACGAAGGCCGTCTCGATGAAATCGTCGTCACCGCGCAGAAGCGCGAACAGCGACTTCAAGACGTACCCATCGCCGTCTCGGTCGTGACCGGCGATCTCGCCGAGGCATCGGGCAGCTTCAACATCGAAGCCCTGCGCACACTTGTCCCTTCCTTGAATATCCGAAAGACCAACACCTCGCTGAACCAGTCGTTGTTCCTGCGTGGTGTCGGCACCATCAACTTCGCGATCGCCGCGCAGCCCAGCGTCGCAACTGTCCTCGATGGCGTCGTGCTCTCATCGGCCGGCGAGGCCTTCGGTGATCTCTACGACCTCGAGCGCATCGAAGTGCTGCGTGGCCCTCAGGGCACGCTGTTCGGTAAGAATGCTTCGGCCGGTGTCGTGAACATCGTCACCAAGCGTCCCGGAAAAACGATGGGCGGGTACCTCGACGTCAGTTGGTTCGAGGGCAATGAAATGCGGATCAAAGCCGCGTACGACTCGCCCATCAGCGACTCCATTCGTTCGCGTACTGTGATCATGCGTAGCGAGTTCGATGGCTACATCGACAACGTCACCTCGACAGCCGCTCGCGGCGACCTCAACGGTTACAAGCGCCAAGGCGTTCGCACCGTTTGGGAGTTCGATGGCGATAACAGCAACTGGGTTTTCTCGGGTGACTTCCGCAGCTCCGATGACAACTGCTGCGTCGAGGTCATTGGCACCGCTCCGACCGGCGGTACCGCGCTCGCGTATGGCACCTTGTATAGCGGTGTGACGTTTGCCGGCGACGAGACTCGCCAGGTCAAGCAAGATCTGCAAATGCGTTCGACCGAAGAGGCTTGGGGCATGTCGCTCTCCGGCGACATCGATGTCGGGTCGGGCACGATCACGACGATCACGGCCTATCGAACCTGGGATGCCACCGAGTTCCGCGAAGGCGACTGGATCGACACACCAGCACCTTATGTCGGCAACGGCTTCGCGCAGCTGCACGACTACGGTCCGCAGACGACCAAAACCTTCTCTCAAGAAATGCGTTACGCCTCGAAGGGCGGCGAGACCGTCGACTATGTCCTCGGCATGTATTTCTCGAAGACGGACTCCGAGCGTTTCTTCCAGCGCAATATCTTCAATTGCACCGCGAGTACGCTCGCTGTCGATTCCACCGGCCAGCGTCCCTGCCGCTCGGGCTCCTCGACTTACGTGAGCACGTTCTCCAACGCAAAATTCGGAGCGGATTTCAAAAATCTGGCTGTTTTCGCTGACGGGACATTCAACGCCTCCGATCGCCTGCGTCTGATTGGTGGTGTCCGATGGACCTCGGACGCACTCAGCTATTTCCACAATCGCACGCCTACGACGTTCTCCGGGCAGCCTGGTATCCGTACAGACCGTTCGGATTTCACAGGCAGAAACTCCTCGGATAACGCGTCGGGTCGCGCGGGATTGCAATACGACGTCTCCGACGATGTCATGGTGTACGCGTCTTACGCGCGTGGATACAAGGGCCCGGCATACAACGTGTTCTTCAACATGACGGTGAACAACACGCCGCTCATCGAAGCCGAAACCGCCAACTCCTATGAAGCAGGCATCAAGAGCACGCTGTTCGATGGACGCGTACTCGTCAACGCCGCGATCTACGATGCGAAGTACGATGACTTCCAAGCCAACAACTTCACGTTCTTGAACGGCACGCTCATCACGACGCTGACGAATGCCGGTGAAGTCTCCTCGAGCGGTTGGGAAGTGGACATCCAAGCGCGTCCGAACAGCATGCTGACGCTCGGCGCCGGCATCGCTTACAACGACGCGAAGGTCGACAATTTCTTCACGCCGCCCGGTTCGACCCCTTCGGTTCGTTCGGGAACCAAGCTGCCGCTTGCTCCGGAGTGGAAGGCCTCGCTCGTGGGTGAGCTCAACATCCCGATGGGCACGTTCACGCTCACCCCGAATGTGGTTTGGGCGTATCAAGACGATAGCTTCTCGGATCTCAACGAGCCCACTGCGCTGAAGATTCCGTCGTACAGTACCGTCGACGTCTCGATCGCACTCACCGATGCTGACGATCGCTTCCGGATCGCTCTGATCGGTCGCAACATGACGGATGAGGCTTACACCGTGCTCAAGACGAGTGGCGGCCCGGGTGGCGCGGTGCGTTTGCAGATTCCGCGCGATGCCGATCGTTACTTTGGTCTTCAGGCGCGCTACAACTTCGGGACCAAATAAGATCCTGAGGTCGTGTTGAAGATCATCGACCTCGCGCTGCGAGGTCTCGCAAAACTGAACGCCCCCATCGCAAGATGGGGGCTTTCTTTTTCCGCGATCCTGCTTGCGCTCATGTTGCTTGTTGCGCTTGCTCAAATTCTCTCGCGAGCCATTTTCAACCATACGCTTGATTGGGCGGAGGAGGCGGCACGCATGGCGCTTGTGTGGTCGGCCTTGCTCGCTGCGCCGATGGGCTACCGCGCTGCCGGGCATGTCGCCATCACGGCCTTCATCGAAGGGCTGCCTCCGAAGGTGCTGCAACTCACCGGCGTTATCGTGAATCTTCTCGTTGGCTGGATTTGTCTGATGTTCCTGCTTGAGAGCGTCGACTTCGTCTCGCGAGGATCAACGATCATGTCGACCGGACTCGGAATCCCGATGTCCGATGTGTACGTGATTGTCCCAATCGCGCTAAGTGCCTTATTGCTTGTTGCGATGGAGGCGACATTACGTTTGGCGCGAGCCTGGATGACCGAACAAACAGAAGATGTGTTGGTGGGTGTTCTGCCCCTGATGCAGAAAGACGGGGAGAGCTGAGCGATGTCCGCTGCCTTCTTCTGGTTCCTCGTCCTGCTGATGGCCTTTGGTACGCCGGTGGTCTTTGCGTTGCTGCTTGGCCCGGGCTTGAGTCTTCTGCTTGACGGCGAGACCCAGTATTTTCCGGCATTACTCGCCCGATTCTATAACGGAATCGATAGTTTTCCGCTGCTCGCCGTACCGTTTTTCATTCTTGCTGGCGAGATCATGAACGCGGGTGGAATCACCGCGTCGATCGTGCGTTTTGCGCAGTCCCTCGTCGGCCATGTGCGAGGCGGCCTGGCCCAGGTGAACGTCCTGTCTTCAATGATTTTCGCAGGGATCTCCGGTTCCGCCGTGGCGGACGCGTCGGCGATCGGCAAGATGATGATCCCGGCGATGGAGCGCGAAGGATATCCGCGCCCCTTCGCTGCAGCGGTCACCGCGGCGGCGGCTGTGGTTGGCCCCATTATTCCGCCCTCAGGCATCATGGTTTTGTACGGGTTCGTGATGAACGTGTCTGTCGGCGCGCTCTTTGCAGCGGGAGTCGTCCCTGGAATAATCATCGGGCTCGCGTTGATGGGCACTATTCGATTGCTCGCCAAGCGGTACAACCTTCCGCTCGCGCGTCCGAGAGCCAGTTGGAGCGAGCGGGGTACGGCCTTCAAGGGCGCGTGGCTCGCGATGTTATTGCCCGTTATTTTGCTCAGCGGGATGTTGAGCGGCGTGTTTACGGCTACGGAGGCCGCGAGTGTCGCCGTGGCTTACGCGCTGTTCGTCACCATTGTCGTCACGCGGAACGTCGGAAAGGCGGAGCTCGCCTCAATATTCAAAGCGACCGCCTTGCAATCGGGAGTGATTTTGCTGCTCGTCGGTGCGGCGGTGACGCTGGGTTGGCTTGTCACGGTCTCCGGGCTTGCGAAGGGCATCGCCGACGCCATGCTACTGATCACCGATGATGTGTATCTGCTGATGTTTCTGTTCAACCTTCTGCTGTTTGTCGTCGGTATGTTTCTCGATGCGGGACCGGCCATTCTGATTTTGGGCCCCGTTCTCTCTCCGGTATTCATCGGTTTGGGTGTTGATCCCGTGCATTTCGCGCTCATCATGTGCGTGAATCTGACGATTGGACTTGCCACACCGCCGATGGGTCTTTTGCTGTTCGTGACAGCATCTGTAGCCAAAGAGAAAGTCGAAAATATCGTGCGAGCTCTCATACCGTTTTTGGCGGTCGAAGTCCTCGTGATTTTCCTGATTACTTTCTTTCCCTCTCTCGTCCTGACCCTCCCACGCATGCTCGATCTCATGTGAGCCCGTCATGACTTCGAGACTGCGAAATATGTTGCTGGTGCTAATCACGATCGGATGTGTGATCGGCATCCTCAGTTCTAGAGCCGAGCAAGCGGAGTTCACCATTCGTGTGGCGTTCCTCGCATCCCAAGATGACGAGGACTACATTGGTGCAGTCGCATTTCGCGAGTCACTCAAGCGACAACTTGGCGATCGAGTCGAAGTGCAGATTTATCCGTCGGGTCAGTTTTGTGGAAACGAGCGTGAGTGCATGGAGGCACTTCAAAGCGGAATCCTCGAGGTTCACCAGACGACGATCGGAGGTCTCGCAGGGCTTTACGGTCCTGCGCAAGTCCTCGATCTTCCTTATCTCTTTGCCAATGACGACATCGCGGAATGCGTCATGGATGGCCCCGTACCCAAGGCGATGGGCGAGGCCATGCTGAAAGATGGCCTGGGTTTACGTCTGATGGCGGTAGGAAACACCGGTGGCTGGCGGAGCTTTGCGATGACCGAAAGTCGCATTAAGTCGGTTACCGATCTCGACGGGCTGCGCATTCGAACCTTACCGTCCGCGCTTGAGCAGGAAATGGTCAGAGAGCTCGGCGGCAGTCCCATGGCCTTGCCGTTCTCCGAAATTTATTCAGCGCTCGGTGCGGGGATGCTCGCCGGCACCAAAAACAGCATTCAAGATGTGATGGGCATGAAGTTTGACGATCACATCAAGCATGTTTTCGTCGATCGTCATAGTTACATGTCGGCGATTTGGTGGTACTCGGAAAAAGCTTGGGAGCGACTACCGCCCGATATTCAGGCGGCCGTAACGATCGCATATGGTGAGCTCGCGGCAGCAACTCGAAAAGCAGCTAAGGATCGCGAGCGCCCCGCGATCGAAAAGTTTATCGCCGGCGGAGGTACTATCGATTATGTTACCGACGCGCAGCGCGCCGAGTTCAAGGCGGCGACAGCGCCGTTACGTGATTGGTATCGAAACAAATATCCTGGCGACTGGCTTGAGCGAGTCGATGCCGCTGTCCGCCAATGTGAGTCAGGATTGCTGAAGTCGACCTCCTGAGTAGGAGTCTGTACGTGAAAGTGTTGTTCGTCGATGCAGGAAACTATTGCCGTTCGCCCGCTGCTGAGATCGTTGCGCGAACGATATCTGCTCGTCGCGGGGCGTCGGGCTGGCAGTTCAGTTCTGCGGGACTCAAGGACAAGCATGTGGGGGATTCCGCAGATCCGAGATCTATTGAGGCCTGCACGGCCCGTGGATACGACCTAACGGCGTTTCGATGTCGCGAAATCACTGACGACGATTACCTTTCACACGACATCATCCTTGCTATGGATCGCGATAACGCGGCGCAGCTTGAAACCAGGAGGCCAGCCGGTAACAAGACACCCGTTCGCCTTTTCTTGGGTGATCGGGAAGTACCCGATCCGTACTATGGGGAGAGCGATGGATTTTCTTTTATGATGACCCAGATAGAGGAGGGCGTTCGAGCGCTTCTCTCGAAGGATCAAGGCTAGAAAATCCCAAAATAGAACATTTTCTTGGGGGTGACGGGGCGGATTACCGATGTAACTCTTTCGGTAATTCGCGAAGACGGTTACTAATTCTCCCGTGACATCCCCCAGCGATCCCGCCGATTCTTCTGCCGATCAGGCCGAAGTAATGTCTAGTAGGCTATCCTCCACCCGTTTAACGGCGGGTGGAGGATATGTTGATGAGTTCAGGGTCGTCGCAAAGTGGATTGCATCCGGCGATTGAGAAAATTCTCAGCCGTAGCTCGACCAAGAAGTTTGCTGATACGCCGGTCACTCGAGCTCAGTTGGAGCTCCTGCTCACCGCGGCGGTTCGTGCGCCGGATCACGGGCTTCTCGCTCCTTGGCGGTTTACGGTGCTGGAAGGAGACAGCCGCACGCTTCTGGGGGACGCCATGGCTGCGGCGCTACGCGAGAAATCACCAGATGCGGACCGTGAGCTACTTGACCGAGAGGCCTCAAAGGCCATGAGGTCGCCCACTTTGGTGGTGGTGTCTGCGGTGTCCCAGGCACACCCTAAAGTTCCGGAGATTGAGCAGTGGGTTGCGGTGGGTGCGGCTATCCAAAATCTGTGGATTGCGGCGGAGTCTCTAGGTTTAGGGGTAGCTTGGAAAACGGGCTCCCATGCTTATAACTCGTCTGTTAAAAAAACTCTTGGGCTCGCCCCGAACGAATGCATCATTGGGTTCATCCACTTGGGAACGCCTGTAACGAAAGGGCCTTTGCGCACGGCGGACATTGAGAGTCGAACCCGATGGCTCTAGCGCATCAGTTAATCGATAGGCGCCACACTTAAAATCACGCCGTTTTCATCCGCGTAGAGCCAGTCACCGGGGGAGATCGTGACGCCGGCGAATGACACCATGACATCTCGTTCGCCCGTACCCTCTTTGCGAGGAGCCATAGGACATACTGCGAGCGCGCGAACTGCCAAGGGCATGGTCTTGAGGAACTCGACGTCTCTGACGGCCCCGTTGATCAGAACTCCAGCCCAGCCATTTTTGATGAGGATGGAACCGAGGACGTCTCCAAAAAGCGCGCGCTCAAGTGAACCGCCGCCATCCACGATCATGACTCGACCACCGCCCGGAGTACTCAGGGTGGCTTTTAGGAGAGCGTTGTCCTCTCGACAGCGGATTGTGGTGACCTGCCCATGAAACTTGGTGATCGTTCCAAAGTCTCGGAATAGAGGCTGCAAGACTCGGATCTGGCTGGCGTGGTCGTCCGCGAGATCACAAATGCTTCGGGGCATACTTGTTACCGTGAGTTTATGAGCATTGACTCCTGGCATTATGCCCGATAGGAACCATCTTCAGATGTCATCGACTGGTAGTGCCGACAATCATGACGCCGATATGGGACTCGTGCTTCGTGCCGCGCGATTTGCTGCATGGAAGCACCGTGATCAACGGCGCAAGGGACGTGGCGCAGTGCCTTACATCAACTATCCTCTCGATCTCGCACATGTGCTTTGGTTCGAGGGTGGGGTTGCTGATCCGGTCATTCTGGCAGCTGCGCTACTACACGACACACTAGAAGATACTCAAACGACGTTACAGGAGCTTCAAGGGGAGTTTGGAGAGCAGGTGGCTTCGATTGTCATGGAGGTCACTGATGAACCCACCCTCAACTGGCGCGCACGAAAAAAACTTCAAATCTCAAGAGCACGCCTCGCTTCGGCTGAAGCAAAACAAGTGAAGCTCGCAGATAAAATTTGTAATCTGCTAAGTATGGTGTCGAGCCCGCCCAATGGCTGGCCTGTTGAGCGTCAGCGAGCGTACTTTGATTGGTCGAAAGAAGTGGTGAATCAGATCCGAGGCGTTAATCCCGAGCTCGAGCAACGCTTCGACCAGATATGGAAACGCCGGCCCTAAGGCCGGCGTTTGTCGGGAGAGAAAACTCTTGAGTTGGCTAGGCTGCGTAACGCTTGGCCATATCCTCGAGCGGCACAATCTTGATTTTTGAAGCTTTTCCAGCGCATCCGAAAGCCTCGTATCGCGCAACACAGATTTCTCGGGCGGCGAGCATGGCTTCTTTCATGTACTTGCGCGGATCGAACTCGGCAGGGTCTTTATTCATCGCGCGTCGAATCGCGCCGGTCATTGCCAAGCGGATATCTGTATCGATATTGATTTTTCGAACGCCGTGTTTGATGCCTTCGAGAATTTCCTCGACGGGCACGCCGTAAGTCTCTCGGAGTTTTCCGCCGTTCTCTCGGATGATTTGTAGCCACTCTTGCGGCACGGATGATGACCCATGCATCACGAGATGAGTGTTCGGGATTTTGGCGTTGATTTCGCGGATGCGCTGAATAGCCAGAATGTCGCCCGTCGGTTTACGTGAAAACTTGTAGGCGCCGTGCGAGGTACCAATGGCAATGGCCAACGCGTCAACGCCGGTTTTTGCGACAAAGTCTGCAGCCTGATCGGGGTCGGTCAGGAGTTGGTCATGGGAGAGTTGCCCCTCTGCGCCATGCCCGTCTTCCTCGCCGGCCTGCCCAGACTCGAGAGAGCCGAGGCAGCCGAGCTCACCTTCGACTGAGACCCCTACGGCGTGCGCAATACGCACGACATGACGCGTGACATCGATGTTGTAGTCGTACGGGGCCGGGGTTTTGCCATCTTCCTTGAGCGAACCGTCCATCATGACGCTCGAAAAGCCCGAGCGAATGGATTGCACACAGACGGAAGGGCTGGCCCCGTGGTCCTGGTGCATCACGATCGGAATGTGGGGATAGCTCTCAACGGCCGCTTCGATGAGATGCCGGAGAAACGGCTCACCCGCGTACTTCCGGGCCCCGGCCGATGCTTGCATGATCACCGGACTGTCGGTTTTGTCGGCAGCCTGCATGATGGCCTGAACCTGCTCGAGGTTGTTGACGTTGAAAGCCGGGACGCCATAACCGTGTTCGGCGGCGTGGTCGAGCAACTGTCGCATCGAGATCAGAGCCATGTGGCGATCCTCTTCACGAATTTATTGATGTTTGTATTCTATCGAAAAGCGTCGTTGACCAAAGTACGCGGGAGCTCAGTCCTCGATCAAGAAGCTCCGCAGCTGCTCTGACCGACTGGGGTGTCGTAGCTTGCGAAGCGCCTTAGCCTCGATCTGGCGAATGCGCTCACGTGTGACATCGAACTGCTTGCCGACCTCTTCAAGTGTATGGTCGGTATTGAGGTCAATTCCGAAGCGCATGCGCAGCACCTTGGCCTCGCGAGGAGTGAGTTGCGAGAGCACGGCATGAGTGGTCTCGCGCAAGGACTCGGCCGTCGCCTGATCGATGGGTGAAGCAACCGAGGTATCTTCAATAAAGTCGCCAAGATGTGAATCTTCATCGTCGCCAATCGGCGTCTCCATGGAGATCGGCTCTTTGGCGATCTTGAGCACCTTGCGAACCTTATCCTCAGGCATCTCCATGCGCACGGCGAGTTCCTCGGGCGTGGGCTCGCGACCCATCTCTTGGAGCATTTGCCGCGAAATCCGGTTGAGCTTGTTGATGGTCTCGATCATGTGAACCGGAATGCGGATGGTTCGTGCCTGGTCGGCGATCGAGCGCGTGATGGCCTGACGTATCCACCAAGTCGCATAAGTTGAGAACTTGTACCCACGACGGTATTCGAATTTGTCTACCGCCTTCATGAGGCCGATATTGCCTTCCTGAATGAGATCGAGGAACTGAAGTCCGCGATTCGTATATTTCTTTGCGATGGAGATCACGAGTCGGAGATTGGCCTCGATCATCTCTTTCTTGGCCCGACGAGCCTTGGCTTCGCCGATCGAGACTTCGCGGTTGATTTCCTTGATTTCGATAATCGAAAGGTGGCGAATCTTTTCGATTTCGCGCAGCACAGCTTGCTTGGCACGGATGTCGTCGGCAAAGCGTCCGAGTGGCACCGACCACTTCTTGCCGGCTTTGACGTGCTTAGCCGCCCAACGATCGTTAGTCTCGTTTCGAGGGAAAGTCGCAATGAATTCCTTACGCGGCATCCCGGCATCGCGGACGGCGATAACCATGATTTCTTTTTCGAGCTGCCGGATTTCGTTGATGTGGGAGCGCAAATTGTCGATGAGCGCTTCAAACATACGCGGCGACAGCTTGAGTTCCATGAACTCGCCCGCAAGCTTCTTGCGGATTTTTTGCGTCTTCGGGTCTTCGACGCCAACCTTGGCCATCGAATTGAGCATCTGCGTATGCAGCTTGATCATCGAAGCGAAGCGATTTGCGGTCTCAACCGGATCGGGCCCGGTATCGACAGCTTCTTCGCTGTCGTCCCCATCCTCGGCTTCCGTTTCTTCTTCGGCGGGTGCCGAGGCATCGACCTTGGTCGGATTTTGCGGTTGCGCGATGACATCAGGCGCATTGGGATCGATGAAGCCCACGAGGATGTCTGCAAGACGGCCCGTGCCGCCCTTCACGTTTTCGTAAACCTTGAAGAGGAAGTCGAAGGTGGGCGGATACGTTGCGAGCTGTCCGCGTACGGAGTTCAGACCTTCTTCGATGCGCTTGGCGATGCTGATTTCGCCTTCTCGGGTTAGCAGTTCGACGGTACCCATCTCGCGCATGTACATGCGAACTGGGTCGGTGGTGCGGCCGAGCTCCGCATCGAGCGCCGCAAGCGCGGCCGCCGCTTCTTCGATGGCCTCTTCGTCTGAGGGCGCGGTGGTCTCTGGCGCGAGCAAAGATTCACTCTCGGGCGCCTTTTCATAGACCGGGATGCCCATGTCGTTGATCGTGTTGACGATCTCCTCGATCTGCTCGGGATCAACGATTTCGGAGGGGAGGTAGTCGTTCACCTGGGCGTAGGTGAGATAGCTCTGCTCCTTACCGAGCGCGATAAGTTGTTTGAGCTGCGACTGGCGCTCTTCGGGCAACGCGAGCGGGCGACGCTCGGGCAGCGCGAGAATCTTGCTACCTTCGTTTGAGGCAGCTTTGGACGCTTTTGAAGAGCCCTTCGGTTTGCCCTCTGCGACTTTCAGCTCCGGTGTCGGAGCAGCCGGCTTCGCGGCGCTCTTCGTATTGGGCGTCGGTTTGCTGCCGACGGGAGCCTTGGCCGGAGCGGCGGCTTTGGCCAGCGCAACGCCCTTTGTGGGCGCAGTCGTTTTGGCAGGCGCAGCACCCTTCGGCGAAGAGACAGGCTTTGCGGCCGGCGCGCCTTTCGCGGCAGGCTTTGGGGACGAAGCCGTGGCGGTGACTTTCGTAGAAGACTTGGGAGCGGCCTTCGCTGCCGAAGCCGCTTTCGTAGCGGGCTTCGCCGCCTTCGGTGCCGGCTTAGCGGCTTTGGCCGCGGATTTCACTGCCGGTTTGGCAGCCGCCGGGCGCACGGATTTCTTACCAGGGAAAGCCTTGGGTTTCTTGCTCATTTGGATGCCTGCCGGGTCGGGGCCCGGGCCTTGGAAGCGAACCAGAAACTATACGGGAAACAAGGGGTTTTAGCCAGATTGCAGGGCTCGAAAAGGCGGTAATTCGGGGGTGACTTACCTGCCGTTTCGACCTGTCATCAGGTGCTGCAGTTCCGAGCGTTCGGTGGGCGACAAACCGGTCGATTTTTCGCGCTCCAGGAGGGTATCCAATCGACGCCGCCGTTGCTCATCCCGCATCCGAGCTAGTGCGTTGCGTATCTCCTGTAATGCCGCCTCGTCGGTAGGCATCAGCGATTCAGCCACCGCGAGTCGAGAGAGGCGTTCCGATTCGGGGCGATCGCGCCATCTTTCCAGAAGCTGGCCGGTATTGGCGCAGGGGTTTTCTCGAAGATCGGACACGAGCTCGCGAAGGATGTCAGAGCCCGGCTCATCGAGGCTCGAGAGGATGTCGAGATCAGAGTCGGTCAGTCGCGTGGCGACCTTCGGGTGATGGACAAGCGTGAGAACGGTCTGTCGCATCAGGCCTCCGCGGCCTGCGCTGCGTGACGAGGATCGCGAGCCTGAGGCTTCTCGGTCGGTCGTGCGGCGGTTACCGGTGAAGCCGGTGTCACTGCTGCCCGCGCCGCCACTCGCCCACAACTCACGAAGTCGAGCCGAGGGTAATCGGATGGCCTCGGCGAGGCGTTCCACCAATAGTTCTCGATAAACGCCTTCCGGGACCTTGGCAACGAGTGGACGAGCCAATTCAGCGAAACGCGCGCGACCGTCGGCATGGGCGAGATCGACCTGAGACGAGAGCTCCTGAACGAGATACTCGGACAAAGGCAGGGCCTGGTCGAGACGCGACTCAAAGGCCTCACGACCTTCCTCACCCACCAAGGTGTCGGGGTCATGCCCGTCTGGCAGGAACAAGAACTTTAGCTGCCGTCCCTCGCGGACCTCAGGCAGCGCGTTATTGAGCGCACGCCAGGCGGCGGCGCGTCCCGCTCGATCGCCATCGAACGCGAACACCACCTCGCTAACGAGTCGGAACAGTCGCTTGAGGTGCTCGGGTGTCGTGGCCGTGCCGAGGGTGGCGACGGCGTAATGGATGCCGGCCTGATGAAGTCGGACCACATCCATGTATCCCTCGACCACCATCAGGCGATGAAGAGGCGCTCGCGTTTGACGAACCTCGTAGAGTCCGTAGAGCTCGCGGCCCTTATGGAAAAGCACCGTCTCGGGCGAGTTCAAATACTTGGGTTCGGCTTGATCGATGATTCGCCCACCGAAGGCAATGACGCGCCCGCGAGCATCTCGGATGGGGAACATGATGCGGTCGCGGAATCGATCGTAGTAACGCTCACCTTCTCGGCCAGAGCCGCCGTCACGCTCGATGATGAGACCGCAGGCAAGTAAGGCCTCTCGTCCTTTTGTATCTTTAGAGAAACGATCAAGGACTTCATTCCACGAATTGGCTGAATATCCGATACTAAATCGTTGAATGATCTCAGCGCTGAGTCCGCGATTCGAAAGATACTTGGAGGCGCGTGAATCGGATTGGAGTTTGGTAGCCCAATGTTTGGCGACCTCGGCCATGAGGCCTGCGAGGTCTGCCTGATCCCGACTTCGATCGTCGTTGGGGCGCGCTTCGCGGGGGATCTCGGCGCCGAGTCGCGAGGCCAATTCCTCGACAGCCTCAACGAAACCGAGCCGGTCGTAATTCATTAGAAAACCCAATACGGTGCCGTGCGCACCACAGCCGAAGCAGTGATAGAACTGCTTGTCCGGGCTCACCCAAAACGAGGGGGTTTTCTCATCGTGGAAGGGACAGCAGGCGCGAAATTCTTTACCGGCTTTCTTGAGCGGCACGCGTGCGCCGATGAGCTCGACGATGTCGGTACGACCGACAATGTCGTCAATGAAACTCTGGGGAATTAGCCCGCCGCTGCGCCCGCTCATGGGCAAATAGTAAGCGGTCGGTTCAGCCGGCGCTGAGCTTTGCCTTAATGAGGGCGCTGACGGCACCCATATCCGCCTGGCCCGCGGCGCGGGTTTTGACGAGCGCCATCACCTTGCCCATGTCCTTGACCGTCGCGGCGCCGGTCTCGGCGATGGCCGCCGCGACGAGCGCTTCGATTTCGGACTGGGACAGCTGGGCTGGCAAATACGCCGAAAGTTGCTTGGCTTCCGCGGCTTCTTTTTCGGCGAGATCGGTGCGACCGCCGGCTTCGAACTGGGCGATGGCTTCTTTGCGCTGCTTGATCATTTTTTCGATGACCGACAGCACTTGGGCGTCATCGAGCGTAATTCGCTCGTCCACCTCACGCTGCTTGATGGCAGCCTGAAGCATCCGAATGACCCCAAGACGCTCCTTTTCTGCGGAGCGCATGGCGTCTTTCATGTCTTGGGTGATGCGCTCCTTGAGCGACATCGGCAGTTATCGCACGCGAGAAATGCTGGTTCGCGGCGAAGAGCGCTTCTGATGGCGCTTCACGGCGGCAGCTTTCTTGCGCTTACGCTCCTGGGTCGGCTTCTCGTAAAATTCGCGTCGGCGAAGCTCGGTGAGGACACCGGCCTTCTCGCAGGCGCGCTTGAAGCGACGCAGGGCAGCGTCGAAATACTCATTTTCTCGTACACGAACGCTCGGCATCTCGACCTCAACCCCTTGATTAATAAGGAATTCCTAAAGCGCCCTGCGGAAACAGGGGCGGGGATTCTAATGATCCCCGGAGCAAAAGGCAAAATCGTCGGTAGTCCATGCGCATCCTCGCCATCGAATCTTCCTGTGACGAATCCGCTGCGGCCGTTTTTGACGGAGAGCGCGGATTGCTTGCGCACGAGGTGTTTTCGCAGATCGATTTACATCAGGTTTATGGGGGCGTGGTGCCGGAACTTGCCTCCCGAGACCACGTTCAGCGCCTGCTGCCAATGATTGATCGAGTTCTCGCTCGGGCAGGTGACGATGGCAAGCCGCTCGAGGGCGTCGCGTACACGGCCGGACCCGGTTTGATCGGTGCTTTGCTGACGGGAGCCGCGTTGGCGCGCTCTTTGGCGCACGCGTGGTCCATCCCATCGCTGGGTGTTCATCACCTAGAAGGCCATTTGCTCGCGCCGCTGCTCGAGCCTGATCCGCCGTCGTATCCCCACGTGGCGTTACTCGTGTCGGGCGGCCACACGATGTTGATCGAATGCGCGGGCGTGGGGCGTTACACGCTGCTCGGCGAGACGCGGGATGACGCTGCAGGCGAAGCCTTTGATAAGAGCGCGAAGCTTCTCGGGCTACCATATCCCGGCGGTCCGCACTTAGCGCGTCTTGCCGAGTCGGGTCGCCCGTCGCAATATGTGTTTCCGCGGCCCATGCTCGATCGACCGGGACTCGAGTTCAGTTTTTCAGGATTGAAGACAGCGGTCCTTCACGCCGTGCGTTCACTGCCCAATGCCGATGTTCAGGATCGCGCGGACATCGCACTCGCACTGCAAGATGCCGTCGTCGATACGTTAGTCGCCAAAAGTCTGCGGGCCGTGGCGCACACCGGGCTCGACACCCTCGTTGTTTCAGGGGGTGTGAGCGCGAACCGATGTTTGCGCTCGCGTTTAGAGGCCGCCGCCGCGAAACACGGTGTTCGCGTGTACTATCCGCGCCTCGAGTTCTGTACCGATAACGCGGCAATGATTGCGGTTGCGGGGCATGCGCGGCTCGCGGCGGGTGAGCAAGACGCTGCTGGAGTACGTGCGCGGGCCCAATGGCCGCTCGACAGTTTACGTCCGCCTGGAAATTTTTGAGGAGTAGTGGAAATCGTGACGACTCGTGCTGCCGACAAAATTTTCTTAAGAGGTCTCGAAGTCGAATGCATTATCGGCTTCATCGATTGGGAGCGCCGCGTGAAGCAGCGTATCCAGATCGATCTTGAGTTGCCGGTGGACTGCACGCGCGCGGCGCGTTCCGACGATGTGGTCGATACGCTTGATTACAAGAGCGTTGCCAAGCGGGTGATTGCGTTCGTCGAGGCGTCGGAGTTCATGCTCGTCGAGACGATGGCGCATCGTATGGCGATGGTGATTCTCGAAGAGTTCGGCATTGAGTGGGTTCGTATCTGGATCAACAAGCCCGGCGCGATCCGCGGTTCGCGCGATGTCGGTGTCGCCATCGAACGTAATCGTGCGGATCTTGCTGCATCCAAGTAACTAGCGCTGATGACTCGAGTATTTGTAGCTGCGGGCAGTAATGTCGACGCCGAGCGAAATCTTCGTTTAGCGTCGAGTGAGGTCGTTAGGGCTTTCGGAAAGGTCGAGTTTTCGCCGGCCTACCAAAACGTCGCGGCAGGCTTTGAGGGCGACGATTTCATCAACTTCGTAGCGGCGTTCGATACTGACTTACCGGTGCGAGGGGTCGTTGCCGAGCTACAGCGTATCGAGGGGCTGTGCGGCCGAGAGCGTGATGCGCCGAAGTGGGCGCCGAGAAGTATGGATCTCGATATTTTGCTTTTTGGAGACATGGTGTGTGCCGAGCCCGGGCTTGTATTGCCGAGGCCCGACCTACTGCGCCGTGCCTATATGCTCGGGCCGATGGCGGACGTGGGCGGTGAAGTCGTCCATCCGCTCGAAGGTCGAAAGATTTCGGAGTTGTGGGAACGATTTGATCGTGACGCACACCCGTTGACGCGGATCGAGTTGTCACTCAGCGCTCAATGAATTCACCAAGCGACGCTGCGACCTCCATCGACCGGCATCACTTGTCCGGTGATGAAAGGGGCATCTGCTGCAAAGAAAAGAGCAGTGCGTGCGATATCGAGCGCCGAGCCGCTTCGTTTGAGCAGAGTTCTTCCAACGATTTTTTGTTGAAGCTCCGCGTCGGCGACGCCATCGGCAGGCCACATCACGGGGCCCGGCGCGATCGCGTTGACGCGGATCTGCGGACCGAGTTCGCGAGCGAGCGAGCGTGTCAGCATGATGAGCCCCGCTTTGGCGATGCCGTAGACCGGGTAGCGCCGCAGCGGACGCATGCCATGTATGTCAACGATGTTGAGTATGAGGCCATGCGAGAGTCGCAACGCCGGTGCAGCAGCCTGAGACAGAAACAACGGAGCCTTCAAGTTTGTTCCGAGCAGGTCATCCCAATGCGTTTCGGTGATTTCGCCGACTGGGGTTGGATAAAACGTGGAAGCATTGTTGACCAGAATGTCGAGTCTTCCGAATCGCTCTTGAGCAAACTGCGGAAGCTTGCCGAGATACATCGTGTCGAGCAGATCTCCGCCGATACATGCAGCGCTGTTCGCGCGGCTGGAGTTGAGTTCGGCGATGAGCGACTCGGCTTCTTTGGCCGAGTGCTGGAAGTGCACGATGACCGTTGCGCCGGCACCGTGGAAGACCCGGGCTACTTCGGCGCCGACCCGACGGGCTCCTCCCGTGATCAGTGCAACCTTGCCCGAGAGGGGTTGGTCGGGTCTCACGGGGCTCGAAGAATGCGGATCGCTCATAGGTCCCGATTATGACGCGGCGCGGCCCAGTCTCAATCTCGAATGCGGGAGAAAAGGGGCTTCCGACGCCGTCCCCGGATGCCTTGGCGCACTCGGAGCGAGTTCGCAGCCTGATCGTCGAGAGAATTAGCGCGGCAGGCGGGTGGATCTCGTTTGCCGAGTACATGCAGTTAGCGCTTTATGCGCCTGCGCTCGGTTACTACAGCGCGGGTGCCGCCAAGTTCGGCGGCGAAGGCGATTTCGTCACGGCACCGCTCATTTCGCCGCTTTTCTCGAGAACTTGCGCGCGCCGGATCTCGAGTTGGTTGGGCGGCACCGGTACCGATGCCGTTCTCGAGTTCGGCCCCGGGACGGGTCGATTTGCGGCCGATGCGCTCGAGGTGCTAACCGAGCCCGGATCGGCGCTGCGACGCTACGCCTTGCTGGAAGTCAGCGGTGATTTACGTGCAAGGCAAGTTGAGACATTACATTCGATGACAGGCGTCGAGTGGATCAATGAATTACCACGCGGATTTCGAGGCGTGGTGTTTGCAAACGAGGTGCTCGACGCATTGCCCTGTGAGCGGTTCGTAGTTCGCGGTGAGACGTGGTGGCGACTTGGCGTGGGGCTCGGTGCCTCAGGATTCGAGTGGCGTGTCAGGCCGCCCGACGGGGCTGCTCCGGGCGACGCTGAGTTCATCGAAGCAGCCGAGCAGCGCATCAAAGATTTACTTCTGCACGACGAGATTTTGCCAGAGGGATATTGCGGTGAATGGCATCCTTGGCTTGATGGTTGGATGAGTGCCCTGTCTGCCGCGATGGATCGAGGAGTCGTCCTGCTTGCCGATTACGGATTGCCGCGACTCCACTTGATGCATCATGATCGGATGCAGGGCAGCCTTCGCTGCCATTACCGGCACTACGCGCACGGCGATCCTTTTCTTTTGCCGGGACTCGGCGACATCACGGCGTGGGTGGATTTCTCGGCGGTCGCCGAGTCGGCCTCTCGAGCGGGGTTCAAAGTAACGGGCTTTACCACCCAGGCTGCATTTTTGATGGGCGCGGGTATCGAGCAGGAACTTCAGATAATGGCGACAGGCCTCGATCCGGCGAGCCCCGATTACCTTTCGCTCGCCCATGGCGCTCGAACGCTCTTGCTGCCCGGCGAGATGGGCGAGTCGGTGAAGTTCATGATGCTCACGCGAAATCTCGACGAGGGCGAGATCGCCGATGAGCCCTCATTCTCCTTGAGAGACCTGCGCGATTCGCTTTAACGCCGCAAGGCGCTTGGTGCGCAAACGCTCACCGATCGCGGCGCCGTCGAGCCCTTCGCGTTCGGCTTCAGAAAGAGAGACGGCGCGTGCGATTTCGAAAGCCTGTTCTACCCGGGCGCGTTGTGGATAGGGCTTATCTTCAAACCCCAGACGACCACGAGCATCACACTCGCACGCTTCGAGAAATTCGTTGAAGCGCGCTGGCCGACGGAAAGCATCACAATGTTCGAGCAACTCTAGAAGTGTGCTCGTGCGCAGCTCGAGCCCGCGATGTACGTGAGTGTGAAATCGGCTCGCAAGCACACCGAGCTCGCGGTGCTCTTGCGGCACTCGCAGACGTGCGCACAGCGCCTCGATAGCCGGTAAGCCGAGCGTTTCATGCGCGTGGTGTTTAGGCCATTCGGATCTTGGTGTCAGCGCTTTGCCGAGATCATGAACGAGCACAGCAAAACGTACGGCTTGCGAAGCTCCACGAGAGGCGGCGACTTGAAGCGCAAGCAGCGTGTGTTCTCCGGTATCGACCTCAGGATGCCACTCGGGCCGTTGGGGGACGCCAAAGAGCGCATCGATCTCTGGCAGGATCACGCGCAGCCCGCCCGTCTCGCGTAGCAACTCAATGGCGGCGCGAGGGGTTGATTCATCAAGCGCGCGGGCAAGTTCGCGCCAGACGCGTTCGGGCACCAAAGCGTCTACCTCGCCTGATTCGACCATACGCCTCATGAGGTTTATGGTTTCTGGCGCGACGGTGAAGCCAAGTGATGCAAATCGTGCGATGAATCGTGCAACGCGCAGAATGCGAACGGGATCCTCAACGAACGCGGGCGATACGTGACGCAGTACGCGCTTCTCAAGATCTTCACGACCGCAGAACGGGTCGATGATGTTCCCCGATGGGTCTCGCGCCATCGCGTTGATGGTGAGATCACGTCGCGCGAGATCTTGCTCTAGGGTGACCGATGGGGAGAACTCGGTAGTGAATCCGCGGTAGCCCGGTGCAACTTTGCGTTCGAGTCTTGCCAGGGCATATTCCTCGCGCGTCTGCGGGTGCAGAAAGACCGGGAAGTCCTTGCCCACCTGTTGATAGCCGCGCGATTCGAGCTCGACCGGTGTTGCGCCGACCACAACCCAGTCTCGCTCGCCCACGGGGCGACCGAGCAGCTCATCGCGGACGGCGCCGCCTACGAGGTAGATGTCCACGCACCGATGTTAACGCGATGGACGGATGTACGTGGGCGCGATGCTACGTAGCGGGGTGGGCGTGATGCCCAAACGAGCAAACCCGTTGTCCTGGCAAACATTATCGACCGTCAGGGATAAGAAGTTGTCGGTCGAAAAAGGCTTGCCGGGTACAAAGTCCATCAGACGCGCCTGAAGCCGTCCGATGACGTCGGGAAGTGCGATGACATGCGCTCCGGTACCCGCGAGCGATCCGGTGTAGCGCACCAGATCTGCGAGTGTGATGACCTCAGGCCCGCACAGATCGTAGGACTGTCGGCTCGTAGCACCGCCTAACAGGGCGGATTCGAAGCTCGAGACCACGTCATCGATCCAGACGGGGGAAAACTTGGCCTCAGCGCGCGCAAGGGGTATGAAACCGCCACTTAAGTGCAAGAGCCCGGCGAATCGATTGAGGAGAGAGTCACCGCGACCAAAGATCACCGAAGGGCGGAAGATCGTCCAATCAAGCGAGGCAGGCGCTGCGCGGACATGTCTTTCGGCGATACCTTTGGAGCGCAGGTAGTGACTGGGTCCGCCGTCGTTCGCGCCGAGGGCGCTCATGTGCAGATAGCGCGAGACGCCCGTCTCGATGCAAGCTGCGATCGTTTTCCGAGTGAGTTCGGCGTGTGCAAGGTTGAACCCACGACCCGATCGGCCTTTTTCATTGAGGATGCCGACGAGATTGATCACGACCTCGCTACCGGCAACAACTTTCCTCAGGGCTTCGGGGTCATGGACGTCAGCGCGGATTCGCTCGACATTGGGGAGTACCGCGAGATGCCGCGCAGCGTGAGGATTACGCGAGGGTAATCTGAGTCGGTGGCCTGCTGTGGCAAGACGCGCGACGAGCGCACTACCGACGAAGCCGGTGCCACCAAGCACCGTGATGTCGAGCGTACGCATGATCAGCGGAGCAAGATGATGGCCGTTTCGCCACCACGCCTGATTTGCAAAACGATCGTCGAGCCGCCGCGACTCGCCGACGCGCGCCACGCTGCGCTGAGATCCGCGCTACTGGCGATGCGCACGCCATTCGCAGCAACGATGATGTCGTTCGTGCGCAACCCGGTGTTCGCCGCTGGGCTACCCGGTGTGACGGATCGGACGATCACACCGCCCGACGGGGCATCCTCGAGCTGCGCGCCCTCGAGCGCGCGGTGCTGACTACCCTCGGGTACGTTACGGGAGTCACTTGTCTCGCTGGTGGTTTGTGCCGCAGGGTCTGCGACTTCCGCAATGACCTTACGCGACTGCCCGTCGCGCAGCAGTGCGATCTCCACTTTTTCCCCAACGCGTAGCAGTCCGATTACGTTACGAAACTCGGCGGCAGATTTAACGTTGCGCCCATCGAGAGCCGTGACGATATCGCCCGCTCGAAGTCCTGCTCGCGATGCTGCCGAGTCTTTTGCGACCTGAGTGATCAGCGCGCCCCCCGTATTTTTGAGCGCAAGCGCATCGGCGACGTCAGGCGTGACCGGTGCGATGGTGACGCCTAACTGACCTCGTTTCACTGATCCGAACTTGATGAGTTGATCAGTGATGCTCCGCGCCATGTTGACCGGGATCGCGAATCCGATCCCGATATTGCCGCCGCTACCCGAGAGAATCATGTTGTTGATACCGACGAGTTCCCCGCGCAGATTGACGAGAGCGCCCCCTGAGTTGCCGGGATTGATGGAGGCGTCGGTTTGAATGAGGCTTTCATAGCCGTCCGGATTCATGCCTGATCGACCAAGCGCGCTGACGATGCCGTACGAGACCGATTGCTGCAGACCAAACGGATTACCAATCGCCGCAACATAGTCTCCAGGTTCGAGTTGATCAGAGTCGCCGAGGACGATCTGCGCGAGATCAGGCGCTTTGATCTGAATGACGGCGATGTCCGTGCGCGGATCGCTGCCGATGACCTTGGCGGGGAACTGACGCTGGTCGGAGAGCGTCACGGTGATTTCACGCGCATTCTCGACGACGTGGGCGTTGGTGATGATGTGACCGTGCTTCGCATCGACGATGACGCCGGAGCCCGCAGATTGGAAGGGGCGCTCTCGCGTGCCCGCATCGGGCGGTACATTGAAAAAACGCCTGAAGAAGGGATCGTCGAACAAAGGATTGCGTCCCTGCTCGCGCACGGAACCCTGGATACCAATGCTCACCACCGCGGGCGATACCCGTTTGATCATCGGCGCGAGTGAGGGCATTGGCGCGACGGTTCGATTGTTCGGAGCCTGCCCCTCCGCTGTTTGCGCTGCGGCGTACGAGGAGGGCGCAGCCGCGGCGAGCGCGGCCACGGCCAAGGGTCCGAGAAGGGCGATTCGGCGCAGCAGAGGTTTCATGACGGATCTCCGTCCCGGATGAGAAGGGGGAACCGGGGATATGCGGATCTTCAGGGTTCTTTCAAGAGGATAACTTGTGGGTACTGTGTGAAAAGACGCAAAAACACAAGATGTTGTAATCCCGGCTGGACAGAGTTGTTCGTCTCTTCTCCCATTGCGTAACAAATTTTCCAGCCTAAATCACCATAAATTATTGATAAATATGATTTATTTCAGTATATCCGAATGGGAATCAAAGTCTTGACGCTCCATGGGGTCATGCTTACTCTCTGCCCCTCGACACTACATCTTGTGCGTCTCGCAAGAGTCGGAGGGTGGAGTCGGGGAAGGGGGATTGGCCGTATTTGCGCGGCTAACCAATAAAGAAAACAAGGTTTGCGCAGGTCCCATGGGCGGTCTTGTCGGCTTTCATTGGTTTTCCCGTCGTTTTGTGGGCAACTTATTTGGAATTTGAGGGCCGGCTCAGGCATGAACAGCGTTGTGAAGCTCGAAACCAAGGACGTCGACAGCATTCCTTTTCAGGAAGCGTCGATCGACATCTGGGACAAAAAATATCGCCTCGTTTCAAAAAGTGGTGAGCCGGTCGACAAATCTATGGACGACACCTATCAGCGTGTCGCCCGTGCGCTGGCCGATGTTGAGGCCCCTGCAGAGCGCGAGCATTGGCATGAGCGATTTCTTTGGGCGTTGCGCCGCGGCGCGATCCCCGCCGGACGCATCACCTCCAACGCCGGTGCGATCGAACATAAACCCGCGACGTCCACGATCAATTGCACGGTGTCGGGAACCATCCGCGATTCGATGGACGACATCCTCAATAAAGTTCACGAAGCTGGCCTGACGCTGAAAGCGGGTTGTGGCATCGGCTACGAGTTTTCCACGCTCCGTCCTCGCGGCGCGTACGTGTCGGGTGCGGGCGCGTACACCTCTGGCCCGCTCTCGTTCATGGATATCTACGACAAGATGTGCTTCACCGTATCGTCCGCCGGCGGTCGTCGCGGTGCGCAGATGGGTACGTTCGACGTCGGACATCCCGATGCCATGGAGTTCATTCGCGCCAAGCGTGAGAACGGCCGTCTCCGACAGTTCAATCTTTCGCTGCTGATCACTGACGAATTCATGGCGGCGGTCCGTGAGGATCGCGAATGGAAACTCGCGTTCCCGTTGTTGCGCAAAGAGTTCGACGCCGAGAAGCCCGATCTCTCGGACGAAACCAAATACGTCTGGCGCGAGTGGCCGTACTCCGAGAACTTCGTGGTGGGCGAGAGCGGTCTCGTCGCCTGCAAGATCTACAAGACGGTGCCGGCCCGACGTATGTGGGACGTCATCATGTCGTCGACCTACGATTTCGCCGAGCCCGGGTTCATCCTGATCGATCGCGTCAATGAGATGAACAACAACTGGTGGTGCGAAAACATTCGTGCGACCAACCCCTGCGGCGAACAGCCGCTGCCGCCGTACGGCTCGTGCCTTCTGGGCTCCGTCAATCTCACCCGATTCGTGCGCAATGCGTTCACCGAACAGGCCGAGTTCGATTGGCAAGAGTACCGCGAGGTCGTCAAAGTATTTACCCGCATGCTCGACAATGTCGTCGAGGTGAATGGTCTGCCGCTTGAGGGACAACGCAACGAGATTCTTCACAAGCGCCGTCATGGCATGGGTTTCCTAGGCCTTGGCAGCACGATGACGTTGCTGCGCATGAAATACGGCTCACCCGAGTCGGTGCAGTTCACCGAAGATGTGTCGCGCGAGATGGCGATCGCAGGCTGGGAAGCCGCACTCGATCTGTCTCGCGAGAAGGGCCCTGCGCCGATCATGAACGAAGAGTTCACGGTCACCGGCGAGATGCTGCGTAAGCGCCCCGAAATGGCACGTGATGGCTGGAAAGTCGGATCAAAGATTCCGGGACGAGTTCTGCATGCGCGCTACAGTCGGTATATGCAGCGCGTGGCATCCGTCGCGCCGGCATTGGTCGACCAGCTTGCTTTGGTCGGCGCGCGGTTTACGCACCACACCTCGATTGCCCCGACCGGAACGATCTCTTTGTCGCTCGCGAATAATGCGAGCAACGGCATCGAGCCCTCGTTCGCACATCACTACTTCCGTAACGTGATCCGCGAAGGCAAGAAGTCCAAAGAAAAGGTCGACGTCTTTTCTTTCGAGTTACTCGCTTATCGCGAGATCATCAATACGAAGGCGATGCCGAACTCCACCAACCCGACTGAGAAGCTGCCGGAATATTTCACAACGGCCGACGACATCACGCCGATCGAGCACGTCGATATCCAGGCTGCGGCTCAGAAGTGGGTGGACTCCTCCATCTCGAAGACCGCCAACGTCCCGACAGATTTCAAGTACGAATCGTTCAAAGATATCTACCTTTACGCGCACGAGAAAGGCCTCAAAGGCTGCACCACCTTCCGCTTCAATCCTGAGGCGTTCCAAGGTGTGCTCGTCAAGGAAGAAGATCTCAAGAACACCACCTATGTGTTTACGCTCGAAGACGGCTCTGAGATCTCCGTGAAGGGTGACGAAGAAATCGAATACGACGGCGAGAAGCACAGCGCCGCCAACCTGTACGACGCCTTGAAAGAAGGCTACTACGGCAAGTTCTGAGGATCAGTTTGTCTATGGCTGCTATCAAGATCGATCGAAAGATCTCCAAGTATCGCGTTCAAAAGCCGGGAGCAGAACCTGCGCCGATGCCTGCTGTCACCGAGCGGACGACCTCTCATGGCGGAAAAGTCGTTCGTCTGACCGAGGAAGTTCAGCGTCCGGAGGTGCTGATCGGCTCGACGTACAAGATCAAGACTCCGGTGTCCGATCACGCGATGTACGTCACGATCAACGACATCATCCTCAACGAAGGCACTGAGCACGAGCAGCGACGTCCGTTCGAAGTCTTCATCAACTCGAAGAATCTCGACCACTATCAATGGATCGTCGCGTTGACGCGCATCATCTCCGCGGTGTTCCGTAAGGGTGGCGATGTCACATTCCTCGTCGAGGAACTCAAGGCCGTATTCGATCCGCGCGGCGGCTATTGGCAGCCGGGCGGAAAGTTCATGCCCTCGATCATTGCCGAGCTCGGCCACGTCATCGAGAAGCACCTTCAGACCATCGGGTTACTGGGTCGTACGGAACTTGATGAGCATCAAAAAAAGCTCGTCGATGAAAAGCGTGCGGAGTTTGAGGCTCGCGCGAAGCAAACCGATGCGTTCGCCAAGTCTCATTTTCCTGAGGGTGCGCAGCTCTGCTCCAAGTGCAGCACGGCGGCGGTCGTCATGATGGACGGCTGCATGACTTGCCTCAATTGCGGCGACTCGAAGTGCGGGTGACGCCTTGCGGCGCCTGGCACTCTCTTTAGCCACCTCCCTCGCTTTCACAGTCTTGGTGTCGCCCGCGCTCGGAGCGGGCCAACCCTCGATCGTTCCGCCCGATCAATCGCAATCGGCCGAATCGATATCGCGCGAGATTCCGCGCCCGGCTGAACTCCAAAGAGACGTCGATTTTTGGATTCGGGTCTACAGTGACATCACCACGCTCCAAGGTTTCTTGCACGACGAGCGTCATCTCGGTGTGGTGTACGAAACACTCGATCTCGCGCTTGCGGGGCCGCCCGGGTCATCTCAACGGCGCGAGTTGATCAAACGAGCCAGGGATCGTTGGACCGCAGGACTCGATGCAGCCGTTCATGCGCTCGAAGCCGGCACGGCAGAATCGGTCACCGGCGATGCGCGAAGGGTGCTGCAACTTTGGGGTAACGATGCGACGCCCGCGCGTTTACGCGAGGCGCGTGCCGAGGTTCGATTCCAGCTCGGACAGGCTGATCGATTCCGGGCTGGGATTGTGCGTTCCGGCACCTGGGAATCCCATATTGCACGCACCTTCGATTCTTTGGGGTTGCCGCCTGAGCTCGCTGCATTGCCGCACGTCGAGTCCTCCTTCACGCCGAGCGCTTACTCGAAAGTGGGCGCCTCAGGTCTTTGGCAATTCATGCGTTCGACGGGGCGTCTCTACATGCGGGTCGACGATATTGTCGATGAGCGCCTCGATCCATTCCGATCCACTGAAGCGGCTGCAAAACTCTTACTCAGCAATTACCGTTTGCTTGGAAGTTGGCCGCTGGCGATCACGGCCTACAACCATGGCCCCGGAGGAATGCGGCGAGCTCGTCAGATGATGGGCACGGACGATTTCGGTGTGATCGCTCGCAACTATCGGAGTCGAACTTTTGGTTTTGCCTCGCGAAACTTTTACCCCTCGTTTTTGGCTGCACTCACCATCGACCAGGATCCACAACGCTTTTTTCCGGGTGTCACTCGTGCGCCGGAGATGCAGTTCCACGAGATTCCCATGCCGGGCTATGCCGATATCAAGCGACTCGAGAAAGCACTCGACGTGCCGATGGGGCAGTTAAGAGACCTCAATCCTGCATTACGGCCGGCTGTGTGGTCGGGAGAGCGACTCGTCCCCCGTGGATATCGATTGAGACTGCCGCCCGATCGGGCAATTTCCTCGGATGAATTCGTCGCTCGGGTTGGTGCCGATCAGATTTACGTCGCCCAGATCGGCCCTCAAGCGCACAAAGTGGGCCGTGGTGAAACCCTGCATCAGATTGCGCGAAAATATGGGCTGAATGTCCGTCGTGTCGCAGAGCTCAACGGACTCGATCCGTCGGCCAAGCTCAAGCGCGGCAGAGTGCTTCAGTTACCCGATGACCGTCCATCGACGCTTGCCGAGCTGGCCGTCCAGACTCCGACTCCCGCGGCAGATTCCAGCCTCTAGGGCGCAGCCGCTCAGCCGACCTTCTATAATGTGAGGCATGGGGCGTCTTGCCATCCTCCTTACGCTATCGGGCGTGCTCTTCGCGCCTGCGGCCACGAGCAGCATTCAGCAGCTGCCGATGGCGACGGAAGTCGTCGTTCATAAATCTGCGCGTCGTTTAGAGCTATGGCGTGGTCCCACGCTCCTTCGAGCCTATCGCGTATCGCTCGGCCTGCGACCGGACGGGCACAAACAGCGCGAGGGGGATTTTCGAACGCCTGAGGGGCGTTACCTGCTTGACTCGCGTAATCCTCGGAGCGATTTTTTCCTCTCGATCCGTGTGTCGTACCCCAACGAGCGCGATCGAGCTCGAGCTCGTCAAGCCGGCGTGCCGCCGGGCGGGCTGATCATGATTCATGGTTTGCCGAACGAGCCGCGTTGGCCGCCCGAGCATTATGCTCGTGAGGACTGGACAGATGGATGCATCGCACTTAATAACGCAGACATGATCGAAGTCTGGATGCTGGTGGCGGACGGGACGCCAATCGATATTCGCCCCTGATTCGGAGATTGTCTTGGAAACCAGTATTGTCATCCCTGAGGTCGTTGATGCCCGCGTCGCACCACGCGGTGCGCTCGAGAGTCTGTCCCAAGAAGAAATCGAGCAGTTGCTCTCCACGGGGCAGGGCGGTCTTTATCCTTTGTTTCGTCAGTGCGCCTTGGCTGTTCTCAACGCTGGCAGCGATACCGACGATGCGCGAGAAATTTTTGAGCGCTATCGAGACTTCGACATCCGTATCTTGCGACATGCCTGGGGGGTGAAGCTTGAGATCAAAAATGCCCCCGCCCGGGCTTTCGTCGACGGACAGATGATCCGCGGAACCAAAGAACTGTTGTTCGCGGTACTGCGCGATATCGTCTATACCGCCAATGAGATCGTCGATAGTGGCCGTTTCGATTTGAGCAGACCTCAGTCGATCACGAACGCGGTGTTCCATATCCTGCGTAATGCTCGGCTCCTCGACCACAAGATCAGACCGAATCTGGTGGTGTGTTGGGGTGGTCATTCGATCAGCCGCGAAGAGTATGAGTACACCAAGCGAGTTGGGTACGAGCTCGGGCTGCGCGGACTCGACGTCTGCACCGGTTGCGGTCCGGGAGCCATGAAGGGTCCGATGAAGGGCGCGACCATCGGCCACTCGAAGCAACGCATTAGTTCAGGGCGGTATGTCGGTTTGACCGAGCCTGGCATCATCGCCGCCGAGCCGCCGAATCCGATCGTCAACAACCTCGTGATCATGCCCGATATCGAAAAGCGACTCGAGGCATTCGTCCGAGTGGCGCACGGTCTCGTAGTCTTTCCGGGCGGCGCAGGTACTGCGGAGGAAATCTTTTATTTGATCGGCATATTGCTCGATCCTGCGAACGCCCAGCAGCCCTTTCCGGTCGTACTGACGGGTCCGCGGAGTAGTGCGGCCTACTTTGAGCGAATCCGGGATTTTCTCGCGGGCACCATCGGCCACGCAGCGCTTTCCCGAATCAGAATCGTCATCGACGATCAGGCTGAGGTGGCACGCATTATGGATCGTGGCTCCGATGAGGTACGTGACTTCCGTAAGAAAAATGGCGACTCATTCAACTTCAATTGGCTACTGCGTATCGACCCGGAGTTCCAAAAGCCGTTCGAAGTCACGCACGCCTCGATGCGTACATTGACGCTGCACCGCGACCAAGCTCCGCACGAACTCGCGGCAAATCTTCGACGCGCGTTCTCCGGCATCGTGAGCGGTAATGTCAAGGAGCAGGGTATCCGGGCGATCGAACGGCATGGACCGTTCGAGCTCACGGGCGACCCGGCGCTCATGGGAATGCTCGATGACTTACTGGCGAGCTTCGTCGCTCACCAGAGAATGAAGCTGCCAGGGACAGCGTACGTCCCCTGCTATCGAATCGTTCGGCCTTGAAATCGGGCCGGGGCGCCCCAAATCCCCCTTCCAACCATTTCCTGCTGGATTTCAGGGAGAGGATCTAATGTCCGAGAATGCCGAGAAGCATGGTTTTCAGGCCGAGGTGAAGGAGCTTCTTCGCCTGATGATTCATTCGTTATACAGCCACCGCGAAATTTTTCTGCGCGAGCTGATTTCGAACGCCTCTGATGCAAATGACAAGCTACGCTTCCTGTCGCTTGCACAGCCTGAGCTGATGTCGGGCGATGCAGAGCTCAAAATTTGGGTCGATTACGACGCGACAAAGCGAACGCTATCGATACGCGATAACGGCATCGGGATGAATCGGGATGAAGCAATTGCTCATCTTGGAACCATCGCCAAGTCGGGAACGGCTGACTTCTTCAAGCGCCTGACGGGCGATCAACAAAAAGACTCGCAGCTGATCGGACAGTTTGGTGTCGGATTTTATTCAGCCTTCATCGTTGCTGAAGAAGTCGAAGTGTTTTCCCGAAAAGCGGGTGATCTCGAAACGTCTGCGATTCGTTGGGCCTCCAAGGCTGATGGTGAATTCACCATTGAAACGACCACTCGAGAAGAGCGCGGTACTATGGTCGTGTTGCATCTCAAAGAGGACGCGAAAGACTTTGCCGACGGCTGGCGACTGCGCTCCCTCGTTCGTCGATACTCCGACCACATCGCCTTCCCGGTGCTGATGCGCAAGGAAGGCGAGGCGACTCTCGACTGGGAGCCGGCTAACCAGGCGCGGGCGCTATGGACTCGTGCTCGAAGCGAGATCACTGACGACGAGTACAAGGAGTTCTACCAACATATCGCGCATGACTTCTCTGGGCCCCTTGCTTGGAGTCATAACAAAGTCGAGGGCAAGCGTGAGTACACCTCGCTTCTTTACTTGCCTAGCCGAGCACCGTTCGATCTCTACCAGCGAGATGCATCGCGTGGGTTGAAGCTCTACGTACGTCGGGTCTTCATCATGGACGACGCCGAGCAGTTCCTGCCGATGTACCTGCGGTTCTTCCGTGGCGTCCTCGACTCGAATGATCTTCCGTTGAACGTCTCGCGCGAGTTGCTTCAGCAGGACAGCGAAGTCGAGGCCATGCGAGCTGCCCTCACGAAGCGTGCCCTCGATTTGCTCGCGCGTCTGGCTAAGGAAGAGCCCGATAAATATTCTGCGTTCTGGAAGGAGTTCGGACCCGTCCTGAAAGAAGGCACCGGCGAGGATCCCACGAATCGCGAGAAGCTTCTGCCGTTGTTACGGTTCGCGAGTACGCACGACGAGAGCGACGATCCGAAGACCACGCTATCGGACTATGTCGGGCGCATGAAAAGCGGGCAGGAGAAAATCTATTTCATCATCGCCGACTCAATTACGGCTGCTCGAGGTAGTCCATACCTCGAAAAACTGCGCGCGAAAGGTGTCGAGGTGTTGCTGCTTGCCGATCGAGTCGACGAGTGGATGATGGGCTATTTGCGTGAATTTGAGGGCAAGCGCTTTAAAGATGTTTCACGTGGTGATCTCGAGCTCGGCGGGCTCGAAGACGAGGCATCGAAGGCGGCAATCGATGAGGCTGTCAAAGAGAATAAAAAGTTGCTTAAGCGTATCAAAGACGCGCTGGGTGATCGGGTATCGGAGGTGAAGGTCAGTTCGCGCCTCGCCGATACGCCGGCCTGTCTCGTTCTGTCGGAGGGCGATGTGGGATCTCAGATGCGCCGTATTCTCGCCGCGACCGGGCAGGCTGTGCCCGAGGCGAAACCGTCGATTGAAATCAACGTGGGGCACCCGTTAATCCGTCGACTGGATGGGACGCGTGCGGAGGATGAGTTTGTAGAGCTTGCCCTGCTTGTCTTCGACCAAGCCAAATTGGCGGAGTCAGGGTCGGTGGGCAACCCAGGTGAATTTGTTCGTCGGCTCAACAAATTACTCGGGCAGTTGATGACACCGACTTGATTCCGGGCCTCGGAGCCGGCATGGCATGTCATAATCTCGGCATGAAAAAGCCCGTTCCGACGGATGACGAGCTTCGCTCTCGGCTATCCCCTTTGGCGTATGAAGTAACTCGTAACAAAGGGACGGAGCGGGCATTTACCGGGGCCTACACGTACCACAAAGATCGGGGTGTCTACGCCTGTGCGTGTTGCGGTGCGGAGTTGTTCCACTCCGATACCAAGTACGATTCGGGCTCGGGCTGGCCGAGTTTTTGGACTCCGCTCGCCGAGGGGCGAATCCGGGAGCATCGCGATACGACCCACGGGATGGTTCGGATCGAAGTCGTTTGTGCCAACTGCGATGCGCACCTCGGACACGTATTTCCCGATGGACCGAAGCCCACCGGATTACGCTATTGCATCAACTCCGTCTCGCTGGCGTTCGCGCCAGAGACTTCCTCGAGTGGTGATTCGACATGAGAGTAATCGTCTGGACTTTGATCGTATCGATCGCCGGCATTATGTTGGCGACCTCGTTTTTTCCCATGTTGCTTGCGTCGAATCGCGGCGACACCATGGCTCAGGAGGCCTCGATGTCAGAGCTCGTCAAAGAAGATCTCGAAATGGGTACCGGCGAAGAGGTGACGTCGGGTCAAACGGCGGTCGTGCACTACACGGGTTGGCTACACGATCCTTCTAAGCCCGAGGGCAAGGGGAAGAAGTTTGATAGTTCGCGTGATCATGGCGATACCTTTGCCTTCACGGTCGGCGGTGGTCAGGTCATCCGTGGTTGGGATTTGGGCGTCGCGGGCATGAAGGTGGGTGGAAAACGTCGACTGATTATTCCGGCTGAGCTCGGCTACGGCGCTCGCGGGGCGGGCGGAGTCATCCCCGGCGGCGCGACACTAGTGTTCGACGTCGAGTTGATGGCTATTCGCTGATCGATCGTGCAAAGGAGAGTATCCATGTCGAAATTCATGACCGCAGTGTTGGCCGCTGCGATGACGATGATCGTGTATGCGCCAACGAGTGAGGCGGCAACGCTCATTCACGCCGGTCGCGTGATCGACGGTGTAAGTCGCGAGTCGTTACGCGAGCGTACGATCGTCATCGACCAGGGTCGAATCACCTCGATCGAGTCAGGTTTTCGTAAGCCGTCGCCGAGCGACACGCTCATCGATTTGCGTAAGTCCACGGTGATGCCTGGCCTCATGGATATGCACGTGCATCTCACCAGCCAGCAGAGCCGAAGTAGCGAACTCGATCGATTCAAGAAAGATGCGCCGGACGTCGCGATCGACAGTGTGATGTTTGCGGAGCGTACGCTCATGGCTGGCTTCACGACGGTACGAGATCTCGGTGATAGTTTTCGCGCGAGTATCGCGCTACGTAATGCAATCAATGCTGGAAAAGTTCCGGGCCCTCGTGTTTTTGCCGCCGGCAAGTCGATCGCCACGACGGGCGGGCATGCGGATCCCACCAATGGTTGGGCTGCCTATCTCAATGGAAACGACGTAGGACCCTTACAGGGCGTCGTTAACGGCCCTGAAGAGGCCGCGCAGGCCGTACGTCAGCGTTACAAGGATGGGTCCGATCTCATCAAGATCACTGCGACCGGCGGAGTACTTTCAATCGCCAAGAACGGGCTTAACCCGCAGTTTACTGAAGAAGAGATTCGCGCAGTCGTCATCACGGCGCGGGACTATGGGTTCAAGGTAGCAGCTCATGCCCATGGCGCAGAAGGAATGAAGCGCGCGGTGCGTGCAGGCGTCGACACGATCGAGCACGGTACGTTCATGGACGATGAGACGATGGCGCTCATGCGAGAGCGGGGAACCTGGTATGTCCCAACCATCACGGCCGGGCGTTGGGTATACGAGCGATCAAAAGAGGAGGGCTTTTTTCCCTCGGTGGTTCGCCCTAAAGCAGCGATGGTCGGTCCGCAGATCCAGGGAACCTTTGCCTGGGCCTATAAAGCGGGCGTCAAAATTCTCTTCGGTACGGATACGGGTGTGTCCGCACACGGCGATAACGCGCGAGAGTTTGCGCTGATGGTCGAGGCGGGTATGCCTGCGATGGAAGCCATCCAGTCAGCGACGTCTGTCACGGCGAAGTTTCTCGATATCGATGATCGACTCGGCAGCGTATCGGTCGGCAAGATCGCGGATCTCGTTGCGGTTCCGGGTGACCCCCTGGTCGATATCACTGCGATGCAGCGTGTGCATTTCGTCATGAAGGAAGGCGTTGTCTACCGCCAGCCCTGAGCGTCTCCTGTTGCCTGGGGCAGCAGGAGATGTCGAGACGCTCGTTGAATCGCCGCAGGGAGCCCCTCGCGCCGTCGCGTTGTGCTGTCATCCCCACCCGTTGTTCGGCGGCACGATGACCAACAAAGTCATTCATACCGTGGCACGGTCGTTCGTCGCGTCAGGCGCGATCGCGGTCCGCTTCAACTTTCGGGGTGTGGGACTCTCGGCAGGAGTGCATGACGAGGGGGAGGGCGAGACCCACGACGTCATCGCGCTCGCGCGATGGGCTCGCGAGCGATGGCCCGATTTACCACTCTGGCTTTCAGGATTTTCGTTTGGAGCGTGGGTCGCCCTTAGATCACAGACGACAATACAACCTTCATTACTCGTGACGGTCGCACCACCGATCGGTCGCTGGGATTTTTCAAAAATTGACTCGCCCAGCTGCCCTTGGCTGATTATTCAAGGTTCGCGAGACGAGCTTGTGGATGCGATGGCAGTCGAGGCCTGGTTCGTTTCTTTAAAAGATCGTTCTATAACCACGTCTCAATTGTTGGTGTTTCCTGACGCGGATCATTTCTTTCATGCCCGACTGCATGAGATACGCGAGGCCGTATCGCGGTTTGTGTCAGGTCACGTTGAAGCACGGAGCGAATAACCTACTCCGCGTACTGTGTGGATGAGCGGGTGTTCCTCGCTCCGATCAACTTCCTGCCTTAGACGACTGACGTGTACGTCGACCACGTTCGTCTGAGGGTCATAGTGAATATCCCAGACGCCTTGCAGCAGCATTGTCCGCGTCACCACTTGTCCGGCATGTCGGGCAAGAAACTCCAGTAGGCGGAACTCCCGGCTGGTGAGGTTGAGCGCACGGACTCCGCGCGTGGCCCGCCGCGCGAGAAGATCAAGTTGAAGATCGTCAACCTTGAGGGAGGTGAGAGCGGTCTGCGTCTTACGCCTCGTCAGGGATTCCACTCGCGCCGCCAACTCCTCGACCGCAAAGGGCTTGCCGAGATAATCGTCGCCACCCGCCCGCAGTCCGGCGACCCGCTCGTCGACCGAGTCGAGGGCAGACAACACGAGAACGGGCGTGGACCGTCCGGCATAGCGCAGGGCGCGCACGAGATTGAGGCCGTCGATTCCGGGGAGCATCCGGTCCGTAACGATGACGTCGAAGTGATCGGACAGCGCATTTTCTAGACCGATCCGTCCATCCGCACAATGCGCCGTGTCATATCCTCGGGCACGCAGGGTACCGATGATTTCCGCGGCCATCGTGGCGTCGTCTTCGATGAGGAGCATCCGAGTCATACCGATCGACACTTTATGGCCTCCGGTCGTGGCATGCTAGGGCCATGCGGATAACCATAGTCGATCGCCGAGGTGTGGCCGCCACGCTGACCGCGCTCAGCATCATGGTGCTGACTTTCGTGGGCGCCTTCACGTGGCTGCAGTACCGCATGATGGATGTTCATCAGCGCCAGATTCTGCAGTCCATGCAGCAAGAGTTGGTGTTGCGCCAAGAGTACGAGAAGGCCGCAGGGCGAGAGGCTACGGCTAACGGCATCGAGATCCGGAACCGAGTGGGCACGGACGGACGCTACTTCGCGCTCTTTACGTCGGCTCAGCAGCCCGTGGTCGGCAGCCTTTCAAAAATCCCAGGCGGATCGCGAGTTTTTGAGTCGCCGTTTAAGCCTTACTCGGTCGAGTTGCCGGATGGAACTCAGGCTCATGTCTCTCGTATCCAGAACGACGATGGCTCAATTTTCGTGTTGGTTCAAACCGACCAAGATCAACGGGAGATCGCCCAATCATTAGGCCGAGCGGCAGCGGCGACCACCTTAATCGTCATTCTGATCGGCGTGATCACGGCAAGCTTCTTAAATCGATACATGCTCGACCATATACGTAGTCTCGCAATGACCGCTCGCCAGATCATGCGAGGTCAGATGACCGCGCGGGCACCGGCACGACAACGACTCGATGCGATGGGCGCGCTCACCGCTACCTTTAACGAAATGCTCGATCAAAATGAGTCTCTCGTGACCGGCATGCGTACCGTGACGGAAAGTCTCGCGCATGATTTGCGTTCACCTCTGATGCGGGTCGGTCGATCCATCGCGGCGGCTCGAGAAGCAGACGACGACGCGGTTCGTGTGCAATTACTGACGGATGCGGAGAACGCCTCCACGCGTGCCCTGCAAACCTTCAACGCCTTGGTCGATTTGGCGCGGGCAGAAGCTGGACTTTCCCGCGACTCCATGGAGAAGCTTGACCTCGCATCGATCGTCACGGACGTTGCTGAGTTGTTTGAACCCTTGGCCGATGAGCGAGGGCAGCGTTTGGAGCGCGCCATTGACTCGGTCAAGGTGTTCGGTCACTCGCAAATCGTCAAACAAGCACTCGGTAATCTGCTCGAAAACGCGATCAAATTCTCTCCGCCGGGCTCGACGCTGAGACTAACGGTCAAGCCATCTGGAGAGCGAGCGGGTGCAGAACTCATCGTTGAGGACAGCGGCCCCGGAATTCCAGAGCATGCGCGCGAACAAGCCGTCCGTCCCTTTGTGAGACTGGAGAGCTCAGCTCGTCAGCCCGGGGCAGGACTCGGCCTCGCTATTGCCGCGGCCGTCGCTCGCTTACACCAAGGGAAGCTCATTCTGGAAAATGCGAACCCAGGGCTCAGGGTGCGATTGCAGTTCGGCTGTCAGTAATGGTTTTTTCTTTGAGGGGCCACTGCATGCAGACCTCAAATCCGGACGAACGGAACCCTTCGTGGCTCAGGTTACGGGCTTCGATACGACCGCGGTGCCCGCGAATCACCTGAGCGGCAATCGCGAGTCCGAGTCCAGTACTCGTGTCCGTTCGTTCGCTACCATTTGCAGCGCTTCTATAAAAAGGCTCGAAGATTTTCGCCAGATCCTCCACCGGGAGCCCAGCTCCGGAGTCGCGAACACGCACCCTTGCGAAGCGCTCATGTTCGTCGACGAGTATCTCCACCGACGCACCATGCGGAGTGTGCTTAAGTGCGTTTCGTATGACATTTTCCACCGCCGACTGTATCCAGTGCCGATCACCGACAATATCAAGGGGCGAGTCAGGTAGCCGACTTGAAAGAACCTTTCCGAGTTGCTCTGCCTCGAACCCGGCATCAGCAAGCACGCGCTCCAAAATAGAGCAAAGTTCGAGAGGTTCTGGCCTCCAAGACACCGCGCCCGACTCGAGACGGGAAACATCCAAAATTTTATCGATGAGCTCATCGAGCCGCGCGATCTCTCCGTCGATACGCGCTGCTGTCGTGGCAGCGGCGGCGTCGCGTTGAGCCAAAAGCCCCGACGCCAGTCGTATCCGAGTCAGCGGCGAGCGTACCTCGTGCGAGATATCGCGTAGCAACTGCTGTTGCCCCTTGATGAGAGAACTGATTTGGTTCGCCATCGAATTAAGAGAGCGAGCGAGTTGTCCGATTTCGTCGCGTCTTGATTGCGCAGTCTTGGATACTCGCGAGTCCAGTTTTCCGATTGCCAGATCTTCGGTGGTTTTCTGAAGTTCAATGATTGGACGAGTGATCGATCTTGCAAGTAAAAAACTGACTAATGCCGTAACAAAAAATGAGAGCGTCAATAAGGGAACAGGAATATCCCGCAACACACCGAAACCCGTACGCGGATTGACGGCGATCAGTCGAAAAACCTCGCCCTCGTCGCTGATCAGCTCGGGCGACTCTGTCGGAAGATTGAGAAATACGGCGGGAAAGTCATAGGCAAAGACATCGTCGGTATCAGCGGGGAACTCTGGTGACGAATTCGGACGCGTACGTCCGAGTAAGTCTTTTCCGTTCTCGTCGATGATGAGTACATCGAGACTGACGGAGGATTCGACGGATCTGCGCTCTGCCCAGGCTCTGAGGGAAGAGACGCCACCGTCGGCCAAGGCATTTGCAGCCTCTTGCGCAGCCACCAATAGGTCAGCCGCAGTTGCTTCTTTTCGTTCGGCAATCAACCATGAGGTGACGGTGATCGTGCCGACCCCCGTGACCATCAAGGCTACGAAAAATGAGACGAAGATTCGGAGCGCGAGTTTGCTCATATTGATCGGCGTAGCGGGCGCTCAGCGGGGATCCAACTCGATGAGCTCATAACCTGCACCGCGTACCGAGCGAATCTCTATTCCACTCTGACCCGATCGTTCGAGTTTTCGGCGGAGATTGCTGACGTGGGTGTCGATGCTACGATCATATAGGGTGAGTTTCCGACCAAGTGCTCGCTCGGTGAGTACTTGGCGTTCGACGGGTTGAGCGACCTCTTCCGCAAGCAAGTCAAGAATTCGGAATTCGGCTGCCGTCAGATCGAGCGGATGCCCACCGACCGATGCACGTCGACGTTTTAAGTCCAGACTGACGTGACCGATCGTTCGAGTCGCCTCGGAGTTCGACGGTTCGGGGCCTACTGAGGAACGACGTAAGATGGCTCGAATGCGAGCGGTGAGCTCTCTGGGATCAAACGGTTTGGCCAGATAATCGTCTGCACCGAGTTCGAGACCCAGTATTCGGTCGATCGCCTCGCCGCGTGCGGTGAGCATCATGACAGGCAGACGGGGCTTGATTTGACGAATGTCCTTGAGGATTTCAAATCCACTTCGCCCTGGAAGCATGACGTCGAGAATGACGAGGTCTACAGGATTTTGAGTTAGACCGGCGAGGGCGGTTGAGTCGTTATTGGCCAGGATGACTTCAAAACCCTCATGAACCATGAACTCCTTGAGCATCGAGGAGAGATCATGATCGTCATCAACAAGCAGGACGTGCGAGATCATCACGGGTAATGCTGCGACGATACTGTTCATTTGTCAGCCTGTAGCGGATGGCTTCACAGAACTTTACAGACTGTTTTCGCATCTTTTCGTTCATCGGCGGTCGAACTAGGCGAACATACGTTCACTGCGGGCGATTAATCGGAGAACATGTGATGAAAATGGCGTTGTCTATCGCGGCTTTAGGTGCCGCGCTTGTGTCGATGGGCGTACAGGCTCAAATGCCTCCGCCTCCACCCGGGGCGCCGGATGCTCGCATGGAGGGTCCGGGTGTCGAGCGTCGCGAGATGCGGCGAATCATCGTGCGGGGTGATCAAGACGGACCGCGCCCCATGATTCGAATGGAGCGATCCGGTGCCGATTTCATCGGTGCCTATGGTCTCGATCCGCGGATGATCCTACGGATGGCTGATGCGCTGGAGCTTACTCCCCAGCAGCGCGGCAAAATGACTGAGCTCGTGGAGACCGTACGTCCGGGAATGAACAAGCTTGCCCGAGACATTCGAGCGGAGTCGCAGCGTCTCAGAAATCTCGATGCGGGTGACACGAAGTATGCGAGTGAGAGTGCGGCAATCGCACGGAAGATGGGTGAGCTCACCACGAGCCTCGTCCAGCAAGGCGCCGATCTTCGCGGCAAGATGTGGCAGGTGTTGACGCCCGAGCAGCGTAAGCGCGCTGAGACCATGCGTGAGCGAGTGCGTGAACGCATGAAGGATCGAATCGAGATCCATCGCGGAAAGCCGCGCGCGTTAGTGCTGGAAGAGATCGACGAGATCGGTTGATCTCCCGAAAAACAAAAGGCCCGGAACGCATGACGCTCCGGGCCTTTTTTATTGCTCTTTTACGAGAGGCTGATCAGTTGACCATCGCCTTCAAGTTCTTGAGCGGCATCGCGCGAACCTTCTTGGAGGCCGGCTTTGCCTTGAACATCATCTTCTCGCCCGTGAAGGGGTTGATGCCCTCACGCGCCTTGGTGGCGGGCTTCTTGACGACCTTCAGCTTGGCAAGGCCCGGCAGCGTGAAGAGACCATGCGCGCGCAGGCTCTTCTTGATCTGACCGTTCAGAGAATCAAACACCGCCGCCACGTTCTTGCGGGACAGCGAGGTTTCTTTTGCGATCTGGTTGAGGATTTCCGACTTGGTCGGAGGACCACCCTTTTTCGCCATCTTGGAATACTCCTGGTTTTTTAGGTTTGCGCGTTGTTTTGCGCGTTGCGAACGGGGCGAAAAATAACATAGAGCCACGTCCTAGCAAACACTTTTTGCGATATTTCGGCTGAAAAATTAGCCTTTTCGTCTTGCCTTTTCTACCGTCGCGTAAGGTAGCGCGCGCTCATCGAATGAGGATCAGTAACACCTGGATGATGATTCCGGCCCACATGGGGGACAGATCCAGCCCTCCAATTGCCGGAACTGCGTTTCGGATTCGCTGCAGCACGGGCTCGCAGAGCGATTCGAGCAGGTCCTGAAGGGGTGATTGAACGCCTGGAGCGATCATTGAGGCGAGGGCATAGATAAAAATACCCCAGAAATAGAGCCATAAACCCGATCTCAGCAGTTCGATGGCGGCCGCCCAAACCCACGGTAAGGCATCGGGTAATGCTCCGACGAGGATGACGCTGAGCGCGGCCGTTTGGACGAGGGAGATGGCGAAAGCCGCGACGACCGAGGCGGTATCGATGCGTCCCATGGGAGGCAGCGCCCGTCGCAACGGCATGATCAGCCAATTGGTCATTCGCAAGATGGCGTCGGCAATAGGGTTACGGAAGTTGGCCCGGACCCACTGCAGCATCAACCGCAACAGGAAAACGTAGAGGAGTAGTGAGAAAAAGGTTTCCGCGAGAAAGAGAACCACTTGGTGCACGTTCAACCCCCTTTGTCAGCGTGAGCAGACAGTTCCCGACCACGACCGACTGCTGCGGAGACCGCTGCTGCGACGACGGCGTCGAGCCCTTGACGTTCGAGCGAGTCTATAGCGGCTGCGGTGGTCCCACCCGGGGAGGTGACCGATGTCCGAAGCGCTCCCAGATCGGCCTCTGATGTCGCGAGCAGGCCTGCGCCATGCAGGGTTGCTCGGGCAAGCTCAAGGGCTGTGGAGTCGGGCAGCCCGTGCTGACGACCGGCAGCGGCTAACGCTTCCGCCAATCGGAAAAAGTAGGCCGGACCGCTTCCCGACACCGCGGTGACGACATCCATCAGCGCTTCGTCCTCGACCCACACTACGACGCCGGTGGCCCCGAGGAGGGCGGTCGCCCGATCTCGTAACGTGGCATCAATATCGGGCGATGCGTAAAGCCCGGTGGCTCCGGCCCCCACCAGGGCGGGCCGGTTGGGCATCGCGCGAACCATGGCAACTTCCGCACCACACCACCCGCGTAATTGGGTGACCGATAGCCCGGCGGCGATCGAGATCACGAGCGGCCGATGCCGTTCGAGTTCTGGACGCAACACCTGTAGTGCGCGCGCCATATCCTGCGGCTTCACGGCAAGGATGATCGTGTCGATATCCGGGAATAGAGATCGACTGTCGGAGACGACCTCGACCCCGAGCTCACGACCGAGGGTGGCGGCCGTTGTGGCCGAGGCTTCGGCTATTTTGATTTGAGATGGGTTGGCGCCGCGCCTGAGTAGCGCCTCGACCAGGGCGCGGCCCATGTGGCCACCGCCCAGCACGCCGAGGCCACGACCAAGATCAGGTGCCGTCATGCCAGGGATTGTAGACGCTCGCCGAAGACGGCGGTGCCGATCCTGACATGGGTGGCTCCCTCGGCGATGGCGGCCTCGAGGTCGGCGCTCATTCCCATTGAGAGGGTATCCAGGGAGGCGTGTCGATCGCGAGCCTGAACGAAGAGTCGACGTAGCTCAGCGAACCAATGTCGTTGCCGGGCCGGATCGGTTTCGGCCGGCGGTATCGCCATCAGGCCGCGCAGTTGAAGACGGGGCAGGGACGCGATCGCTCCGAGTAACTCAGGCAGATCTCTGGGGAGCGCACCGCCCTTGGTGTCTTCGTTTCCGAGTCTGACCTGGACGCAGACCGAGAGCGGTGGGGCGTGGAACGGGCGCTGCTCCGAAAGCCTCGCCGCAATCTTGAGTCGGTCGACGGTGTGGACCCAGTCAAAATGTTCGGCGACGGCGCGGGTCTTGTTGGATTGCAGTTGCCCGATGAAGTGCCAGATCAAACGTCGATCGCGGAGGGCGCCGATTTTATCGAGGGCTTCCTGAAGGTAGTTTTCGCCGAAGTCGCGCTGACCGAGATCGGCGAGAGCCGCGACAGCGTCTATCGTTTGCTGCTTACTGACGGCGATGAGGGTGATGTCCTGGGCGGATCGCCCGGCCTCTCGTGCAGCGCTGTCGATGCGGCGATGCACCGCAGCCAGTCGATCCGAAGGCTTAAGCATCGAATACGGTGTAGCCGTCGAAGACAGGCCCATCGACACACACGCGCTTCATGGCCGGGCCGTTCGGTGTCTTGACCCGAACGGCGCATCCCGCGCAACCGCCTACGGCGCATACCATGAACTCCTCGAGCGAGACCTGGCAGGCCAGACCGAACCGTGCAGCAAGTTTTGTAGTCGCCTCGAGCATCGGAGTCGGACCACAGGAAAAAATTTCCACTTCGCGCAGTGTGCGTTCATCGAGCGTGGACAGCCAAGCCGCTGCGAGTTCGGTGACGAACCCATCGAAGCATCCCGGGAAACCACTGCGACTCGCGAGGCGCGAGGGAATGCCCCAACCATCGAGTAGCGGCATCGAAGCGATCACACCGTCCGGTATACCTGGCACGAGGATGGTCGAGGGGCGGGTTTGAAATGGAAACGGAATCTCTGACCCCATCAATACGAGCGGCTTCCATTCGATTCGACGATCAGAGGCGAGCGTTTCGGCGAGGAACACCATGGGCGGAATTCCGACGCCGCCGCCGATCATCAGCGGTCGAGGACGCTCGAGGTTCAATTGGAAACCGCGCCCGATGGGTCCGAGCACTGAGAGTTGGTCGCCGACGCGACGGCGCGCGAGCGCCGCGAGACCCGGACCCACGATTTTATAGAGGATGTCGATCCAGCCTTCACGAGGATCCGCGCGCATGATCGACAGCGGTCGGCGCATGGGGATGTCATCATCGACGGTGAGATGCGCAAAGCTGCCGGGCAACGCACGCGCCGCACACTTTGGCGCCTCGATGCGGATCACGAACTGATCGCCGGGGAACGATTGCTGCGCCAGCACCTTGCCATCCTCCAGGCAGATACTGCCGCGATGAGCGGGATGTTGAACGCTCATCGACGCCCTCCGGTCAGTGTGGCTTCGAGTACCGCCATGCGCACGGCGACGCCGTTTCGAACTTGATCACGAATGACCGACTGCGGGCCATCGGCGACGTCCGAAGCGATTTCGACGCCGCGATTCATGGGTTGCGGATGCATGACGATCGCATCGGATTTAGCTGCTCGTAGGCGTTCGGTCGTGAGACCCCACTCTGCGAAATAGGTCGCTTCATCGGGTATCGAGAGAGCAGCCATGCGCTCTTTTTGAATGCGAAGCATCATCACGACATCGCAGTGTTCGATTCCAGCCTCGAGTGACGTGAGTCGCGTACAGCCTTTGAACTCGTCCCCTGCGGGCATCATCTCCTTTGGTGCGACGATACGAACCTCCTCGGCACCGAGCGCGGTAAACGCTTGCGATGACGAGCGTGCGACGCGCGAATGACGGATATCTCCGACGATAGCGATACGAAGGCCTTCGATGCGCCCCTTATGCTGGCGAACGGTCAGCGCGTCGAGCAGACCTTGCGTCGGATGCGTCTGACTACCTGCGCCGCCTGAGAGGACGCTCACATGTTCAGCCACATGCGAGGCGACGATGTCCGGCACGGTCGAATCTGCATCGCGTAGCACGAATGCATCGACATACATCGACTCTAGCGTAGCGACTGTGTCGAGAACGCTCTCTCCCTTTAAGCGTGAGGAGAGTTGAATCTCAATGTTGATGACGTCAGCGCCCAATCTTCGAGCGGCGAGCTCGAAAGAGACTCTCGTGCGCGTCGAAGGCTCGGCGAACATGACAGCCACCGTGCGACCGATGAGCGAGTCGCTGCGCGCAGCAGGCTGTGACAGGGGGCGCGCGTAGTACGCCGACCGCTCGAGAAGGTGACGTATTACTTGAGGTGGCAAACCCTCCAACGTCAGCAAGTGCCGCAATGAGCCATCGGCTCGCAACTGCGTGGTCGGCGGGCGATTCGAGTCAGGCATCCGTCGTCGTTCCTCAGCGTTCGCCAGCGAGCCAGCGTTCCAGCACCACGGTGGCGGCGGCGCTATCGATAGCGCCCCGGTCATATCGTTTTCGATCACGCGTACTGCGTCGATCTCGCAAGGCCGCCTCGGCTTCGAGCGACGAGTAACGTTCGTCGACGAGGTGGACCGCCAACTTGAGCCGCTCGCCAAGTGCTTTGGCGAAGGCTTTCGCTCGTCCCGTCATAGGGCTTGCAGTGCCGTCCACATTATAAGGGCAGCCGACCACGAGCTGCCGGGCTCCGGCTTTGACAACCTCGATTTCGATGGCCCGCCATTCAATGTCCGTCAGCTCAGGGTTTTTGCGTTCGACGGCGGGCAGGGGGCGGGCGGTGCCGGTCAGCGTATCGCCCACCGCGAGACCGATACGCCGGAGCCCGAAATCGAAGCCGATCACGACTTCGGGAAGGCGAAACTCGCCCTCAGGCGTGGCCGGCGACATGACTCATGCGGCCGATGTCGATACCGAGCTGACGCCACACGGCGTGCCACCGGTCCTCGAAGGGCATTTCGAAAACGATACGCTCATCGACGGGAAGCGAGATCCACGCGTTATCGTGCATCTCTCGTTCGAGCTGCCCGACTTCCCATCCCGCATAACCCAACGCGATGAATGCATCGGCGGGTCCTTCTCCTCGCGCCATCGCCGCCAAAATATCTTTGGACGTTGTCACGTGGATCTGCTCGGAAACGGCATGTGAGGAGTCCCATCGTCCCGCGGGGCGGTGTACGACGAACCCCCGATCGCGATGGACCGGCCCTCCCCGCAACACCGCGCGGCCCGACAGCTCTGCGCTCGCCGACTCGAGGCTCATTTGCTCGAACACTTCACCGAGCGTCATCGGCAAGGGCTTGTTGATGACGATGCCTAGCGCGCCTTTGTCGAGGCTGTGCTCGCAGACGAGCGTTACGGTTTGAGAAAACTCGGGGTCCGCCAGCGAAGGCATGGCTACCAGAAGATGATTGGTCAGGCTGTTTTCGCCGCTCATGGACGACGCGCCTCGAGACGACGGCGAATGGCGGCGATCAGCGCCGAGGCGATGTCGATCCCAAATTGTTTATCGAGCTCGCGGATGCCCGTCGGACTCGTCACGTTGATCTCGGTGACGAAATCACCGATGACATCAAGACCGACGAACAGCATGCCCTGCTCGGCAAGGCGCGGCCCGATCTGCGCAGCGAGAAAGCGGTCACGCTCGTTGAGAGGCCGACCGACGCCCGTTGCGCCTGCAGCGAGATTTCCACGGTTATCACTGCTGCTCGGAATTCGCGCGAGAGCGAACGGCATGGGTTCACCATCGACCAATAGAACGCGTGAGTCACCCGTCGTGACGATTTCAGGCAGATAGCGCTGCACGATTGCGAATTGGTGGCCGTAGTTCGTCAAGGTTTCGAACACGACATTGGCATTCTTATCACCGTGCTCAATGACAAAGATCGAGCGACCGCCCATGCCATGCAGAGGTTTGCAGACAATCTTTGAGTGCTCCGACAGAAAGGCGTGCATGTCTCCCATGTCGCGGGTGATGAGCGTCGGAGCGCAGCACTGCGGGAACCAAGCGGTGTACACCTTCTCGTTCATGTCGCGAAGACCGCGTGGACGATTGACGACCAAGGCGCCTTGATCTTCGGCGCGCTCGAGAATGTAGGTGCTGTAGATGTATTCGGTATCGAAGGGAGGATCCTTGCGCATCAGGATGACGTCGATGTCACCCAGACGCATCGTTTCGGGCTCGCCGAGTTCGAACCAACGGTTTTCGTCTTTAAATACTTTGAGGGGTCGAGCGCGGCCGCAGGCAACACCGTCGCGTAGCCAAAGATCACCGAGCTCAAGGTAGAGCAGGTCGAAGCCATCGGCTGCGGCCGCCCAAAGCATGGCGAGTGTCGAGTCCTTCGCGTATTTGACGTCGGCGATGGGGTCCATCACCACGGCGAGGGTGGGTCGGGTCATGCAAGGTCTCCTGCGAGACATTGTAGTGCGGAGAGCGCAGCAAGCCCCGCAGTTTCTGTACGCAATACCCGGGGGCCAAGTCGGGCCGCCCGAAAGCCCACCTCCAGGGCCCGCTCCACCTCCGTTTCCTCGAGGCCGCCCTCCGGACCGACGAGAAGCGCAATGTCTTGAGGTTGTCCGGCGATCGATAGGACGCTCGCAAGGGAGGAGCTCGCCTCGGGAAGCAGTAGCAGGCGGCAGTCGATGTTCGATACCGAACCCAGGGCGGATTCGAAGGATTGCGGTAAATCGATGATCGGCAGCGTATTGCGGCCGCTTTGCTCGCACGCGGAGGCGGCGACGGCCTGCCAGTGGTGAGCGCGTTTGTCTCCTCGCTCAGCATCCAGCTGGACCACACTGCGCGCCGCCGCGACCGGGATGATTCGGTGAACGCCAAGCTCCGTTGCCTTTTGGATGACGAAGTCCATGCGCTCGCCGCGAGCGAGCGCCTGTAACAAGATGAGACGCAAGGGCGATTCACGCTCGATGAGTCGATGGTCGCCTACCTCAATGACTGCCTCACGACCCGTCAGACGGAGGATGGCGTGATACTCGCCGCCGCGGCCGTCGAACGCGGTAAGCGTCGCGCCGTCACGAAGCCGTAACACTTTGCTGACGTGCTGAGCGGTCTGCGGACTCAAGGTGACACGACGGTCTGATTCGAGCGCGGTGTCGACATAAACCCGAATCTCCCTCATACCGCGGCCTCCGCGCGAACGGCGAGGTCGAGCCCCTCTCTGGCCACCTCGACCATCAGGTCGATCTCTTCACGCGAGATGACATAGGGCGGCATGAAGTAGATGACGTTACCGAGAGGCCTGAGCAAGACGCCTCGGCTGAGCGCATGACGATAGACATGAAGATGACGACGCTCGCGCCAATCGAAGTTGCGACGCGTGTTTCGATCTCGCACGAACTCGACGGCGACGATGAGGCCGCGCTGGCGTACCTCGGCAACGTTCGGATGGTCATCGAAGGCTCGTCGTGTTTTAGCACCCAGATAGTCAGCCAATGCGCGGTTCGTATTCAGCGCGTCGCGTTCGCGAAAAAGTCGTAGTGAGGCCAGCGCCGCCGCGCAGGCGAGCGGGTTCCCCGAGTAGCTGTGCGAGTGCAGGAACGCGTTGAGTTTCACGTATTCATCGTAGAACGCTGCGTAGATCGATTCGCGCGTGAGCACGACCGACATCGGCAGATAGCCCGCCGTGAGACCTTTCGAGAGACAAAGAAAATCAGGGGTGATCTCTGCTTGCTCGCACGCGAACAAGGTTCCGGTTCGTCCGAAACCGACCGCAATCTCATCGGCGATCAGGTGAACGCCGTATCGATCGCAGGCCTCGCGTACAAGCTTGAGATAAAGCGGATCATGCATACGCATGTTGCCGGCACACTGAACCAGCGGCTCGAGGAGTACGGCGGCAACTTCATCAGCTTGCGTTGCGAGCACCTGCTCAAGTTCGGCGGCGCGTCGACGCGCCACGTCGGTTGAGCTCTCGCCGGGCTCTGCAGTGAATGCGTCGGGTGATGGGACGGTGATGACGTCCATCAGGAGCGGTTTGTAAATCGCTTTGTAGAGCTCGACGCTCCCGACGGCGAGCGCGCCCAAGGTTTCGCCGTGATAGCTGTTCGAGAGTGTGACGAATCGAGTTTTCCCGGGGCGTCCGGTGTTTTGCCAGAAGTGAAAACTCATCTTCACGGCGACCTCAATCGAGGCTGATCCACTGTCCGCAAAGAAACAACGATTAAGGCCGGGTGGGGCGACCGCGACGAGCTCCGCGGCGAGCTGAGCGCCCGGTTCGTGGGTGAATCCCGCGAACATGGCGTGTGGCAGGCGTTCTAGTTGTGCGCTGACGGCTGCATTGATGTGCGGATTGGCATGACCCCAAAGATTGACCCACCAAGAGCTGATTGCATCGAGATAGCGGTGACCGTCGTAGTCCTCGAGCCAGACGCCCTGACCACGACGCAGGGGCACGAGCGGCATGGTCGCTTCGTGATCCTTCATCTGCGTACAGGGGTGCCAGACGTGCGCAAGGTCGAGGGCGCGCAACTCGGCGTTCGAGGGGTGGATCATGCGGTGATTTTGGCACGTTCCGGTGCGTGTATGATCTGGCGAAGGGGGTACTTGTTCATGAACAACGCAGCCGGTGGGCGCGAAGCGCCTCGTTATTATCCTTGGGTCGTCGCCGTGATGGGGATGCTCGCGCTCTTCCTCTCGAACGGCATGACCGCCACTGGCATCACTATCTTCGATCCCTCGCTGCTCGATGAATTCGGTTGGGCGCGTGGGGACTTCAAGTTCCGCGACTTTCTGAACTTTGCCGTGACCGCCACCATCGCGCCTTTCATCGGCATCCTGATCGATCGGGTCAATCCTCGGTACCTACTGATGACCGGCTGTGGCCTGTTGACGCTCGGTTACGTGGGCTACAGCCTGATTGCGAACGGTGGCCCGGTCCCGCTCATCGAAGCCATCGCGGTCATCACTGCGATCGGGCTCGGGGGTGTCGTGGTGGTGGCGCTCGGCTCACTCGCCCCGGGCCTCAGCCGGAGCGTGGCGATCGCCATCGCCGTAGTGCTGGCTGCCCTGGGTCTGTGGCTCTACGTACAAAACTGGATGGGGGTCGCCCTCAAGCAGGTCTATCTCATCCACTTGATGTTCTCGCTTGCGTTGTCGACCGCAGGTTCGATGACCGTGATTTATTTGGTCTCGAGCTGGTTCGTCAAACACCGTGGTCTCGCCATCGGTATCGCCCTGATGGGCACGAGTCTCGGCAGTGCAGTGCTGCCTTTCGTCAATCCCTATCTCATTGAGGCTTTCGGTTGGCGGCAGGCCTATCTCTACAACTCGCTCATGCCGATCGTATTGCTGGTACTGATCTTCTTCGTGATTCGTGGGACCCCCGCACAGGCCGGCTTCAAAGCGGTGGGCCAGAACGAGGCGCTCGGAGATCTCAAGCAGCACGGCCTCACGTTTCAACAAGCCATTCGTACGCGTACGTTCTGGGCGATCGGCTTGTCGGGCTTTCTTTCTTACTTCGCGATCTTTTCTTTCGTGCAGCACTATGTACTGCATCTCAACAAGGGGTTCGGCTTCACGCTCAAAGAAGCCGGGCTTCAGCTCTTTCTGTTCAGCTTAGTGGCCATGTTTGCGAAGCTTGCGAACGGCGCCATCGCCGATCGAATCGATCGGCACAAAGTTTTCATGGCTTGTCTCGTGATCATGTTTATCGGCCTCGTAGGTCTTGCCAGCATGAAACGCGAGTGGGTGACGATCTCGGCGATCGTGATCGGGCTTGGATGGGGTGGTCTGTTCACGCTCTACAACATGCTCGCAGTCAACAATTTCGGACTACGCGAAATCGGCCGGATCAACGGCTCCATCAGCTTCATGGAGTCGATTGGAGTCGGGCTTGGCAGTTGGATCACGGGAAAGCTGTTTGACGAGTTCGGCAGCTATCAGGTGCCCTTTGCTGGACTCGCGTGTGCGCTGGCGCTCTCGATCGTAATCGGCACGCAGATCAAGAGCGAAGTCGACGAGCGCGTACTCGCAAGTCGACACTGACGGCGTGACGTCAGCTCGTTTTTCTTAGGACGTCTTTTTTCGGTCGCGGTTCCAAAGGACTTCGCTACCATTTTCATGGCGGGCGAGGACTCGTGCGAGAACGAAGAGCAGGTCAGACAAGCGGTTGAGATAGCGCGCAGGCTCCGGGCTGATCGGGCTTTGGGCCGACAGCGTCCAGACTCGACGCTCCGCTCGGCGAACGGTGGTTCTCGCGAGGTGGCAGGCTCCAGAGGCGGGGCCTCCGCCGGGAAGGATGAAATCCTTGAGCGGGGGCAGTGGGTCGTTGAAGGCGTCGAGCGCCGCTTCGAGCCGATCGACATGCGCTGACTGAATGAGCGTCATCCCGGGAATACAAAGCTCGCCCCCGAGGTCGAAGAGATCGTGCTGCACCTCAATCAGGCAGTCGATCACGGCCGCCGGCAGCCCCGGGACGGCCAGAATCATGCCGATGGTGCAGTTCGCCTCATCGACGGTGCCATACGCCTCGACACGGGGGTCGTCCTTGGCGACCCGGCTGCCGTCACCGAGCCCTGTGGTGCCATCGTCCCCCGTTCGGGTGTAGATCTTGCTCAAGCGGTTTCCCATGGCGTTTAAGATACCACTCCAGACTCATCGACCCGGGACCAAATCGTGCCATCCGCAGAACTGAAGGCCGCCATCGAAGCCGCCGAGGCCGCCGCCAAGGTCATTCGCGATTTGTACCAGCGTAACCTTCAGGTCGTGACCAAGGCCGACAAGTCGCCGGTGACCGAGGCCGATGTTCGCTCCGAAGAGGCCATCCATGGCGTGCTGTCGAAACATTTTCCGGCCTATGGGTTCTTTGGCGAGGAAACGGGTCAACACGATATGGATGCGGAGAGTATCTGGCTCGTCGATCCGATCGACGGTACCAAGTCGTTCGTGCGCGAGTGTCCGTTCTTCTCGACGCAAATCGCGCTGATGCGCGGCGGGCGCATGGTACTCGGCGTCTCCTCTGCGCCGGCTTATGGTGAATTTGCTTGGGCCGAGCGAGGTGAGGGCGCGTGGCTCGGCCAGCAGCGTATTCGGGTGAGTGGCATCGAGGCGATCGATGCCGCAATCGTCTCGAGCGGCAATCTCAAAACTTTGGCCTCAGGTCCGCGATGGAGTCGTTACGGCGAGCTCGTCGCCCGCGTCAATCGTATTCGGGGTTATGGTGACTTCGTGCACTACCACTTACTCGCGCGAGGCGCGCTCGATGCGGTGATCGAGTCGGATGTGAATATCCTCGATATCGCTGCGCTGACGGTACTCGTCGAGGAAGCGGGTGGCACATTCACCGATCTCGATGGGATGCCCGTGGGTCTCGCGACAACCTCAGTGCTCGCGACCAACGGTGTTTTGCACGCGCCGTTGCTCGCCGCACTTCGTTAAGCAGGCTCAGTCAGGGCTGTAAGCGCGTCACGCTCCATCCGCTGCCGATCGTCGGCGGCTGTTGAGCATCGGCGCCGCTCAATAATTTTCGTGTCCATCGTGCACGATCGTGGATGCGTGATTCGCCCTCGACCCAGAGTTCGACCGCCTCGGCATAGACGTGATACCCACCCCAATGCGGTGGGCGAGGAATGTGATCGCCGAGACCCGCAGGCGCAGGCGTATCTTCAGGGCCGGGCACCGGTACGTTGAAGCGCTGCGCCGCCGCGACGACGGCCGCTTCGAGATCCGCCCGAGATCCGACGGGTTTGCTTTGCTCGCTGGCCCAAGCGCCCACGCGACGCTGCCACGGACGCGTCTTGAAATACGCGTCACTCTCAGCGACCGGAGCGCGTACGACTCGACCTTCAATGCGGACTTGCCGGTAGAGATGGTCCCAATGCATCACGATGGCGACACGCGGGTGCGTTTCAATCTCGTGACCCTTGCGTGAGTCGTAGTTGGTGTGGAAGGCGATGTATCCCGGGTTAACGACAATCTCTTTGCACAGGACGACACGAGCGGAGGGTTGACCCTCTACGCCGACGCTTGCGACCACCATGGCATTCGGGTTTGGCTGATCGCGCCGGGTACGCGCCGTCTCGAGCCAGGACGCGGCGACCGAGAGCGGTTCGGCAGGCAAGGGGTCAGGCAAGAACTGGACGGGGATAGGCATAGCCAGAATGATACCGCCTTGCGGGCCTCGCGTACGAGCCATCAGCGCGGGGCAGTTATAGTAGAGAAGTCGGGGCTGTCTATCGGCCCTCCTTCAGTTCCCATCACGAGCCCAAGCGCATGACCACCCTCGATGAGCTTCGTAAACATCTCGACGACATTGATCGACAGTTGATCGAGCTGATCGCCGATCGGCAGCGCACCAGCGGAGAGATCGCGCGGGTCAAGCGTTCGACTGGACGCGCGACTCGAGATTACGGACGCGAGCGTGATGTCATCCTCGGGGCTCGCGCCGAGGCGCAGGCGCAGGGGGTCTCGCCTCGCATCGCCGAGGATCTCATGCGCATGCTGATCCGAAGCTCGCTGACGACGCAGGAGCGCTCAAGCGTCGCAGCCATCGGCCAAGGATCGGGACGGCGCGCACTCGTCATTGGCGGCGCCGGCAAGCTCGGCCGCTGGTTCGTCGAGTTCCTGGCTTCGCAGGGATTCGAAATCGACGTGAGCGATCCGGCTGGAGCGCCGGAAGGCACGCGCGAAATCGGTGACTATCGTCAGGCGGAACTCGAGCAGGATTACATCGTCGTTGCGACGCCTCTCGGGTACACCGACACCGTTCTGCGCGAGCTCGCAATGCGACGACCGCGAGGTGTCATCTTTGACGTCGGTTCGTTGAAGTCGCCCCTGCGCGGAGGGCTGATGGCGCTCAAATCTCACGGCTGCCGCGTGACTTCAGTACACCCTATGTTCGGTCCCGACACCGAACTATTGTCGGGCCGGCACGTGATCTTCGTCGACCTCGGTCACGACGAGGCGCTCGCCAAAACCAAAGAATTGTTTGCGCCAACCATGGTCGAGCAGGTCGTGATGAGTCTTGACGAGCATGATCGACTCATCGCCTATGTGCTCGGACTATCGCATGCGCTGAACATTGCATTTTTCACGGCGCTGGCTGAGAGCGGTGAGGCAGCACCTCGACTCGCGAAACTCTCAAGTACGACGTTCGATGCTCAGCTCGATGTCGCAACCCGTGTAGCCCAGGAAAGCCCGCAGCTCTACTATGAAATTCAGTCGCTCAATGATTACGGCGCGGAGTCGCTCGAGGCTCTGGCGAAGGCCGTCGAGTCTCTCCGGCGTTCGGTGTTGTCACGCGATGCTGAGGCATTCACGGCGCTGATGGAAAAAGGCCGTGAATATCTCGAGGATCGAAAATCCATGACGGAGCGTCGCGCTTAGTACCCCGCTGTTCACATGACTGATTCCATCGATAAGGACGGTTTTCGCGCCAACGTGGGCATCGTGCTCATGCAGCAGGATGGTCGGGTATTTTTGGGTAAGCGCTTGGGCGGTAAAGGCTGGCAGTTCCCACAAGGCGGATTACGAGCGGGCGAACCGGTAGAGCAGGGTATGTATCGGGAGCTCACCGAAGAAATCGGTCTTGGACCCGACGATGTTCGAATCCTCGGTGTGACGCGCCGCTGGCTGCGATATCGTCTTCCGCAGCGTTATCAGCGCCGTGATCAGTTGCCTTTGTGTATCGGACAAAAGCAGCGTTGGTATCTGCTCGAGAGTCGCTCAGAGAGCCCGCCTGTTCGATTCGATCAGACGAGCGAGCCTGAGTTCTGTGGATGGCGATGGTCAGAGTGGTGGGAGCCGGTGCGAGAGGTGATCCACTTCAAGCGCCCCGTCTATCGCCGCGCTTTGCACGAACTCGGACGATTGGCATTTCCGGCGGGCTTGCCTCCCTATCCCGAGTGGTGGGTCAAAGGATGATGTCGTGACGATGCGAGATCCGTATCGTCATATGATTCTCCGGGGCATGAGTCCCGCGCGTCTGCGCGTATGGGCCGTGATCCTCATATCGGTGTTGGCGGTCTTAGGCTGGGGACTGTTTACGCTCGGTCGTTCTGGGATCGGCGCGGGTGATACAGGTCCTGCAAGTACGCCGGCGACGCTTCGGCAAGCAATCCGCGAGCGTGATGAGCTAATCGAATCGCTTCGACGCTCCGTAGCCGAGCTCGAGATGCTCAAAGGGTCGCAAGATCGGGAGCGGCAGGAAGTCGCGCGGGCGATCGGTGAATTACAGGCTGAGGTCGCAAGACAGCGGCAGCAGCTGGAGTTTTACAAAGGCGTGGTCGCCAGTACCGAGCCGGGTCCCGATGTGGCGATCCGAAATTTCCGCATCGAACAAGCGACGTCAGCAGGGCGTGCGCAACTTCGGCTCTCGCTTGTTCAGCCCGGTAATCCGCAGTCGATCGTCTCCGGACAGATCAAGGTCATTTTGGAGGGGGCCCGAGCGGGTCGCCCCGTTCGGGTTTCGCTGCTCGAGATTCCCTATAGTTTCAGGTACTTCGAGAACATCGACCGCGAACTTCCCTTGCCGGACGGGGTCTCACCGGAGCGGGTGCAGATTGAGGTCGAGCCGTCTGGCAGACCGGGCCGCCCCGTGGTTCAATCCCTGCTCTGGCCGCTCTAGCGAGCGTGGGGGTTGGCAATGTTTGGACGTCACAAGACGCCCCGTTTATCGGGCCGTATCGATACGTTGTTAGGTCGAGGGACCACGCTCAAGGGTGACCTCGAGTTCACGGGCGGACTTCACGTCGATGGGGCCCACCACGGCTCGATACGAGGTCTTGAGGGGCCAACCTCCGCCACGCTCTGGGTGGGTGAGCCCGGACGGATCCACGGAAATGTGGAAGTGGCTGTCGCAGTCATCAACGGCGAAGTGATCGGTAATGTTCGGGGCAGTGAACGCGTGGTGCTCGGCGCCAAGGCGCGCGTCATGGGTGATGTCTCTTATGGCGTCATCGAGATGACTCTCGGTGCCCGTATCGAAGGGAAACTCGTTCCCTTGGTATCAGCGGGGTCGTCCGAGACGGGGCTGCAGACAGGACAGACGCCTGAGTCAAACTGGGGGGATAATGTCGTTCGCCCCTTTGACCTTCGGCAGGGTCGGAACTAGCATTCGCGCGCGATAGCGCAGCGAGATTTTCTTGAGGATTTGACGATGACGACTGTGATAGACGATCTACCGCTCGACATGCCTCCGGCGCTGGTGTTTACCGAAGCGGCGGCACGCAAGGTGGGATCGCTGATCGAGAGTGAGGGGAATCCCGCCCTGATGTTGCGCGTCTTTGTGCAGGGCGGCGGCTGCTCAGGGATGCAATACGGATTCGAATTCGACGAGCAGGCGCAAGATGGGGACACCATGGTCGAAAACTTGGGCGTCAAGTTGCTCGTCGATCCGATGAGTCTGCAGTATCTCTCGGGTGCCGAGATCGATTACCGCGAAGGTCTCGAGGGTGCCCAGTTCGTTATCCGTAATCCCAACGCCACGACGACCTGCGGTTGCGGGTCTTCGTTCTCGGCGTAACCCAGCCCGCGTCTTTTCAAGGGGTGACGTGAGTCGGGGGAACGGTCGAGCTGCGCCAGAGTTGCTGGCGGCAGTCGATCTGGGTTCGAACAGTTTTCATATGGTGGTCGCCCGTTACATTCACGGGCAACTCACGGTCATCGACCGTCTCCGCGAAAGCGTACGTCTCGGTTCGGGGCTCGATGAAGAAGGTCGCCTCGATCGTGACGTCGCCGCGCGAGCTTTGGCGTGTCTCGAACGATTCGGTCAGCGACTGCGGGAAATCCATCCCGATAAATTGCGTGTCGTAGGCACCAATACCCTCAGACGCGCACATCGTAAGCAAGCGTTTCTCGAAAAGGCCCGCACCGCACTGGGTGCACCCATCGAAATTGTTTCGGGGCTGGAAGAAGCGCGTCTCATCTATTCCGGTGTTGCCAACACCTCACCCATGGGGGAGGGCAGACGTCTGGTCGTTGATATCGGCGGAGGAAGTACCGAGCTCATCATCGGCGAGTCACTGACTCCGATGCGATTGGCGAGTACCGAACTCGGTTGCGTCACGATGAGCGAACGTTTTTTCGCTGGAGGAAGAATTTCCGGAAAACGATTTGCCCGAGCGCGAGTAATGGCCCGGGGTGAACTTGAGCCCATCGAGCAGGCCTATCGAAAAATGGGCTGGCAAGCCGCCATCGGTAGCTCAGGCACAGTGAAATCCGTGGCGGATGCGGTACGCGAACTCGATCCTGCAGCTCAACACGTCACCGCCGAGGCTCTCGAGACCGTTCTGGATGCCACCCTCAAGGCCGATCATATCTGGGACGTCGCGTTTGAATCGTTGAGCGAAGACCGTCGTACGGTGTTTGCCGGAGGGCTTGCGATCCTGCTCGAGGTGTTCGCGAGTCTCGGCATCAAAAAAATGGATGTGTCAGAGGGCGCGATGCGCGATGGGTTGCTCTACGACCTCGTAGGACGCATGACTCACGAAGATGCGCGGGATCGTACCGTTCGGGCGATGCAGGCTAGATATCACGTCGATGCGGCTCAAGCAGAGCGCGTCGAGGCCACCGCTATCAATTTTCTCGAGCAGGTCGCCGATTCATGGCAGCTCGAAGATCCTGCTGCAGACCAGATTCTCGCTTGGGCGGCGCGGTTGCATGAAATCGGCCTCGATGTGTCTCACTCGCGCTATCACCAGCACGGCGCCTATCTGCTTGAGAACGCAGACATGCCGGGATTCCCGCGAGAGGAGCAGCGCTTGCTTGCCCGACTCGTCGGCGGACATCGTCGCAAGCTTTCTCTCGAAGGGCTCGACAAGCTTCTGCCGCCTTGGGATCGCCGAATCCTTCACCTCATCGTTCTTTTGAGGCTCGCCGTCTTGCTACACCGGGGACGCGGACGAGCGCCGTTGCCAGAGCTCACGCTCATTGCTCGAGGGCGAAACGTTCTGGAGGCGAGATTTCCCGTTCGTTGGTTGCGGGACCATCCCCTCACGGTCGCTGATCTCAGCCAAGAGATCGATCTTCTCAAGGCGGTGGACTTTCGACTGCGGATCTACTCTTCGAGAGGTCTGCCCGCCGTATAGGCGTCGAGTAGTTCGTTCTGTGCGCACACCCCTGGAGTCGACCGTCCAGCGGCTCGCCGGTAGTGCCCGTCGTGATCGAGTTCCCATGCTTGAGTGTCGTCGCGCAAATACATCTCGAGGTCTTCGAGAATACGCTTCTTGTATTTCTCGCGACGAACCGGGAAAGCAATCTCGACGCGTCGGAAGAAGTTTCGATCCATCCAGTCTGCACTGCTGCAGAAAATCTCCGGATCACCACTGTTGGCGAACCAGAAAACACGCGAGTGCTCGAGGAACCTTCCGACGATCGAGCGCACTCGAATGTTATCCGAGACACCGGGTACGCCTGGGCGCAGCGCGCATACGCCGCGAACGATGAGATCGATCTGCACTCCGGCCTGTGATGCTTTGCAAAGCGCTGCGATTGATTCGGGCTCGACGAGCGCGTTCATCTTCAAAATTACTCTGGCGGGTCGCCCTGCTGAGGCATGAGCCGCTTCGCGCTCCAATCGCACGAGCATGGCGCGGTGTAGTTCGAACGGGGATTGCAACAAACACGAAAGACGCGGTGTGCGAGTCAGGCTGGTGAGCTGAAGGAAAACTTCATGAACATCTTGTCCGATCTCCGGATCGCAGGTGAAGAGGCCATAATCGGTATAGGCTCTCGCGGTACGCGAGTGATAATTACCGGTGCCGAGATGACAATAGCGACGAATCCCGCCGCGCTCTCGTCGCGCGACCAACGCCAGTTTGGCGTGGGTCTTGAAGCCGACGACGCCATACATCACGTGGGCGCCGGCTTCCTGCAGACGGTCTGAGAGCTCGATATTTGCCTCCTCATCAAAGCGAGCGCGTAACTCGATGACTACCGTGACGTCCTTGCCGGCGTGAGCGGCTGCGACGAGTGCGTCGACTATGGCGGAGTCGTTTCCAGTTCGATAGAGCGTTTGCTTGATGGCGAGAACCTGCGGATCATTTGCCGCCTGACGCAAAAAATCGACTACCGGGGCAAAAGACTGAAAAGGGTGATGCAGCAGCAGATCGCTTTGGCGAATGGCTGCGAACATATCAGGCCCATCGTTAAGACGTCGCGGTAGGCTCGGACGGAACACCGGATATTTCAGGTCGCTTCGTTGAGCAAGATCATAAATGGCGGATAGTCGGTGCAGATTGACCGGTGATGGCACGGCAAAGATATCGAGCGGCGAAATGCCAAACTGCTTGGCTAGAAAATCGACGAGGTCGCGTGGACAGTCGTCTGCTGTCTCGAGTCTGACTGCCGACCCGTATCGCCGTTGAGCGAGTTCGCCTTCGAGTGCTCGACGCAGATCATCGGCCTCTTCTTCATCGATGAAAAGATCGCTGTTCCGGGTGAGTCGGAATTGGTGACAGGCAATGATTTTCATGCCCTCGAAGAGTCGCGGCACAAACTCCTCGATGATCGTCGACAGCAGCACGAATCTTTGAGGCTCGCCACCTTCTGAAGGCAAAGGAACCACGCGTGGGAGCGATCGAGGCGCTTGAACGACAGCCAACGTTGCCTCGCGGCCGAAGGCGTCTTCGCCTTGAAGTCGTACGATGAAGTTGAGGCTCTTGTTCTGGATGCGAGGAAACGGACGCGACGGATCGAGTGCGAGCGGGGACAGTACCGGCTCGACCTCATTTTCGAAGTAAGCTGCAAGCCACTCGTGGGTGGATTCTGGCCACTCGCCCTTGGGAACGAGGGCGATCCCGGCCTCACGCAGCGCTGGCAACAAAACGTTGCGCAGGCAGGCGTACTGCTCGGCGACCAGTAGAGTTGCTCGACGGTGGATGGCTGCAAGCTGCGCCGCCGGGGTCAGGCCATCGGCGCCGAGACTTGCAGGAGAGCTTTCCTGCAGCTGTTTGATACCAGCGACACGAATCTCAAAGAATTCATCGAGATTGCTCGATGAGATACAAAGAAATCGAAGACGCTCTAGGAGCGGCACCGAGGGATCGAGTGCCTGCGCGAGCACGCGTTGGTTGAACTCCAACAACGAAAGCTCGCGATTGATGAGGGGAGGCGGCGCGGAGGCCGCCATGGCCGCTGCGGTGTCCATGGTCTTTAGTAGACCATGAACGTCACGAAAGATTGTTACAACGACGCTCTGCGGACGCTGGATTTTGCGGTAGCGGCGTCAGCGGGTGTTTTCCCCGGTTCTCCGGCGGCTGAGTCAGATCCCAGGGCGGCGGCCAACAGCGCGGGAGTTACCCGGCCTGCGTCGAGGCTCGCCAGGAGTGGACCGGCCTGTGTTCGGAACTCGGCCATGAGAGAGGCCGGGATCGGTCGATCGTTCGGTAGCGGGACTTTTTGCGGGTCTTTGTGGACGCCGTTTTGCAGGTACTCGTAGTGAAGGTGCGGCCCGGTTGCAAGGCCGGTCATACCCACGTAACCGATCACTTCACCCTGACGCACGCGCTCGCCTTGACGGAGCCCACGCGCAAATCGTGACAGGTGTCCGTAGAGGGTTCGGACATTGTTGGCGTGCTGAACTTCGATGACCTTGCCGTAGCCGCCTTTGGTTCCGACGAAACGTACGCGACCCTCGCCCGCGGCCTTCACTGGAGTGCCCGTCGGCGCGGCATAGTCGACCCCGCGATGCGCGCGCATTCGGTTGAGCACAGGATGACGGCGATACAAGTTGAATCGCGAACTAACGCGGGTGAACTCGAGCGGCGCTCTCAAAAATGCTTTACGAAGACTGCGCCCATCGGGTGTGTAGTAACCGAAGTCATCTTCTTCGGCGTCAGTGCTCTCGCCGCTCGGCGCAAAGCGAAGCGCGCGATAGACCGTGCCCTGATTGATGAACTCGACGGCGAGGACATCCCCTTCGCCGAGAGGCGTGCCGTCTTGGCTCAACTCTTCATAAATGACGCGAAAGCGATCTCCCGGCTGGATGTCGAGGACGAAGTCGATATCCCATCGGAAGATGTTCGTGATCTTCATGGCCAGCGAATCGCTGAGTCCCGCTTCGCCCGCAGCTTGGAACAACGAATTCTTGATCGTCGCTTCGCCGACCCGAATGTTCTTTTCGAGCGGGTTGACGATGACCTCGCTGTCGAATCCGTTTTGATCGCGGCGAACCTGCAGGGTTTCGCTCGGGCTGAGTTGTCGCTCGAGGCTGACGAGTTGTTTGTCGCGTACGCCGAACTTGAGGGTTTCCCCTGGATAGAGTCGGTCGAGGCTCCGACGGATATCGGGTAAAGCGCGAAGCGTCGCGAGATCGGTCACCGAGAGTTCGAGCTTCCGAAAGATCCGCTCGAGGGTGTCGTTGGCGCCCACGATGACATCGACGGTCAGCGGCACGAGGATGGCCTGGGCCGAGGTCTCAGCTTCAGCCGCTTGAATGGCGCTAATGGCGTTCTCGTCTAAACGACCAATGTCCGAAAGCCAAGACTCTCCACGCCACCAGGTCAGCGCGAGTACCGCGATCACGGTCAGCTGCAGCCCACGGCCTTTGAGCAATGCGAGAACGCGGTTTTTTGATCCGACTTCCAGCGTCATGGACTACACTTCGCCGACACGAGAGCGGCGAACGGTACCCGCGACTGCAGATAGGGTCAACCCATCGGTCGGGCGGTTTTTCGCAAAGTGGACTCGGCAGGGCGGAGAGGTAGAGGCATCGCTGCAACATGGTGAGTATTCAGCAACAACTCGAAGAAATCCGCCGGGGTAGTGCCGAGCTGCTCGTAGAGGCCGAGCTCGTCAAAAAACTGGCTCGTGGCAAGCCGCTTCGCATCAAGGCAGGCTTCGATCCCACCGCTCCCGATCTGCATCTCGGGCATACCGTGCTCATCAACAAGATGCGCCAGTTCCAGCAGTTTGGGCATGAGGTGATTTTCTTGATCGGCGACTTCACCGGTCTCATCGGTGATCCGACCGGTCGTAACGCTACCCGGCCTCGGCTCACCCCAGAGGATGTCCAGGCGAACGCGCGTACTTATCAAGAGCAGATCTTCAAGATCCTCGATCCTGCGCGTACCGAAATCGAGTTCAACTCCAAGTGGCTGAGTAACATGCCGCTGCCCAAGTTCGTCGAAGTCGCTGCGCAATACACGGTGGCACGTATGCTCGAGCGCGACGATTTCGCCAAGCGATACAAGGCTGGACAGCCTATTTCCGTGCATGAATTCTTCTATCCGCTTGCGCAAGGCTACGACTCCGTGGCGCTGCGGGCGGATGTTGAACTCGGCGGCACCGATCAAAAATTTAACTTGTTGGTCGGGCGTCAGCTGCAAGAGGCTTACGGCCAAGAACCCCAGTGCGTGCTCACCATGCCGTTGCTTGAGGGTCTCGACGGCGTCAACAAGATGTCGAAGTCCCTCGGAAATTACGTCGGCATCACCGAGGCGCCCGATGCTCAGTTCGGCAAGCTCATGTCGGTCAGCGACGATCGCATGTGGCGCTACTTTGAGTTGCTGTCCT
>Ga0194126_10000173_pt1:95000-102489 | contig 102489 bp, 92 predicted proteins | sample TA2KigC150mmetaG_FD_148641 | JGI IMG/M metagenome (GOLD analysis project Ga0194126, IMG submission 148641) | Freshwater microbial communities from Lake Tanganyika, Tanzania - TA2015035 Kigoma Deep Cast 150m | ecosystem: Environmental > Aquatic > Freshwater > Lake | place...
TCTGGTTTGCAACCAGAAGGTCACCGGTTCGATCCCGGTTGGCTCCACCACCTCCGCGCTGATGCGCGCGATGCCGCAAACCTCCCGCCTCATGACGGGATGGCCCTGACGCAGGGACATCCCGTGATGAGGCGTCGCCCCGCGCGGCGTTTGCTCTTTAACAATCCGGAAAGTTTTTTGATTTGACGCTAAGTTTTCAAGCGAAAAGTTTTTTGAAACTCAAGTTTGAGAATGTCGCGTTCGCATGAATGTGAGAAATCAGCTCCATATCCCCAAACTCCTTGGGGTTATATGGTCAAGTGAATAAGCGCACATGGCGGATGCCTAGGCGGTAGAAGGCGATGAAGGACGTGGTAGCCTGCGAAAAGCTTCGGGGAGCTGGCAAACAAGCTTCGATCCGGAGATGTCCGAATGGGGAAACCCACCGAGTAATCGGTATCAGTCACTGAATAAATAGGTGGCTGAAGCGAACCTGGTGAATTGAAACATCTCAGTAACCAGAGGAATAGAAATCAACCGAGATTCCCTTAGTAGTGGCGAGCGAACGGGGAACAGCCCAGTCGGGGTAAATCGGCGAGCGTTAGCAGAACGGTCTGGAAAGGCCGGCCATAGTGGGTGATAGCCCCGTAAACGAAAACGCAAACCGAGGACCGACGAAGAGTAGGGCGGGACACGTGTAATCCTGTCTGAACATGGGGGGACCATCCTCCAAGGCTAAATACTCTCTACCGACCGATAGTGAACCAGTACCGTGAGGGAAAGGCGAAAAGAACCCCGGAGAGGGGAGTGAAATAGAACCTGAAACCGTGTGCGTACAAGCAGTCGGAGCCCCGCAAGGGGTGACGGCGTACCTTTTGTATAATGGGTCAGCGAGTTATTTTCAGTGGCGAGGCTAACCGAATAGGGGAGCCGTAGGGAAACCGAGTCTTAATCGGGCGTCACAGTCGCTGGGAATAGACCCGAAGCCAGTCGATCTATCCATGTGCAGGGTGAAGACCAGGTAACACTGGTTGGAGGCCCGAACGAACCACTGTTGCAATAGTGCGTCGATGATGTGTGGATAGGAGTGAAAGGCTAATCAAGGCTGGCGATAGCTGGTTCTCCCCGAAAGCTATTTAGGTAGTGCCTCGAGTGATTACTCTGGGGGGTAGAGCACTGTTTGGAGAAGGGGGCCATCTCGGCCTACCAACTCCATGCAAACTCCGAATACCCAGAAGTACAGCTCGGGAGACACACGGCGGGTGCTAACGTCCGTCGTGAAAAGGGAAAAAACCCAGACCATCAGCTAAGGTCCCAAAATTTCGGCTAAGTGGTAAACGATGTGAGAAGGCATAGACAGCCAGGAGGTTGGCTTAGAAGCAGCCATCCTTTAAAGAAAGCGTAATAGCTCACTGGTCTAGTCGGCTCGCGCGGAAGATTTAACGGGGCTAAGCCGAGTACCGAAGCTATGGGTGTGCAGCAATGCACGCGGTAGGGGAGCGTTCTCCAAGCCTGTGAAGGTGCACTGTGAGGTGTGCTGGAGGTACGAGAAGTGCGAATGCTGACATGAGTAACGTTAAAACGGGTGAAAAACCCGTTCGCCGTAAACCCAAGGTTTCCCGCGCTACGTTAATCGGCGCGGGGTTAGTCGGATCCTAAGGCGAGGCCGAAAGGCGTAGTCGATGGAAAGCTGGTCAATATTCCAGCACCGAATGTCACTGCGATGGGATGACGGAGAAGGCTAGGCGAGCAGCAGCAGTGCTGTTCAAGGTCGTAGGGAGAGTCTCCTGGCAAATCCGGAGGCTCGTTAATCCCGAGAGCTGAGTACGAGGGAACTTCGGTTCCCGAAGTCGCTAATGCCACGCTTCCAGGAAAAGTCTCTAAGCTTCAGGTGACGTTTGTCCGTACCGTAAACCGACACTGGTGGGTGGGGAGATAATCTCCCAAGGCGCTTGAGAGAACTCGGGTTAAGGAACTCTGCAAATTGATACCGTAACTTCGGGAGAAGGTATGCCTCTTCGGGTCACTAAATTTACTTTAGGAAGCTCAGAGAGGCCGCAGGTAATCGGTGGCTGCGACTGTTTATCAAAAACACAGGACTCTGCTAACACGAAAGTGGATGTATAGGGTCTGACGCCTGCCCGGTGCCGGAAGGTTAATTGATGGGGTCAGCCGCAAGGCGAAGCTCCTGATCGAAGCCCCGGTAAACGGCGGCCGTAACTATAACGGTCCTAAGGTAGCGAAATTCCTTGTCGGGTAAGTTCCGACCTGCACGAATGGCGTAACGCTGGCCACACTGTCTCGACCCGAGACTCAGTGAAGTTGAAATCGCTGTGAAGATGCGGCGTAGCTGCGGAAAGACGGAAAGACCCCGTGAACCTTTACTACAGCTTTACACTGAACTTTGACTTTGTTTGTGTAGGATAGGTGGGAGCCTATGAAGCGTGGGCGCTAGCTCGCGTGGAGGCAACGTTGAAATACCACCCTGACAAATTCGGAGTTCTAACCTTGGTCCATTATCTGGATCGGGGACAATGTATGGTGGGTAGTTTGACTGGGGCGGTCTCCTCCCAAAGAGTAACGGAGGAGTGCAAAGGTACCCTCAGCGCGGTCGGTCATCGCGCACAGAGTGCAATGGCATAAGGGTGCTTAACTGTGAGACGGACATGTCGAGCAGGTGCGAAAGCAGGTCATAGTGATCCGGTGGTTCTGTATGGAAGGGCCATCGCTCAACGGATAAAAGGTACTCCGGGGATAACAGGCTTATTCCTCCCAAGAGTCCACATCGACGGAGGAGTTTGGCACCTCGATGTCGGCTCATCACATCCTGGGGCTGTAGCAGGTCCCAAGGGTTCGGCTGTTCGCCGATTAAAGTGGTACGCGAGCTGGGTTCAGAACGTCGTGAGACAGTTTGGTCCCTATCTTCCGTAGCCGTTGGAGATTTGAGGGTGAGCTGTCCTTAGTACGAGAGGACCGGGATGGACGCACCTCTGGTGTTCCGGTTGTCACGCCAGTGGCACTGCCGGGTAGCTATGTGCGGACGGGATAACCGCTGAAAGCATCTAAGCGGGAAGCCCCCCCCAAGACTAGATCTCCCTGGGAGCTCGACTCCCCTGAAGGGCCCACGAAGACTACGTGGTTGATAGGCTGGGTGTGTAAGGCCAGTAATGGCTTCAGCTAACCAGTACTAATTGCCCGTGAGGCTTGACCATATAACCTCAAGCAGTTTGCTTGAAAGGTTGATTGCGATGGAGTTGATTCCATCACTCATGTGAACGCGACTGCGTCACGTCAAAAAACATCCGGATTAAAGAATTCCCTGATGGCCATAGCGAGCGGGAACCACCCGATCCCTTTTCGAACTCGGAAGTGAAAACGCTCTGCGCCGATGGTAGTTTCGCCTGTTGCGACGCTAGAGTAGGTCACCGTCAGGGTCCTTATCAAAGAAGACCCCGTGAGCCGTAAGGCTCACGGGGTTTTTCTTTTGCTACTCTGCACGCCATGAAACGCAGAAATTTTCTTTCCGTGGCGCGAGCGAGCCTTGCGCTCGCTTCATTCGAGGGTCTCGCTCTCGAGAAATCCAAACGCCCTCTTCGATTGCTCATCCTGGGTGGCACTCGATTCATCGGGCTACACATGACCGAACTCGCCCTGGCACGTGGTCATACCCTGACGTTCTTCAATCGTGGGCGGACCAACACCGATCGCTTCCCCGGCGTGGAGCGTCTTCGCGGCGATCGAAACGGCGATCTGAAATCGCTCGAGGGTCGCGAGTGGGACGCCGTCATCGACAATTCGGGCTATGTACCGAGGCAGGTGCGTGATGCCGCCGCTCTGCTCGAGCCACGCGTTGCGCGATATGTCTTCGTCTCGACTATTTCCGTCTACGAAAGCTTCGCGAGAGCGAATGACGAAACTTCGCCCGTCGGTAAGCTTGCAGACGAATCCGTCGAAACCGTCGACGGCGCAACCTACGGCCCACTCAAGGCGCTTTGCGAAACTGCTGCGTACAAAGTCTTCGGCGAGCGTCGAACCTCGATCATTCGTCCTGGGCTGATCGTCGGCCCTGATGACAACACCGATCGATTTACCTACTGGCCCGCTCGTGCTGCGCGCGGTGGAGAGATGATCGCGCCGAATTCTCCGCGTGATCCGATTCAGCTGATCGATGCGCGCGATCTGGCGGCCTTCACTTTGCGTATCATCGAAGATGGGACTGGCGGTACATTCAATGCGCTGTCGCCGACGGGCCGGTTCACGATCGGAGATGTGGTGACCGAGTCGATCGCCGCCGCAAAAGCACTCGCGAAACCCGCCATTGCACCCAAGGCGCGATGGATCGATACCAAGACGCTCGATGAACAAAAAATCACCCCTTGGGGGGATATGCCGGCTTGGGCGCCATCCGAAGGAGACAACGCGGGTTTCGCCGCCACGTCGGCTGATCGAGCAGTGAAAGCGGGGCTCTCGGTCCGATCGATGCGTGAGACGGCACGAGACACGCTCGTCTGGCATCTCGCTAGACCGGAAGCCGAGCGGGCGAAGCTGAAAGCCGGGCTTTCGCCGGAGAGAGAGGCTGAGGCGCTGCTGGCGATCGCGAAGGGTGAAGCGAAAAAGGGGTGATTTTCATGAAGAATGTCCCGATTCTTTCAGCGGTTTTGCTCTTTTGGGTCATGTCGGCGATTGCCTCGTCCGCGCCGGTTCGCGAGTCAGAGCGTATTCCCGTCGATCTTCGACGCACGACGCTCGTCGTACGCGATGTCGACAAGTCGCTTCCGCTCTACCGCGACGCACTCGGGCTCAAGGTCATTTATGACCAAGTCATCAGTGGGACCACGCGACTCGTTTTACTGCGAGCCAATGACGATTTCATTGGCGTACTTGGGCTGATGCAGAGACTGAATCAAAAAGATCCGCTGCCGGCCCCAGAGTTTCGTCGGGCCCAAGCGGGAGATCCGATCTTGGTGTTCAATCTTCAGGATCTCGAAAGTCGATTCGAGCGTATTCGAACGACACCCCACGTTACTGTGGCCGAGGCGCCACGCCGGATTGATTACCCGGCGGCAGACGGCGGCGTGATTCCCGTGATGTTCAGTGCCGTGTGGGATGCCGACGGCAACTTTATCGAGATGAATCGGATCATGGGGACGCCCGCCGGAGTCGGACGCTGATTCAGAAGCGGATTCCGATCTTAGTCGAGGCGCCGAGGTTATCGCCCGTCTTTTCGACCTCGATTGCAAGGCTGCCGAGGAAGACGCTGAAGTTGAGTCCCGCGAACACGCGCACCATATCTGGAGATTCTTTCGAAAGCGGGGCGATGCCGCTCAACGCAGACTTTTGCGGAGTCACGTCTCCCCAAACCTTGCCCATTCCTGCGTAGGGCCTGAAGTTCAATAGGCCTTTGCTCACCGTGAGCTCAAGACTTCGGGTATCAAGATCCAGTTGCTCGAGGCCGGTCAGTTTGGTCGTCGCAGCGCGGATCGCGATGGCGGGCAACGCGACGTTTCCTTCGACCAGTGCGTACTTGACTTCGGCACCAAAGAATTGGATGCCCGTCCCCGGTATCGTGGCGTAAAAGCCGCCGACGTCCACATCGAAGGGAAGGCCTTTTTGTAGCGAGATGCGCGGCACGGTGAGATAGCTCTTTTCGGTGCCGAGCGCGATACCCCAGGGAAGATCGGTATCGGTCTGCATCACTGACACGCCCACTCCGACATCGAATCCGGTGATACCGAGAGGTTCTGCGGGAGTGATGGATTTATAACTCAGAGCCGATACGAGATCACGGGAGAAAGGCTTGAACTGCGCCTGGCTCAGCGAGCCGATGTCGTCGATCTCCGCCCAGCTTTCGAGGGGTGTTCCAGCGAAGGCGAACGCCGCGAGGGCGAGTCGGGGGTAGCGGGCTAAACGAAGGTTTGCGAGGGCGATCATGGAATCCACCGTTGAGCGAGGCGCCGGCTTTACCCGCGGCGATGGCGCAACTTTAACGCGTAACGCACTCCGAGAGCTGACTCGCGCCAGAGATAAGGGTCGTTTTTTTGTATTGAATGGATCAGGTCGATTACCTACTCTGCGCGGATGGGTCGCATCGGTTTGTTTCTGTTGTTCGTCGCCATTTCCACCATTGCATGGTGCGTCGTCGTTCCGGTGTTCGCGCTGCTGTTTTCGTGGACTGAATACGTCTCTGGAATCAATTGGCTTTACTTGCCGCATGGCCTTCGCATGATGCTGGTGTTGCTATTTGGTTTGGCGGGCGCTCTCGGCTTCTCGATCGGATCTCGAGTGCTGAGGTGGGCTGAACTCGACGGCCTGACCTCGAATCCCCTGATTGATGTGCCGTTGGGGTTCGTTCCGGGCCTCGCGGCCTATTTCGCTGCGTTACTGACGGTTCGCGAGTGGCCTGGAAAAGGCATCTTGCCGCGAATCGGCCAGGGCATCCCCGCCATCGATGGGCGCCGTCTCATTCTTCTGGCTTTCGTCTCCGCGATCCTCAATTCTGGGGGTCATATAGCGGTTCGCACGGTGTTTGGGCGCGAGCAACAGCCTATTAATGATGATTTTTTGATGATGCTCGTCGGTGATTTTTTCGGAGCATTGGTGTTGCTGTACACACTGAAGCGCATTATCGTATTCTTTGAAAATCGTAAGTCCGGCGTCAGCCCCCTATAATCATGCCAAAGCCGAAGAAGGAGCTGGTCGAGCTATATCTGAGGTTTCGTTGGCTTCTGGGGGCGCTCAAAGATCTTCCCGAAGCGGACTTGCTCTCCACGCCGAATACTGAGGCTCTGCTGGCTGAAATCGCGCAAGCCTGGAAGCGGGGAGAGCCGTACCCAATGTATAAGCTGCTCATTCGGCGCGATCTTGGTCATATCAATACGATCCGAAAGCGAATCACTCAACTGAGAGAGGCCGGCTTCGTCGATTTTGAGGGGGTCGAAGATGATGCCCGTGTGAAGTTGGTCGTCCCAACCCAAAAAGCCCTCGAGTATTTTTCGGCTTACGCATCGTTGATCCGCGAGGTGGACAAATAGGGATTTCCATCGCCTCGGCGCGTGTCGTTTAGTACAATCCTTGGAGCAATTTCTTTGTCTCCAAGGTATAATGAAGTATCTTAACTTGATTCCCGCGCTAATCATCGTGGCGCGCTTCAACGGCGAATCAATCTCCAGCTTAATCGGTGCTCTTCGAGCAGAGGGTCTCGGCGGTTATCGCGCCTGTCGTAAGCTGATCTATCGTCTCGAGAACCTTGGGTTACTCAGCATCGGACTCAGTGCCCGCGAAGATCGACGAGAGAAATCGATCGTATTGACTGAGCAGGCGAGAGCGACAATGTCGGAGCTGCAGAACCTGCTGTCGCGGATTTAAGGGGCCTCTTCTGCCCCAGCCGAACGGCTCGATTGTCGGTAGACGGGCTGACCACAGGCTTTCGTGATGAGCTCGCCCAGTTGCTGCGCTGCGTGACTTGGGACTGCCGCCACGATACAGCCGCCGAAACCTCCGCCTGTCATCC
>Ga0194126_10000175_pt1 | contig 101577 bp, 78 predicted proteins | sample TA2KigC150mmetaG_FD_148641 | JGI IMG/M metagenome (GOLD analysis project Ga0194126, IMG submission 148641) | Freshwater microbial communities from Lake Tanganyika, Tanzania - TA2015035 Kigoma Deep Cast 150m | ecosystem: Environmental > Aquatic > Freshwater > Lake | place: Tanzania: Lake...
TGGTGACATCCGTTCCTGGCAAACCCAGGTTGTTTCTCTTAAATACTTTATTTCCTCCTTCCACATTAAAGTATTCTGAATATGGTTTCCAGACATTTTGTGTTAGTTGCGATTTCCTGATTCCAATGAGTTTTACCTGAACACCATACACCGGATAATGGATCACAAATGCCACAAATAGTTCAGCCAGAATAAGCGCTATCAGCAGTCCGATGAAAAGTAATGCCATCTTTTTCATTTGAACCAGTACCAGGCGGCTGTGACGAATGAAAATGTCAATACGATGCTGAAGTAATGAAACCAGTTGGTTTTAACAACCCTGGAAACAGCTGGCATCTTTTTCTTCTGTAGGTTCCACAATTGCAAGATGGCAATGCCCGCTCCGTGTATCATTCCCCAGATAAGAAAATGCCATGCAGCGCCGTGCCAGATGCCACAAATTCCCATGGCGATGACAGGTACCAAAAAAAGTTGCCAGAATTTTCCTGAGAACTTCCTGCTGAGTGGGAAGAAAAGATAATCCCTGATCCAGTCGGAGAGAGAGATATGCCAGTTACGCCAGAATTGGCTGATATTGGGCTGTAAATAAGGCCAGTTGAAGTTCTCCATGATTTTATACCCGAACAGTCGGGACGCCCCGATGGCTATGTCGCTGTATCCTGCAAAATCAAAATAGATCTGGAAGGAGAAACCGATGATGGCAAGAACGTAAATATAGCTGGCATACCCTTCAGGATTGGCCCAAACGGGATTGATGAGATATGCAATGCTGTCGGCCAGGACGGCTTTCTTGAAGATGCCGTAGACGATCCGCTCGAAAGACTCTGACAAAAAACCTGGCTGAAACTTCCAGGAGGTTGCTTCAGCCTGTGGCTTGAATCGCTCAAAGCGTTCAATGGGACCCGCCACATAGATGGTGAACAGTGAGCCGTACAACAGGAAGTCCAGAAAATTTCCGGGTTTGACAATGCCCCAATAAACATCCGTCAGGTAACTGATGTATTTGAAGGTGATATAGGAGATTCCCAGTGGAAGCAACAAATGTTCGATCCGGAACGCCGGAAGCATGCTGACGAAGGACATCAAGCTGCAAAGGGTGGTGACCAGCAGACCTGAATACTTAAAGAATACCAGCAGCAGTACCAGGCCTAAAACACCAGATAAATGCCAGATCTTCTTGTTCTTCCCTTGCTGGATCATCCTGGCAATCAGATATGTGAAAACCGTCATGACGAGGATCATCACTGGTGCCCAGCGATCCAGGTAGGTAAGAAAACCCAGGCTGACCAACGTCAGGAACAGGTTTTTCCACACCTTTCCCGGTATCAGCCAGTAGACGATAGCAGCAATGATCAGCGTTCCAAAAAAGGGAAGGGTGATGATCATCTTTGCATTGAAACTGGTTAATTACCTCTACCATCTGGCGAACTGTGTTAAAGCTATCAGCCGTGATCTTTGGAGCAGGAATACGTTTGCCGAATGTCTTTTCGATAAACGCCTGGAGTGAAACCAGGGAGAATGAGTCGATCAATCCACTGGAAATCAGTTTGGTGTCAGGGGTGATCTCGGTATCCGGATCATCCAGGTATTCAGATTTGATAAAACGGATCAGGGTTTCTTCCATCTTGGATTTGCTTTAGTATTAAATATCTAACGCCCGGTCAATCAAAAACTCCCGGATCTCCTCCGGCGGGATCTCCCGGCCAATGAATTCGACGGGTTCGGAGTAGTTGATGTCATTAAAATAGCTCAACTGAGCATGGAATAGTTTTTCAACGAACAACTGATCAAACAGATCATTTGCCTGATGGGTTATCTGATCGATTGAAAAATGATCCTTGAGGATAAAATAGAGATCCACGTAATCCTTCCATTTTGATCTTCTTCCCAGGGCATATGCTTTCATGGCAGCCAGATCAAGCAGTTCCGGTATCATGCTGAGTCCATCAAAACTGCATTTGACTTCGATTTCATAAGGAGTGTTAATATCTCTTTGTACACTCCTTGAGAAATAAAGAGAAAAGTAGTGATAGATCTCAGGAAAGTAATTGAGTTTTTTCCTGCCTTCTGCGCTAAAGAAAATCCTTGCGGCCTCTTGATGTCCGAGTATCCTGATCAACTCCCGCACATCATCCATGGTGCCGTAGTTCAGGATGGTTTCGACGAGGAACTCCAGGTCAATATCCTGCTTTTTCTCTTCCGGGGTGTACCAGAAGAGCTGGCTGTGGCGGCGGATGAAGTCTTGGATTTCGGGTGAATTCACAGCAACAATCATCAATTATCAATTATCAGTTAGGGTGCGGGGGCGAGGGTGTTGTTGCGGCCGTGGAGAATATCCGCAGCGATGGCTCTGATGTCTTCCATGAGTATGTTTGGATCAATATCCATGGCCCATTTGATTGCAGAAATTAATTCAGCCGGGAAAGTATAAAGTATTTCAGCAATGGCTGTGGGTTCTACACCGGCATCTTTACTGGCCGCTTGTGTGATAATCGTTTCCCAGTTGAAAGATTGCCTTTTTGAAATGATCCAGATGTCTGCAACATCTTTGGCCTCAAGTCGGTAAAGTGCAGAAATTTTATTGGAAAGGATATTTTGCCAGGAGTCGATCAATCCGAATCGTGTTTCAAGAAATCCCTCATAATGTGTCTCAATATCATTGACGAAATCAAGTTTCAGCGTTGTGGGCGGTTCATCAACTTTTCTGATCAAAAACAATTGGGCGAAATTGTCATGTTTACGGATGTTCATCAGATCAATATCGTACTGTAAATGAACTTGATTAATAGATAGCTGATCATAGACCTTTTCAAAAAACAAACTAAAATGATCGTTCATGAGCATGAAAAAATCAAGGTCATCAGAATACCGGTGGTTAAAGTAAAACCTACTCAGGGCGGTTCCACCGGTGAGATAAAAGGGAGTTTTGCAATCTTTGATGATGTGCATGATCCCATCCTGGAATGGATAAAAATTCTCCCTGTAAAATTTGCCGTACGGTTTCATATTTTCTGATAAGAAACGGGTCTTTGAGATTTTTAATGAAAGGTTCCTGCAGGAGACGAAGTAATTCTTTTTCACCAAATACCCTGAGGAGGTCGTACCAGGAAAGCCTTTCAAACATCCTTGCCAAAACCGCATTCCTGTTAAGCCATGGAGTTCCTTCTGACTGTCCTTCAAGCAGACTTTTTATCCTGGCTGGTTCAAAATCATAGTCCCAGTAAATCCTCTTAAGAACCTTTGAAAAAGCAAGATCATCTGAGATATGCATGGCCAAAAAAATTGTTATATCATGATTAATGAGCCCCTTCTGAAAAGTCTTCTTTATGCCACTAAGGCACTAAATCACAAAAGTGAACATATTTATTTGTTTGATTAACAGCATTTTGTGTTCTTTGAGTTTTTGTGGTTTAGTGGCGAAAATGAATGATAGCATTATCGGAGTAGGCTCATTATTAGAATTCACCTTTTATCAGTCGTCTCAATCCTTCTTCAAATCGTGTATTGACATTAAACCCCATCCTTTCCCTGGCTTTCTCAATTCCGGCCATGGAGTGTTTCACGTCGCCGGTTCGTTCTTTGTCGAAGATGGGCTGGATAGAGGTTCCCAGGATCTCATTGATGGCATTAACCAGGTCGATGAGGGTGTATCGCTCCCCGCAGGCGATGTTGAATACCTCTCCGGCGGCACCTTCAGCCGTGCAGGCCAGGAGATTGGCTGCAACATTGTTGCTTACATAGGTGAAATCCCTTGATTGTAATCCATCTCCGAAAACAGTTGGCGACTTGCCCTCCCTCATCATGCGGATGAACTTTGGGATTACGGCAGAGTACATGGAATTCGGATCCTGGTTGGGGCCGAAGACATTGAAATACCTGAGACTGACGGTCTCCAGGCCGTAAATTTGGTAATATACCTGGCAGTATTTTTCAGCGGTCAACTTGGTGATCGCATAGGGTGAAAGCGGTGAAACAGGCATGGTTTCAACCTTTGGCAATACCTCCGTATTGCCGTAAACCGAGGAAGAAGAAGCAAAAACCACCCTTTTCACCGAATACTCTCTGGCCGCTTCGAGGATATTCAGTGTCCCGTTGATATTGACTTCATTGGTTGTGACCGGATCCTTGATGGATCGCGGAACCGAAGGGAGGGCCCCCTGATGCAATACATAATGACATCCTTTAACGGATTCCCTGACGATATGCGGACTGCGGAGGTCGCCTTCAATCACTTCCAGGTTAGGATGATCCTTGAATGGGAGGAGGTTTTCTCTTTTCCCGGTGGAAAAATTATCCAATACCCTCACCTGATGTCCGCGGGTTAGTAACTCCCTTACCAGGTTAGAGCCGATGAATCCTGCGCCACCGGTTACCAGGAAGCGGGGATTCGGAACAATAAATGCAGCCATGGAATGGAAATAGGATGAAACAATTAAAGACGGCCGTCAACAATTTCGAATGGAAGAAAGGATTTGATATCGTACAGGACTGATGAAGCAGCACGTTTGCTGAAGTCAATTTTTCTGAACTCATGATGGGAAACGGCCAGAACAATGGCATGGTAATCTGCCAGGTTATAAGTCGAAAGCATCTTTTCCCCATATTCGTGTTTCACCTCTTCCGCACTGGCCCAGGGATCGTAGATATCTACCTTACAACCAAACAGGCGGAGTTCCGCAATCACATCAACCACTTTGGTGTTTCTCACATCCGGACAGTTTTCTTTAAACGTTATTCCCAACACAAGGATTCGGGAATCTTTAACCGGAATATCTTTTTTAATCATCAGTTTGATGATGCGGGCAGCGACCCAGGCGCCCATGCTGTCGTTCATCCGTCGGCCGGCGAGGATGATCTCGGGATGGTATCCGACTTCCTGCGCTTTCTGTGCCATGTAGTAGGGATCAACGCCAATACAATGACCTCCTACGAGTCCGGGAGAGAATTTCAGGAAGTTCCATTTCGTTCCGGCGGCATCGAGAACAGAACGGGTATCGAGGTTCAGGTGGGCACAGATCCGTGCCAATTCGTTCACAAAAGCAATGTTGATATCCCGCTGGGAATTCTCGATCACCTTGGCGGTTTCAGCCACTTTAATGGATGTTGCTTTGAATGTCCCGGCTTTAATGACTTTCTTGTACAACTGATCCACCACTTCCGCAATCTCCGGTGTTGAACCCGAGGTCACCTTCAGGATTGTGGTTACCGTATGCTCTTTGTCGCCGGGATTGATCCGCTCAGGAGAGTAACCAGCGAAAAAGTCAACATTGAGTTTCTTTCCGGATGCTTTTTCGATCACAGGAATGCAGTCATCTTCTGTACAGCCGGGGTAAACCGTTGATTCGTAAATCACAATGTCACCTTTTTTGATGACCTTGCCAACGGTTTCAGATGCCTTCACCAGGGGGGTCAGATCGGGGCGGTTGTTTTTATCTACCGGAGTTGGTACTGTAACGATGTAAATGTTGCAGGGGGCGATGTCGGTGAGAGATGAAGTGAGGAATAAGCCTTTGTCAGTGGGGACAGATTTTTTCAACACCGACTGAAGATTGGCATCTTCCACTTCCAGTGTAGAATCGTGACCTGTATTCAGTTCATCGATCCGGCTTTGTTTGATGTCAAACCCGATCACCGGGTAGTGTTTGGCAAATTCAACGGCCAGGGGAAGACCGACGTATCCGAGGCCGATCAGGCAGATTTTGTGAGACATGGGTAATGGTTTTGGATGGGATTATTAGATTTTATTTTTCACCGCAGAAGCGGGGAGGCGCAGAGGTTACTTAGATTTCACTGGTTTCACATGGTTCCGGCTGATATTGACACAGAGGTTATAGCCGAGTTTCTCAAAGCTGACCATAATCCGGCTGCTGCCTTGCAGGTATTCGAAAATCCCGCGCATCCCTTTGAGTCTGCCATGGACTACTTCCACCAGATCGCCGGGTTTAAAGGTGTATTTTTCAACAGCAAAAGGTACTTCCGATGCCAGCAGGTTTTTTACATCCTGTATCTGGCTGTCAGGGATCACAACCATCTCTCCGGCAAAGGTGACAAACCGGATGACACCATCAATCATTCTTATCTTCAGGTCTTGATTTGGAAGGATTCTGACAAAGACATAGGAGGAAAACAATGGTTTTTCTACCCATTTTTTACGATCTGACCATTGACGCAGCTCCCGGATTAGGGGAAGATAACTCTCGACTTTGTTTTCCTCCAGGAGGCTCAGCACTTTTCTTTCGCTCCTGGGTCGAGTATAAACGGCATACCAGTGAAGATCCATCAATCGAAGACCTGACTTTTATCTAAAGCTTCGCCACGTCAGTCACATAAAAGCAACGGCTGACCCGGAAAAAATTAGGATGCAAAGGTATAAAAAAAATGAATCCCAAATCAATTTCCTTCAGACTACTTTCCTTCATGTTCAATTCTCTTGATTTTATTACTTTTGCCGCACCATTAATAAGATTTCTATCATGGAAGAACAAACCAATAGCGGTAACCGTAAGTGGCTGATCATTCTTGGCTTACTACTGATCATTGCCATCGTGGTGTTGTTGTTTACCTATCTCAGGATGAATGGCCTGGTGAAGGAAAAAGAAGAAAACAGGGGCGCCTTGCAACATGAACTCGATTCGCTGGTTGCCGAACATAACAAAGTGAAAGAGATCTATGGAACCTTGTCAGATTCTCTGTCGACAAAAGACAGTGTTATCCAGGCTCAGGCTACCCAGATCAGAAAGTTGCTCGACACCGAGTGGGAGTATTACAAGATCAAGAAGCGGATCACGGCCTTGCAGCAAATTGCCCAAAGGTATGTAAGTCAGATCGACTCGCTATACAATGTGAACCGCGAGCTCAAGGAGGAAAATGTCCGGATACAGGAAGAATACCGCATCGAAAAAAACAGAAGCACTGCGCTTGTTAAGGATAAGGAAGCCCTGACGGAGAAAGTGACCATGGCTGCCGTGTTGAAGGCATACAATGTAAAAGCGGTGGGTCTTCGCTACCGGTCAGGGGGAACCAAAGAACAAGAAACCGATAAGGCTGGCCGGGTTGAAAGGATCAAAGTATGCTTAACTTTAGGCGAGAATTCGCTTGTCCCAGCCGGACGGAAGAGCATTTTTATCCGGATCATGCGCCCTGACAAAGTCGTTGTGATCAAGAGTAAATACGATACCTTCCGGTTCAATGGGGAGGATATCCCTTATTCGATTGAGGAAGAGGTAGATTACAAGGGCAAATCCCTTGATGTGTGTGGATTCTGGATCAAAAAGGATAAGACAGAGCCGGCCATGGTTGGGACTTATAATGTCACCGTCTATTGTGACGGCGTTTTGATTGGCTCTACCACCTTCGAACTCAGGTAAAAGACCAGATTCTATGGATCCCATGTCTTACATCAGAAATCAGTCACATGGGATTGGAAATTGAAAGAAAATTCCTTGTCAGCGACCCATCTGTTCTGGATGGATTAACAGGAAACAAGATCATTCAAGGTTACTTCATCACGCGTGAAGATCTGACCGTTCGGATCAGACAGGCTGAAAACAAAGGGTTCATCACCATCAAGGGAAAAACAAAAACCGATTATTCCAGGTATGAGTTTGAATATGAAATCCCGGTAAACGATGCATCCGATCTATTGACACTTTTCCCGGTAGAGGGCAAAATTGAGAAGATCAGGTACGCAATATTTGAATCTGGTTTAAGCTGGGTAGTGGATCGTTTCCTGGGAGAAAATGACGGACTATTCCTGGCGGAAATTGAATTAGCCCAACCGGATCAGGGGATTACAATCCCTTCATGGGTGGGAGCAGAAGTATCAGATGATGAGCGTTACACCAATGCCAGTTTAAGCCTGCATCCATACAATCGATGGGAACAAAATCGATAACCATACATCTATGAATGGCGAAACAAATAAGCAAAAGCATATGAAGATCGGCATTTTGTCAGCCGGAGGTGACTGCCCGGGGATCAATGCTGCCATACGCGGTGTTGGAAAAACGGCCATTCAGGAGTATGGTATGGAAGTCATTGGTATCTCTTCCGGCTTTCTGGGACTGCTCCATAAAGAGTACGTGGAACTCGATGAGAACCAACTTTCAGGCATTCTCACACAGGGTGGAACCATCCTGGGGACTTCCCGGGAAAAGCCGTTCAAGAAGAATGACAAGTTCAGCAAGGGTGACAAACCAAAGATCATCTGTCAGAACTATCATGATTTGGGATTGGATGCCCTGGTGTGTATTGGCGGCAATGGCACGCAGCAAACAGCATATCAGTTATCGGAGGAGGGCTTGAACATCCTCGGTATTCCCAAAACCATTGACAACGATGTATGGGGGACTGATGTGAGTTTTGGTTTTGATTCTGCCCTTGGTATCGTCACGGAGGCCATTGACCGGTTGCATACGACAGCAAATTCCCATAAACGGATCATGGTGATCGAAGTGATGGGGCATCATGCCGGATGGCTTGCCCTTTATGCAGGTGTTGCCGGTGGTGGGGATGTGATCCTGATCCCTGAGATCCCGTTCAACCCGGCTGTTGTATCCAGGTACCTGGAAAACCGCTTCAACGGTAAAAAACCATATTCCATTGTGGTGGTGGCCGAAGGCATCCCAACACCAAGGGGTATTTCCGCTTCAAAATATATTGCCGAGAACATCAGTATCCTGACGAATCTGGAGACCAGGGAGACGATCCTGGGGTATATCCAGCGGGGAGGAAGTCCTTCACCCAGGGATCGTATTTTGGCCACCCGTTATGGTGCTTATGCTGTAGAATTGATTGCGAAAAACATCTTTGGCAAGATGGTGTGTGCCAATGGTGAATCCATCAGCCACATTCCGCTCAGGGAAACCGCCGGAAAGATCAAACTGGTACCTGCCGACAACCCGCTAATCAAAAAAGCCCGGAAAATGGGTGTTTGTTTTGGCGATGAATAGGATTATTCTTCTGTCTCCCGACTCAGCCTGATATCTTTGACATTGATCTGGGGGGTGACTTTTCCCTGCCACTCATTTTCTTCCACGTGGTAACAGATGTCAAAAAGCTCACCCTTGGAGATCTCTTCATAAAAATGTCCCTGCTGGAAAGCGATACCTGAGATGGGATAGGAAGATTTATCTGGCTGGAAGACATCAAGTTTCAGGTGGTTGTTTTTAACCAGGCGAGAGGTTCCGCTGTCTTTTACTCTCCGGGTGCTGAAGGTGGGTGACATATTCCCGGGTCCGAAGGGGGCGAAAAGTTTCAGGTGTTTGATGAACCTTTGGGTGATGATTTTCAGGTCGATTTCTCCGTCAATATCGATTTCCGGGATCAGTTCGGTATCTCCCAGTTTATCTGTGACAAACTTTTCAAATTTTTCACGGAAAGAAGCGTAGTTTTCGGGCTTAAGGGAAAGCCCTGCGGCAAATTTATGGCCGCCGAAATGTTCAAGGTACTCGCTGCAGGCGTCAACGGCTTCATAGATGTCGAAATCTTTGACTGATCTGGCTGATCCGGTGTAGAGACCGTTTGAAAGGGTGAAGACAATGGTCGGTTTGAAGAAGCTCTCGGTAAGTCTGGATGCTACAATCCCGATAACTCCTTTGTGCCAGTCGGGGGAATAGACCACCGTGGTTTTGCGCCTCATCAGTTCCTCATCCGACCGGATCATGTCGATGGCTTGTTGGGTTGCAAAGGCATCCAGATTTTTCCGCTCGATGTTGTTGTTGTTGATCTGCTGTGCGATCACTTTGGATTCTTCCCTATCCTCGCATTTCAATAAATCAACGGAGCTTCTGCCGCTTTCGATTCGCCCTGCGGCGTTTATGCGGGGGCCTATCATGAAGACCAGGTCGGAGATGGTCAGTTCCCGTCTGTAGATCGTTGTGGTTGATGGTATTTCGGCTTTTTCTACCCGGCTCACCTCGAGGATGGCTTCAATCCCTGGTCTGGGGCGGGTGTTGATCAGTTTCAGGCCGAAGTAGGCGAGGATCCTGTTTTCTCCCGTGATATCGACGATATCCGATGCAATGCTGATGGCTACCAGGTCGAGGTATTTTTCAATTTCCGGTGAAGGGATGTTGGCTCTTTGTGCAAAGGCCTGGATAAGCTTGAATCCGATTCCGCAGCCAGAGAGTTCTTTGTATGGGTAGTTACAATTGGGCTTTTTGGGATCCAGGATAGCATAAGCTTCCGGGATCTCAGCGCCGGGGAGGTGATGGTCGCAGATGATGAAATCGATCTGCTTTTCCCGGGCGTATCTGACTTTTTCAACCGATTTGATCCCGCAATCGAGGGCGATGATCAATCTGAAACCATTCTCCGCTGCGAAGTCAATGCCTTTGGTTGAAATCCCGTAACCTTCGGAATACCGGTCTGGGATATAGAAATCCATCTGGTGGTATATCTGGCTAAAGAAGGCAAAGACCAGGGCAACAGCACTGGTACCGTCCACATCGTAATCGCCATAAACCAGGATCTTTTCCTGGTTAGCAATGGCTTGTTGAATCCGGTCGATGGCTTTGTCCATATCGGCCATCAGAAAAGGATCATGGAGATGGGAAATGCTGGGACGGAAAAAAGCCTTCGCTTTTTCGAAGTTATTGATCCCACGTTGCAGCAATAATTTTGTCAGCGGCTCGTCGATATTGAGCTCGCCGGCAAACTGCCGGGTGATCACAGGATCTGTCTCAGGCAGATATTTCCATCTCTTCTTCATTTGCGATTGCCTATCTGCAAAAGTATGAAAAATTAGAATTCGGCATTCATGGGTGTCCGGGGAAATGGGATCACATCACGGATGTTAGCCATCCCGGTCACAAACAGGATCAGACGCTCAAAACCCAGCCCAAACCCACTGTGTGGTGCAGTACCAAACTTCCGTGTCTCCAGATACCACCATACATCTTTTTCGGGAATGTTCATCTCCCTGATCCTGCTGATCAGTTTATCATAGTTTTCTTCACGCTGTGATCCGCCAATGATCTCGCCGATTTTTGGAAAGAGGACATCCAGCGCTCTGACGGTTTTACCGTCATCATTTTGCTTCATATAAAAAGCCTTGATCTCCTTTGGGTAATCGGAAAGCATGACGGGTTTTCCAAAGTGTTTTTCAACCAGGTATCTCTCGTGCTCAGCCTGGAGATCATTTCCCCATCCCAGCGGAAACTCGAACGTTTGTCCTGCGTTCATGAGGATGTCCATGGCTTCGGTATAGGAGATACGTACAAACTGGCTTTTGGTGACTGATTTCAGGCGTTCGATCAGCGATTCATCGTACATCTTATTCAGAAACTCCAGGTCGTCGTAGCAGTTTTCAAGGGCATAGCGGATCAGGAATTTCAGAAAATCTTCAGCCAGGTCCATGTCATCATGGATATCATAAAAGGCCATTTCGGGTTCGATCATCCAGAATTCAGCCAGGTGTCGCGGGGTGTTGGAGTTTTCGGCTCGGAAGGTTGGACCGAATGTATAAACCAATGAAAGGGCCATCGCGCCAAGTTCGGCTTCCAGCTGGCCGGAAACCGTCAGGTTGGTGACTTTGCCAAAAAAGTCTTCGCGGAAGTTTACATCCCCTTTTTCATCCAGCGGTGGATTTTTAGCATCCAGGGTGGTGACCCGGAACATCGCGCCTGCCCCTTCGGCGTCGGAGCCGGTAATGATCGGTGAATGCAGGTAAAAGAAACCGTTGTCATTGAAATATTTGTGGATGGCAAAAGCCATGGCATGACGGATACGCAGGACGGCGCCAAATGTATTGGTACGAGGACGAAGGTGGGCTATTTCCCGCAGGAATTCAAGGGTATGACCCTTTTTCTGAAGGGGGTACGTTTCCGGATCAGCAGTACCATATATTTCCAACGCTGTTGCATGGATCTCAACAGGTTGTCCTTGTCCGGGGGATTCAACCAGGGTGCCGGTAATCCCGATACAGGCGCCCGTAGTAATATTCTTCAACAGATCCTCCCCAAAGTGCTGTACATCTGCGACCACCTGCAGGCTGTGGATGATCGATCCGTCGTTCACCGCAATAAAGCTGACATTTTTGTTGCCGCGGCGTGTCCGAACCCATCCTGATCAGAAACTCCTTTCCAAATTCTTTCGATTTCAGTAAATCTTTGACTTTACTGACTTTGCGTTTATCCATAGTTTTCCAAATGAATTTGCAAAGGTAGGAAAAATTGCAGATGCGGAGGAGGGGGATGTGACGTTCACTCCCTATCTTTGCAAGATGAATGTTTCGACCCTTCAGACCTGTTTCAACATCCGGGAACCGTTTTGTATCATTGCCGGACCCTGCAGCGCCGAGTCATCCCGACAGGTGATCGAAACAGCAAGGAAACTAAGGAATATCCCATTTGTAAAGGTTTTTCGCGCCGGGATCTGGAAACCCCGCACACATCCATCTGATTTTGAAGGAGTGGGCGCGCGTGGATTGGCCTGGATGAAAAAGGTCAGGGAAGAGACAGGATTGCTTCCTGCCATTGAAGTTGCTCGTCCGGTTCATGTAGAGCAGGCACTAAAGAACAACATCGACATCCTTTGGATCGGCGCACGAACCACGGTGAACCCTTTCCTGGTACAGGAAATATCCGAAGCATTAGCCGGCACTGATGTTACTGTAATGGTTAAAAATCCCCTGAATCCGGACCTTGGAACTTGGGTAGGCGCCATGGAAAGGCTCAATAAAAACGGGATCCGGAAGATCGTTGCCATCCACAGGGGCTTTTCTTTTTTTCGCCGTTCTCCCTTCCGGAATGCCCCGATGTGGGAGATTCCCATCGAACTGAAGCGGCTCTATGCCAAACTCCCTGTGATCGTTGATCCAAGCCATATCTGCGGGAAAAAAGACCTGCTGGTGAAAGTATCCCAACGTGCCATCGACCTTGAGATGGATGGGTTGATGATCGAAACCCACATTCATCCTTCACAGGCCAAAACAGACAGAGAGCAGCAGATCACACCAGAAGCCCTGAAAAGACTGGTTTCCCGGCTTGTCTTCAGGGAGAAGCAGCTCAGAAAAGACTTCAGGGAAAAACCGGCTCAGCTCCGTACCGAAATCGACAAGCTGGACTGGGAACTGCTGGACATCCTGTCGCGCCGGATGGAGATCGTCAAAGAGATCGGCGTTTATAAAAAAGAGAACAACATCACCATCTTACAGATCAAACGCTGGCGGGAGATTATCGAGAACCGTTTGATGAATGGGAAAAACCTGGGGCTGGAGAAAGCGTTTCTGCAGAAACTGCTTGAGATTGTCCATGATGAAAGCATCCGGGTTCAAACCCGGATCATCAATAATGAAGAGCGGGAGCAATAAAAGGAATCACATCCATTTCCGTAGTTTGAAGAAGATCACCATCCCCATGGCGAGAATGGTCATGCCGAGGAACAGGATGAAGAAGGAATTTTCCTGACCCTGTAATGGCAGGGGGATGTTCATGCCATACAAGCTGGCGATGAACGTGAGGGGGAGCAAAATGGATGAGATCAGCGTAAGGATCTTGATGATCTCGTTGGTACGATTGGTCTGGAGGGAATCAAACGTCCGTGAAAAGCCGTCGATCAGTTCGTCGTAATCTTCGATGTAGTCCCACAGCCTTTGATAGTAGTCGATGATATTGCCCCAGTAGTTTTCCATGTTCTCGGCGTATCCCTGCTTAACCCCCGATTCGAATTTGGCAAACAGGGTCAGCTGAGGCTTGAACATGGTGTTGAGGGTGATGAGGTTCTTCCGGGTGAATGACAGTCTTTCAATGGTATGGACTGCTTTCTTGTCGAACAGTGATTTCCCGCAAAGATCCACACTATCGCCAATTTTCCTGATTACCAACTCAGTTTCCTTCATCAGCCGTTCCAATATCTTGTACAAGAGGGCGTCGCTGGTGCCAACCTCAAATGTCTTTTGCTCTTTGGCTTCCAGTTTGGCCTGGTTGAACATCTCCTTGACCACCCAGTGGGAGTTGCCGATAGTGATCAGAAAGTCTTCTCCCCAGAAGATTTTAACCTCCTTGGTTTGAAGGAAGATATTGGCGCGGTCGAAATAAGGAAAGTGAAGGATGAGAAAATAATAGTCGTCGTAAAAGTCGATCTTGGGTCGCTGGTTCAGGTCGCTGCGGCAGTCTTCAATATCCAGGGGATGGAAATGAAAGGTGTCGACGAGGAACTTAAAGTCATCCTCTCTTGGGCTGAGAATGTGGTACCATTTCAGGCTACCGAACTTGATGGTTTCAATCATAGGCCCTCCCCAGGTTTTGGGATAATGAAAATCCTACATTCCTAATGCAGTTAGAATAGGGTGCAAAGATAAAATAAATTACAATTATAAAAAGTTGCCTTTCCTCATAAAAAAGAGCCGTCTCTGAACGAAACGGCTCTTAATCTTTAATCGGGAACAATCTATCAGATCAATCCCTGGGCGATCATGGCATCGGCAACTTTCACAAAGCCACCAATGTTAGCGCCTCTTACGTAGTTGATGAATCCATCCTGTTCGGTTCCCCATTTCACGCAATTCTTGTGAATGTTGACCATGATGGTATGGAGTTTTTGATCAACTTCTTCACGCGACCAGGCCATGCGCATGGAGTTCTGTGACATTTCGAGTCCGGAGGTGGCAACACCGCCGGCATTGGCAGCTTTTCCGGGTCCATAGAGGATCTTGGAATCGATGTAAACGCTGATGGCTTCAGGTGTAGAGGGCATATTTGCTCCTTCGGATACGCAGTAACAGCCGTTCTTCACGAGCAATTTGGCCTCATCACCATTGATTTCATTCTGGGTGGCGCTGGGAAGGGCAATGTCGCACTTCACCTCCCATGGCCGTTTGCCATCCACGTAGTCGGCTTTGTACTTCTGAGCATATTCCTTGATACGTCCGCGTTTGACGTTCTTCAGGTGCATGACCCAGGCAAGTTTTTCGGCATCGATACCGGCCGGGTCGTACACATAGCCTTCGGAGTCGGAAAGGGTTACGACTTTGGCGCCGAGTTCGGTGGCCTTCTGGGTAGCGAACTGCGCGACGTTGCCCGATCCGGAGACGGTTGCGATCTTGCCTTTGAAGTCGGTCTTACGGGTTGCCAGCATTTCCTGGGCGAAATAGACCTGCCCATAGCCGGTAGCTTCGGGACGGATGAGGCTTCCGCCCCAGTCGAGTCCCTTACCGGTGAGCACGCCGGTGAACTCGTTCTTCAATCGTCTGTACATCCCGAACATGAAGCCAATCTCACGGCCGCCCACACCGATATCGCCGGCAGGAACGTCGGTATTTGGGCCAATATGACGGAAAAGTTCCATCATAAAGCTCTGGCAGAAACGCATCACTTCGTTGTCGGTTTTTCCCTTGGGATCGAAATCTGAACCGCCCTTGCCGCCGCCCATCGGGAGGGTGGTGAGGCTGTTCTTAAAGACCTGCTCGAAAGCCAGGAATTTCAGAATGCCGAGGTTTACCGTCGGGTGGAAGCGAAGCCCGCCCTTGTAAGGTCCAATGGCGCTGTTCATCTCGATCCGATACCCTTTGTTGATGTGGATCTCTCCCTTGTCGTCCATCCATGGGACGCGAAACAAGATCACCCGCTCGGGCTCGGCAATGCGCTCCAGTATCTTGGCATGCTTGTACTTGGGGTTTTCTTCAATGAAAGGGATGAGTGACTCAGCCACCTCCATTACCGCCTGGTGAAATTCCAGTTCACCCGCATTCTTGGCTTTGATCTTAGCCATGAATTCATCTACTTGTTGCTGAAATGGATTGTTTGACATGTTTAAATGGTTTAAATTTGGAAATAGGATTAAAAGAATGTCTTTGTAAAAAAGCGGACAATATTACAGATTTTTTACATGATCATAATCAGGAAGATAATATTTTTTCATCCGACACCCTCCTACCCGGTAAGTTATGAGGATAATTCAACAGGAACCTTTTTCGTTTCGCTTTCCTTTATAATTTTACCCCATTGATTTTCATCTATGACACCATCCCCCACCAACCCCAACGAAATCCTCGACCCCCGCATCATGGAGCACTATGAACGGCTGGCCCATGAGAACAAGGAACGGATCAAGGAACTTACCGCACTGAATGAGACCAGCGCCATCATCCGGGAGGGGAAGACCATTCCCGAAACCCTGGAACGGATTTGCCACATCCTTCCCAATGCCTGGCAATACCCGGAATATGCTGTTGCCAGAATCAGGTTCGATGACCTGGTGTTCCAAACCGGGAATTTCACCGAAACAGCATGGAAACAGGAAAAGAAATTTGAGACCATCGATAACCACGAGGGAGACATTGAAGTATTCTACCTGAAAGCCTTCCCGGATGTATTTGAAGGTCCTTTCCTTCTCGAGGAACGGAACCTCATCGAAAACCTGGGAACCATGATCTCAGGCTATATCAACAGCATCAAAGCAAGGGAAACACGGTACAAGACGACTGAACGCCTTAAGGAGCTGGCTGCCCTCAATCAGACAACAAGCATCCTGAAGTCCGCCAAGTCGGTGGAAGAATCTCTGTGGCAAATCTGCCTGTTACTCCCAAAGGCCTGGCAATACCCCGAATATACCGCTGCACGTATCATTTTTGGACGCCTTGACCTCCGGACTGCCAACTTTCAGGAGACCCAGTGGTGCCAGAAACAGATCTTCGAAACCATCGATAATCAGATGGGTAGCATTGAAATCTTTTACCTGAAGTCTTTCCCCGTGGTTTACGAAGGTCCCTTTCTGGAAGAAGAAAGGCACCTGATCATCAACATTGCCAACATCATCACCGGCTACCTGAACAGCATCAAGGGGAAGTCGATCCTCAAGCGACACCAGGTTGAGGAGGAAGAAGATACTGACACCGGGGAAAAGGAGAGCATCCATGCCAACCGGCAATTGCTGCAGCAGTTCCTCAACCGCAGCAATGCCAACCGCGACATCTACCATGACCTGATGCCTTTTAAAGTAAAGGAGATACTGCTGGTTGCCAACTTATATGACGCCTACAGCATTGAAAAGGAGGGCCGTTTTTCTGAACACGTCCTGGGAGAATACTATCAACTCAGTCTAAGTACAATGCCCCGGATCACCGGGGTGTCGGGCATGGAAGATGCCCTTGGTGAGCTCCACAACAAACATTATGACCTGGTCATCATCATGATGGGCGTTGATAAAAAATTTCCACTGGAGATCGGTAAAAAAATCAAGGAAACGCATTCCTATATACCGGTTTTTCTCCTGCTGAACAGCAACACCGATATTGCGGTGATCGAAGAGACCTATACCGCCCGGAGTTTCATTGATAAGGTGTTTATATGGAATGGCGACTCGAAGATCTTTTTTGCGATGATCAATTTTCTGGAGGACAAGATCAATGTGGCCAACGACACCCAGGTGGGGATGGTACGGGTGATCCTGCTGGTGGAAGATTCTCCCGGTTATTTCTCCCTTTATCTCCCGATGCTTTACAACATCGTCCTGCAACAAACCAAACAGATCATTGAAGATGTGACCACGGATGAGCTTTACAAGATCCTGCGGTTGAAGGCCCGGCCAAAGATCCTACTTGCTTCCACCTATGAAGAGGCCATGTTTCTCCTGGAACAATACCGGGAGTTCATCCTGTGCCTGATCACTGATGTGAAATTCCACCGCGACGGTAAGCTCAACGGTAACGCAGGGTTCAGCCTGCTCCGTCAGGTGCGGAAAGACTTTAAAGACCTGCCGGTGGTGGTACAATCATCAAACATTGATAATGCCCAGCATGCCTACGAGATGAAGGCATCGTTCATCGACAAGAATTCAAAGACCCTGCTGGAGGATTTCCGGAGCTTCATCACCCACTTCCTTGGGTTTGGCAATTTCATTTACCGTGACAATGAAGGGCGTCAGATCGCAGTGGCCAAGTCACTCAAGGAGTTTGAGGATCTGCTGAAGACCATTCCGGAGGAGTCGTTGCTCTATCATGCCCGGAAAGATCATTTCTCCCTGTGGTTGATGGCGCGGGGAGAGATCCAGGCCGCCAAGATCATCAACCCGACCAAGGTGAGCGACTTCAGGGATACACAGAGCCTGCGGGAGTACCTCATCAAGGTGATCCAGTTCTTCCGCAATGAACAGAATGTTGGCAAGGTCATTCCATTTGAGGATACGGCCATTACTGATGAACGGAACGTGGTGAGCCTGGTTGACGGGGCCCTTGGCGGGAAGGGGCGCGGATTGGCTTTCATCAATACCCTCATTTATAATTTCGACTTCTCACAATACATCCCGAATATCAATATCCGGGCACCCAAAACCTCCATCATTGGTACCGATGAATTTGAATATTTCCTGAATCGCAACAAACTTAAGGAAAGGGTTGCTCATGAGGAGGACTATGAGGTGATCCGCCGGTGGTTCGTGGAGGGAAAGCTAACAGAATCCCTGATCCGGCGCCTCAGAACCATTGTCACACAGATCAACAAGCCGCTGGCGGTGCGAAGCTCCGGACTTTTTGAGGATTCCCTGAATCAGCCTTTCGCTGGGATCTTCGAGACCTATCTCATTCCCAACAACCATCCGGACCCCAAAGTGAGGCTGAACCAGCTCATGGATGCCATCAAGCTGGTATTCGCTTCCGTATATTCCCGCATCGCACGGGGTTATATCGAGGCGATCAATTACCGGATCGATCAGGAACGGATGGCTGTGGTAATCCAGGAGGTTGTGGGGAATGAGTACAACGGAACGTTCTATCCTCACATTTCCGGCGTGGCTCAATCGTACAACTATTATCCGTTTGCTCATATGAAGCCGGAAGAAGGCTTTGCCGTGACCGCACTGGGTCTGGGCCGCTATGTAGTGGAAGGAGAAAAAGCGTTTCGGTTTTCTCCCCGATATCCCGATCTTGAGATCAATTCCGCCAAAGACCAGTACCTCGGCTCACAGGTTCACTTTTATGCAGTTGATTTGAGGAAGAAAGAGATCAACCTGCTGGAGGGCGAAGATGCAGGTCTCATTAAAATGGAGATGGATGATGCAGAGATGCATGGAACACTGAAGCATCTCGCCTCGGTTTATTCACAAGATAACAACCGGATCATCCCGGGACTTGGGCAACCCGGACCCAGGGTGGTCAATTTTGCCGATATACTGAAGTACAATTACATTCCCCTGGCCAAAACCATTGAGGTGGTGCTGGATGTAGTGAAGGAGGCGCTGGGATCACCCGTGGAAATTGAATTTGCCATCGACCTGAACAAGGACAAAGAGAACCGGGCTTCTTTCTATCTCTTGCAGATCAAACCTTTGATTGGCAATGCCCAGGACTTTAACATTGATTTGAGTGACATAGATGTCGATTCCATCTTGCTTTACAGCGAAAAGGAGATGGGCAACGGCTACGTCGATAACATTCACCATGTGGTTTATATCGACCCTCATGATTTCGACAAGAGCGCAACAGAAGAGATGGCTGTGCAAGTTGAAAAGATCAATGCAGCATTTGTCGCTGCCGGGAAGAAGTACATCCTCATTGGTCCGGGACGCTGGGGTACGCGCGACCGTTGGATCGGGATCCCTGTGGTTTGGCCGCAGATCTCCTGTGCCAAGGTCATCGTTGAGACCAGCCTCGAAGGCTTCCCGCTGGATGCCTCTTCAGGATCCCATTTCTTCCATAATGTAACCTCCATGAATGTGGGCTATTTCTGCGTTCAGCCGGAACTTTCAAAGAGTTACATCCGCTATGATATGTTGAGAGGCCAGCAAAATAAAAGGAAAGACGGTTTCTTTACCATTGTGGAATTCGAAAAACCACTCATCATCCGGATGGATGGCAAGAAACGTATCTCCGTCGTTACCTGTTGATGGATAATTTGGAATGATTTTAAATTGAGCCTGTTAGCTTACGGGATAAAAACTTCTTAATATTTTTGGCACGCTTTCCCAAATACAAATAAAGATGAGGATTTCAAGGATTTACAAAAAACATGAAGAGGAAATTGTCGCAGAGGTTGATCTATCCCGGTTGGATCACCTGATCGAAAAATACAGGCACAAGAAAGGTAATGTCATACCCCTGCTGCAGGGGGCACAGGAAATCTTCGGGTATATACCACCCATCGTGTTTGAAAAGATCTCTGCGGAGTGCGGGATCAAGCTGAGTGACATGTATGGCGTTGCAACATTCTATGCCCAGTTCCGGTTGAAGCCGGTTGGCAAGCTTATTATTAAGGTATGCCACGGTACTGCCTGTCACGTGCAGAACGCCAATGAGATCACGGAGGCCATTGAAGAAGGGCTGAAGATTAAAGATGGGGAGACAACCGAAGACGGTCTTTTCACCCTTGAGTCGGTGGCCTGCCTGGGGTGTTGTTCCCTGGCGCCGGTGATGATGATAGCGGATCAGACCTATGGCAAACTCACGGGGACGGAAGCCGTGAAGATCATCAAGAATATACGGATCGCAGAAAGCAAGCTGAATTAATCATATCCTATTGCTATGACAACAACGAAGGTTATCGTAGGTTTAGGCAGTTGTGGCATTGCCGCAGGAGCCGGAAAAACCTACGAGAAGATAAAAGCGCTAAAAGACTCTGAAAACCTTGGCTTTGAGCTCAAGAAGACCAGTTGCGTCGGCATGTGTTACCGGGAGCCGTTGGTGGAGATCATCGACGAGACCGGATCATACCTGTATGGTGATGTGGATGAAGCCCGCGCCATCGAGGTCATTCAAAAGCATATCAACCAACATGAACCGGTAAAGGATTATATCGTCTATACGGATCTCTTCCCTGCTGCTGAGTCTGACTATATGGATTCCCAGGTCAAGATTGTCTTGCGTAACTGTGGATACATGGATCCAGAATCCATTGAAGAATACGAGCTGCGTGAGGGATACAAGGCCATCCGGAAGATTGCGGATGAAAAAATCATGCATGAAGCGGTGATCCGGACCATCCTTGATTCGGGTCTCCGTGGCCGTGGAGGTGGCGGTTTTCCTACGGGATTGAAATGGAAATTAGCCTATGGAAATAAGTCGGAAGAGAAGTATGTGATCTGCAATGCCGATGAGGGTGACCCCGGGGCTTTCATGGATCGCTCGATACTGGAAGGCGACCCGCATGCTGTGCTGGAAGGGATGATCATTGCCGCATATGCCATTGAGGCAACGGGCGGTGTGATCTATTGCCGCGCCGAATACCCATTGGCCATCAAACGGCTGAATATAGCTCTCGACCAGGCCAGGAAGAAAGGATACCTGGGGAAAAACATCTTCGGGATCGCAGGATTTCATTTCGACATCTATATAAAGGAAGGCGCCGGCGCTTTTGTTTGTGGCGAGGAGACTGCCCTGATGGCTTCCATCGAAGGGGAGCGGGGCATGCCCAGAAAACGCCCTCCCTTCCCTGCCGCCTCCGGTCTCTGGAAGAAGCCTACCAACATCAACAACGTGGAGACTTACGCCAATGTTCCGTGGATCATCCTCAACGGGGCCACTGCCTATGCCAAATATGGTACCGAAAAGAGCAAGGGAACGAAGGTCTTTGCCCTGGCAGGGAAAGTTAAGCGGTCGGGACTTGTAGAAGTTCCTATGGGGATGACCCTCAAAGATGTGATCTTCAAACTCGGCGGAGGGATCAAAAACGACAAACGGTTTAAGGCGGTGCAGATGGGTGGACCATCAGGCGGATGCATACCCGAGTTCCTCGCCCATACCATTGTCGATTATGATTCCGTCACAGCCACCGGCGCCATCATGGGTTCCGGGGGAATGGTGGTGATGGATGAAACCACCTGCATGGTGGATGTGGCCAAGTTCTTCCTTGATTTCACCCAGAAAGAGTCGTGCGGAAAATGCACCTTCTGCCGCATCGGCACCAAACGGATGCTCGAAATCCTTGACCGGATCACCAAAGGAGAAGGCAAAGCAGGTGATATTGAAAAGCTGGAAGAGCTCTCCCACCAGATCAAAGAGAATTCACTTTGTGGACTGGGCCAAACGGCTCCGAATCCCGTACTTACCACCCTGAAGTACTTCCGGGATGAATACGAAGCCCATATCACGGCTAAGAGATGCCCGGCAAAGGTTTGCAAACCGTTGCTGACCTATACCGTGATTCCGGAAAATTGCACCGGTTGCATGGTTTGCGCCCGAAATTGCCCGTCGAATGCCATTACCGGAGAAAAGAAACAGGTTCATTTGATCCACCAGGAGCTGTGCATCAAGTGTGGCGCCTGCTTCACCAAATGTAAATTTAGCGCTATCCTTGTTGAATAAATATCAGGACTTAAAGAAATTTGCTGACAACCATGAGTGACAATCTGTATAACATCGTCCTTGACGGGGAGATCGTGAAAGGCCACCCCGGCGAAACCATTCTGGAACTTGCGGAAAGACATCAGAAAAAGATCCCGACCCTGTGTCATGACAAGCGGCTGGAGCCATATTCTTCTTGTTATCTCTGTGTGGTTGAGGTAGAAGGGATGCGCGGCCATCAGCCTGCCTGCTCCACACGGATCACCGAGGGGATGAAGGTTACCACGACCAATGAAGGCATTCGCAAGTCCAGACGGCTGGCGCTGGAGTTGCTTCTCAGTAACCACTATGCCGATTGCCTGGGCCCATGCAAGCAGACCTGTCCGGCCGGCGTGGATGTCCAGGGATATATCTCCCTTATAGAAAAAGGGATGTTTAGCGAAGCGGTGGCGCTGATCAAGGAAACCAACCCGCTGCCTGCCATCTGCGGCCGGGTGTGTGTGCGTCCCTGTGAAGCCCAATGCCGCCGAAACCTGCTCGATGAAGGAACCCCGGTGGGCATTGACTACCTGAAAAGATTTGCCTCGGATATTGACCTGCAGTCAAAAGCTAAATTTGTCCCGAAAGTTAAATCATCAACAGGAAAGAAAGTGGCTGTGATCGGCGCTGGTCCCGGGGGCTTGTCTGCAGCCTGTTTTCTGCAGGTGGATGGTCATCAGGTTGACATTTTTGAGGCCATGCCCAAACCGGGCGGGTGGCTCCGTTATGGCATCCCCGAATACCGGCTGCCTAATGACATCCTGGATCAGGAAGTAAAGAACATCACCGACCTTGGGGTAAACATCTTCTATAACAAGAAACTCGGGGAAAACGTCTCTTATAAAGAACTGAAAGACAAGTATGATGCGGTGATCCTCACCATCGGATCCCAGAAAGGAACCGGTATTGGCTGTGAAGGCGACGATGCAGAAAATGTCTTTTCCGGCATCGATTTCCTCCGCAATATGGAGATGACCGGACAAAAGTTTGACTTCTCCGGCAAGACCATTGCCGTGATCGGTGGCGGGAATACCGCCATGGACTGCTGCCGGACATCCATCCGGTGCAACGCCAGCAAAGTGTATGTTATCTACCGGAGGACAGAGAAAGAGATGCCCGCCAACCCCATCGAAATCCATGAATCCAAGCTGGAAGGGGTGGAATACTTGTTCCTTACTAATCCCAAGATGATCAATAAAGATGAGAAAGGAAGGATCATTTCGATAACCAACCTGCGGATGGAACTTGGTGAGCCGGATGCTTCCGGTAGAAGAAGACCGGTTCCGATGGAAGGCAGCGACTTCGATGTGACGGTTGATTATGCGTTTGCCGCCATCGGCCAGAAGACCGATGTTAATTTTATTGATGACATCAATCGGCATGCCTCTGGCGGTCAATTGAAGATCAATAAATGGGGAGATATTGACGCTGACGCAAAGACCCTTCAGACAGGGATACCATCTGTATTTGCTGCCGGAGATGGTGTTACAGGCCCGGCCACCATCATCGAAGCCATTGCCCAGGCCAAACGGGCTGCTCATTCCTGTCATCAATACCTGATGGCCTTGCCGATCGAACCACTGAAAACGCCTTTCATCAGTAAAAAGGACAATTTCAGGAAGCAAATACCGGATGATTATACCGGTCGTTTTGCTCGCCAGATGCGGGAAGAGATGCCAACCATCGACCCAAAAAAACGAAAGAACTTCCAGGAAGTGGAATTGGGGTATGCCCATGAAGATATAGCATACAATGAGACCCATCGCTGTCTGGAATGTGGTTGCACCGCCTTTTTCTCCTGCGATCTGCAGCAACACGCTGACGCGTATGGATCCCAACAGATCGGAACAGAAGGGATCTTCAAACAATACGCGATTGATTTCAGGCATCCCTATATTGAGATCGACAGCAACAAATGCATCCTGTGTTCCAGATGTGTGAGGATTTGCCGGGAAGTAGTAGGTGCAGGAGCCCTTGGATTGATCAACCGGGGATTTGAGACCTATGTTTCTCCGAGCATGGGCAAACCACTGCAGGAAACTACTTGTGAATCCTGCGGCTTGTGTATTTCAGCCTGCCCGACCGGCGCCCTCACCGAAAACTTCAAATTTAAACCAGGTCCGGTCAAGACGGAAGAAGCTCCAACCATCTGCAACTTCTGCGCTGTCGGCTGTGCCATCACGCTGAACCACGTCAACGGATTTGTGATGAATGTGACCGGCCATAACGGCATGATCAACAAAGATGGAAACCTGTGCAGGTATCCGAAGTTTGGATACCATATCTACAACGACCCCCGGCGGATTACCAGGCCACTGCAAAAAGTCAAAGGAAAATTCGAAGAGATCACCTTTGAAAAGGCCTTTAACCTCATCACGGAGCACATTCGTAAATCCAAGCCGGAAACCATGGCATTTTTTGGTGGTGCCCGGTTGTCGAATGAAGAACAGTATCTTATTCAGAAACTGGCCAGGGGAGGAGCGAAGACCAATAATATCGCCAGTTTTCATTACCTGGATCGCAGTAATGGATATCACCCCAACCCGCTATGGGCCACCCCCTTTGACCAGATCGCCGGAGCGTCCAAGATTTACCTCGTAGGATCCACCCTGAACCTGGATCATGGCGTTTTATCATTTATGGTTAACCAGGCTGCTTATAAGCACAAAATTCCGGTTGAACTTATCACCACCGACTTGAATAGTCCGATGGCGCATAAGGTGAATTCGATCACAAATATCACCTCTTATCACCATTTCTTTAAAGCTGTTAACCATTACATCCTGGCTAATGGGATGGAAAATGGTTTGTTCCTCCGTGACCGGGTGGAAGGCTTCGATGCCTATCGCAATTGGCTGATGAAGGAAGATTTCAATCTTTTGCATAGCACCTCCTGTGCCGATTCAAAGGAAAGCATTTTCAGATTTGCGGAGGAATATGTAGATGAACTCAATGCCATTGTCATCTATGCAGAAAAAGAGGTATCACCATCCGCCTGCCAGGAGTTGTTCAACCTGGGGCTGATCACCGGGAAGCTTGGTAAAACCTCTTCCGGGTTGATCCCCGTACGCGAAAAAAATAACGCTCAGGGGTTATTTGACATGGGCCTTTTCCCCGGAACAGTCTTCCGCGGCCAGAGTCTCAAGGAGGATAAAATCCGGAAGAAATTTGAAAAAGTTTGGAATGTTGATGCCCTCCCAACCCAATTCCCGGATGATATCCTGACAGAGATGGAAGCCGGCAAGATCCGGCAGTTTTTCATCTTTGGCGAAGATCCGGTAGGCTGTGCCGTGGAGCCAAAGAAAGTTGAAAAGTGGTTCAGTAAGGCATCCTTCATCATGGTGCAGGATTATTTGATGACCCCAACAGCCCTAAAGGCAGATCTTATCCTCCCTGCTTCTTTCCCCGTTGAAACAGGAGGAACTTTCACGAATACCCAATGTGTCATCCAGGGATTCAACCAAGTGTTGCCTTCAAACGTGGAGATGAACAACATCGAGCAAATCCAGGCACTCCTGAAGCATTTTGACATTGTCAGCCCGGGAGCCGCCGATGAGGTGATCAGCGAATTTACTTCCCTGATACCTGACGGAAAAGAAGATCGGAAATATCAAATCACCTGCACGAAAAACCATGACCAACCAAGACTTTTTGAGTCAGGATGCGACTTTATGGTTCACCGGGCTAACGAGGAGTTCAGGGAATTGTTGAAGAAATAACTTATTCAGGGTCAAAATATCAAACCAGAATCGATCATTATGAAAGCGTTTACATCCATTACCGATATTCTCCAATTTGCCATTGGACAGGAGCAGGAGGCTGTTGATTTTTACCTCAGCCTGTCCGGTCAGGCAAAAAGCGACGACATGAAGGAAGTCTTCAACAGTTTCGCCAAGGAGGAGATGACGCACAAAAGCAGGCTTACAAACATCCTTGAGACGGGGATCAGTGACCTGCCGGTGGAAAAGATCGCCGACTTGAAAATTGTCGACTACCTCGTGAAAGAAGAAGGAGACAAATCGTCGATGACTTATAGCGACGCACTGATCCTTGCCATGAAGAAGGAAAAGTCGGCGTTCAAACTCTACATGGCGTTATATGAAAGGGTCAGCGACCCCGGAATGAAACAACTTTTCCTCTCCCTTGCCATGGAAGAATCAAAGCATAAACTTCGTTTTGAATTGGAGTATGATGATGTGGTCCTGAGAGAAAACTAACGCATCACGTATCACGCCTCACGTGTCGCGTAAAGCATGGTGAAAATGTAAATGTAACAGGAGGGATGGGAGAAAAAAGAAAGATCAAGCTGCCACAGCGGTACTATTTTACCGACACGGCTTTCTCCCACCTGATGAGGCGCAGGATATACCAGATCCTGCTGGTTTCCAGTACATACGAAGCGTTTATCCTGGAGGAAGATGGCCGGGTGGATGAAAAGATCTTCCTGGAATATGTCGCCCTGAACCTTCGTTACCCACCTCAGTTCATCCAGGTAACCTCAGAACAGGAAGCTTTTGATGAGCTGGAGGAAAAGCACATTGACCTGATCATCAATATGCTGAGCATTGAGAAGGCTGATACCTTTGACCTTGCATCAAAGATCAAAAGCAAATACCCAAAGATTCCGATTGTCGTCCTCACCCCCTTCAGCCGCGAGGTTTCACTGAGATTAGCCCAAAAAAACCTGAAGGACATCGATTATGTCTTCAGCTGGCTTGGAAATACGGATCTTTTGCTGGCCATCATCAAACTCATTGAGGACAAGATGAACTATGAGATGGATTTCAGGGAGGGGGTTCAAGGCGTTTTGCTGGTGGAAGACTCGATCCGCTTTTACAGTGCCTATTTGCCTCATATCTATCGCATCATCCTGAAACAATCAAAAGGCTTTGGACTGGAAGGATTGAATGAGCATCAGAAAATGATGCGGATGCGCGGACGCCCCAAAATCCTGCTCGCCACCAATTATGAAGAAGCGGTCACCCTATACGAAAAATCAAAAAACAACCTCCTGGGGATCATCTCCGACATCAGTTATAAAAGAGAAGGGGCCACCGATAAGGAAGCGGGAATCAAATTTTGCAGAAAGGTAAGGGAAGAAGAACCTTACATGCCATTCCTGCTGCAATCCTCTGACCTGGAGTTCGAGGAGGCAGCAACGCAGATGAATGTGGGCTTCCTAAACAAGTACTCCAAAACCCTTTCCATCGAGTTGAGGAATTACATCAACGAGCATTTTTCGTTTGGCGATTTTGTGTTCATTGATCCGCATAGCGGGAATGTTGTAGCCCGCGTATCCGACCTGAAAGCCTTGCAGGAAAAACTTTTTGAGATTCCTGATGAATCACTGAAATACCACATGGAGCGCAACCACTTCTCCAAGTGGCTGAATGCCAGGGCGCTATTCCCTATTGCCGAGCTTTTCAAGAATATCTCTTTCCTGGAATTCACCGACATGGATGAAGCCCGCAGGTATATCTTTGATTCGATCACCACCTTCCGGCTGAATAAGGCACGTGGTGTGATCGCTGAATTTTATCGCGACCGTTTTGACGAGTACCTGTCGTTTGCCCGCATTGGCCAGGGATCCATAGGTGGAAAAGCCCGGGGACTGGCTTTTCTCGATTCGCTGATCATGCGAAACCGGCTGATGGATAAATATGACGACCTGATCATCACCATTCCACGGACCGTCGTTATTGGTACCGATATCTTCGATGAGTTCATGGAGGAGAATGACCTTTACAGAATTGCACTTTCCGACCTCCCCGATAAGGATATCCTGCAACACTTCATCCGTGCCCGGCTCCCCTTCCGCATTCATGAAGATCTATACACCTTCATCTCCTATGTAAACAATCCCATTGCCATCAGGTCTTCAAGTCTGCTGGAAGATTCCCATTATCAGCCTTTTGCCGGCATTTATTCCACCTATATGATCCCTTCCATCAAAGGGAATGAACGGTTGATGATCGAAAAATTGAGTGAAGCCATCAAAAGTGTTTACGCTTCAGTCTATTTCAAAGACAGTAAAGCCTATATGTCAGCTACATCGAATGTGATCGATGAGGAGAAGATGTCCATTGTATTGCAGGAAGTATGCGGAGTACAGTATGGAAACCGGTTTTATCCCGCTATTTCCGGAGTTGCTCGTTCCGTGAATTTTTACCCCATTGCCCCGGAAAAATCTGAAGATGGTGTTGTCAACCTGGCTTTCGGGCTTGGGAAATATATCGTTGACGGGGGCTTATCGCTGCGCTTCAGCCCAAAATATCCGAAAAAGATTCTCCAGCTTTCCACCCCTGAGATGGCGCTGAGTGAGACCCAGAAGCACTTTTATGCCCTTGACCTGAAGATGGAAAGCTTCATACCTTCCATTGATGATGCCATCAACCTGTTAAAACTCCGGATTTCGGAAGCAGAAGCGGATCAAACACTGAAGTTTGTTGCCTCCACTTTTGATTATGACAGTCACTCCCTGCGTGATGGAGTGATGCACCAGGGAAAGCGGATCATCACTTTCTCCAACATCTTGAATTATGAAACCTTTCCGCTTGCTGAAATTCTATCGACAGTTCTGACCATCGGCCAGCGGGAAATGGACAAGCCGGTGGAGATCGAGTTTGCCGTCAACCTGGATGTACCGGATGGGCAACCAAAGGTTTTCAGCTTGCTGCAGATACGCCCCATTGTGGCGATGAATGAGACCATCGACATTCATCCGGAAAAGATCGAACCTGAGAAGACCATCATCATTTCCCGTTCCGCTCTCGGTAACGGGATTATCCATGGAATCCATGATTTCGTGTACATAAAACCCGACTCTTTCAACGCTGCGAAAAGCAAGGAGATTGCTTGTAAAATTCAGGCGCTGAATGATGAATTCCTGCAGTTAAAGAAGAACTATGTGTTGGTCGGCCCCGGTCGCTGGGGGTCGACAGATCCCTGGTTGGGTGTACCGGTAAAATGGCCCCAGATCTCTGCTGCCCGCGTGATCATTGAGTCAGGATTGGAAAACTACCGCATTGATCCCAGTCAGGGAACCCACTTTTTCCAGAACCTGACCTCTTTCCGGGTTGGATATTTCACGATCAATCCATTCATTCAGGATGGTTATTACGATCTTTCTTTCCTTTCGGGTTTTGAGCCTGCTTATGAAGACGAGTTCATCCGGCAGATCCGGTTCCAGTTTCCCATGCGGATTGAGATAGATGGGAAAAAGAACTTCGGCGTCATTTTCAAGCCGGAAAATCCCTGCAAAGCATAATTCAGATTTTTTCTATCTTTGCACCCCCGGTATTAACCGGGCGATCGGGATGTAGCGCAGCTGGCTAGCGCACCACGTTCGGGACGTGGGGGTCGGAAGTTCGAGTCTTCTCATCCCGACACCCCCACCCCTGGCCCCTCCCCCATTTGGGGGAGGGGTTGGGGAGAGGGCTTCCTGCCTCTTTAGCTCAGTTGGTAGAGCAGCTGATTCGTAATTAGCAGGTCGGGGGTTCAAGTCCCCTGAGAGGCTCTCCTCATTCTTCATTCTTTACCGCCCATCCACTTCATTCTTTCAATTATTTCATCGAATTCTATCCCTGATTTGAATATATGGATCAACCTGGTGAATGGTGTGCAAGATGATGACGAAAACAATGATACGGCCAACAAGGTAGTTAACAAGGTTTGTTACACTGTCCCCAAAATCCCTTGTTTTGAAGAATTTACAAGTTCTACCTGCGGCCCTTGCGCCAGCTTCAACAGTGGATTTGTACCCTGGTGTGCTCAGCATGAAGACGAGATCACCCTCGTTAAATACCAGATGAATTGGCCTGGAAGCGGCGATCCTTATTACACTGCTAAAGGTGGCGTTCGCCGCACCTACTATGGCGTTGGCTGGGTACCATGGCTCGTCGTCAACGGCGGTTTCGTTGACACCGATATGGGCGCCGTGCAAAATGCTTTTGATCAGGCTATCCTGCAACCAGGTTTGCTTGATATTGCCGCATCGCACTCCATTACTAATACCTCCATTACAGTGGATGTCACTGTGCTGCCATTCTCCAATTTTAATAACTTCAGGGTACATATCGTTGTTTTTGAGTATATTACAACTGGAAATGTGGCTACAAACGGAGAGACCGAATTCCACCATGTCATGATGAAAATGATCCCGGATGCCAACGGAACTACCGTAAACTTTACCGACCGGGTTCCTTTCCACATCAACCAAACAGTGGATCTTGCCAATACCTTTGTTGAGGACTTTTCAGACCTCGGCGTGGTCGTGATTGTTCAGGACTTCAATTCCATGGATGTGTATCAATCGGTGTATTCGGAGGAAAACGGGCAATTTGCCACAGAGGCCCGCCTGCAATCCCTCTCGGTGGATGGAACAGCAGTACCTGGCTTTGACCCGGATACCTTCGACTACACCCATACCTTGCAAGGTGGCGCTACGGTTGTTCCAACCGTTACCGGCGTTCCCATGGATCAAAATGCCATTGCCATTGTGATCCCGGCCCTTGAACTCCCCGGAACAACTACGGTTGATGTATTTGCAGAAGACCTGCTAACACACAATACATATAATGTGAACTTTGAGTGGGCAACCGGAGTCAACGAGCCATCTGCTAAGGCTATCCGGGTAACCCCCAACCCATCAGCCGGAAGGATCATTATCTCCGGGGCTGATCATACCAACATCACTGTTTTCAATACCACCGGAAAAGAGATGCTCAGGATTCAAGACTTTACGGCCAACTCGCTCGACCTCTCCTCCTTCCCGGAAGGGATCTACCTACTGAATATTGAGAAGACAAACGGCACAACCTTGAACCATAAAATCGTTCTGGTGAAATAGCCTGTCCTCTTTGCCCTCTGTCAAGAGAAATAAAAAAGCCGCACTGAAATTCCAAGCGGCTTTTTTGTTTACCCAAAGGTCATTATAAGGAATCATCAAATCTTGCATCCATGGGTACAACCGGGGCAAGCGACCGGATAAGATCCGGGTTGATCCCGCTTCCTTCTACTTTCAGTGGAGCATCCTCAAATGTTGCTTCTGCAGGAACATCAGGTGTAAGGTTTGAATAAGCCCGGCGAGTGAATGTAGCCGCATCGCGGCTGTCGTCAAAGGCAGCTTCTGATGGTACCTCAGGAGATAAGTTCTTGAAGCTGACTGTCTCGGGTATCGCATCTTCGAAGGAAGCCTCAACCGGGACTTCAGGTGCCGGAAAAGAGAAATCCGGATTTTTTATCGAAATCACGAACCGGATCTCGTTACCTGTTGATGCCAACAAGACGGAACTCCCATCAGTATTGCCAGTGGTCTCAGCAACGGGCTCTTGCATAACTACCTGCATCGTTTGTACCTGGTCGGTTTTAGCCTTTTTACCGGAAGGAATGGTTTGTTCCGGGTCATTTCCTTGCATTATCAGCATCACGTAGGCTATCAGCGAGATTAAAAGCGTTGTTTTCATATTCGTTTGGTTTTTGACTTGTTTTTTCAGTTCATAAGACGTTGGTTTTTTCCTTTAGTTACATTTTCGAAAATTCCGGACGTCATTTATTATTTAACTGAAAATGATTAATTTATGATACAAAATTCGGTGTATTGACAGAAATGGCTACCCCCTTTTCGATGAATCCCCGATTTTTCCAGTTGAGTTCAGAAAATTCATATGGTAATGTAGAAAAACCGGAAATTCAAATATCCTGGCGAATGCGTACCTTTGCATTTTATCAAGTTTTCACATATAATGTATTCATTGACACGCCCTTATTCTTCAATAATCCTTGCGCTTTTAAGCCTAGGACTGTTTTTCTCCATCACGATAAATGCCCAGATACCGCCAGGTTACTATGACGGCACGCAGGGTTTATCAGGGACTGCGTTGAAATCGGCCCTTCATGATATCATTAAAAACCACCGGTCTCAATCGTATTCCTCTCTCTGGGATCATTTTGAACAAACGGATAAAAAAGGAAACGGGACTGTGTGGGATATGTACTCCGACATACCCGGCGGCACCCCGCCTTATGTTTACAACTTCACGGCATCTGATCAATGTGGAACCTACTCCCAGGAGGGAGATTGCTATAACCGGGAGCATAGTTTTCCGCAAAGCTGGTTTAACAGTGGAATGCCCATGAAGTCTGACTTGTTCCACCTTGTACCAACTGACGGATTTGTAAATGGAAAAAGGGGGGATCTTCCTTTCGGGGATGTGGGTGCTACCACCTGGACCTCGATGAATGGCAGCAAGCTCGGCGATTGCATCACGTCAGGTTATTCCGGAACCGTGTTCGAGCCGATTGATGGATATAAAGGTGACATGGCCAGATCATTCTTTTACATGGCAACCCGGTATTATTCGGAAGACGGTAGTTGGCCCGGAAGCCCCATGGTTAATGGTGCTGAACCCCTTCCCTGGGCGCGGGACATGCTGATGGAATGGGCCGAAAATGACCCTGTCAGCCAGAAAGAGATCAATCGCAACAATGCTGTTTACCAAATCCAGGACAACCGGAACCCCTTCATCGATCACCCGGAATTCATACAATCCATCTGGGGTTCCCCATCGTTGATAATAACTGAGAACTCTCTGCAAATTCACTTATGGCCTGTTCCCTTTTTGGATGTTGTGAACATTTCCATCCCTGAAACGATCCTTTCCAAAGATCTTTCTGTGACCGTGACCGATGCAGCGGGAAAAGAGATAAAGGCTGATTTAGACTTTGGTCCCGACCGGGTAGTCATTCACACAACTACCTGGCCAAGAGGCTTTTACTTATTTTCAATAAGGTCGGAAAACGGAGTTCAGGTGCTTCGCGCCATTAAATGATCCGGCTTATCATTCCAGGTAATCCTTAAAGTAGGTTACAATTTTCTGGTTGAGATGTTTCCTGTCTTTTCCACGGATGTTATGTTCGTGGCCGGGGTAGACGAAATAGTCGATCATCTTTCCTTTTTCAATACAGCTTTGCAGGAAAACCAGGCTGTTTTGCCAGACAACTGTCGGATCCATGGTTCCATGAATGATGAGGAGGTGTCCCTGTAGCCGATCGACCATGTTGGGCAAGCAACTTTTTTGGTAACCCTCTGAGTTTTCCAGGGGTGTGTCCATGTAGCGTTCTCCATACATCACTTCATAGTATTCCCAATTGGTCACCGGGCCTCCGGCAACCACAGTCTTAAATACCCCGGGGCGTTGGAGCATCATGGATAGGGTTAAAAAACCACCGTAACTCCAGCCATTCAATCCGATCCGAAGGGTATCCACATAGGGTTGATTCTTCAGGTAACCGATTCCGGTCATCTGGTCTTCCACTTCATACTGGCCAAGGTTTCTGAAAATGGCTTGTTCAAAGTCTTTTCCGCGGTTATTGGTTCCCCGGTTATCCAGTGTATATACGATATATCCTTCAGCCGCAAGATAATTCAGGAACAGCCCACCGCCGGCCAGCCAGGAATTGGTAACCGACTGCGAGTGAGGACCGCCATATACATAAACGATCACAGGATATTTCTTTGTTGAATCAAAACCGGGTGGAAGAATTATTCGACCATACAGATCAAGACCATCCTGATTGCGGATTTTCAAGATCCTGGTTTTTCCAAGAGAATAATCCTTTAGGGGGTTTTTTGATTCCAGGAGGGTACGGATTACTTTCCCATCCCCGGTTACTAATCGGTAAGTTGTTGGAACCGCTTGACTGGAGAACTGATCGATCAGGTATGAGCCTTCCGGGCTGACATAAGCCGTGTGCTGTCCGGGATCTTTGGAGATCCGCTGTATTCCCTCTCTACGCAGGGGGGCACGATAAAGGTCAACATCCAGAGGACTTTCTTTGGTTGCACTGAAGAAAACAAATTGTCCCTGCTCATCCATGCCATCAATACTTACTACTTCCCAGAGGCCTGACGTGACCTGTCGAAGCAGCTTCCCTGACGTATGATACAGATACAAATGCATGAATCCGCTCCTGCGGCTCAACCAAAGGAATTCATCCTGCTTACCGGGAATGAAAAACATACCATGGAGCGGTTCAACATACCTTGGGTCTGTTTCGGTGAACAAGGTAGCTTGCCTTGAACCATCTTTCACCTGGTAACTGTTCAATTGCATGGTATCCTGGCTCCGGTTGAGTTCTGCAACAAACAGCAATTTTTCAGCCGGATCCCAGGTAATATTGGTCAGGTAATGATCCGGCGGAGGACCTGTCTGAAGATAAACGGTTGATCGCAACTCCGAGTCGTAGATACCGATGGTTACCTGATGGCTTGTTTGTCCTGCCATCGGATAACGTGTTTCTTTGACAGAAGCAATAGGTTCAGTGAGGTCGACCAATGGATATGCTGCCACCATCGATTCATCCATCCGGTAAAAAGCCAGATACCTGCCCGAAGGGGACCAGAAGGTGCCCTTTTCAATTCCCCACTCATTCCGGTGAACCGTTTTTCCGTAAACAAGTCCATTCCCTCCGTCGTCACTGATGGGAATGATTTCCTTATTCAACGCAATCAGCAGGTTGTCCTCCACGGTAAAAGCTACGGCGCCTGTTTTGTCCATGATGTCTTCATTTTCAGCTGTTTCATCCCATGTGTTAAGTGTTTTCAGTGTGTTGCCATCGAGATCAAATTGAAAGAGCTGGTTGTTATCCTGGAAGATGAAAGTCGAAGGGCCGGTAAACCGGAGCATGGGAAATCGCTTCATCGTTTTGAAACCCAGTGAACGGAGCGCCCCATTGATATAGGCAAGGTTGACGATCGTATCGGAAAGATCATTCTGAATGCCACAGCGAACCAGGGCATTTTTTTCCACCCAGCAATACATGCCGGATCGCCCGGCCCATTGCAATTGTCTCATCGTCGAAGGAAAAAGCGAAGGGTTTAATCCTGAGGCATCCTCGATCGTGAGCGTTTTTTGTCCACTTACAGACCATGCTGCTGCGAGCAGTAAAATAGAAAGCAACCATTTCATATCATGGAAGGATTAAACATTGTGGATGGCCCTGGCCATCACGGAGATGAGTGATTCATTTTCTTCGATGGCGTTTCCGACGACGACGACATCGGCTCCGCTGAAGCATGCGGTTGCAGCCTGGTCCGCCGTACGTATCCCGCCGCCAACAACAATGGGTATTTTTACAGCTTCATGAACGGCTTTGATCATGTTGGTTGGGACCGGATTCATGGCTCCGCTGCCTGCATCCAGGTAAATGAGGTCAAGACCGAGCATCTCCCCGGCAAGCGCCGTGCAGGCAGCAATGTCATCTTTGTCAGCCGGAATGGGGTGTGAATGGCTTATGTAGGAAACCGAGGTAGGACGACCGCTTTCGATGACCATGTACCCGGTTGGGATCACTTCCAGTTTGCTGGCCTTAATATAAGGTGCCGCCATCACATGTTTTCCAATGAGCATCTCGGCGTTGCGGCCGGAGATCAGGGATAACAGCAACAAGGCATCCGCTGCAGGATCGATTTGAAGGCTGTTTCCGGGAAACAGGACAACGGGGATGTTCGATTCCTTTTTAATGGTCTGAACGATACTTTCATGAGAAATGTTAGAGATCAGGCTGCCTCCGACGAAATAAAGGTCAACGCCACCTTTCTTTGTCTTCCTGATCAGCCGTGAGAGCGATGCACCCTGTACCTTATCGGGATCGATCAACAGGGCAAAGAGCTTTTCCCCTTTGGCAGATTTTAATTTAATGTATGGATATATTTTCATAGGTCAAGCGATTATTACCGTGAACAGGCATATGTGAGCACCCAGGGATCCCTGAAAAAGTAATGAACTAAGTACTTTCTGGACTTTCCGGAGTAAGAAACCGTAAGCAAAAAATCCCCATGAGGTTGAAGTTCAGGGATGTCAATACTCATGTGCGTACGAAAGTCTATTTTTCTGTTATCCAGCAGTTTATATACGGATTCTTTGGCACACCAGCACAGGTAAAACAGCTCTTTCTGATATTGGGAGCCAATCGCTTCGATTTCCTGCAGCGAAAGAAACTGTTCTTTAACCCTCAGAATACGGTCACTTATCTTTTCAATATCGATACCAACAGGGTAAGTGTCAGAGACGATAGCGGTAGCATAATCTCCTGAGTGCGAAAGAGATAAATATCCATGCTTATTCTGAAAAACCGGTTTTCCGCTTTTTTGCCAGGTGATGCCTGCAGAACTTTTCTCCGTTAATGCAGCCAGGAGATTCATATTGGCAAGCCACTGTTTCTTTCTCGACGGGTTTTTCATCTCGCCATATCGCTCCTTTTGTTCCGGCAATAAGGTGATCGACTTTTCTAACTCATCTATTTCTTCCGAGATATGCCAGACGCCAAGTCGGGTTGATGTTTCAGGATTATGGAAAAATTCAACTGGCATCTGCAGGCTCGATTTTTTCAAATTGTTTCAAAGATACTTTTTTTCTTGTGAACCCATTGATTTGGTATCTTTGCAGCCCAATTTGAAATACCCTATGCAAAGAACAACAGAAAACACAATCAAAGACTATAAAGTTGCCGATATTTCCCTGGCTGAGTGGGGAAGGAAAGAGATTGAGATCGCTGAGCAGGAGATGCCGGGTTTGATGAGCCTCCGGGCTAAGTATGGCAAGCAGAAACCGCTAAAGGGGGCACGAATTACAGGCTCCCTGCACATGACCATCCAAACGGCCGTGCTGATTGAAACATTGATTGAGCTGGGCGCTGATGTTCGCTGGGCAAGCTGTAATATCTTCTCTACCCAGGATCATGCTGCTGCTGCCATAGCGGCCAAAGGGATTCCTGTATTTGCTTGGAAGGGCGAAACCCTGAAGGAATACTGGTGGTGCACAAAAATGGCGCTTTCTTTCCCCGGCGGGAAAGGCCCGAATCAGATCGTAGATGATGGCGGCGACGCCACCTTGCTGGTTCACAAGGGATTCGAAGTCGAGAACGATCCTTCTTTATTGAAAGCTACTCCATCCAACCCGGAAGAAGCCACAGTTTTAAAGACGCTGCAGGATGTATTTGTAGAGGATTCTACGTGCTGGCATCGAATGGTAAAGGAGCTGAAGGGTGTTTCTGAAGAGACCACCACCGGCGTGCATCGGCTTTATCAGATGAAGGAAAAAGGAACCTTGCTTTTTCCAGCCGTTAATGTGAATGATTCGGTGACCAAGTCAAAGTTCGATAATCTTTATGGCTGCCGGGAATCGTTGGCAGATGGTCTGAAACGGGCCATGGATGTGATGATCGCCGGGAAAGTTGTGGTGGTCTTGGGGTACGGAGATGTGGGTAAGGGATGTGCCAAGTCCATGCGTTCCTACGGCGCCAGGGTAATTGTTACGGAAATTGATCCCATCTGTGCCATGCAGGCTGCCATGGAAGGATTTGAAGTGACTACCCTGGAAGATGCATTACCGGAAGGAAACATCTTTGTAACCGCTACCGGAAACAAATCGGTCATCCGCACCGGGCACATGCGGAAAATGAATGACCAGGCGATCATTTGCAATATCGGTCATTTTGATAACGAAATAGAAGTCAACGAGTTGGATGATCTGCAGGATGTCATCAGGACGAACATTAAGCCGCAGGTAGACAAGTATACTTTCCCGGGAGGCAAAGAGATGTTCCTGCTGGCAGAAGGACGATTGGTCAATCTGGGTTGTGCTACCGGCCATCCATCCTTTGTCATGAGCAACTCCTTTACCAACCAAACCCTGGCCCAATTGGATCTCTGGCAAAACACCTATTCTGTAGATGTTTACCGCTTACCCAAAAAACTGGATGAAGAGGTGGCCCGGCTGCACCTTGAGAAGATTGGCGTCAAACTGACGCAACTTACGAAAGAACAGGCTGATTATATCGGTGTATCTGTTGAAGGCCCCTTCAAACCGGAGCACTACAGGTACTAGTCTGCGTGAGGTATCTAGCTAGTTCGAAACGTACAGGTAAACCCCGTCGTAGACGGTTGCATAGGAAAGCAGGGAATAGGGTGATGGGCCTTCAAACGGTGTTCCGTCCAACAACAGAAACCGGCTGCCACACACCGGACATCTGGCTGTAATCCCCGACTCTTCCACATCCACATAGGCATCGGCAGAAACATAATGGTCGTAAGGACAAGCCCTTTCAAAGGCATTGAACTCCTCTATCCCTGCCCTGTAAGCCAGGATTCCCCGGTATCCGCCGGTTAAATACTCATGACCACTCACGGCATTCAATCCCTGATACTGCGTTGAGTTGGGATTGATAGAAAAACTTACATAGACATAGGGGATGTCCACCCGGTCATCATCTTGTTTCTTACACCCTGGAAGCAACATTAGGAACAGCCCGCCAAATAAGAAAAGTGTGATAACGAATCTCTTCATACCATGAGAAATCTTGAGTCAAAGGTACACATTCGGAACGATGAGGAAGAAAAATATTTGATCCGGTGGCGGTTGATTCAAAAATTGTTGTAATTTAGTGTTTGAAAATGAACATGCCAAGATGGTTTCCATGGGTCTTCACGATCCTTTTTTTGACACCGGTTGCATGGTCCTGCAAGGTATCAGGTGAATCGGCAGCAAAACGGAAGATGGAGCGGTCGCAAAAGAAGCAAGACAGAGAGGCACTCAAGGAATACCGGGCGGCTTTGAAGAGGCATCTGAAAATGCAGGATCCAACCACCCGTAAAAGGATGCGCAAGACCCTCAGGCAATCAAAAAAAGACCTCGATAAGCTGGAATTTGACTGAACATTTTCCAATTCTTGTTTCCCCGGTTCTGTTGGTGATCCTGTTTCAAGGGGTATTTCCCTGGAATTGAAGGGATCATGAAGAAGATGTTAACTTTTGTTAAAATTGTTTGTTGAACTGAAATATTTTCTTTTTAACTTTACCCACTTTTTTCAGCAAGATATTATCTAACATAAAAATGCATGGTATGTTTCGAAATTTACTACTTACTATTGGAATCGTACTGACAGCCAACCTGTTGGTTTTCTCACAGGGCTCAGGCGCCCTGAAAGGAAGAATAACCGATAAGGAAACCCGGGAACCCATTGCCTTCGCCAACATTATCGTTCAGGTAGGCGGGGTACAACAAGGAGGGAGCATGTCTGACTTTGACGGGAACTACCTGATCAAGCCGGTACCTCCCGGAAAGGTCGATGTAACCGCCACCTATGTCGGGTACAAGGGCATAACCATCAAAGGGGTTGTTATTGCTGTCGACAAGATCACCTTCCTGGACCTGGAAATGGAGGCCACTTCACTCAATTTAACTGAAACTGAGATAATTGATTACAAAGTGCCGTTGATTTCCAAAGACCAGACTTCATCCGGCGGAACGGTCACTTCCGAAGAAATCGACAAAATGCCGAATAAATCGGCTGCCTCCGTTGCCACCACCATTGGTGGTGTGCAAACCGATGCCAACGGGAACATTACGAGTCTCCGGGGTCAACGGGAATCAGGAACCGTTTATTACATCGATGGGGTGCGCGTGATCGGAAGCCTTGCCCTTCCGCAATCTGCCATCGAGCAGGTTGACGTTGTTCTGGGTGGTACACCGGCCGCTTATGGTGATGCCACCGGCGGTATCATCAGCGTTACAACCCGTGGTCCCTCCAAGGAACTTCATGCAGGATTTGAACTTCAGACCTCACAGTTTCTGGATAAATTCGGATATAACCGCGTGGGATTGAACCTTAATGGCCCTCTCTTCTCCAAGAAAGATACATCTGGCAATAAAACGCCTATCGTCGGGTACTTCATCGCCGGCGACTTTATCTATCAGAAAGATGGTGCACCCAATGCCACAGGTATCTGGAAAGTGAAAGATGATGTACTCGAAGACCTGGAAAAATATCCACTCCGCTTGTCAGGAACAGGTGAGGGGGGGGTGTATTACAACGCCGAATACCTGACCAAGAACGACCTGGAAAAAGTCTCCAACACACAGAATACAAGGAATATCGATGTGAACATGTCGGGAAAACTCGATTTTCGTCTCTCCAAAACCATCAACATGGCCATTGGTGGAACATTTGTCTATTCTGACAATTACGATTTCATCTATGGGTACTCCCTGATGAACTACAAGAACAATCCCCACTCCACCGATATGACATGGCGTATCAATGGAAGACTAACCCAGCGGTTCCCAACCTCACCTGACAGTAAATCACTGATTAAGAATATTTACTATACCCTCTCTGCCGACTATACCAAGCGAAACTTCAAACGGGAAGATGCCAACCACCAGGATGACCTTTTTAAATATGGCTATGTCGGGAAATTCAGTTCCCACACTATTCGCGCGTATACGCCTGAAAAACAACTTGATACGGTAACAGGGAAATTCGCTTTTATCCAGAATGGTTTCAGGGATACACTCCTGGCTTTCGAATGGAAAGACATCAACCCGGAACTTGCCAACTGGACTGCCCAGTATTACAGCTTCTTTGACAGCCCGATTGGTCACTATCAAAACTGGGATGAAGTGGTTGGAGGTAGAGGCTTGGTGAATGGCGTAAGACAGGATGCCGTTTACGGTGCCTGGTCAAATGCGGGCGCTCAATGGAACGGGTATAATGTAACCGATGTCAGCCAGATCGGTATCAATGCTTTTGTTGCCTTGGATATTGGAAATAATGAAATCCAGGCAGGCTTCCAGTACCAACAAAGGTCATCCAGCGGATATGGGTATTCTCCCATCTCCCTCTGGAACATCATGCGCGGCCAAACCAACTTCCATCTCCGTGAACTGGATGTAACCCATCCCCGGTTGGTATACCGCGATGGTGTATTTATGGATACCATTTATTACTTCAGAAAGTACGCTGATGTGTTGCAAAGGAATTTTGATATCAACCTCCGGAAAAAACTGGGCCTGCGTATTGACGGCACTGACTGGATTGATATCAACTCCTACGATTTTGACAACAATTCCATCCAATACTTTGACGAAAACCAGGTGGCCCATACCATCTATCTGAATGACAACCTGTTCACCATTGATATGTTCAGTGCAGATGAATTGCTCAATGGCGGGGATAACCTGGTTAATTACTATGGATATGATTACACCGGGAAAAAACTTAAAAATAAACCTTCCTTCAACGATTTCTTCCTGAAGAAGGATGCGAATGGAAATTATACCCGTGACATTGGGGCTTACGAACCCATCTATATTGCAGGTTTCATCCAGGATAAATTTGCGTTCCGCGACCTGATCTTCAACATCGGTGTACGTGTCGATCGGTTCGACGCCAACCAGATGGTACTGAAAGATCCTTATCTTTTCAATGAAGCTTTTACCGCCGATAAGGTTACGGAAGTCGGTGGATTACAGGTCAACCACCCGGGGAATATTGGCAATGACTATGTGGTGTATGTTGACAATGTGGATAATCCTGCCACCATTACCGGGTACCGGTTTGAAGACAAATGGTATAATGCAGAAGGTTCCGTTATCTCCGATCCACGTGTATTGGACAAAGGGTCGGGTGTTTCACCATACCTCCGGAACCCAAGTGATAAGTCAATTAAGCCAGATGTTTTCAAGGATTACGAACCGCAAACCAACATCATGCCTCGTATTGCCTTCTCGTTCCCGATCTCTGATGAAGCCCTGTTCTATGCACACTATGATATTCTTACTCAGCGTCCAACCGGCCTTGTCCAGGTTGATCCAATCAGTTATTACTTCATCAAAAATGCAGGCGCCGCTGCCATCAACAACCCCAACCTGAAACCTGAAAAGACCATCGATTATGAATTGGGCTTTCAGCAAAAAGTGAGTAATACATCATCCCTGAAACTCAGCGTCTTCTACCGTGAAATGCGCGACCAGATCCAGGCTTTCCGTTTCACCGGAGCCTATCCATTTACATATTATTCTTATAATAATATAGATTTTGGAACTGTGAAGGGATTGACCATCACCTATGATTTGCGTAGAAGTGGCAACGCCCGTGTAAGGGCCAGCTATACCCTGCAGTTTGCAGATGGTACCGGCTCCGATGCCAACACAGCTTTCAATCTGATCCGGTCAGATCAGCCCAACCTTCGGACCTTGAACCCCCTCTCCTTCGACCGCCGTCACCAGTTTAACATTGACATTGACTACCGGTTTGGCGAAGGAAAAGAATATAACGGTCCAAGATCGAACCGGGTAAAAAGCGGTAAGAGGCCCATTGACTGGTTGCAGAATACAGGCATCCACATCACCCTTACCGGTGGTTCGGGAACACCTTACACCAAGTCAAGCGAAATCATGCCTTTTGGCGGCATGGGACCAATCAGCGGTTCGGTGAACGGTTCCCGTCTTCCCTGGCAGTTCCACGTGAACGCTCGTCTTGACAGAGATATCAGCCTCGGGAAAAAGAAACAAACCTTCCTGAATATTTACCTCGAAGCGCTCAACGTTTTCAACACGAAAAATGTCACCGGTGTGTATCCTGCAACAGGCGTTGCAGATGATGACGGCTATCTCGCCGCAGCTGAATTCCAGCAACAGATCAACCAGCAACAGAACCCACAGTCATATCGTGACCTTTACTCCATCTTTATTGCCAATCCTTATAACTACAGCACACCTCGTCAAGTTCGTCTGGGATTATCACTTAATTTCTAACAGGCATTTGAAAGGAATATAATATGATAACAATAAATACAACCGCAATGAAAAACATTCTCCGACTGACTTTCCTCTCGCTGTTCCTCGTTGCAGTAGCCCATCCCGGGATGTCACGGGAGGTCATCAAAAAGACTGGAACCAAGAGCACCAATTCAATCAAGTCGACCACAGCCGGATGTCAACCGGGTTCTGCTTATAAATACCTTGACATTAACAACGTCAGAACATTGATCTATTCTTATGGGAACATGTGGTTTTTGGAAAATGCCGAATATGAAATTCCCAAAGGATCCCGGAAAATGTCGATGTTCTCTGCCTCTCTCTGGATTGGTGGTATCGATGTGAACAACAACCTGAAACTCGCCGCATACAAATTTGGACAGGGACCTACTGGAGGACCGGCACACACCAAAAACGATTTCTGGCCAGGACCTCTCAGCATCGACGGCAATGCTGCCGTGGATGAGGAAACATGCGCCAAACATGACAAGCTGTATCCCATTACCCGTGCTGAGGTCAATGAATATCTGGCCTGGTGGAATAGCAAGGATGAGTTCCCGAATTATGTGATTCCCAACTCCATCAAGGAGTGGCCGGCCCACGGGGATGCTTCTAAAAATCAAGCAAAGTTCCTTGCACCCTTCTTTGACCGGGCCGGCGACTATGTGTATGACCCGGAAGATGGCGATTATCCCTACTATGATCTGGCTAATGAGCTTTGCCCGCGAAACCTGAAACCGGGTGAACGGATAAAACGTGCTCCTCTTGGCAATGGCGGGCCTACAGATACGCTCGGTATCCTCGTTGACCAGGTGATCAAGGGAGACCAAACCCTGTGGAGCGTTTTCAACGACAAAGGCGGTTTTCACTCAGAAACTGAAGGTGAACCCATCGGAATGGAGATCCGGGGGCAAGCTTTTGCCTTTGCCACCAACGATGAGATCAATAACATGACATTTTACAGTTTCGAGTTGATCAACCGTTCAACATTCACTCTTACAGGCACTTACTTCTCTCAATGGGTTGACCCTGATCTTGGTTTTGCGGAAGATGATTATGTTGGATGTGATGTTGGCCGCGGCCTTGGGTATTGCTACAATGGCAATCCTGTTGACGGAACAGGCCAAGTGCAAGCCTACGGCGCGCACCCACCGGCAGTCGGTGTCGACTTTTTCCAGGGTCCCTATGTCGACCCTGATGGTTATGACAACCCTGCTTTCCGTGGTTCCAATGCTAAAGGACCTTCATTCCTGGGCAGTTGCAACATCGTAGCGCTTAACAACACCATGCATTACATGGAATGGGGAACAGGAAGTGGAGAAGTGCTCGTTATGGCTGAAGCCATCAATGGTATCAACTTCGGCGATGGCATTATCGATAACGAACGTTTCGGGATGCGCCGGTTTGTTTATCATAACAACCCAATGGCCGGTGTTCCACTTTATATGGGAGATCCTGATTATGCTCCTGAATATTACTTGTTTCTACGTGGTATCTGGAAAGATAATGTGAAAATGCAGTATGGTGGAAATGCCCACCCGACTGCCGGCGGATATGGTCCAAACTGTGACTTCATGTTCCCGGGAGATTCTGATATCTGCGACTGGGGAACCAATGGTCAACCCCCGAACGGCCCGAGATATTGGACAGAGGAAACAGCCAATAATAACCCAAGAGACCGCCGTTTTATGCAATCTGCCGGACCTTTTACTTTACAACCTGGCGCTTGTAACTATATTACCGTCGGTATTCCCTGGGCCCGGGCTATTTCCGGAACACCTTTCGAGTCTGTCGAACTACTCCGTATCGTCGACGACCTTTGTCAAAGCCTCTTCGATAACTGCTTCGCCGTTCTCAACGGACCCAATGCTCCTGACATAACCATTGAAGAACTTGACAAAGAACTGATCATCTATCTTACTAACCGGAAGACCAATGATGCAGGGAACAATTACCAGGAAAAATACGTTGAATTTGATCCCAATATCCCCAACCCGGAAGGCCAATCTCCAAGAAATGACTCGCTCTACCGCTTTGAAGGATACCAAATCTACCAATTTAAGGACGCTACCGTCAGCATCGCAGACCTGAATGACCAGAGCAAAGCCCGTCTTGTCGCCCAATGCGATATTAAAAATGGCATAACCAAACTGGTTAACTGGACTTTTGACCAGTCCCTCGGGGGAAATAAGGGTGAAGTGATGGTGGATGGTACGGACAGGGGCATTAAACATGCCTTCCGCTTAACAGAAGATGCTTTCGCTACAGGGGACAAACGACTCATCAACCATAAACAATATTACTTCACGGTTGTTGCCTATGCCTACAATGAGTTCAAGAAGTACGATCCCTTAACTGCTGCCGGACTTGATGGTCAAAAGATTCCATACCTTCGTGGCCGTAGCAACATTAAAACCTACACTGCCATTCCTCACATTTCTGTAGGGCAATATCTGCAAAGCGCCTTTGGAGATGGTCCTCGGATCACCCGCATCCAGGGACAAGGAAACGGAGGGATGATCCTCGATATGACCCAGGCTACGATTGCTGAGATCCTTTCCAAGCCACCTGCTGACAGTTTGAACCAGTACGGTGGCCCAAACTACCCGATCAGCTACAACCCGGAATACAAGAACGGTATGGGCCCGCTGAACGTGAAAGTAATCGACCCGCTCAACGTTGTCAAAGGGGAATTTACGGTGAAACTTGACTCAATGAAAGCAGCTACTTCCGACTATTTTATCAACTCCAGAATTAAATTCGGCAAATGGACACTGACCGATAATTCAACCGGCATATCTTACCGTTCAGACACAACCACCATCTATCCTTACGAGCAATTATTCCTGGATCTTGGACTTGCACTCACCGTCAACCAGGTACCCTACCCTGGCGACACCCTTGGCAACGGATCGTTTTTAGAAGAGAACGGTCTGATCTGGGCTCCTTCAGCCCTCTATAATGACAGCACAAATCTCTGGCTCAGTGGCGTACCTGACAACGATGTGCCAGCCAGCGCTGCCAACTGGATTCGATCAGGAACATACAAAGGCGATGAACCTGCATACTACGACTGGAATATGGGAGCCGATGAACCCTGGGATCCTAATAACAACTACGAAAAGATACAGGGAGGTACCTGGGCCCCTTATGGTTTGTGTGCTTACGCTGATCAGCAGACAATTCCCCCAACCGGGCTAAACAAAGTGGGGCCTGCATACAACAAAATATCTAAGGAAAATTCTACTATGGATAACCTTTGTAGCGTGGATATTGTCTTTACACCAGACAAGCAAAAATGGACCCGTTGCGTGGTAATTGAGATGTGCCCGAATGATCAGCTATCTCAGGGAAATGCCAAACAGTTCTCAGTCAGGAAAGCGCCATCGGTGAACGTGGATGGTCTGGCAGGTGAGATCAGCGCTGACCCGCTCTACAATTCAAACTACATTGACAGCGTGGGAATGAGTTGGTTCCCGGGATATGCCATTAACCTCGAAACAGGAGAAAGGCTGAATATTATTTTCAGTGAAAACTCGTGGTTGGTTGGCCATAATGGCCGGGATATGATCTTCAACCCCTCTGCCAACGTCTATGATGTTGCCGGAAACCCGGTATTTGGCGGACAACATTATGTTTACATCATGAATCATATCAGTTACAGCTCCAATGCAATCAACCTCGACTTCCCTGCTTATGATGCTGGATCCTACATTCGGAAGACACTTCTCAAGACACCTTCATCGGTTTATTGGGGCTTTACTTACGCCAGCGCAGCATGGGTTGGTATGCCATTGTCGGTGGAGGATGAACAATGGCTTGGAAATCAGGTAACCATTAAAATCAGGGTTGCCAAACCCTATCAACCCTACTATAGCATGCCTTTACCTGTTGGTTCAACGGATACTCTCAACAAGAATAACCCTGTATATACTTTCTCCACCGATGGTATTGAAACCGTTCATAACAGCGTGGAAAAAGGGAAGACGGACCTCGACCTGGTCAATGTAGTACCCAATCCCTACTACGCTTATTCCGATTACGAAAGAAACCAGCTTGATAACCGCATCAAGATCACAAATCTACCCGAAAAATGTACCGTCACGATCTATGATGTAAGCGGTACATTGATACGTCAGTTCAAAGTCGATAAAGGCGGGGTTACCCTGCCACGTTCTTCAACACTCGGTTTGAATACCGAAGCGAAGACATCCATCGACTGGGATCTGAAGAATTTTGCCGGCATTCCAATTTCCGGCGGTGTGTTCCTCATCCATGTGAAAGCCGATGGCTTGGGAGAAAGAACCCTGAAATGGTTCGGCATCCTTCGTCCTGTTGACTTAAACTCATTCTAATTCTAACAGCTGAAAAAAGTCATGAAAACAATAAAAATCAACAATATGAGAAGCATATTACAGAGCCTGGCTGCCATGTCACTCATCCTCGTGATGATCGCATCAGTCCAACCCACACAGGCGGGAAACAAGGACCGGTCAGGTCAGGCTGGAGCTGCCGAATTATTGATCAATCCATGGGCACGCAGCACCGGATGGGGAAGCGCAGGAACAGCCTGTACCATTGGCCTGGAAGGTATGTATACCAATATTGCAGGAACCGCCTTCACCACAGGTACGGAGTTGATCTTCAGCTATACTGACTGGCTCAAAGGCACCGGTATCAACATCATGGCCTTCGGTTTAAGTCAAAAGCTTGGCGAAGACAAGGGCGTGCTGAGCATCGGTATCATGAACATGTCATTTGGCGAAGTTGAAATCACCACTACGAACCTTCCCGAAGGAGGGATTGGTAAGTTTAAACCGAGTTACCTGAATATCAACATTGGTTACGCCAAAGCATTCAGTAACAGTATTTATGGTGGTTTGAACCTGAAGATCATCAGCGAATCCATCGCCGACGCCAGCGCCCAGGGCTTAGCCCTGGATGCTGGTATACAGTACGTAACGGGTGAACGCGAGAATATCAAGTTCGGCGTTGCACTGAAAAACGTTGGCCCGCAGATGCGGTTCAAGGGTGATGGGTTGACCTTCCGGGGAATCATCCCCAGTCATGGCAACGACAATGACCAGTTTACCGTATCACATCGTTCCCAAAACTACGAACTGCCGGCAACTCTTCGCATTGGTGCTGCCTATGATTTTCTGATGGGAGAGATGCACCGCCTCACCGTGGCTGGAAATTTCACATCCAACTCATTCGTGAAAGACCAAATTACTGTCGGGCTTGAATATAGCCTGAAATACTACCTTCAACTGCGGGCAGCCTATACTTACCAGGATGGAATTTTCGGAGCTACCGTTGAAGACCGCGGGACTGTCTTTACAGGACCCAGCGCCGGATTTACCGTGTCTGTTCCCTTCAACAAGGAAAAGAACACCGGGATCGCCATCGACTATTCATACAATGCTACCGATCCATTTCAGGGCAACCACGCCGTGGGCTTGAAATTTAATTTTTAGCGCTTAGAAGAACCTTTACAAACGGAATAGATTTTTTTCAGAGTTGGGCAAAGAGCAATGCTTTTTGCTCAATTCCTTTTAATAATCAATGACCTCACCCCTTTCTCCCGCTCACAGATTCCTGCTTTCACAGGAGCCTAAGCGGAGAGGGGATAGGAGAATTGAGCATAAATACGATCGACTATGGCTGACATACAGTATTATACAGAAGAAGGGCTTGAAAAGCTGAAGCAGGAGCTGAGCCATCTGCTCACCGTGGAGCGGCCACAAATATCAAAACAAATTGCAGAGGCCCGTGATAAAGGTGACCTTTCAGAAAATGCAGAATATGCCGCGGCCAAGGAAGCACAGGGAATGCTCGAATTGAGGATATCCAAACTCCAGGAAATGATCAGTAACGTCAGGCTGATTGATGAATCTAAACTCGATAACTCAAAAATCCTGATCTTTTCTTCGGTTAAGCTTCTTAACCTTAAAACCAAGACAACCCTGACCTATAAGCTTGTCCCGGAAAGTGAATCGAATGCCCGGGAAGGAAAGATATCTGTGAATTCTCCCATCGCCAAGGGATTACTCGGAAAAACGGTGGGCGATGTAGTATCGATCGACGTTCCTGCCGGCAAAATCGAATTGGAAATCATTAACATTTCAAGATAACCCATATGGCTTCGATTTTTTCACGCATTGTGGCAGGCGAAATACCCTCCTATAAAGTTGCAGAAACAGCACATTGTTATGCTTTCCTGGATATCAATCCCCTGGTGGAGGGACATACACTGGTGATCCCCAAAAAAGAGATCGATTACCTGTTCGACCTAGAAGACCCTATCTATAACGAACTTTTCCTGTTTTCCAAAAGAATCGCTGTTGCCATTAAAAATGCTTTTCCCTGCCAGAAGGTTGGTGTGGCTGTGATCGGGTTGGAAGTTTTCCATGCCCATATTCATCTGATCCCCTTGCAAAGCATGAGTGACATCGATTTCAAGCGACCCAAACTGAAACTGTCGCCGGAACAATTTCAATTGATAGCAGAGAAGATCAGGAAAGCACTTGGCGAATGATCAGTGATACGCCCGTTCATCCTTCCGTTCGATGTAGTTGATAAATGATTTGATGGCAACCTTATACCCGCCGGGAGTAGGGTAATCGCCGGTAAAGTACCAGTCGCCGCGGTGATCCGGGCAGGCGCGGTGCAAATCCTCGATAGTCTGGAAGATGATTTTCAGATCTGCCTTACAATCCCTGGGCTTTACCATGACAGCGATCTTTTCAGCGATCCGTTCAGCCGGAAATGACCGGTATATCTCCCAAACGTGATTCACCACCTGTTCCTTTGGCATATTTTCCTGCTCTTTGCATTTCCGGTATACCTCGGCGATCAGGTCTGTTTGCCGGGTATCATAGAGTAGTTCGATAACCGCCTTGAAAGCAATGAAATCGCTCAGTTTGGCCATGTCGATCCCATAGCAGTCGGGATACCTGATCTGTGGCGCAGAAGATGCGATGATGATCCGTTTGGGCTCCAGCCTCGACAATATCCGGATGATGCTTTGGCGCAGCGTTGTTCCCCTAACAATGGAGTCGTCGATCACCACCAGGTTGTCAATATCCTTTCTGACGGTACCGTAAGTGATGTCGTAGATGTGTGTTGTGAGATCATCCCGGTGGGTGTCTTCGGTAATGAATGTCCTGAGTTTCATGTCTTTCACCGCCACCTTTTCCATGTGCGGGTGGATGGACAAAATTTCTGATAATGATTCCGGGGTCAGCTGATCCTTCAGCCGGAGGATTTTTTCCTTGCGGATGTCATCACAAAACTCATTCAGTGCCTCTATCAATCCATAGAATGCAGAGGCTGCAGTATTAGGGATATAGGAAAAGACCGTGTTTTTAAGATCGTAGTCAATGGTCCTCAGGATTGCGGGCATCAGAAACCGCCCAAGGTTTTTGCGTTCCTGGTATATTTCAATATCGGTACCCCGGGAAAAGTAGATACGTTCAAATGAACAGGCGCTTTTTTCTTTTGGATGGAGGATGGGGCGTTCTTCCGCCAGACCGTTTTTCTTGATGATCAATGCATGGCCGGGCAATATTTCATGGATGTTTGAAGCGGGGACGTTGAAGGTAGTTTGGATCACCGGTCGTTCGGAGGCGGCAACGATTACTTCATCATCCTTGTAATAAAATGCCGGCCGGATGCCATTGGGATCGCGGAGAACGAATGCGTCACCGTGCCCCAATAAGCCGGCAAGGACATAACCTCCGTCCCAGTTCTCGGAGGATCCCCTGAGCACTGATTGAATGTCCAGATCCCGGGCAATGAGGTGAGAAATATCTTTTTTCGAATATCCCTGTGCTTTAAATCGCCGGTACAATATTTCATTTTCTTCATCCAGAAAATGGCCAATTTTTTCGAGGATGGTAATGGTATCAGAAGTTTGAACCGGATACTGTCCCAGTTCAATGAGCCGGTGAAACAGCTCGTCCACGTTGGTAAGATTGAAATTTCCTGCCAACACCAGGTTTCGGGTGATCCAGTTGTTTTCGCGGATCAGGGGGTGGAGGTTTTCGATGTTGTTTTTTCCGTAGGTGCCATAACGCAGATGGCCCAGGAATAATTCTCCGGTAAAAGGAACATGGTACTTCAGCCAGCCAGTGTCATTCAGTCTTTTCGGATTGGTCTCCCGGATGTGGTCGATCTGTTCGTAAATCCTTCCGAAGACATCCTTTATCGGGGCATCAGCATTTGACCGGAACCGGTCGATGTAGCTGTTGCCCGGTTCGATGTCGAACTTAATACAGGCCATGCCTGCCCCATCCTGTCCACGGTTGTGCTGTTTCTGCATCAGCAGGTGCAGCTTGTTGAGCCCGTAGAAGGAGGTGCCGTAAGTAGCCAGGTAATATTCAAGCGGTTTGAGAAGCCTGATAAATGCTATTCCGCACATGTATGCAGGGTTGAGGGATCAAAACGCAAAGATAATCCAAATCCGGAGAATGGCTTGAAATGATACAGGCAGATTAAGCAGGCCAGGGAAAAATTGTATTTTTACCCGAAATCTGCAGGAATGTATCATTTTGCTGATGCGGCGACATTTATCAGATGCAGTGACCAGGTCCCCGTCGTCGATGTCCGGTCACCACTAGAATATTCTCAAGGGCACATCCCCGGGGCGTTCAATATCCCTCTTTTCAATGATGAAGAACGGGCTCGGGTTGGTACCCTGTACCGTCAATCCGGAAGTGAGGCAGCAGTGTTGCTGGGGCTTGACCTTGCAGGTGTGAACCTTAGCCGTTTTGTAAAGGAAGCGAAGAAAATAGCCCCTGAAAAAGAGGTATTGGTTCATTGCTGGCGGGGTGGGATGCGTAGCGCCAGCATGGCCTGGCTATTGGACTTGGCAGGATTCAAGACCACCATTTTGGAAGGAGGATACAAAAGTTATCGCCATTACATCCGGCACCGGTTTTCCTGTCAGGCGAATATCATGATTCTTGGCGGAATGACCGGCAGTGGGAAGAGTGATATACTCCGCTCCCTTGCATCACAGGGAGAACAAGTACTAGACCTCGAGGGTCATGCCTGCCATAAAGGGTCGGCTTTTGGAGCCATCGGTCAGCAAAAACAGCCAACCAACGAACAGTTTGAAAATAATCTCTTTAATGATTGGAGAAATTTTGATTTTTCCAAGCCTGTCTGGATCGAAGATGAAAGCAGGGGCATCGGAACAGTGAGCATCCCGGAGACCCTCTGGGAGAATATGCTTCATGCTTCCGTGATTGAGGTTGTGGTCCCGAAAAGTGATAGGATCCAGCGATTGGTGCAGGAATATGCTTCTTTCGACAAGCATGAGTTGGAAGCAGCCATCCTCCGGATCCGCCAGGCCATGGGATTCGACCAGGCACAACTGGCGCTGGATGCACTCCGGCACGATGATTTTGCTACTGTTGCCGAGATCACCTTGACTTACTATGACAAAACATACCTGCACCATCTTCAGCGGAGGAAAGAGATTTCCTTGCACACGTTGGAACTCCCTTCGGATGATCCCGAGAAAAATGCCACGCAGATCCTTGCTTTCGCACGTCAAATATCAAAAAAATGAAACCGATATATCTTGACTACAATGCCACCACGCCCATTGATCCATTGGTGGCCAATGCCATGATGCCTTTTCTGAAGGATCATTTCGGGAATCCTTCCAGCGCCCATTGGTTTGGCCATCAGGCACGGCAGGCTGTTGAGAAAGCTCGGGAACAGGTTGCACATTGCCTCTCCTGCAATCCGGAAGAGATCATGTTTTCGAGCGGAGGCACTGAATCCAACAACATGGCGCTGAAAGGGATGGCCTACGCTTTGCGTGATAAGGGGAATGAGATCATCATCAGCGCGGTTGAACATCCTGCTGTTACCGAAGTATGTCATTACCTTGAAAATCAAGGGTTCCGGATCATAGTAGCAGGCGTTGACGGGTATGGGATGGTAGATCCGGCCGATGTGGAGCGACATATCACCCCTGCTACGATCCTGGTGAGCATCATGCATGCCAACAACGAAACCGGAACGATCCAACCGATCAGGGATATCGCTGCCATCACCCGTCGGCATGGCGTTGTATTTCATACCGATGCCGCCCAGAGTGTAGGAAAAATTCCTGTGGACATCAAAGAGTTGGGTGTTGACCTCTTATCGATCGCAGGACATAAACTGTATGCTCCCAAAGGGGTTGGCGCACTGTATATCCGGCAGGGAATACAACCTGAAAAACTGATCCATGGCGCTAATCATGAGCGAAACCTGCGGGCAGGAACCGAGAATGTACTTGAGATCGCAGGACTCGGCATGGCCTGTCAGTTAGCTGTAGAAAACCTGGAGGCCAATGCCCGGCAGATGAAGAAAACCCGGGATCTGCTCTATAGGGAACTTCTAGACATGTTCCCTGCCCTTCATCTCAACGGACATCCGGAATACCGGTTACCCAACACCCTCAATGTCAGTTTTCCCGGCATCGAAGCCCAAACCATCCTTTCTGCCATTCCTCAGGTGGCAGCCTCTGCCGGTGCTGCCTGCCATTCCGACAAGATGGAGGTCTCGGCGGTCCTGACAGCCATGAAAGTGCCGCTGCACATCGCGATGGGAACCATCCGTTTTTCTACAGGGAAAAACACTCAGGAAGCAGAGGTCATGGAGGCTGTAAAATCCATCAGGAAGGCGGTCGAGCCTTTGTTCCATCAGCACGGACAGCCATCGCCTTCCATCCAATCAAAGACCGGTGATTTCAAACTTACCCAATATACTCATGGACTGGGTTGCGCCTGTAAAATCAGACCCCAGTACCTGGAGCAGGTGTTGCGGGAATTGCCGGCCATTACCGGAAAAAATATCCTGGTGGGACCTCAGACCAATGATGACGCAGCTGTTTATCAGATCGATAAGGAGACAGCGATCGTTCAAACGGTCGATTTTTTCACCCCCATTGTTGACAATCCATATGATTTTGGCGCCATTGCTGCAGCCAATGCGTTGAGTGATATCTATGCCATGGGCGCAAGGCCATTGTTTGCCCTGAATATTGTTGGGTTTCCTGACAACCGATTGCCTGTCAGCGTGTTGCATCAAATCCTTCAGGGCGCAACGGACAAAGCCAGGGAAGCAGGGATCGAGATCCCCGGAGGGCATACGGTTGAAGATACGGAACCCAAATATGGTCTGGTGGTGACAGGTATTGTACATCCCAAAAAGGTAATCCGCAATTCCACAGCCCAACCGGGAGATGCCATCATTCTCACCAAGCCCATTGGTACTGGGATCATCACCACCGCAGCAAAAGCAGGCCAAGCATCATCAACAGTACTTCAGGCTGCCATCCGTTGGATGTCAATGCTGAACAAGACAGCAGCCGAGGTGATGGCCATGTTCAGGATCCATGCGTGCACTGATGTGACCGGCTTCGGACTCCTTGGGCACCTAAGGGAAATGACACAATCGGCTGGAATAGATGCAGCCATTCACCTGTCGGATATCCCCTTGATGGAAGGTGCGCGGCAGCTCGCACTGGCAGGATTCATCCCCGGGGGAACCAGGAACAACCTTGAATACATTGCTGACGCCATACGGTGTGCCCCGGAAATCACTGAAACAGACAAACTCATTCTTGCGGATGCCCAGACATCCGGGGGATTGCTTATCGCGGTCCCTCCAGCTGAGTCGGAAAAATTATTGAAAGATCTCACCACGGCCCATGTGTCCGCTGCGCTGATTGGTCATTTTACCACCCCCGGGAAAGGGCACATATACATCAAAATGAAGTAAGGAATCACCTCAGGCGAATACTCTTTAAAACACCCGGATCCATGATTTTACCGACCGGGTAGAGGTTCTTCTTCTGATCCCAGTAAGGTGATTTCATGTAAAACCAGTTGATGATATTTCTCGGATTTTTGGTGAACTCCGGATCGGATTTTTTCTTTTCCTCCAGTTCCTGCAGCAATTCCGGTTTTTCAAGGATCATCTCCCGGGCCATCACCTCCATGACATAGGATTCGGCATATTCCTTTTGTTCCGTCACAGCATCAAAAAAGCCCCAGGAGAGCAGCGATCCATCAGCTGAAGGTTCAAGTATATAGGGGATCAGCCGGGCGGAGCGTTGGCTCATACCAACAATGGCCGAACCTGCCGGGAAACGAATATCCTCCATAGCGGTTTTTCCTTCAATCTGAGACATGACATGCCTTCCTTCATAGGGTTGTTCCTGCCATTTGGGCCCATTCAGCCGAAACATGGCGGCAAGAATAGTTGTTTCTTCGGCCAGGTAATTCATCTCAATGTCATGATCCTTCAACAGGTTGATCACATCGGTCCACTCTGCCGGGATGATGTAGGCGACCGGAAGATTGGCTTTCAAGGAGGGATCAATCTTGTTAAAGAAAGGAATGTGAAGGGTTTTCGGTTTCTCTTTGTAATAGGTGACCCAGGGACCACCGGTTAAATCGCTGATCTTTGAATCGTATTCCACGCCCAGGATGTCAACCATTACAGAATCGTTGGGGTTGGCCGTAAAGTCGAGGGGGTAAGGTTCTTTCCGGAAAGTGTCGGAGGCACAAAAAGCATCAGCCTGTTTGATTAATTGAAGCAAGGTTTCCCGATCCCTGTCGACCCTCTCCACACACAGACGGATCATCTCGTAGGTTGAAGCAACCCTGGGCTGGTAAGGTTTCAGCATATGTGTCTCGATGAGTAAACCCGGACAGTTGCGCAACGCGGTATAGCCTTGAGACAGCATGGGCGGGGATACCCCTGCAGAGAGGCCACTGGCCGGATCATGCCAGTTGCGGAACCACACATAGGGGAATATCGAAAAGCCTGCCTTTTCCATCTCGTTTTTTAGGAAAGGTTCGAGCGTTTCCGATTGCCATTGGGTGAGTCCTTCATCCATGTTGCCATGTGTATCGAGGATCAGCAATGGAAGATCCCTGCCTTGCGCAGATTTTCCGAACGATTGATAAGATATCCAGGGAGAGGCAGCATCAAGCTTCTTATAAAAGTCAATCGTTTCGGCGTACCGGGGTGTTTGCTTGAATCCAGACTGCTCATAATAGGTCAGCAAGGAACCATCCATGGCAGCAAGTGACAGGGAGAATAATGACCATAGGACCACCGGAGAAAAGGTTCTCATCATACTTCTTTCAACTTGATCGGAACGAAATTAAAGATTTTCGGTTTTTGCCAGGTATTTTTTATACGAAACGACCTGAAGATCGGTTTTATATGGCATTGTTTCTCCAGTATAGACTAATTTCCCTGAAAACCCTGGCTCCATGAGTTTTTCAACCGGCTTAATCATAGCAGTCCGAAAAGTTGATGAATTCTTTATTTCGATGAGATCAAGGGTACCTTGTTTTTCCAAAATTATATCCACTTCAAATCCATTGCTGGTGCGGTAAAAATAATACTTATGCCCCGTTTTGGCATGAAGAATGGTTTTACGAATTTCTGAGATCACGAAATTTTCAAATACAGCGCCGGCCATGGGTCCTTTCTCATAAAGCGTCTTATTGATAATTCCCGTTAGGAAACAAACCAGTCCGGTATCGTTGAAATACATTTTTGGGCTTTTGATGATCCTGCTTCCCAGGTTTCTATAAAATGGCTGTAATACAAAGATGATGTGGGATGCTTCAAGCACAGAAATCCAACGTTTGATCGTTGAAACTGAAACACCGACATCGGAAGCGAGGAGTGAGTAATTAAGTAACTGCGCCGTTCGCGAAGCCAACAGGTTGATAAACCTTCTGAAATCATGCAAATCTCCGACATTCAATAAGGTTCTGACATCCTTCATGATAAAAGTCTCGATGTATGATTCATACCATTCGGGGTGGTTCCGGTAACGTTCAATGATCAGTTCCGGGTATGTGCCTAAATAGATTGACAGATCTCTAAGATTTTCAGGGATCTCGCTATACTGAAAAGGCAAAAGGGTGAGTAGTCCTATTCTACCGGCCATTGTTTCCGTTAAACCTTGGATGAAAGTAAACTGGCTCGAGCCGGTAAGAACAAATTGTCCCTTGATATCCCTTTGCTCATCGATGTGTTGCTTCAGGTATGTAAATATCTCCGGGACTTTCTGCACTTCATCAAAAATTACTTTGTGCCTGTATTCCTTGAGAAAAGCCATAGGATCAGCATGAAAGAAATCAACCATACGGAAATCGTCGAAAGTCACATACCTGAATTCAGTGCCCAACATAGTCTTGATCATGGTCGACTTTCCTGACTGGCGTGGACCGGTGATCCCAACTGCCGGAAAGATATCCAAATAATGTCTGACTTGGGTCTCTAATATTCGTGGAATATAGTCCATGTTATGTAAATTTATTATTAAAAAACAAAATTACATAATTTCTTTGTAAGAAACAAGTAATCCTTCTACGTTTTAAAAAAAAGAAGGGAGCCCATTAGAACCTAAAGTAAATAAACGGGCTGAACCCTGAAGATACTACGTAGCTGATGCAGATGATGAGCAGGATCAGGCCAATCAGTCCGAGCGTGATGTATCCGGAAAGCTGATGTGGTTTGGTGAACACCCATTCCTGCAGTTTTTCTCCGGGTTTGACGAAGGCCAGGAAAGAGAAAAGGGCTGCCAGGATGGTAGTTATCAGGAATTCGCGGTCGAGGTAGAGGTCGATGAAGTGGAAATCGAACGCGAACATCTTGGTGATATACATTTTGGCAAAAGCGAGATCAGGGGAGCGGAAGATCACCCACCCGATGACGACGATGAGGAACGTGAGGATGACGCTGGGCAGCCGGCCTGTTTTTTTATACCATTTCAGCAGGAAGAGGCGGTCGAAGATGAGGAAAGCGCCCTGGAAGAGCCCCCAGAGGATGAAAGTCCAGCCGGCGCCGTGCCAGAAGCCGCAGAGCAGGAAAGTAACGGTTGTAGCGATGAGGTAGATGATCTTGTCGGCGCGGATGGTCAGGTATCTTTCTTTTTTCATCCTCCGGGAGACGGCATACGCCAGCGGAAGGAAGAGGTAATCACGGAACCAGGTGGAGAGGGTGATATGCCAGCGCCGCCAGAATTCGGTGATGCTGCCGGAGATATAGGGGCTGTTAAAGTTCTCCGGAAGCCGGAAGCCCATCATCCGGGCGATACCAATGGCCATGTCGGAGTAGCCTGAGAAATCGAAATAGATCTGGAAGGTATAGGCCAGCGCTCCGGCCCAGGCAATATGGGAACTCATGTCAAAGGGTGCCTGGGCGAAAATCTTGTCGACTTCAACGCCAAGTATATCAGCGATCAGTACCTTCTTGGCCAGTCCGATGATGAACCGGATGAACCCTGCCAGCTTGTCATCCGGGGTGTCGGGTCTGCTCCCGGCCTTGAGTTGATCGGCCATAAGCGGATATCGGACGATCGGTCCGGCAAGGATTTGCGGGAACATCAGAATGTAAACGGCATAGTCAAAAATGGAGTCACACGGTGGCTTGGCTTTCCGTTTGACTTCAATCGTATAGGAGAGCTTCTGGAAGGTAATGAAAGATATCCCAATAGGCATGACCAGTTTCGTCCATTCGACCGATTGTACCCCGATCCACCCCAGAACAACATTGAAATTCTCGACAAAGAAATTGGCATATTTGAAATAGACCAGCATCCCTAAGTTAAGAAACAGGGAAGCCAGGAACAGGAGCCTGCGGGGTCGCCCTTCTGAACCGGCCATGTTTTTGACCAATAAATAGTCAACGATCACCCAGCCGAAAAGCCAGAAGATGAATACCGGTGCGCCCCAGGCATAAAACAGGATGCTGGCCGGCAGGATCAGCCAATTCTTGAACCGCCGGGGTATGATGAAATAGAGAACCAGGAATACCGGCAGAAAATAGATAAGGAAGATAACACTGCTGAACAACATACTGGTTTCTTTTAGTCCATCAAAGCCACAGACAGGGATCTATTCAATGCTCACCTTAATATCATCTACAAACAGTTTTTCCCGGTTCTGATTCCAGATATAAACGTTGATCAGGTAATCAGGATGCAGGCCAACCGGGAGTTCAAAGGTACGTGTTACCTCGGTCCACTCATTCAGGTTTTTCAGGTGGGTATCGATCTTTTCAGAGAGCCAGAGGAATGGTGTTGACGGTGCGGATTCGATACTGCAAACAAGGTAAATCTCCGGGTCAAGCCTGATGGGAGCGGACACCCAAGCCGTCACTTCAACCTTGTATGGCGCCTTGCCATAAAGATCCCCCACCTTTTTCACGATCTGGCAGCAGAACTCGTTGTTCTCATCTACCTTGTTGGCATACATCCCTGACCGGCTTTGCTCGCGAGTCAGGGTTTTCCAGGAATTCAGGGAAGAGTTTTCAGTGTCATTCATGAAGGTGATCTTCCCGGAAGGATTTGGGAAAAGGCCGATACTGGCGAGCTGCCGGGAATACTGGGGCCAGTCCCATGTGCTGCCAAAGAAACATTTTTCATAGGCATAGCTCATCCGGAGGTTATAGTAGGTGAAAATAATGATTAATAAGCCGATCAGGATTTTACCATCCGGTTGTCTTCGGGAAAATATCCCTTTCAGGAAAAAACCGAGCGGGAGTGAGAAAAGGGAGAGGTGCTCTACAAAAGACCTTTGACCATAGCTGCAGCCAAAGTACCAGGTATCCCAGGCTGCACAAATGTAGCTCACCATCAGGAACATGGCTGCGATAAGCCGTCCATTGGGTTCTCTTCGGATGATCATCCACACAAGACCGGCGACCATCAACAGCAGGATGGGGCTATAGAGGAATAATCCGTTCAATGGGGCAAACCAGACTTCCAGCAGATAAGGTGAGGTCCAGTTTGAAAAACCTTCATTCCCATAGGAATAATGCAGGAAATGTCCGGTGGCATATTTCCAGTAGATGATTTGCGGGAGAAAAACGAGGATAAATGACCCTGCCTTGATCAGGATATACCGGATTTTTAAGAAGTGCTTGAATCGTGCCTGGAACTCCTTGAAGGAGGCGACATTCCAGAAAGCGAGTACCAGGATCAACAGCAGGTTGACGGGACGGATCAGGGTGATCACTGCGATTGAAAAACTGAGGATGAAAAACCAGGTTATCTGTGGCCTGTTGCCCGTAAGCAGTTTCTGCAAGCTGAAAAGGAATAACGCGAAAAGAAAGAAGGAATAGGCATGCGACATCATGGTTTCGTCTACAGTGTAGTAGAGGAGGTTGGTGGCAAGAAAGAGGATCAGGATGGTCAGGTACGACCATTTCTCCCCTAGATAATGTCTCAAAAACCTTCTCAAAAGAAATAAACCCAGTACAACATAGAAGGCGGCAGCTACATTCAGGATCTTCTGGTAAATGGGTGAGAATCCATCCGCCGGATATCCGGCAACCTTAGCCATGAGATGGGCTGTCAGGAAGAATGGGCTAACCATCAGGGAGACGCCATAGGTGTATTTTGTTCTCACTTTATGATTCTGAAGATCGAGGTTGAAGCCATCACCGGTCTGTTGATCCATAGCTTCCGGAAAACGGGATGCATCAAAGTCGTAAATAAAAAGTGACGGAAGATAGACATAGTAGCCTGCTTTATCCGACCAGATCTCGGTTTTCCAATTAAAGTAGCCGATGTACCGGTGGTTTTGAATTCCCAGGAAACTGATCATCAGGAAGGCGACGAAGAACAACAGATATTCAAGACGTTTTTTCATCTGGTGAGGGTATTCATTTGGAAGATTTCGAACCGGGCGAGTTTCATTTTTTGCATTCGGTAGATCAAAGAGGTCTTTACAACACCGAGTCCATAGGTCACGCTCCGGAAAAATTGATGCTGGAGGCCATCCTCTTTATAACTTGTCGGGCATGTAATCTCGGCGATTTCGAAGCCGGCATAAAAGATCTGTGCGATCATCTGGTTGTCAAAGACAAAATCATCGGAATCGGCCTGGAAGTTTATTCTTTCCAGCACCTGACGTGAAAAGGCGCGGTAGCCGGTATGATATTCCGATAATTTTTGGTTGATGAGCAGGTTTTGGAATAGGGTTAGAAACCGGTTGGCGATATACTTGTAATGTGGCATTCCACCGCGGAGGGCGCCCCGTCCGAGGATCCGGGAACCCAGCACCACCTGGTACAGGCCGCTGCTGATGAGGTGTACCATTGAAGGGATCAACCGGGGGGTGTATTGGTAGTCGGGATGGAGCATAATGATGATGTCAGCGCCCATCTCCAGGGCTTTGGTGTAACAGGTTTTCTGGTTTCCCCCGTAGCCCTTGTTGGTTTCGTGATGGATGATGGTTCTGATTCCCAATTCCGTTGCAACGGCCATGGTTTGATCCCCACTGGCATCGTCAACCAGCAGTACTTCATCTACCAGGTCCATAGGGATCTCCCGGTATGTTTTTGCCAGGGTTTTAGCGGCGTTGTAAGCCGGCAGGACGACAATGATTTTTTGGCCGTTCAGCACATCACGAATCTTTAAGATATTTCCGGTTGAAAAGATTGTATTTCAAGATGCAAAACAGCGCCCGGAAACCATCTTTCCAGTTGATCTTTTTCCCTTCTTCGTAGGTTCTGCCGTAGTAGGAGATGCCCACCTCGTAGATCCGTATTCCCGGAAACTTGGATATCTTGGCAGTAACCTCCGGTTCAAATCCAAAGCGGTTCTCAACAAAATGGATTTTTTTCAGATGTTCCGCCCGAAAGAGTTTGTAGCAGGTCTCCATGTCGGTGAGGTTCAGGTTGGTGAACACGTTGGAAAGGAGCGTCAACCAACGGTTTCCAATGGAATGCCAGAAAAAGAGGATCCGGTGTGGATTTCCTCCCATGAAACGGGAACCGTAAACCACATCGGCAAATCCGTCAAGGATCGGTTGAAGTAAAAGATTGTACTCTTGTGGATCATATTCGAGGTCGGCATCCTGGATGATGATGAAATCGCCGGTGGCCAATTCAATGCCTTTATGGATAGCAGCGCCTTTTCCCTGATTGACGGGTTGGCTGTGAAGCTTCATACATGCTTCCGGATGATGCCGGATATATGTTTCGACTTTTTCTGCTGTGGCATCTTTGGAGCAGTCGTTGACGATGATCAGTTCCTTTTTTATCTCTCCCGGAAGATGGACTGCCAGTACTTTGTCGAGGATCAGATGTATCGTAGCAGCTTCATTGTAGGCCGGAATGATGATGCTCAGTGTCTGTGTCATAATAGACAGGATGAGGTTAAACAACCTGCCAAAGATAGCAAAACCTTTGTTGAGAGAATCTTCCCTGCTACTCCCGGAAGTAAATCCGTTTCACTCGGCGGGAGATGGAAGTCAGGATCTCGTAGGGGATGGTTTCCAGCATCCTGGCAAGGGAGGAGATAGGCTGTGGAGGACCAAAGATGATCACCTCATCTCCTTCGTTGCATGCGATGCCGGTGATGTCGACCATGCACATATCCATACAGATGTTGCCAATAATGAGAGCAGGCTGCCCGTGGATGTATAAGCTTCCCTTTCCCTTACTGAGTCTTCGATTTAAACCATCGGCGTAGCCAATGCCAATGACGGCCAATGTCATATCGTGTGATGCCCTTCCCGCCCTGCTGTACCCGATAGATTCCCCGGCTTTCACTTGCTTGATCTGGGAAATGGTGGATTTCAGTGTGCTGACCGGTTTCAAATGTTCTTCTTCCTCGCCGGCAGATGGAATTCCATACAGTCCGATCCCGACGCGAACCATGTCGTATTGGGCATCCGGGAAACGGGTGATGCCGGCCGAATTGAGGGCATGAAGCAGCACGGGGTAATCGAGCCGCTCGGTAAGCATCAGCGCCATCCGGTTGAACAGATCGATCTGAAAACGGGTAAAATCATCATGCGTAGGGTCATCAGTGGCTGCAAGGTGCGTAAATATTGATCCGACATGAAAGAAGCCCACTTCCCTGACCCGGTTGGCAAGCAGCTCCATGTCTTCCTTATCAAATCCCAGCCTGCGCATCCCGGTATCCAGCTTGATGTGGATGGTCACAGGTTGGTGGTTCCTTCCGCTCTTCTGAAGCGCTTCTTCCAGGAGTGACAAGAGCCGGAAGCTATAGATTTCAGGTTCCAGGTTGTATTTAATGATGGAGTCGAAGCTCGACTCTTCGGGATTCATCACCATAATGGGGAGGGTGATGCCGGCATTACGCAATTCGATCCCTTCATCGGCATAGGCCACGCTCAGGTAATCAACCCGGTGGAACTGAAGCAGGCTGGCGATCTCAAAGCTTCCACTGCCATACGAAAAAGCTTTCACCATCGCCATGGTTTTCACGCCAGGATGAAGTCTGGAGCGATAATAATTGAGGTTATGCACCAGGTTATCGAGGTTGATCTCGAGCACCGTCTCATGTGCTTGTTGTTCCAGCATTCGACTGATCTTTTCAAAAGCGAATACCCGTGCACCTTTCAATAAGATGGTTTCATTCTGGAACGAGTGGAGAGGGTATTTTTCAAGAAACTCTTCCGTATCCGGGAAGAAGGCTTTTTCGAGATCGAACTTGTCTGCCTGTTTGGAGATGTCCTTTCCGATACCGATGATCCGGTCGATCGATTTGTTCTTGAGCAGGGCAGCGACATCTTCATAAAGTTCAGCAGGGTTTCTCCCGCTTTGGAGGATGTCGGAAAGGATCATGGTCTTTTTCTTGTGCCGGCGCTGCTGCTGCAGGAAATCAATGGCAATACTGAGACTGTTGATGTCGGAGTTGTAGCTGTCGTTGATGATAGAACAGTTGTTGATCCCTTCTTTCAACTCCATCCGCATGGCGACAGGCTGTAGGGTTTCCATCCCTTTTGCGATAAAGGTCTGGTCGTAACCCAGGAACAACATGACCGCCCAGCAGGTGATGGCGTTCTCCACAGAAGCCTCATCAGTAAAGGGGATGCGTATGGAGGCTGGCTCATTCTTGAAAACCGCATCGATGTGGGTAAAATGATCTGACCGGGAGGTATTTTTCACCATCAGGTCAGCGTTGGTTTTGCGCGCCCAGGTAAAGACCTGGATGTTGTCGAGCAGCTTGGTGCGGAGAATGACCTCCTGTATTTCGTTGTGGTCGGCGCAATAGATCAGGGACTTAACCTTTGTGAATAGTTTCAGCTTTTCTCCAACCTTCTGGGCAAGGGTGAGAAAGTTTTCTTCATGTGCTTGTCCGATGTTGGTGAAGACGCCAATATCAGGCTGGATTATTTGCTGAAGCTTGCCCATCTCGTCAGGCTCTGAGATTCCCGCTTCGAAGATGGCCATATCGTGGAATGCCTTCATTTTCCAAACGGAGAGGGGTACACCGATCTGGCTGTTGAAACTCTTCGGACTCCGTACGACCTGCTTGTTTTTGGCCAGCAACTGGTAAAGCCATTCCTTCACGATGGTTTTTCCATTGCTACCGGTGATGCCGATAACCGGACAGGAGAACTGTTTCCGGTGCCAGGTTGCAAGCATCTGGAGGCCTGCGAGGGTATCTTTTACCTGGATAAAGGAGGCCTCCGGAAATTTTGATAAGTCATCAGGGAGGGATGAAACCACAAAACATCTCACCCCTTTCGCATACAGATCAGGGATGTAGCGGTGGGCATCGTTTCGTTGACTTTTCAGGGCGACAAAGAGGCATTTCTCAGGTGTGATCAGTTTCCTGCTGTCGATGAGCAGGTCTGTCACCGTAATCTCCTCGCCGGGATTGCCAACACGTTTCCCCTTAACGGCTTTGGTTATCTGCGTCAGGCTGTATTCCACCTTCTCGCTGGGTTTGGATGAAATCGTTAGGTTTTGTATGGTTGGCCCCCAAGGCGTTGGCTGCTAACTCAATATACTGAAGGCGATTGTTGAAGATGTCACAAGCCAGGTAAATGGCCTGCCGGAATGAGTCGGGCGAAGCGATGTTTTTTCCTGCTATCTCATAGGCTGTGCCATGGGCGGGAGAAGTCCTGATATAAGGAAGGCCTGCCGTATAATTGACGCCTTCTTCAAACGACAGGAGTTTGAAAGGGATCATGCCCTGGTCGTGATACATAGCCAGGATGCCATCGAAATTATTGTAACCGGATGATCCAAAAAAGCCATCAGCCGGAAAAGGACCATATACCAGGGTTCCCTTATCAAAGGCCTTTTGGATGGCCGGAATGACGACCTGTTGATCTTCATTGCCGATAACGCCATCGTCGCCGGAATGGGGATTCAGCGCCAGGATGGCGATACGGGGTTTGGAGATCGCAAAATCACGCTTGAGGGATTGATCCAGGATGGCAATTTTCTTCAGGATGAGCTCCTGCGTAATGGTGCCCGGTACCCTGCCCAGCGGAACATGACCGGTGATCACGCCGATTCTGAGGTTACGGCAAATCATCAGCATCAGATAGTCACTCGTGTTGAACTTTTCAGCCAGGTATTCGGTATGACCGGGAAACTGAAACCCAGCCTGCTGGATGTTTTTCTTGTTGATGGGGGCGGTGACCAAAACATCCAGATGGTTTCTCTTCAGCTCTTCCGTTGCCATTTCCAGCGAAAGCATGGCCAGTTGTCCTGCGGTGGGGGTGGAGATACCCAGGTCAACTTTAACCTCTTCATCAATGATGTTGACAATATTGGCGCGTTTGGCATGTGCCATATCGGATTTCTTGACGAGGTTGAAGTTGAACTCATTGAGGTGAAGTGTCTTACGGTGATAGGAGGCCACTTTAGAGGATCCAAAAACCACCGGGATCAGGTTCTCCAGCATCCTGGGGTCATTCAACGATTTAATGATGATCTCATACCCAATGCCATTGATATCACCATGGGTGATGCCAACCCGTATTTTTTTCTCTTTTACTTCAGCGATTTCCATAGTTATCCGTTATCAGGCGGCAAAGATAGTTGTAAAATACCAGATGTTTCAATCAGAACCTGACGACGAACTCCAGCACCAGCTTATTATCCTGGTTTACAACGCCGGCATGGTAGAAATACCGTTCATAGTTGATCCGGATATCGTTTCTGAAAGGTTTTTCCAGGCTGACGGTCAGCCCGCCTGTCAGCCGCCACCGTTCCTGGTCAATCTTCATCTTACCACTGTCGTCATACCGTATGTTTTTTGTCATCAGGTCATATCTGAAGACAGGAGAAATTGATCTGATTATCCAGTTTTCCTTCATGTTGATGCGGTACCCAATGAAAGCGAAGAAACCATGTGTTGGCGCACAGGAGCTATCCTGGTAAACTTTCTGATAATACTCAGATTCGAAGTGCCAGTTTTTCTGATCGGTATAAAACCCGGCATTGAACAGGTTCATCCGTAGGTTAGTTGGCTTGATAGAGTTAACATTCATGGAAATATTCCAGTTTGTTCCGGGTTTCATTTCAAGCCGGCCGACATAACTCAATTCATGTGATTTCCGCCAGGTTTTCTGATTGTATAGTCCGGTACCATTGTAAAGACCCACCGAGAAAACCAGGGGCAATTTATATTTGTTGATAAATTCGATGGTGGCGCCGACATCACGCAAGGCGGTGAGCTGTTTGCCAATAAATGAACGGTTGGCGAAAAAGAGTTGATGGGGTGACCGGAGGTTGTCGGTACTGAATGGCACCTTTTGCTGTCCAATAACCAGGCTTAACCAGCTCCGGGGTTTGATTCGAAGAAAAGCATCCAGCATCCGGGTGACCCCTTCATCCGAAAGGTCAATTTCTGCCTTGTAAGAGGTGATTTTGTTCAAAGCGCCCAGCACGCTGAAACGGGCATTGCGAACTTCAAATCGATGGGCGTCCAGGCTGGTGTTATACTCGTATTTTGCCCGGACAGTACCTTCAATCCTCGGTTTATAGAAATTCGAGGAATCGTTGTCTGCGCGCAGAACACCCGGTATCCCGGACAGAACGCCGATCAGCAGGAATAAATAACGGAGATGCATTTTCTTTCAGGAAAATTGCAATAATACAAAAACTATTACAACTGTCTGGGTAATCTATGAGATTCTTCGCTTTGCTCAGAATGACGAAAGAGCAACTCGGGCAACCTTCAGCTACCCTGGGAACCGCTTGATATAGATCGCCTTTCCGTCTCCCGGTTTGTAGAAGTCTGGAATATCGGCTTCAAGTTTATATTGGTTGCTTTCGTAGAAATGTCGGGTTGGGGTGTATTTGGGCAGGGTGGATGTCTCGGCAATGAGCATCCGCCCGCCCAATTTTTTCACCTCTTCTTCCGTTGCTTCCAGCAGCTTCTTCCCGATCCCGGCACCGCGGTAATCGTTATGTGTGACGATCCAGAACAAGTCATAGCTCCCTTCGGTACAAGCGATCGGGCCAAAACAGGAATAGGCAACGGTTCTCTCCCCATCGTCGGCAAACAGGAAATAATATCCGCTATCCAGCCCATCTTTCAGACGATCTTCCACCAGCTCAACGGCTACCGGTATCTCAAAGTCATAGAAAAAACCTGTTGAAGTGACGATCTCCCGGATGTTTTCAATATCCTGGCCGGTGGGCGCTGTGCGAAAACGGATCTCTTTCCTGAACATGTTGATGGGTATTAATAACGATCGATCTCAAGTCCCGAAACCGCTGTATCGATGTTGATGAATATCTTTTTATCTGCGGAGGCAAAGTTATCAGTTCTGTATTTACCCCGTTCAATTTTGTTGAATCCTATGAGTTCCTTTCCAGTCAGGAATGAGTCGATGATAACCTCCACGCCGGCCGATCTTGGAACTTCAATCTTTATTCCTGCGGCTCCTGAGTCAATATTTACATCGGTGCGCTCGCTTTTATCACCAAGTTTCAGATTCAAGGAAGCGGCGCCGGCATCAATCGTTACCTTTCTTGTGATATACGGACTCAGATCAAATTTCACTTCTGCCGCACCGATATCGAAATCAAAATCCCAGACAGGAATAGTATTCAACTTGATCTCTGCATTGTTTTCCTTGGTTGATCCACGAACGTGCTTGTTTTTGAACCGGAGTTTGATAACACGGTTTCCGGTTGTATCTGAAGCGGTAAGAATATAATTTCCAAGTCGGCCTTCTTTTTTGAAGTCGATCAGGTAACTGGTTGTATCCTTCATCTTAAATGAGCCGGCTGCAGCTTCGAACTTCAGGGTTGCTTCCCGGGTCGATGAATCAAATAAAATGTTGAGTCGCTGGGCTTCGGTGTTCTCTCCACTATGATCGTCGTCGTCATTCCAGGAATCATCACGATCCCATTTATCCTGGAATTCCTTGTCAAACCAGCGAAACTTGAAAATATCATTCGGCTCATCATATTTTTGAACAAAGAGGAAAGCAACCCCAATGGTTAAAACCACCAGAATGATCTTGATGAAATCTTTCACCGGCAGGATAGCGATCCCCCAGAAGATCAATATCAACGGCCAGAGGTTAAAAAACCATGACCAGTGAAAACAGATCAGCCCGGTATTGCGGAGGATGATCAGCAGCCCAACAATGATGAGCAATATACCCCACAATAGATGTTTACTTTTCATGGCTCTTCTATTTTTCTTTTTTATTGTAAGTCGCATTATAGATCAGAATCGCACCAATTGCAACCAGCAAGATAGGCCACACGTCGCCAAAGTCGATACGCGGTACGAACCGGGCAATGAGGAAAAGAAAACCAAGGGTGATCAGCACGGCGCCACCCATCAAGCTTCCTTTTGATTTTTTTTGTTCAGTGGACACCGGTATTTTATTCTCCATCGCCGGTTCCGGGTTTTCAATTACGGGTTTTTCTGTTTCCATGGTTGTTTGATTGGATGATGGTAAAGGTACTGAAAAAGGCTCCTGCGGGATAAATATCCACATCAGGATATAGATAAGTAATCCGCCGCCACCGGCGAGGAAGAGAGCGACAAAGATCAATCTGACGATCACCGGGTCGGTACTGAAATATTGGCCCAGACCACCCGCCACACCGCCGATGACATTGCTTGTCCTGCTTCGATAAAGTTTCTTCGGTTCCATTTGAATTGTTTTTACCTGGTTATTATTGATTTGCTGACAAAGGTAGATTGACACGACGAACCGGGTAAATACATTATCGATAAAAGCCGGATATCAGGGTATGAATTGCGGAAAAGAGGTCGCTGAAGTATTCACGGCCTGCTGCTTAATGGCTTTCCCTGAAAAACAAACAGCCATCGCCATAGCTTAAAAACCTGAAATCATGAGCCATGGCATATTCGTACGCTTGCTTCCAGGAATCGCCGATGAATGAAGCAATGAGCAGGAGCAAGGTGCTTTGCGGAAGGTGAAAATTGGTGATCAGGCTGTCGGCAAACTTGTGTGAATAACCGGGAACGATGATGATCTCCGTTGAAAAATCAAGGTATTCCCGGTTGTTTCGATCAAGGTATTCCAGGAGGTTTTCAAGCGCTTGCCGGGGCGTTACCAGCGGTTTGGCATCATAAGGTTCCCATTGCATGACATGGGAGATCTCCGCATCAAATCCTTGTTGGAACAGTCTGTTGCCAAGCCAGTAAAGACTTTCGACGGATCGCAGCGTTGTCGTTCCAACAGCCATCAGGTGGCCCGGCAGGTGGCTGATCATCTGCTCCAGCAGGGACCTGGTGATGCGCACCTTTTCAGCATGCATGTCATGTCCGCCGATGGTTGGCGTACTCACCGGTTTAAAAGTGCCGGTCCCGACATGCAAGGTGACTTTTTCGATGCTGAAATGATGCGCTTTGATTTTTTCCAACAGGGCATCGGTGAAGTGCAAACCGGCTGTAGGGGCTGCGACACTACCTTCGAAGCGGGCATAGATGGTCTGGTAACGCTGTTTATCGTCGGAAGTTGCTTTCCGTTTAATATAAGGAGGTAGCGGAGTAGCTCCGGCCATTTCCAGGATAGTTCCAAAGCTTACATTTGCAGGCAGCCATTCAAAGGTAATCCTCGCGGTGCCATCCGGGAAATGGTTGTTTTTTCCGGCTTGTAGAATCACAGCTCCGGTATCGTCCCGGATTTCCATTTCCAACACTTCCTCTTTCCATCTCTTGGCATTTCCAACCAGGCATTTCCAGGTAGCTTTTCCAGTCTGGGCCATGGCTGTATTGAGTTCTCCATCAGGTTCCAGGCAAAACACCTCGATGCAGGTGCCTGTTTGCTTTCTGAAAAGGAGCCTTGCAGGGATCACACGGGTGTCGTTAACGATCATCAATCCGGCGGGAGGGAGGTGCTTGGTGAGATGGATGAATACATCTTCCCTGATCACCCCATCACGCACGATGAGTAATTTGGATGAATCCCTTTCCTTCAGTGGAAACTGGGCGATCCGCTCCGGCGGCAGATGATAATTGAAAGCTGATATCCTGATCTCTCTCGGGTCCATTCGGGTGTTTGTCCTTCCGCTCACATTGATGAAGCAGGCTTCACTTTTCGGATTTGAAAAAGACGGGCTTCCAGGTCACCATCAGGTAGGCCCATTGCGGGAACTTGCTTTTCCCCGCTCCAAATATCCCAGGAAGGCATCTTGTATCACGAACTTACCGGTAAGTTTTTCTCATCATTGAATCTTAACCAGGCTTGTATTAACCACTTCATCACCTGCCGTTAACCTGCAGGAATAGAAGCCGGGGGAGACATCGGGTGCCAGCGTCACATGGTTATTTCCACGTTGGTGCATACCAATCTTGTTAGAGGAAACTACATTCCCGTAAACATCTATCAGATCAACGCATACATCTTTGGGAAATGGCAGGAAGAAGCTGATTGTCAATCGATCCCGGAATGGATTGGGATAAACCTGCATCTTTATTTTCTTTTCAGCATAGGGATCAATTCCTGTAATATCGGGCATAATGTAGCTGTAGTATACATCTTGTTCTCCGTTCAGGGTGTTTGCCCAGGCCAGGTGTGCGCCGTTGTTATCCGATTTCATATCGAAATAATCGCCCATCTTGTTCTGTTGTGGCCAGCCGACGTGCGGGTCAAAGGCATCCGACATGCGTTCATTTTCCGACCAGGTCACCCCCTGATCAAGGGAATAGGAGTAATAGAGCGATGACATGTAGGATCCGGGTCCTCCGTCACGGGTATCCAGCCAAATAGCGTCAATTCTTCCGTTGGGCGCAACCGACATGGTTCCGAACCACTGATAGTTATTGGTTCCGACATCATCATTGATCCGGATGGGATTGTCCCAGGTCATACCGCCATCGGTGCTTCTGGCAAACATCACATCGGCAGAATCATTAACGGAATATCTGACCACTGAGGAAAGGATGTATACATTGTCTCTTCCCGGGCCGTTGGAACGGTCTACGTCAATACTTGCCTGACCCAGCAAGCCAACAGGATTGATGGAGATTTGTGCCGTGATGTAGCCGTCAATGAAAACGTTGGAATAAAAATCCCAGTAAACCGGGATAACCGGATTCGAAGCGGTTGTGGATTTAGCAACCACCACCCCGCCGGTCTCTCCCATCCCTACAATGTATAATTCGCCGTCATTGCCAACTGCCATGGTCCCCCAGTATGGATTTCCAGAGACTTCGACACAATTCTCATAGCTGGCGCCGGTATTGATTGACCGGGTGAAATGCCCCGGATAGCAGATGCTGTAATATGAAGTCCAGAATGAATAGATGTGCCCACTGCCTGAACCGTTAGTCCGGTCGATGGTCATCCACTGCTTGTCTCCTCCCTGGGCTTCCACTCCCAAATCCCAGGTGGCTCCGCCATCCGAGGAACGGAATACCTTGCAGTGAAAACCTGTGACATCGGAGGTCAAACTGTTGTAATAGGCTGTTCCGTTGGCATCAAAATCAAGCACCGGATCGGATCTGAAAATGCCAGATTCAATGACCCCCGGAAATGTCCAGTTTTGCCCGGCATCAGTCGTATAGCCATATCCTGCCTGGCGGAAACTATTGGAAACAGTATAGAAATGCCGCCAACCGATCACCATCCTTGAAGGATTGGTTGGATCAACAGCAAGGGATGGCTCATTGGATGCATCTCCCACAATGTTCTGTCCATTGGCATCCACATTTACCTGGGTTGTAAAGATATCGGAACCCTTGTACTTCATGGCCGGAGAAGTTGGCGGGTTATCGGGAATGGCAGGCGCAACCAATCCATCAGCCACTTCGTTATGAATGGAAAGATTCTTTTCCCTGAGGGTTGGAATATTTTGGCTTACCGACAGTGCCGGCAGCATCATCAGGATGCCGCAAATGGTCACTAAAATGAGGATTCGTGTTTTCATTTTTCAAAGGTACTAAATCCTTTTTACAAGACCTGCTGGTTTACGCAAACCAGGGCCTAGCCTGGACGGCCACTGAAGTCCGGAAGAAAGGGATGAATACCAATGACGTTGACCGGCACATCAACAGCTGTCTGTTCATCACTGTTAACTGACACTGTCATTCTTCATCCGCAATCAGGATCGTGTCACATTCCGCTCCAGCAAGGCGATACTTCAATATCTCCTGGTACTCCGGGGAATAATACCAGTCATCGAAATCGGCTTTTGAAGGAAAACGCAGCAGGACTGTACGGGTATAATTCCATTTTCCCTCCAGGATTACCGGCTGATCATCCCCGGCCAGGAATTCCCCTTTGTAGCGGTTGAAAACATCGTTGATCTTTTCCATGTACCTGGCGTACACTTTTTCATCCTTCATCCGGATATTGGCGATAAAATAATGGCTCATGAATCGATTTGTATAATGTGAAAGCAAATATAAACAATAGATGATTGTTGCATTCACTTTTCTCATCAACTGTTTGCTGTTTGCTGATAACTCCATAATTCTCTAACTTTGCAGTCCTATTTACCATTTTGATCCGTATTATCCCATGAAAAATTGTCTCCTTTTGGCTTCGTTTTCCCTGTTATTCCTGTTTCCCATTCAGGCGCAAGATCAATCACTGAACCAGTATCCCTCCGGTGAAACCTATTTCACCTTCCTGCTGGGTTCAACGGCAGAGATTCACCAGCTTACCAAGGCTATTTCCATCGACCGGGTGAAAGGTGATTCAGTTTGGGCGTATGCCAATGAACTGCAGCTGATCAAATTTATGCAAAGAGGGATAGATTTCAAGGTTTTGCAGCATCCCGGCATCAATCCCGGTGCGGTCATGCGGGATTATACACAACCCCTTACCATCTGGAATTTCTACCCGACCTATTCTGCATACGAGACCTATATGGCTCAGTTTGCTACAACATACCCGGCTATCTGCACAATGGAGACGATCACTACGCTTCCCAGCGGAAGAAAGCTTTTGGTAGTGAAAATATCCGATAATGTGAATAGCGAAGAAACGGAACCTGAGTTCTTTTATACCTCTTCCATGCACGGTGATGAGACCACCGGCTACATCATGATGATGCACCTGATCGATTACCTGCTGACCAATTACGGAACGAATACAGAAGTTACGGAACTGGTCAATAACCTGGAGATATGGATCAACCCGCTGGCGAATCCTGATGGAACCTACTATGGTGGGAATAATACCGTGAGCGGCGCCCGGCGCGGAAATGCCAACAATGTTGACCTGAACCGCAATTATCCCGATCCGGAGGATGGGCCACATCCTGACGGAAATGCCTGGCAACCCGAGACCATTGCCTTCATGAATTTTGCCGGTCAGCACCATTTCACTGTTTCTGCCAATTTCCACGGTGGCGCTGAAGTCTTTAATTATCCCTGGGATACCTGGGCAACCCTCCATGCCGATGACAATTGGTATTACTATATCGCCCGTGAATATGCCGACACCGTGCACCTGCATGCGCCGTCTACCTATTTTGATGACCTGAACAACGGCGTTACCAATGGTTACGCCTGGTACGAAGTGGATGGCGGCCGTCAGGACTACATGAATTACTGGCACCATTGCAAGGAGTCGACCATTGAAATTTCCAATACCAAGAATCCTGCAGCGAGCATGTTGCTCACCTACTGGGATTACAACTGGCGCTCACTGATCCTGCTGATGAAACAGGCCAGGTATGGGATCCATGGGGTCATCACCGACCAGACGACGGGCAATCCTGTCGCTGCCAAAGTCTTTATCGCCGGCCACGACAACAACGGATCGGAGGTCTATTCCTCCGCCAACCTCGGCGATTACCACCGTCCGATCAAAGCAGGAACCTATACCCTGACCATCACCGCCGATTGTTATCAGCAACAGGTGATCAGCAATGTGGTTGTAACAGATAAAAATACGGTGAATCAAAACATCCATCTTGTCCCCTTGTCCACCATGAACCCGGATTTTACTGCCGATAAAACGGTCGCAGGGATCGGAGAAACCGTTACCTTTACCAGTACCGCCTGCTCAAATCCAACCGGCTACCTGTGGGCATTTGAGGGTGGAACCCCTGCCACAAGTACCCTGCAGAATCCATCCGTGGTCTATGCTGCCACCGGATCCTATGACGTAACCCTTACCGTTACCAATGCCGGTGGGAGCCAGTCGATCACAAAAACCGACTATATTTTGATCAACCCACCGACATATAACATGAGCAACTCCACGGTGAATGCCTGCTCCGGCATCTTCTATGATTCCGGCGGACCATCTTCCAACTATGCCAATAATCTGAATTACACCATGGTATTCAACCCAGGCTCACCCGATAACAACCTGCAATTCACCTTTACCGGTTTCAGCCTGGAATATCATTCCACTTGCAACTATGATTACCTGAAGATTTACAATGGCAACAGTACATCAGCCCCATTGATCGGAACCTATTGCGGAACAACTTCACCCGGTACCGTTACTGCGAACAATACCACGGGGTCGTTGACCTTTGTGTTTAAGAGTGATTATTCTGTTACCGCATCCGGCTGGGTCGCTAACTTTACATGCATCCCGACAAGCAAAACCCTCAACCTGACTTTGTTGCTGGAGGGCTTGTTCAACGGAACCGGCATGAACAAAGCACAAAATGCATCCGGCGATCAATTTGCCGGGAACATCGCCGACCAGGTTACGCTAGAAATGCACAATGCCGCTTCCCCGTACGGAATTGTCGGTTCACCCTATACCCTGAATATGACTACAATCGGTACGGCAAGCCTGACATTGCCCGGAACATTTTCAGGATCCTATTTCCTGGTGTTGAAACACCGCAACAGCATTGAAACGTGGAGTGCCAGCCCGGTCTCTTTCAGTAACCAGATTACTTCCTACGATTTCACTGATGCGGCATCCAAAACATTTGGAAACAATGTCAAGACCATCAGTGGAAAATACCTTTTCTATTCCGGTGACGTCAACCTCGACGGAACCATCGACTCCAATGATCTGGGTAACATCGACAATGACTCCGGAGCATTCCTGATGGGTTACCTGCCCACCGACCTGAATGGAGATGGGATCATTGATTCCAATGACCTCGGCATGGCTGACAACAATGCCGGCAGTTTCATTACAGTCCTGCAGCCCTGAGAATAACCGGCGTTTTACTTCTGAATGTAGTCGGAAAGCGTATGTTCCTTCAGGAACTTCGTGAACCCCTCCGTCATTTCATGGATGATGTTATCTATGAAACATTTATCAAACGGGCAGATTTGATAATCCATCGGGCATTTTGAAATCTCCACCTTTCCTTCAATGATCTCATAAATATCAAGGAGAGATATTTGATCACCAGGCAGTTTTAGGAAAAAACCTCCGGAAGGCCCCCTTACGGAACGAAGAAAACCGCTCTTGACAAGCCGTTGCAACACTTTGCTGATATGATTCTTCGAAGCGCCGGTTTGTGAAGCAATGTTCACAACATTCATCGAACCCTCGTTGCGGGCAATCAACACCATGCTGTGAATAGCAATGGAGGCCGCCTCTGATAATGAGAAGATTTTTGACATGAAGACCCTAAATAAGCAAATCAATACCCAAATGTAGATATATTTTTAATACTCCCGGAAAAATTCTTCTGAAATTGTTTTTTCAAAGAAATCATGTAAGTTTGTCGTCCCAAGATATTTACCCCTCCTCAATAACAAACATTTTTCCCCATATTATTTTCGGTATGACAAAACTGATCAACAGTCTGCAGAATCCGCTTGTTAAAAATATCCTCCTGTTACAGGAAAAACCAAGGGAACGGAAGCAACAAAACCTCATTGTCATTGAAGGATTCAGGGAGATCAGGCTGGCCATTTCTGCCGGATATACCTTGCAGGCACTGCTGTTCTGTCCCGATTTCATTACCGACAATGAATTGTCGCAACTCACCTCACAATCTTATTCCTCATTTGAATCAGTAGAGATCAACCCTGAAGTCTTCAACAAGCTGGCTTACCGGAAAGAAACCGGGGGCGTGCTGGCATTGGCAACACCGAGGAAGATCCATTTTCGCGACATTCCACCTCGGCCGAAACCCCTCGTGCTTGTATTGGAAACCGTGGAAAAGCCCGGCAACCTGGGCGCTATGCTTCGCACCGCCGATGCTGCCAACATGGACGCCGTGGTCATATGTGATCCACAAACCGATATCTTTAATCCGAATGCGATCCGGGCATCCATTGGATGCATCTTCACCATGCCGGTTGTCATCAGCAGCAACCAGGAAACCTTGCAATGGCTTCGCAACAACCGGATCAAGATGTTTGCCACTGCCTTGACAGCCCATCGCTTTTACCATGAAACCGATTTCCGCAGTCCCTCAGCCTTCATTATGGGATCGGAAGCTTATGGCCTCAGCGATTATTGGCTGGATGAAGCGGATGAACTGATCAAGATCCCGATGATGGGAAAAATCGACTCGATGAATGTTTCGGCGTGCGCAGCAGTGGTGATCTACGAAGCCATGCGGCAACGCAACTTCCGCTAATGATTAGTATTGCTCATCTTTCTTCCCCGGCTTCAGGAAATTTTTTGGCAATGTTGCTTCGATCATGATCTTCTTCGATGTGAAGGGATGTACAAATGAAAGACGGATAGCAAATAAGCGGATTTGCCGGACGACCGAGGCATTGGCTCCATAACGCCGGTCACCAACAATCGGACAGCCCAGACTCACCAGGTGAACACGGATCTGGTTCTTCTTTCCGGTCTCCAGTTTTACCTCAACTTGAGAAAACTCATCCCATTCCTGAATAACTTTGAAATGGGTGATAGCCAGTTGAGCGCCTTCTTCTTCTTTTGTCACATACACCTTTTGATTGGCATCTTCTTTCAGCCAGGTCTTGATGGTCCCGGCTTTCTTCGGCACTTTTCCCTCCACCAGCGCGCAGTAGGTCTTGTCAACCTGTTTCCAGGCCTCCTTGATCTTCATCTGCGCCAGTTGGGTCCGGGCAAACAGCAAGATGCCGGCCACTTCCCGGTCGAGCCGGTGGACGACAAAAACCTGTTCATGGCCTTTTGACCGTTTCCGGACAAACTCCTGCAGGAGGGCATGGCAATTGGAATCTTTCTCCTGTTCGGTTGGGACAGAAAGCAGTCCGGCTGGTTTCAGACAGGCCAGGTAGTAGTCATCCTCGAACAGGATCGGCAGGGGCGGCTCAGTTTTCACGGCAGTCCCCCGGTGGCGAGTATATTCCACCTTGCTTCCCTTGCTGACCATGGCAGCCGGATTGGTCTCCTTTCGCCCATTGACGGTCAACCCTCCGTGCACAATGATCTTTTTCGCCGACGATTTCGACATCCCCGGAAAAGCATTGATTAACACATCCAGCAACAACTCCTCCTTCTTAACTTCAATATGCATACTAACCACTGATAACTGATAACTGATAACTGATAATTGATAACTGATAATTGATAATTGATAATTGATAACTGATAATTGATAATTGATAATTGATACCTGCTCAATGTGCTTCCAGCCAATTCTTCCCGGTATTCATCTCTACTTCCACGGGTACCTGAAGGGCAATGGCGTTTTTCATACCTGTTTCAATGATGGGTTTGACCATTTCCAGCTCATCCTGATGAACGTCGAATACCAGCTCGTCGTGTACCTGGAGGATCATCCGGCTTTTGAATGCCTGTTTCTGAAACTCCTGATGGATGCGGATCATGGCGATCTTGATCATGTCGGCGGCCGATCCCTGGATGGGGGCGTTGATGGCATTGCGTTCGGCAAATCCGCGCACTGCGGAATTCTGTGAATGGATGTCCCGCAGGTACCGCCGGCGCTTCATCAGCGTCTCCACATACCCTTTTTCGCGGGCAGAGCGGATGGTTTCATCCATGTAAGCCTTGATGCCCGGATATTGCTTGAAATATTGTTCGATGATGGAGGCGGCCTCTTTTCTTGGAATGTTCAACCGCTCACTCAACCCGAATGCGGAAATACCATAGATGATGCCGAAGTTGACCGTCTTGGCATGTCGGCGCATTTCTTTCGTCACCAGGTCGGGAGATATCCCATAAACTTTTGCAGCGGTGGCCGTATGGATGTCAAGTCCCTGGCGGAAGTCGTTGATCATGGATGGATCGCCGCTCAGGCTGGCAATGATGCGGAGCTCAATCTGGGAGTAGTCGGCTGACAGGAGGATATACCGGTCATTTCTTGGGATGAATGCTTTCCGGATCTCCCTTCCCCGTTCGGTACGGATTGGAATATTTTGGAGGTTGGGATTATTGGAACTCAGCCGCCCGGTGGCCGCCACCGTTTGGTTGAAAGAGGTATGTACCCGTCCGTCCCGTTGGCTGATCAGGGTGGGCAATACGTCCACATAGGTTGACTTCAGCTTGGTCAGGGAACGGTAATCAAGGATCATTTGTACCACCGGGTGTTTATTCACCAGTTTGGTAAGCACATCTTCACTGGTGGAATATTGTTTCGTCCGGGTTTGTTTGGGATTTTCGATGATCTTCAGGTGATCGAACAGCACTTCGCCCAATTGGCGCGGTGAAGCGACATTGAAAGTTTTTCCTGATGCGGAGAATATCTCCTTTTCCACCTGCCTGATCTCTTGTTCGAGTTGAAATGCATACTCCTGCAGAAAACCGGGGTCAATCCTTACCCCTTCCGCTTCCATGGAAGCAAGTACAGGAACCAGCGGGATCTCAATCTCCCCGAACAGATCCATCACACCTGATTCAACCAGCATGGGTTCGAATACTTCCCGCAACCGGAGGGTGATGTCGGCATCCTCGCAAGCATATTCGCAGATGGTTTCAATATCCACCGTCCGCATGCTCAGTTGTCCGCTCCCTTTCTTGCCGATCAGTTTCTCGATGGATACCGGCGTATAATGAAGATAGGTTTCAGCCAGAAAATCCATGTTGTGCCGCAGGTCAGGCTGCAGAAGGTAATGAGCCAGCATGGTGTCAAACAAAGGACCTTTTACTTCAACATCATACCAACGGAGGATGGAGATATCAAACTTCAGGTTCTGACCTGTTTTCCCTTTTTTCTCATCTTCCAGCGGGGGCTTGAATTCCGACAGGATCGTACAGGCTTCATGGTAATTTTCCGAAATTGGAACATAGAAAGCTTCCCCCGGTTTCATGGAGAAGGAGAGCCCGACCAGTTCAGATTCATTCGGATCCAGACCGGTTGTTTCGGTGTCGAAACAGAAAGATGACGACTCTAGCAGCAAAGTGATCAGTTCCGCTCTCTTTTCAACAGTATTTATGAGGTGATATTGATGGGGGGTGTTGGAGATGTTGGAGGTTGGAGGATGGAGGATGGAGGATGGAGGGGTAAGTCCGGGGAGCTGAGTCTGAACTGTGAAGTCTGAAATGACTTCACTGCCTTCTGACTTCTGGCTTCTGGCTTCTGGCTTCTGACTTCTTTCCTCCTCTTCCATCCACCTGAACACCCGCTGCCCGAAATTGCGGAATTCCAGCTCATTGAACAATGCCTGCAATTTTTCAGGATCGGGATGTTGTCTGATCAATTGATCTTCTTCAAAGGATATCGGCACATCGAGAATGATTGTCGCCAGCCGTTTGGAAAACAACGCTTTATCAGTATTTTCAAGGACTTTCTCCCGCAGTTTTGGATTTTTTATTTGATCGGCCTGCCGGATCAGGTTTTCAACATTATCGAATTCAGCGATCAGTTTCTTGGCGGTTACTTCACCCACTCCGGGAATGCCAGGGATGTTGTCGGAGGTATCACCCATCAATCCGAGGAGATCGATAACCTGTGCAGGTCGCTGGATGCCGAATTTTTCACACACCTCTTTGATGCCCATGATAACAGGCGGGTCGCCCATCTTGGAAGGCTTATATATCCGGGTTTTTTCAGTGACCAGCTGCCCGAAATCCTTGTCAGACGTCATCATATAGGTCAAAAACCCGTTTTTTTCAGCCTCCTTAGCCAATGTACCGATGACATCATCCGCCTCATAGCCATCCACTTCAAGTACCGGGACATTAAAAGCCTCCAAAATGGCTTTGATGTAAGGGATAGAAAGGATCAGATCTTCCGGTGTCTCCTGCCGGGTGGCTTTATACTCGAGAAACTCTTCATGCCGTACGGTTGGGGCCATCGTGTCGAATGCAGCGCCGATGTGCGTTGGTTTTTCATTTTTTAGCAGATCAAACAAGGTATTGGCAAAGCCGAGTATCGCAGAGGTATTCAATCCTTTGGAATTAAACCACGGCGTTTTATTCAACGCATAGAAAGCGCGGTAGATCAGCGCCATGGAATCCAGCAGGAAGAGTTTCTTTTCCATCATGTTGTAAAGGTACAGAAATTCCTGAGTCAGCTTCTTCAACAGCCGCCTGTGCATATTTTCTTCCGGAGCCATGTTCGAAGGCATATATTGACATGTATCTTTGGATGCTAAATTTCCACGACATGCCTGCGAAAAAATCAGGAGAGAGGAAAATCTTTGTGCTGGATACCTCTGTTATCCTTTATAACCATAGCGCAATCAACAGCTTCGAGGACAATGACGTCGCCATTCCCATCACCGTTCTCGAGGAACTTGACAACTTTAAGAAGGGCAACGACACCATCAACTATGAAGCCCGTGAATTCATCCGGATCATGGACAAGCTTTCGCAGAAAAGCACCCTGACGAATTGGATCCCGCTGAAGAATGCCAAGGGGAAGTTTAAGGTGATCATGAATGAGCAAAGCGATCTGGATGCCCAGAAGATCTTCGGAGAGGTGAAACCCGACCACCGCATCCTGAATGCCGCCCTGTCGGTGCAAGCTGAAAACCCTGCGAAAAAAATCATCCTGGTTACCAAGGATATCAACCTTCGCATCAAAGCCAAGTCTCTCGACATTCCCGCAGAAGACTTTGAAACCGGCAAGGTGAAGGATGTCGAACAGCTTTACAGCGGAAAAACAGCTATAGAAGGGATGGATCGGGATACCATCGATTACATTTACCAGGAAGGCTATTGCATGCCAAAGGACATCGGCATCACCAACCCCGTTCCTAACCATTACTACATCATCAAGAATACCAAGACCAGTGTGCTGGCTTTTTTCAATGCTGTTTCCGGACACATTGAGAAGATCGAGAAGCATCCCTGCTACCGCATCACGCCACGAAATGCCGAACAGGTATTTGCCTTTCATGCCATCCTGAACCCGCAAGTCCGCCTGGTTACCCTGCAGGGCATTGCAGGCACCGGGAAAACCCTCCTGGCGCTGGCCGGAGCGCTGGAGCAGAAACGAAACTGCAAGCAGATATACCTGGCTCGCCCCATCGTTCCCTTAAGCAATAAAGATATCGGATACCTGCCGGGAGACATCAAATCCAAACTCAACCCTTACATGGAACCGCTGTGGGACAACCTGAAATTCATCCAGAATCAATACAGCGAAAAGGACAAGGAGTATAAAAACATCGGGGAACTCGTTGAAAACGAAAAACTGGTGATCACTCCGTTAGCCTATATCCGCGGCCGCAGCATCTCCAATGTGTTTTTCATCGTCGACGAAGCCCAAAACCTCACACCCCACGAGATCAAAACCATCATCACCCGCGCCGGAGAAAATACCAAGATCGTCTTCACCGGCGACATTTACCAGATCGATACCCCTTATCTCGATGCACAAAGCAACGGCCTGTCCGTGATGATTGAAAAGATCAAACACCATCCGCTCTATGCGCACGTAAGGCTGGAAAAGGGAGAAAGATCGGAGCTGGCAAACATTGCCAACGAAATGCTGTAAAACGCTATTCTTCTTCCATGATCACCGTCATGACCGTTTGACCCACAGCCTTCAGCGTGGCAGGAGAGATGTGTTCCATGTTGTCACTCGTCGTATGCCAATATGGGAAAAAGCCTGTTTTCGTGGACTTGTCGGTGTGAATGATATCAATGGTCGGTATCTTCCGGATGGTATTGATAAAATAATGATCATCGGTGATGTTCGACCCTTCTTCCATCGGGAAATACGAGGCATAACCGACCCTGGCAGCTGTCGACCACACCAGCTTGACCACGTCCGGAGCGTACATCAGAGAGAATAGTTCCATGTAAAACGTTGCATGGTGCGCGCCAACCATGTCGAGGAGGATGCCATATTTGGCAAAATATTTTTCGATGTGCTGCCGGCGTGACCAGTATTGAGAGCCGAGTCCCCAGTCCGATTCCGAATGGTCACCCGATTGCATGTCTGAAGGACGGCCATAGTCTTCCACATCGAAAAAGATCAGGTCAATGCCAATGGGTGGTTGTGTTTGTGACAGAAGCCTGGCGATTTCCATGATCACACCAACCCCGCTGGCGCCATCATTGGCGCCATCAACCGGCAAATGTCGCCTGGAAGGATCGGGATCATGATCGGCAAAAGGCCTCGAATCCCAGTGGGCACAAATAAAAATACGGTTGTTGGTTCCGGGTTGATACGACCCGATGATGTTTTTCATCCCGAGTTTCTTGCCATCATATGCAGTTACCGTTCCTGTTTGAACATGCACTTCAGCCCCATATTGCCTAAGCTTTCGCGCCAGGTATGCCGCACAGGAATCATGCGCCGGTGAACCGGGTACCCGCGGACCAAAGGCAACCTGCTCAGCCACAAACCGGTAAGCGGAATCGCCATCGAATGACGGAACGGTCACCCGCTTCGCCACTTTATCTTTCTTTTGTTCCTTGTCTCCTCCGCAGGAAGCCAATAACAGGATCATGATTAAGGATAATAACCCAAAGGAGTGTTTCATGGATCTCAGTTTCTATCGGTAAATATTGATGATGGATGACCAAATTCTGTTTCGAAGATGAACTGGTCAAAATCAAGCCTTGTTCGCGGTGCCATTTCCGGCTTACACCCTAAGATAAAGCGCCATGGTTGCTCATTCATGGCCGAAGGGGCCCACCGGGCAGCCTCAAAAAGACGCTGCAAAATCGTTGCTTCTATAGGCCTCTCATCAAAAGCACGGGGGCTCCAGCGTTTTTTTAGAAGCTCGTGAATGTCATATCGGGTTACTGCCGGCTTATCCATAGCTGCTTTGCTTATGTTTTTTTTCTGTTCATGATCCATGATACCAATGTCAGCAGAAGCAATAAAAAGGTTGTAAACATGGCGATACGGGCCAGGTAATCGCCATATCTGACGTAAAAAGTCAGGGTATCATTCGAATTTAAAATGCCCTTGATAGCTGCCGGTTCCCAGTAAGGGGTAACCTGCCAGGCATCACCCCGCTGGTCAATAAATGCGGAGATCCCGGTGTTGGCAGACCGGGCAATACCCCTGCGGGTTTCAATGGCGCGAAGTTTTGAGAAAAGAAAATGTTGCCGGTGCCCTGGTGTGTTCCCCCACCAGCCATCATTGGTAATGACAAACATCAGCTGCGCGCCGTTCTTTACGTAGGTCGCAAAATATTCTCCGAAAATCGATTCATAACAGATCGTTACACCTATGTTTTTTCCGATTACCGGTATCCGGAAAACCCTTCGCACCGAGTCAACACCCAGACTGCCGACAGTGCCTCCGAGATCAATGGCATATTGCTCCAGCCACCGGAAGTTCCGGAAGGAAGGTAGCTTTTCAACACCCGGCGTCAGCTTCGATTTGTGAGAATACCCGATGATTCCCGCCGAGTCGATGATAAACGCAGTGTTGTATGCATCGTAATAGAGCTCTGCATCAGGATATGTCCGGGCAGTCATGCTGATCTTTTCTCCGGGTTGAAACAACCTGAAGGTCGATGCACCCACGATCATGACCACACCCTGATGGTGTCGGCTGAAATCCCTGAAATATAATACACTTGGATAGTTGGGGAGATCATTTTCCCAGATCTTCTCCTGGATAGCTGACTCCGGCGACACCACAATGGAGACACTGCTATCCATTTGCTGACTCGCCAGAAACTCCATCCTGCGGACCACCTCCATGGGATCCAACGCATACTGTTCACTGTACGGATCAAGGTTGGGTTGAACCACGATAATGCTCACCGGCTCGTCCTTTTCAACATACCGATGGTAACGGAAAAGGGAGAAAACCATCGGTATCGCAAGGACTGATATGATGGATGTAATTAATCCCAGGCGATGCCTGACAGCATTTCCGGGTAAAAAGGTTTTGATGAGCAGGAATAGTAAGATGTTGAGAACCAGCACCCAAAGGGTTCCGCCGAAAGCACCGGTATATTCATACCATTGCACCCATTTGATCCAGGCTGCAAAACCGTTGCCCAGGTTCAGCCAGGGCCAGTTGAGATCCCAGTTCAAATGGAGGTATTCAAACGACATCCAATAAACCACCATCGCCAGATATCCTCCGCCGCGGAAGTACATCTTTCTCCTGGAAAGGTGGAACATCATGAATACAATCGACATGAACAGGGCGTTGAGTACAATGGCCATGATAGCGCCCATGTCTGTTGAATAGTAGATCCAGTAGGTTGTAAGCAGGTTCCACAGGAAAAAGGCAGGATAGGAGTATCCAATGGCGCTGAAAACCGTATGATCCTGCCGGTGCCGGAAGAGATGATCTTCGATGATCAGCAATGGCACCAGTCCCACAAACAACAGAAATGGGAATCCCCGCTCAGGCCATCCCAGCGTAAGGATCACGCCGGATAACAGGGACAAAAGGATCAGGTGCTTCTTTTTCATGATGGGAACCTTTGACAAAAGTAACATTTCAAGGCTCAAGCCTCGGCTTCAGGATATAGAAAATCATTGTATGGATAACGCTGGATGTGGATTTTTCTGACTTCAACATAGATTATTTTCCTGAGTTGATCAATGTTGGCCTTCTTCAACGCAGAGATGAACAGGGAAGGGCTGTTTGCTCTGGCAATCCAGGTCTTTTCCAGGTCGGCGAGCGTCAGGTTTTCCCGTGTGGGCGGAGCAAGGTCATCCGGATCTTTCTCTATATGCCGGTAGGCATCGGTTTTATTGAACAGCAAGATTACCGGTTTGTCGGCTGCCTGGATCTCCACCAGTGTTTGTTTCACAATATCCATCTGTTCCTCAAATTCAGGGTGGGTGATATCGACCACATGGAGGAGGAGATCGGCTTCCCGCACTTCATCGAGCGTCGATTTGAAGGATTCGATCAGGGTATGGGGCAGCTTGCGAATAAAGCCCACCGTGTCGGATAGCAGGAAAGGGAGGTTCCCGATGACCATCTTCCTGACGGTCGTGTCGAGGGTGGCAAAGAGCTTGTTCTCAGCGAATACATTTGATTTGCTCAGCAGGTTCATCAGTGTTGATTTGCCGGCATTGGTATATCCGACAAGCGCCACACGTACCAACTTCCCCCGGTTTTGCCGCTGGGTGATCTTCTGGCGGTCGATCTGCTGCAGTTTCTTTTTCAGCAGGCTGATCCGGTAGCGGAGGATCCGCCTGTCGGTCTCAATCTCTTTTTCCCCGGGGCCTTTCAGCCCGATTCCACCCTTTTGTTTTTGCAGGTGCGTCCACATCCTTGTCAGCCGCGGTAACAGGTATTCACATTGTGCAAGTTCCACCTGGGTACGGGAATAGGACGTCCGGGCACGGATGGCAAAAATGTACAGAATAAGGTTGTGCCGGTCGATGATCTTACATTGCAGCACGCGCTCAATGTTTCTGATCTGGGAGGGCGTAAGTTCATCATCAAACACAGCCAGGTCGGACTGATGATCCTCCATATATTGCCGAATCTCATGAAGTTTCCCCGCTCCAACATAGGTTTTTGAATCCGGCACATCCAGATGTTGGGTGAAACGCCTGCCCGGGATCCCGCCTGCCGTCTCCAACAGAAAGGAGAGCTCATCCAGGTAATAATTAACTTTTTCTTCCGACTGATTGCGGGTAACAATACCAATAAGGATCGCTTTTTCCTGCTTAGGAGAAATCTCGATCATAGGTCATACAGGAAGTGTTTCTTTTTGGAAGCATTCCGTTTTGATTTGGTCATAAAATAAATGGAGATGCAGGACAGGAATGCATAGATGGGTATCTGAAGGAAGGTGTGGGTGACAAATATGATGAATAATACTTTGAAAATACTGGCAATGAAAACGATGAAAAAGCCAAACACATCGAAGTTGGAGCGGTTCAAGACAGCAATGAGAATAAAAAGAGCCAGGAAAAGTACAAACAGGGCAATGTTGAGAATATTCATCGGATTGGTTGAGCCCAGCAGGTTCTGGCTGACGATTTCAAGGAAAAGTCCACCAATGAAAAGAATGACACCGGCTTTCAAGAGCGCATACACGATAATGTTGAAGAAATGTTGCTGGGAGGACATATTTATTGGAGTTATGTATTATTTCAGAATTTTTTAAATCCAATGATCTCGCGCACTTCGTGAATGGTTTTTGCGGCGCTTTCACGGGCTTTGTCAGCGCCTTGCTTCACAACCCTTGACAGGTACGGCGCATCTGCCTGCAACTGGTTGATACGCGCTGTGAAAGGAGCAGTGAACCGGATCACATCCTCAGCCAGTTGTTTCTTCATGTCACCATAGCGGATGGTGCACTGCTGATAGGCCTCTTCAAAATAACTCAAGGTCTCAGGAGTCGACATGATCTTCATCAGGGAGAAGAGGTTTTCCACACCCTGAGATCTCGGCTGTCCGGGTGCTGTCGGTCCTGTATCGGTAACCGCCCGCATGACCTTCTTTCGGATCACTTCCGGAGAATCAGCCAGATAGATCGCATTCATATCTCCTTCCGATTTCGACATCTTCATCGAACCATCCAAACCGGGGATCTTGATCAAATCCTCACCAAAATTAAAGGCAACCGGTTCAGGGAAATAGTCAACGCCATAGATCCGGTTGAAACGATTGGCAAAAGTCCGGGTCATCTCAAGGTGTTGCTCCTGGTCTTTACCTACCGGAACCTTGTGCGCCCGGTGGAGGATGATGTCCGCCGCCATCAGCGTCGGATAAGTCAGCAAGCCTGCATTGATGTTTTCCGGCTGGGTACGGATCTTCTCCTTGAATGAGGTGCACCGTTCCAACTCACCAAGATAGGCATTCATGTTGAGCAAAAGGTACAGTTCCGCCACTTCAGGCAGGTCGCTCTGGATATAAAGGGTCGCTTTCTCCGGGTTGAGACCGGAAGCCAGAAAGTCCACCAGCGCTTTTTTTACATTCCCGTGAAGATCATCCGGATGGGGATGGGTGGTCAGGGAGTGATAGTCGGCAATAAAAAAGAAGCAGGTGTTGGTCTCCTGCATCTTCACAAAGTTCCGCAAAGCGCCGAAATAGTTCCCGAGATGCAGGTTACCGGTTGAACGTATGCCACTGACTACGATATCCATTGGGCAAAAATATGGAATTTTTTAACAATACGGGTTGTGTTAAAAAGCTTTCGAACCGAAAGGCATAACGACTCAGATCTTGATCTCGTCGTTGTTCCGGTTGAAAAAGTGATACTCCAGCAGGTGGTATGATGAGGTAGAACGGAGCCTGACCCACTGCTTATAAGAAAGCCACCACTTCACCTGGAAGTTCTTCATCCCTTGTTTCAGGAAAGCATAAACATAGGGATGTACCGACAGGGTGAGCTGTTTTTCATTCTGTTCATGGATCAGGTAGCTGAGATTGTTTTCGATCTCATCGGTCAGGATGATACTGGGCTTGATCTCGCCGGTTCCTTCACAGGTAGGGCATTTTTCAAGGACGGCAATATTCATGGCCGGGCGTACCCGTTGCCGGGTGATCTGCACCAGACCAAACTTGCTGGGAGGAAGGATGGTATGTTTGGCCCGGTCTCTCTTCATCTCATCTTTCAGCTTCTCATAGAGCTTCCGGCGGTTGGATCCTTCCGTCATGTCGATAAAATCGACCACAATGATGCCTCCCAGGTCGCGGAGCCGCATTTGCCGGGCAACTTCCGTGGCTGCTTCAAGGTTCACCTCCAGGGCGTTTCCTTCCTGGCTGTTTTCGGTATTGATCCGGTGTCCGCTGTTGATATCGATAACGTGAAGCGCTTCTGTCTGCTCAACGATGAGGTATGTACCGCTTTTGATCGTCACCACTTTCCCGAAGGAGGATTTGATCTGCTTGTCGATCCCGAAAAACTCGAAAATGGGGGCTCGTCCGTGGTAGAGCTTAACAATGCTCACCTGGTCGGGGGAGATGGTGCGGATATAGTTTTTGATCTCTTCGGCGAGCGCAGCGTCGTTGACATGGATCGAGTTGAATGACTCATTCAGCAGATCACGCAGGATCGTGGAAGTACGGTCGAGTTCGGAAAGTATCTTCTGCGGCGCCTTCGACGTCTGCAATTTGGCTGCAATGGCTTCCCACTTTTGCACCAGGTTTTTCAGGTCGAGATCGAGTTCAGCTACCAGTTTGTTTTCTGCGACCGTGCGGATGATAACCCCGAAATTCCGGGGTTTGATGCTCATCACCAGCCGTTTCAGCCGGTTGCGCTCTTCCTGGCTTTTGATCTTCTGGGAGACCGAGATCCGGTTCGAAAATGGTACCAGCACCAGGTATCTGCCAGGGAAAGATATCTCAGAGGTGATACGTGGTCCTTTGGTAGAGATCGGCTCCTTGGCGATCTGCACCAACACCTGCATGTTAGGTTTCAGTACATTGGAGATCCGGCCTGTTTTATCAATGTCCTCTTCCATCTGAAACTGCTCCATATCACTGGATGACAGTTTCCCTAACAGAGCTTGGCGTGTGAACTTGCTAAGCGACTGTACCTGTGGACCCAAATCAAGATAATGCAAGAAAGCATCCTTGTCATAACCCACATCAACAAAAGCTGCATTGAGCCCCTGCATGATCCGCCGCACCCGTCCCAGGTAGATGTCGCCTACGCCAAATTCAGCATTCGTCCGCTCCTGGTGCAGTTCAACAAGTAGTTTCTCTTCAAGTAATGCGAGTTGTACTTCCGATCCGGAAGCATCAATAATCAGTTCCCTGTTCATGTTTCAGGCTTTTCATCTTCCATCTATCCGTTCGTATAAGAACAAGCACCTGCTCAGGAAATATTTGGAAGAAATCAGGAAGGAATCAGATGCTGATGAAGTTATCTTTATGTCCCTCTGTGGAACTCCATGTAATAATTATGGTTCCACAAGGATTGATACCTCTTGCGAAAGGCATGCCATGAGCCCTCAAGAGCATCTGCAATGCCTTATTTCTTCTTATGACGATTCTTTCTTAAGCGTTTTTTCCGCTTATGGGTAGACATCTTATGCCTTTTTCTTTTCTTTCCGCTCGGCATGGCTATGAAGCAATTATTTTACGCTCGATTTCACTTTGTTCATAAAGACCTTTGCCGGTTTAAAGGCAGGGATGTTGTGGGCCGGAATGACAATGGTCGTATTCCTGGAAATGTTCCGCCCGGTTTTCTTGGCTCTTTTCTTGATGATGAAGCTTCCAAACCCTCTCAGGTAAACGTTTTCGCCTTTCACCAGCGATTGTTTCAGGGTTTCCATGAACGCCTCCACCGAAGCTTGAACGGCAACTTTCTCGATGCCTGTCTTGGAAGCAATTTCTGAAATGATTTCTGCTTTTGTCATGTTACAAATATTTTTGTAAAATATTGATAATGTGAATGGTTTCTTTATTTCGGGTTGCAAATATAGGACTTTTTTACTTATCCAACCTCCGACAGCAAAAAAAAAAAACTAAAAATGAAAACATCACAAGAACGCCACTTCGAATATCGACCATCGGGTCTCGACAATCGGATATCAATCCGTTGCCGTTTCGCCCTCCGTCTTGAATAGCGAAAAACCCTAAATTTGCCGGAAAACAATCGACTTGACCTTTCGGAAAATCCTTCTTTCGTGGTACCGGAAAAATGCCCGCGCTTTGCCTTGGCGCGGTACGCGCGATCCCTATGTGATCTGGCTCTCCGAGATGATCCTTCAGCAAACCCGCATAGAGCAGGGACTTCCGTATTTTCACCGCTTCATGGCCGCTTATCCGGATGTCGGTGCGCTTGCTGCAGCCTCAGAAGATGAGTTGCTGAAGCTTTGGCAGGGGCTGGGATACTATGCCCGCGCCCGGAACCTGCTGAAGACAGCCCGCGAAGTGATTGAGAAGCACCAGGGGACATTTCCCGGGAACTACAACGACCTTCTGAAACTTAAGGGTATCGGGCCCTATTCTGCCGCCGCCATTGCTTCTTTTGCCTTTGGAGAAAAAGTGCCGGTGACCGACGGCAATGTTTTCCGGTTTCTCTCCCGCTACAGTGGTTCGGTCATTCCCATCGATACATCCCAGGCCAGGAACAATATCAGGGATCTGGCTTATTCCTTGATGGGGGATGTTGATCCCGGAACTTTCAACCAGGCGCTGATGGAGTTTGGCGCCCTTCATTGTGTGCCAGCCCAACCGGTCTGCCATTCCTGCCCTTTCTCCCATGCATGTGCGGCTTTTCAGACGGGCCAGGTACAACAGATCCCGAATAAAAAGAGCAAGATCAAGGTCAGGTACAGGTTTTTTCATTACCTTGTCTGTATCTTCAGGGATGTCAGAAACAGTCCTGTCATGGCGGTTAAGAAACGTCAGGGGAAAGACATCTGGCGAAGCCTGTATGATTTTCCATTGATCGAGACCCAAACGATCCGGTTGCCTGCATCACAGGAATTGCAGATCCCTCAACCTCTCCGACAACTTCTGAAAACAAAACCTTGCTGGACATCACCGGAAATCAAGCATGTACTGACCCACCGGACGATCCGGAGCAAGTTTTACCTGTACGACCTCCCATCCCGGATCACAGCCCAGCATCTGCCGGATGGGTACCGGCTCATTTCACCGGAAGACTTTCATTCACTGGCAGTTCCAAGGCTTATCGACAAAGTTTGGAGAGAAAGAATCGAACCCCGGATAAAAAAAATTGTTGCAAAACAGATGACCTTTTGAGTTTTTTCCGATTAAGAGATAACCTAGCAGCCCGGGCAGGTTTTTTAGTAATTTTGTTAACCGGATTTATTCATTAAAACTTCGAACAATGGCAAATGGCGTGAACAAAGTGATTTTGGTGGGGAACCTGGGCAAGGACCCGGTGATTCAAACCTTTGACAACAACGTGAAGAAGGCGACCTTTTCGCTGGCTACCACAGAAACGACAAAAGATGCTTCAGGCAATAAAATACAGAAGACCGAGTGGCACAACATCGTTCTCTGGAGGGGCCTGGCTGAAGTTACGGAAGCTTATTTAAAGAAAGGCAACCAGATCTACCTGGAAGGAAAGATCAGGAGCCGCTCTTATGACGACAAGGAAGGGAACAAGAAGTACATTACCGAGATCGTGGCCGACAGCATGATCATGCTCGGCGGCCGGAGAGACGGTAACGGCGCGGAGCCAGCGTCAGCAGGCAACGTCCATCCGGAAGAAAGCAGCGACGTGCTGGACCAACCGGCTCCGACTGACGATCTTCCTTTCTAATGACCTGAACAGGGCAGCCGTCACAGGCTGCCGCGGCCCGGCGGGGGATACGGATAATCAGCATGTTATGCTGTGTATCCCCTGCTTTGCCGATTATCCATTATCTTTGCATCCCATTAACACGGGTTTACCTAATTGAGTATGATCGACTTGCCGGATTCCGTATTCACCATGATCTTATATAATATCTCTTCAGAATGGTTTTACATTCCGGGGTTCTTCCTCATTTTATTGCTCTTGTTTTGTTCTGCATTGATTTCCGGTTCTGAGATCGCCTATTTTTCCCTGAATCCAGGACAGATTTCAACACTCAGGGAGGGCACATCACGGCGGCATAAGCTTGCACTTCGGCACCTGGAACATCCCCGGCAGTTGCTGGCTACCATCCTTGTTGCCAACAATTTCGTTAATGTTTCCATCGTCATCCTTTGCGGGTTCATTGCCAACCGGCTGTTTGACCTCTCTGCCTACCCCGTCCTGAATTTCCTGATCCAGGTTGTGGTGATCACCGCCATGATCCTGCTGATCGGGGAGATCATGCCCAAAATATGGGTCGTACAGTCTCCGGTCAAATTTGCCCTTTTCATGGCCATTCCTGTCCGGTTTCTGACGAAGATCTTCTTCCCACTTTCCAATTTGTTGGTGCACTCCACGGGCGTCATCGACAAAAAACTCAGGAAAAAAGCCAGAACCATCTCGATGGAAGACCTCTCGGAGGCCCTTGATATTGCCACTGAAGAAAATGGCTCGGAAAAAGACCACAAGATGCTCCGGGAAATCGTAAAATTCGGTAACATCGACGCCAAGGAGATCATGAAATCCCGGGTGGATGTGATAGCCATTGACATCAGTATCTCCTTTTCTGAACTGATCAAGAAAATTCTGGATTCGGGCTATTCGAGGATACCGGTGTATGAAGGATCTTTTGATCAGGTGCGTGGTATCCTCTATATCAAAGATCTTTTGCCTTACTTAAACACGGGTAATGAATTTAACTGGACAACGCTGATCCGCGATGCGATTTTCGTGCCTGAGAACAAAAAAATCGACGATCTTCTGCAGGAATTCCGGAAGAAAAAAATCCACATGGCCGTTGTGGTTGATGAATATGGCGGCACCAGTGGCATCATTACCCTTGAAGACATCCTCGAAGAGATCGTTGGGGAAATCAAGGATGAATTCGACACCGACAGCGACGAAGTGCAGCATCAGCAATTGAACGACCACACCTACCTCTTCGAAGGAAGGATTCTGCTAAACGATTTCTGCAAGATCACCGCTACCGACGGTAAAATCTTTGAACCGGTGAAAGGTGAATCCGACACCCTGGCCGGATTGCTCCTCGAATTGTCAGGCACAATCCCGGATGTCCACGCCGCGATCCCTTTCAGAAATTTCCTTTTCATCATCGAATCGGTTGATAAACGGCGGATCAGGAAGATCAAAGTGATCATCAATCCCGAAGAAAATGCCGGAGTATAAAAGAGATCCATCAGGAATCAGGGTGATCTTTTGCGTTGCCCCGCTTGTGCTGACGATCATCCTATTGGCTTCCTGCAACCAGCAATCCGTGCCACGTCCACACGGCTACTTCCGTATTGACATGCCCGGGAAAAGTTATCTAAACCATACATCCGATTGCCCTTTCTCGTTCGAGTATCCCGAATATGCCAGAATCATTCCCGATACCAGCGACCTGGCCGAACCCTGCTGGTTTCATATCGATTTTCCCGTTTTTTCCGGTCGCATTCACATGAGTTACAAGCCCGTGAAAAATAACCTGGCCACATTTCTTGACGACACCCGAAGACTGGTCAACAAACACATCCCGAAAGCCAACGCCATCAGGGAATCGGTCTATTCCAACCCAGATGCCGGGGTATATGGAACCGTCTTCCACATCAGCGGCGCCGGCGCAGCCTCTCCTGTTCAGTTCTTCCTTACTGACAGCCTGCATCATTTCATCCGGGGCGCCCTCTATTTTAATACCATCCCAAACAACGACTCCCTCGCACCGGTCATTCAGTTCATCGATCAGGACATCGAGCGGATGATCAATACCTTCCGCTGGAAATAGCAGTTGTTGCCTCTCTTTGCCACTCCCAGTCTTCCTCAGTGGTATTTTGTGTTCAAATCAGTGAATCGTAACTATTCATATCTTTGTATCTATAATTATCATTCACCTTCAATAATCTCATACATATGATTAAACGTGCCCTGTTTATCACCCTACTGCTCATTACCACTGTTGTTGCCCTCCTGGCTCAACCTGAAAAATATGTGAAAATCCGTATTCCCCTGGATGACAATACGCTGACACAACTCACTACGCTGGGATTGCCCCTGGAAGAGGTGATCAAAGTCAAAGACCAATCAATGACCGGGATTTTCCGGGAAACAGATGTGGCAAAGATCAGCAGTGCGCACATCTCCTTCGAAGTGCTGATTCCCGACATGCTGGCGTATTATCTTGATCAACTCACCCTGCCGGAAAATGATATCCGGCAAATCAACCGGATGAAATCGTTGGGAAACGTAGATTCCGGTTATCCGGTGCCGGAACATTTTTCCCTGGGATCGATGGGCGGATTCTACACGTATGAAGAAGCCCTGGCCAAACTCGACAGCCTGAGCATCCTCTTTCCTGATCTGGCGACCCCAAAAACCCAAATTGGCAGTACGACCAGTCTGGAAGGCCGGCCTTTGTATTTTGTCAAGATATCCGATAATCCCAACATCCAGGAAAATGAACCGGAAGTTTTTTACAACGGACTGATACATGCCCGTGAACCCATCGGCATGCAGCTGTTGTTTTATTTCATGTTTTACATGCTCGAAAATTACGCCACCGATGAAGAGGTGAAATACCTGGTGGACAACCTTCAGCTCTATTTTGTTCCGATCATCAATCCTGATGGCTATTACTATAATCAATCAACAACCCCGCAGGGAGGCGGTATGTGGCGCAAGAACCGGAGAAACAGCGGGAGCGGAAATTATGGAGTAGACCTGAACCGGAACTTCGGATACATGTGGGGGTTTGATGACATTGGTTCATCACCCGATCCTTCTTCCGAGACATACCGCGGCCCCAGCGCCTTCTCAGAGCCTGAAACACAAATCGTGAGGGATTTTTGCAATGCCCACGACTTTATGATCACCCAGAATTATCACTCCTACAGCAACCTCCTCCTATACCCCTGGTCATATATTACCCAATTTACACCCGATAATGAAATCTTTGTGGACCACGCCCTGCTTATGACTGCAGAAAATGGCTACACCGCTGGGATGCCTGGAGCTGTCCTTTACAATACCAATGGCGATGCCAATGACTGGATGTATGGCGAGCAATCCTCAAAACCAAAAATATTACCATACGTTCCGGAGGTTGGAAACGATGGTGACAATTTCTGGCCCCAACCAGGACGGATCATTCCCCTGTGCCAGGAAAATATGCTCACCAATCTCCTCACCGCCCACCTGGCGCTTCGGTATGCCCAGGTAAATGATGAATCTCCCGTCATCATCCGGGAAAAAGAAGGATATTTCAAGTTTCTACTGAAAAAACATGGCCTGCAGGATGGCGGAACGTATACCGTTGATATTACTCCGTTGGATAACTTTATCACCGCTACCGGACCGGCAAAAAGCTATTCTTCCGTTGACATCCTGGAAGAGATCACCGATTCCATCGCATACACCCTGCTCCCTTCCATCCAAAACGGACAACCTTTCCAATATATCCTCTCCCTCAGTAACGGATTATTCACCTGGCGCGACACCATCACGAAGTATTATGGCATCCCATTGGTTATCTTTGAAGACCCTTGCAGCAATTTCGAAAACTGGGTCACCAACGGAAACTGGGAAATAACTCCTTACCAATTCCACTCTCCGGCCAGCTCGATCACCGATTCAAAGTTCGGTAATTACCAAAATTCGCAGAACAGCTCGGTGACAACCATCAACAAGATCAACCTCTCCAATGCCGCCGTTGCAATCCTGAACTTTTGGGCCCGCTGGAAAATCGAAGATGGATACGATTATGTCCAGGTGAAGGTGTCTGCCAACAATGGGATCAACTGGACTCCCTTGCAAGGCAAATACACCAATCCCGGCACTTCCAGCCAGGCAGCCGGTCAACCGGTTTATGACGGAATCATGGATGGTTGGGTGAAAGAAGAAATCGACCTCGCCGGGTTCATCGATAATGAGATTAAGATCCGGTTTACCCTCATCAGCGATGTCTGGACTGTTGACGACGGTTTCTATTTTGATGACCTGACGGTGACCATTGTTGAGAATACCGTTGGGGTTGATGAACCTCATGCGAAAATCGCCGTTTCAGAGCCCTTCCCTAATCCTGCCGGAGAGGAAATACAGGTCACATATTCCTACCCGGGAGACGACGGATCGCTGTTATTGAATGACCTTACCGGAAAAACTTTGATTAAGATACCCCTCGATCCTTTCCGGCAAACAGTCCGGATCCCGTTATCAAACCTGACCCCGGGGCTCTATTTCTACCACATTGCCGGAAAGCAGGGTAATTCTTCCGTTCGAAAGGTCATCATCCAATAAATTACCAACCATATGAAAAAACTGATCTACGGATTCATTGGCATTTCCCTGAGTGTTGTGCTTTTTATGCAATGCCGAAAGGAAAGTGATCCCCCCGTACCCATAAAGGATCTTGGGATCTCTTACCCGGGTATGGTATTGAAACACGACCTCTATTACCGGATCGACTGCGAGGCAAGTTTCATTGAAGTGAGTTTCAAAGATCCGATCGACACGGCTTCAATAGGGGGAAATATCTCCTTGTCAGATCAGTCGGGCTTGTTGGATACCTGTGTGGACATAACTATCCACGGCAGAAAAGTGCTGATCTCCTGGCATTCCGGTTTTCAGCTTAAAGAGGGGTGGAGGTATTTCCTGACCCTGAAAAGGGGTTTAGGCATCTCATCTGGTCTGAGTCTTACGGAAGATCAACAAGTTGAAATACGGACCACCTCCAGGCTATTACAACCTTTGTCAGGCAAGCAATTATTTTCCAAAGGTTTGCAGAAGCCGCTTTCAGACACAATCCCCAATGCCATCGCTGTGATCAGTGACATCCACATGGGTGATTCCCGCGCCATGTCTGATAAATACTGTTGGTTTGGAAAAAACGGGAATGCCCTGACTGATTTTCTTGATTATGTTGCGAATAGCGGTCAGTTCAGATCCCTGGTGATTATTGGTGATTTGTTCGATGAATGGATTATTCCTTACAGCATCAATCCGCTTGATCCGCAATTTGGAATCCTTACATCAGAAGATTATTTCAAAGCCATTGCCAATGCGCCAGTAAACAAACCCATTTTCGACCGGTTGAAATCTATCGCATCAGGAAGTGGCGTTCAACTTGTTTATGTCCCTGGCAATCATGATATGCTTACCAGCCAGGCTATCCTGAATGACATCATTCCAGGTGCCATCTGGAAAGGTGATGCCACCGGTCTTGGAAGATATATCCCGGTGGAAGATGTGGTCATGGAACATGGTCACCGGTTCGACTTCTTCAATTGCCCCCAGCCGCTGGTAAATCAGGGACATATACTACCGCCCGGATATTTTATTTCCCGTCTGTACGCCCAGGGAATGATGCAGCATGCGCAGGAAGCAACCAAACAAACAATCAGTCCCGGCGGATCCTTTGAGTTTTTATCCGGATGGACCCTGGCCCTCACCTATACCATGATCACCTTCAAGATGACGCCTCCTCCCATGGACTCCGCCATTGTGCTGATGGGCGGCGTAGACGGCTATTCCAATCCTTTGTCTTACAATGGAGCACGAAATATGTATGCCGCCCATATCGAGGATCTCTGGATGCAGACCCAGGCAGCCAACGAGGTGCCCGTTCCAGACCCTTCCTGCCTGATCGCCATCCTCAATGGGATGGACTTGTACCATGCGGCCACCGTTGATTACCTCCAGGGCTCTCCCTCCACTCAACCCTATAAGATCGCAGCCTTCGGCCATACCCACCATGCATTGCTGGAAGTCTATCCCGAAGGGAAGAACTATTCCGGTATATATGCCAATTCCGGAACCTGGATCGATGCCGATCAGTGCAAATACCCGGTGCGAACATTCCTGGTGATCAAACCCGGCGAATGGACCGGCTCTGATCTGGATGTCGTGAGCTTATACCAGTATAATCTCGACAGTAACAGTGGAGAACCAGGTTCAGGCTATCTTCCCGTTCTGCTTGCAGAAGAGAATGTAACCCGATGATCCGTCTGAGGCTCAGATTGAAAACTGAAAATGCGTTTCGTTTCCTGTAAAATACTGATCATATGGAGAACCCAAATTACATTGTCGATGTCACCATTACTGAATTTACAACTCCTGCCCAGGCGCAATCGGCGCCAACGCCTGATGCTGTCTTCAATCTTATCTATACGGAAAGATCCTGGCAGATCATTACATTTCGGAAACCAGAATGATGAATATACTAAAAAAAGAAAAACTGTTATGAAATACTTTACCTCCAGGCGATCAAAAACCTTTTTTTGGGGGATTGCCTCCCTTGCATTGATATTTCTATCCATAACAATCAGAACCTTCGCGCAAAACCAGAATATTTCCAATGGATTTGTTTTTGAAGGAGAACCATACCTGATCATGAATCCATCAAATCCAAAAAATCTTGTTGTTGCCTGGATGGGATTTGTCTATAATTATGGCTCTGGGTTGACAATAAAAGTCCGCTCCTCGTTTGACGGAGGGGATGCATGGAGCGATGTGATCAATATGCCACACATGGCTTCAACATATAAGTCAGCTGATCCCACCATGGCATTCGATGGCAATGGGAACCTTTTTCTTGCTTATATTGATTATCGCGAAGCTCCGGATTCGGGAGGAGTATACCTTGTAAAATCACAGAATGGAGGATTGACATGGAGTTCACCCATTAAGGTAATGGATATCTACGACGATGGCACAAAAACTCCTATCGACAGACCTTGGCTTAAAGTAAATGCTGAAGGTGATAAACTCTATCTTACAACCAAGCCGGCACCATGGATACTTCCCCCGAACAGGGCCTATTTTAGGGCTTCCATCGACAGTGGCCAAACCTGGATGCCATGGAGGTACCTCGACACAACAGGGTACCTGATCGGCAATTTCATTGCTCAGCCCATGGCTGCACCTGCATGTTTTGGAAACCGTTTCTTCGCCGTGTATCCTAGCTTTGTGCTGACTCAAAGTTTCTTTCCACGATATCTTCTTGCCGTTTCGGATAATTCAGGCGCCTCATTTTCCTACCATCCAGTATTCAATTTCAATGGAAGCTACATTGCAGCCAATGATTCTGCTAAACTTGGGTACCAGTTGATCTGCAATCCATACGATACAAATCACCTGGCCTTTTTCTTTTTTTACAAGCCGTTTGGGGACATTGACCTGATGATGACAGAAACCTATGATGCAGGTTCTTCATGGAGTGTCCCGCATAGGGTAAATGATGATCCTCCGGGAAACGGAAGGATGCAGGATCTGGTTTGGGCCGATTTCAGTCCTGAGGGGGATATTATTGTAGCCTGGAGAGACAGGCGGAATGCTCCCGACAGCGGCTATGCCACTTCCACAGAGATATTTGCAGCATACCGACACAGAGATTCACTGAATTTCAATCCCGGCTTTGCAATCAGCGACTCTATTGTTCAATATGATCCAATCCTGGCTCAAAAGGGAAACGATTTTATGGCGGTTGAATTGAACAATGACACCCTTTATGCTGCATGGGGCAGCACGATGGATGGTTCGCTAGATATATGGTTTGTCAAAGTTCGGGCGAGTAACGGCAATGTTACAGATATTTCTCTTATTGCTAGTGAATCCCCAAACATTTCTATTTTTCCAAATCCATCATCCACAGGTCATTATAGGCTGAACATGAATGATCATGTTATGATCAATGAAATTGTTGTTTTTGATAATAAGGGAAGAAATGTCTTTTCATCATCTCCCAACAATTCCACTACTGAAATAGATATCTCCAGTCAATCGCGCGGGATCTATATTATCTCCATCCAAACCGCAGAAGGAATTCTCATGAGAACTGTGATGTTTAACGAATGATCAGAACCTGATCTGATTTCATACATCGTTGATCAATATTCCTCTGTTTGGTTCAGTACTTCAAGCTTGTTTCCCGCGGAATCCCGCAGAATTGTTTCACGCAATGCCCGCAAAGACGCTAGCAACGATCGCTATCAATCACTTCGAATATCGGAAATCGGTTCTCGACAATTCGGATATCAATTCGTTGTTCGTTGTTCGTTGTCCGTTGTCCGTCACGACCATCACGCGCCTCCTCCGCGACAATCCGCGCTCTTAAATCTGCGAGCTTCTGCGGGAAATAAAAAATCCTTGTTTCCCGCGGATTTCCGCAGACCCTTTCCGCAGATTTCCGCAAATCGAGCAAGTGCCAAGTGCCAAGTGCCAGAAAACTTCCACCTTCCGCCTTCTTCCTTTCGTTCGTACCTCGTACCTCGTACTTCGTACTTTCATTAGTTCTTCTGGCTTCGGGCTTCGTACATACATCGAATATCGGGTCTCTGATAAAAGATTTGTGGTATTCAAAAAAAGTATATACCTTTGTGGTGTTAAAAGGAGGAATCCTATGAAGACGTTATCCTTGAAGCTTGACGATTCGGTCTTTACTGATACCGAACAAGTCATCACACAGATAAAAAAATCGCGAAACAGGTATATCAATGAGGCCCTGGACTTCTATAACAAGGTTCAGAAAAGGAAACTGCTGGCATCGAAACTTGAGAAGGAATCAAAGCTTGTAAAGGAAGATTCCTTGCAGGTTCTTCACGAATTTGAGGCAATCGGCGATGAAGATTAAACAGTTTGAAATCTGGTTGGCGGATCTAAACCCCACTTTCGGAACGGAACCGGGAAAAGTCCGGCCTGTGCTTATCATGCAGACCGATCTTTTGAACAAGCACCACCCTTCAGCTATCATCTGCCCGATAACAACCAAAATTCAGAAAGAGAGCGAGATCTTGCGGGTTCACCTAAAAAGGGGATGTTGCGGGCTCAACGAGCCATGTGATATCATGATTGACCAGGTTCGGGCGATTGATAATAAGCGGTTGATCAGAAAAGTTGGAAATCTTCCGGTTGATCTGGTCGACAAGGTAAAAAACAATCTCAAAATAGTACTTGATCTCGAATGACCCACGCTTAATGGAACATCACGACCGTCACGCGACAAGTGTCAAGTGCCAGAAAACTTCCACCTTCCACCTTCTTCCTTTCATTCGAACTTCAAAAATCGTTGATCATTGTTCCTCTGTTTGGTTCATTACTTCAGCGATTCTGTGTCCATTTGTTTCACCCAATGCCCGCAAAGACGCTCGCAAAGATCGTTATCAATCACTTCGAATATCGGAAATCGGGTCTCGACAATCGGATATCAATTCGTTGGTCGTTGTTCGTTGCTCGTTGTTCGTCACAGAGTCACAAAGTGAAGTTTGAAATATGATCGTTCGTGCCTCGTACCCCGTACCTCGTACTTTCATTCGTCCTTCTGGCTTCGAACTTTTTTCTCTTTTTCCTTGTTTTTTGAATTTTTTGTATTATATTTGTCTCCTCTTTAGACCTCATGAGACTACCCGCCGGGTTTTCATTGCCCGGCAAACACTTCTGAAATGTTAACTGGCAAAGTGTTTTGAAGGCATGAACGGTTATTGATCATGTTTGAAATGGAAGGAGATGAATCAGATACAAATCATTTTTTTAGAAGAGACAACCAGGCATTTATTGGTATCATGGTTTTTATCCGATGCCTTTGAATCCTGAAAAAATGGAAACATCGATCAACCATAGTATTGTAAATAGGAAAAACCAAAACCAAATAACGCGCTACAAACCCATTTTATGCAACACGCTACTCATTATCGCCTATCTCCACCTATAAGAAGATATGTGCAACACTTATTGAATAGCTCCAATAAGTGAGTTACAGGCAAGTTAAATACGAATAC